>SDBU01005810.1_pt1 | contig 14667 bp, 11 predicted proteins | sample 2277071 | NCBI WGS metagenome assembly SDBU01 (sample SAMN10397929, study PRJNA504765) | marine sediment metagenome | isolation source: marine sediment core GS08_GC12, 126 cmbsf | place: Arctic Ocean: Gakkel Ridge, Loki's castle | collected 2008
GTTTCAGATCAAAGCCGTTCAACAGATCATCGGCAAAATAGTTCAGACCGGCCTTCTGATCGGAATGAAAATCCCTGACAATATGCACCAGGTAGGAAAACAGTGCCAGCGGTCGAGCCGCCCGACGACTGTCAAACGACGGCCGTAGGTACCGGCCCTCCCGGTGGGTAACGCCGCACAGATGCATAAAGACCGAGGCCGGAGCCACTGCGGCCCCTTCACAGTATTTCAGAAAATGCCGAAAGGTGGTAAATCCATCGTGAGAGAGGTCATATACCATCGCCCTGGCGAGCCGCTCCCAGGGCCAGACGGGGATATCGAACTTCCGCATAACAGCGACCAACTCCTGCTGGAAGGGATCGGCTGGTCGTCGACCGCGAACGGCCTCGATGAAATCACTCAGCGTCTGTCGGTAATGCTCTCTTTCCCGTTCCGATATTACCCCCCCGGCCATCTTGCGGTCATCGATCAGGTCATCGATGATGCGCATGGATCGGTAGCAGACACGAAAGGCGCGGTATCTCTCCTCATCCCAGAAACGAGCAGCGATATCAAGAATCGGATTGGTCAGGATTTCGTCAAACGGAATCTCAGTGACGAAATCCAGTTCACTGTGATTGTCTGCTGTCATGATCTCAGCCGAAAATACTAATCGGGGTCAGGGTAGCAACAAAATTATATTTTATCCCTGCTGCCGTTTGTGTACTATAAGCAGCATGATGGAAGGCATCCGGCTGCTGGTCCTCACGCACAACTACCCTCGCTTCCAGGGCGATCATGCGGGTGTATTTGTCTCGTTGCTGACCAGAAAGCTGACGGGATTAGGCGTGCACCCGATTATCCTGGCGCCTCATGACAGGGGCGCTTTTGAATATGAGATGGTCGATGGTGTCACCGTATACCGCTTTCGCTACGCCGAAAAGGTGGAAGATGAAAACCTGGCTTACCGGGGCAATATGCAGCAGTTGGTATTCGGCTCTCCCGGCGGGATTTTCAAGTTTCGCCGCTTCCTGAATGATTTCAGCGCCGTCGCCCACGACATCATAGACCGTGAGAAGGTGCAGGTTGTGGCCGGTCACTGGCTGATTCCGGCCGGTATCGTAATGAAGCGGCTGTCCCGAACAAGACCGTTACCGATGATTCTTTCTTCACACGGCACCGATATCCGACTACTGAACCGATACGGCTGGGCCGTCTACCCGTACTTCAAAGGTTTCTGCCGCGGGCTGCACAGATGGACGGTAGTGTCGAGCTTCCTTAAAAAGCAGATTGTCCGGCTCGACCAACACATTAAAGAAACCGTGGAAGTCCTTCCCCTGCCTCACGATGAAGATATTTTCTACCGGGATGAGGATATCCCGCGAGAACATGATCTGATTGTCTCCGTCACCCGCTTCACGAGTCAGAAACGGGTTGAATACCTTATCAAGGCTCTGGCGAGTGTGGTCGAAAGACGTCCGGAAGCGAGGCTGGAAATATACGGCTCCGGCCCCCGTCAACCGGAAATCGAAAGGTTGGTAGAACGGCTCAATCTCTCCGGGCGGGTAAAGCTGTCACCCCCGGTAACACAGCCGCAGCTACGCACCATCTACAACCGGGCTGCCGTGGTGGTACTCAACTCGTACCAGGAAGGGTTCGGCCTGGCGCTCTCAGAGGCCATGATGTGCGGCGTCGCCGTTATCGGAACTGATTCGGGTGGGATACCGGATATTGTGACACATGAGGAACGGGGACTGCTGGTTCCGGTCGATGACAGCACCAGTTTGAGCCGGGCTATCCTGAGGTTGTTGGATGACGATGGTCTACGCACTCGTCTGGCCGAAGCCGGTTGTCGCTATGCTCATGAAACCTACGCCAGCGGACCGTTGGCGGCACGATATGCTCAAATAGTGCGAGATGCTCTGGATTGATACCTGGATCAGCGCAACAGGATCATCTTCCTGGCGGCTGAGCCATAACCGCCGTCAAGACGGTAGAAATAGACACCGGAGGCTACCTGGTGCCCGGCGGCATCGGTTCCATCCCACTCAATCGTTACCTGACCCTGATCCTGACCGCTGAACTGCCGGACTATCTGACCCTTGATGTTAAAAACCGACAGATGCCAGTCCGAACGGTCGGCCAGGTAGAAGGCTATGTTGGTCGACGGGTTGAAGGGGTTGGGGTAATTCTGGTGCAGTTCAAAATTATCCGGTAGTACCAACCCGGCATGAACGATTCGGAACGAACGCCCATAAACATCGACTACCTGCAACTCCAGAAGCGTCAAACCCGGTCGATCGAACTGAATCAATTGGTGCGACCCGGCCGCCAACACTGGTGAGCCATCGGTGTTGAGCAACAGCATGGTAGTGGTATCGCCGATTCGGCCCATTTCAAACTCGGGTCCCGTAAATGATACTTCAGACGACATTAATACTTCCGCCCCGGTGCCAACCCAGCGAGAATAGACGGCTGCAACCTCTCGGTCGAGATCACCCAGCCGCCAGGTCCGACCATCGAAATCAGACACCACTGCTCCCTGCGGCCATACTTTCGGTATATTCAGGATGGGTGGGAGATAACCGCTAATGATGCGAACCATCAACACCAGGTCATTAACACCAATAATGCCGTCGAAATTAATGTCACACTGCTCCATTTGAGCAGGCGGATAGATGGTGAACACCGGAATACCCCAGATGAAGTAGTTCATAAAGAGAACGGCATCGGCCAACTCATAATGGATGCCATTCAGGTTGACATCGCCCCGCAGGTACGTCGGACATAGGACATTAATACCCCCGTTGTAAAAGCTCAAAGTATCGAGGGCGACCTGTCCCGGTGGGTCCGGACAGGGGGGCTGAGGCACCCCAAAACCGGGAAAAGGAAGAGTCATTTCTATCGGATCAGGATAATAATATTCAAACAGGTGGGCGCCGGTGTAAACGGTATCGTTGCCGGTGGGAAAAAGCACATTGTCATCGCAGTCGCGCCAGAAGAAACGGATCGGCAGCCATTGGCATTCAATATTGTTGCCGGGATGAGGCATACTGACGATGAAATCCAATTGCGCCAGCTCCCAAACGGAATCAGTCGGGGGACAAACCAGCGCGTCTCCCGCCCGGGCTGAGATTCTCAACAGATGAGTTAACTCGCCCAGGTCATACACCCCGGCCGTGTCGATCATAATTCGATAAGTGAAATAGTCCCACTGGCAGTCCTCGACGAACTGGCCGGGAATCACCTGGTACAACGCAGCCGCGGTCTGGTCATAGGCCAGCAACAGGTCAAAGCCGCCGGGGTCGAAGCCAAGGCTATCGGCCGTAATCGTCAGGCCGGCAGGCTGGCCCACCAATCCTGCGTGGTTAACCGACAGGCGCACCGCCGGACCGGCTACAATCGATGCCGAGCAGAACATTGTCACCAAGATAATTATTAGCGTTGCTACAAACGGGCGGTTAAACATGATATCCTCCGTGGCGCGTACAAATGTATGACTGAAAACAATATATATTGTCCCGACCTGTTTGGCAAGCAGATTTTTGCCGGCAAATCACAATTTGGGACATGACTGCTCACCTCATTGGCACCGAGAACTTAGTAGGTTTTCAACAATGAATTGAGATCGCCACGGCAAAAAAGGGGACTTGTCCCCTCGCGATGACGTGAAGCGCAGGTTTTTCAACAAGCACTTTTGGTGGGGGGCGGGTTTGTCTTCAGGTTAACGACAGAGGGCCGGATGTGCAGTGTAGGGCCGTTTGTCTCTATTGGCTGCCGGTATTGTAACCGGCGATCAACTCCAGAACTTCCTGCTCGGTGGCGGCGCCAATACGGAAGTCGTTGATCTTGCGGTCGATTTCCAGGCGCTGTTGAGGTGACGGCAAACCCGGTTCGGCGCTCCGCTGAATAAGCAGATCGGTCACTGCCAGCCGAATGAAACCGACCATGCTCTCCTGAGCGGCGGTGCAACCGGCGTGACTGAGGTGCGAATCGCCCCCCCCGGGACTGACGCTGTACTGCCTTTTCAGACAGTAACGGTTGGAACTGTCCGGACTCATCTCACACAATCCGCGATAGGAATCCCATTTCCAGATGTTGCGACAGGTGCCGGAGTTGTCGTGGGTGAAAAAGCTGTCACTGGCGAACCAGGTCGCCAACTGGTAGGTGATCCTGCCCATGCTGGAGTCGGCCTGTTCCGGACCGACCACCAGGGGGGTACCGAAAGCGAGCACCACGTTGATTTCGGGATGGTTGACGATCGAATCCCGTACCGCCCGATACAGAACCTTGATGGAATCCGATTGCGCCGCTGTCATCTGTGCCCAGCAGGCAAAGGGATTCTTGATTATAACCAGGTCATAGCCGTCTGTTTCCGTGACGGAGTCGGGGAATCCTGAGGGTACCTGGTGAGTCGTGAACATCTTCCAGAACAACATGCTTTCTTTGCCGGAAACATTGAAGAATTGGTCGATCAGCCCGGCAAAGGCATCTCCGGAAAAGCCGTTGTCACTATTCCAGATGCGCATCCGGTTGTAGTTGGCGCCATAGAAGTCGTACTCAAAACCGCTGAACCGGTCGAAAGCACACCCGTGATCGCCCGCACCCGGCAGAGTATCGCTGAGCGGGTTGCCGGCTCCTTCGTTGTTCATACGGTAACTGCGAAAAACAATGTCGGCCGTGTCCGAGGAAACAACAACCGTTATCGTATCCAGTGTCTCGATGATATTCCGGCGGTAGATCGGGTTCCAGCAGTATCCCTGTGTTATCTGGGTCCCAACCGAGTAATGTATGAACAGGATCGAGACTCGTTGTTGGGCCGCCTGCGCGGCACCGGATATCAACCCGGTCAACAACATGACGGTTAGTAATTTTCTCATGACAAATAGCCCAATTTAGTGACGAGGCAGACCGCTTATTTCAACAACATCAGTTTTCCTTCGGCACTGGCAGAGCCGGCGCTGACACGGTAGAAATAGACGCCCGTACCGAGGTTTGATGGCGCCGACCAGCAGATTTCGCCCTGATCGGCCACTCCGTCGAACTCCCGGCGGGTAACTGTCTGACCCAACACGTTAAAAACTTCAAACAACAATCGGCGACCTCTGATCGAATTCCCCCGGTAAGTAATGACCGCCTCGGAATTGAACGGATTGGGGTAAGCGGTTGAAATCAGGAAATCCTCCGGCAAACCGTCCGGCCGGTTATCGTCATCGACACTTAAAGCCATGGTGACGGTAACAACTGCGGAATCGCCGGTGACAAAGAAACCTGACGCCGCTCCATAGAATACGGTTGCATGGTACGGCAGTGTATAATCACCAAGATCACCGGCTACGATCCTGAGCTGCAGAACCGCACTGTCGGCGGGTCCCAGCGGGTTCTGGAGATTCTCAGTGGTGTCAGGGGAATCGACCACCCAATAATAGGTATCGTACCCGGACAGGATCGAATCACGGAATGGACCACTAATTACAACATCAACCGGGGTATCGTTGATTGAAACAGAAAACCCCGCCACCTGGAATTCGGGAGGGAGATTGTCACCAAAATAGAGCCCGGTCAGATCAAAGGCCTCCTGGTTGAGGATAACCCGGGTGACAGTCAGGGTGTCACCGAGGCTGACGGTGTCAGCGCTTACGTCGTAACGGGTTACGATCGAATAGCCGGCCGGATGCAGCACTTCCTGGCCAAACGGGCAAACTGTTGAAAGCAGCACCATGACGGCAATTGTCAGCACTAAGCAGGGCAGCCTCATGATGCATGTATCGGCTGCGCTTTAGCTGATCTGTAGATAATTACCCGACACCGGGCAGGTTGTTCAACCGGCGGACAGACCTGTAGACAATGGGAACAACACAGTCCCCGAAGGAAAACAAACAGAATGCTTCAGCAGGCAATCCGGCCCACTTACGGCAGGACTAACGTGAACCCTTCTGTAAAACCTACCTTAGAACCACCCTCCCGGAGCTTCGACTGGTTATTATAGAGACCAATCTGTAGCGTGACAGTACCGACCGCCGATAGATCCATGTCGTCGGGCCAGCCAGTGTCCAGCTTGCGGGCCAGAACAACCGTCAACTGGTTCACTTCAGAATCGTAGGCATAGGCTGACGCCACATCCCAGCGACTTTCCGGGAATGCAGCAACGGTATCGGCAACAGTGGTATCGATGTACCAGCCGGGAACTATCTGACCAATCTCCCAGTCGGGGAAGTACCTATAGATGATCGTGTCTTCGGAGTACAACACCTGACCGTGGAAATCGGACCCGTCCTTGTGCAGGTATTTGGGCATTCCGTGTTCCTTAGGATTCTCGCAAGCCACCTCGAGGTCACCACTGTCAACAACCCAGCAAAGGGTATCGTCGTAAGCCGGGTAGTAATTGGCGCCCTCGGCCAGATTACCCTGGGCCGTCTGAAGCGAGCGCCAGTTCCAGACGTCATACCAAGTGCTGCCGGGCATGGTGAACATCACCATCAACTGATCTTCGTAATAGGCGTCCTCGTAATGATCAAACTCAATGTCCGGGTATGCTTTGATCTTGAAGGCATCCTTGATCAAGTGAAGGCTGTCTTCAATCCAGATAGCTCGCAGAAACAGGTAGTCATTTTTCTTGATCGCCTGCAGGCTAATCGAATTGGCCACACTCAGGGCCAGCGGCGGTTGCACTCTGGGAATTACGGTATCGACCGCAACGGTCGTGGTTGCCACGCTGTCCCAGACGGGATCGTCGACGATCGTGATGTCGGGTGACCTGACGGACGTATCGGCCACCAACCTGACAACATTATCATCATCGCCGTTGGTGCCGTTATCGTCACCACAGCCGGTCCAGAGTACCAGCGGCAATATCAGCAGGATGCTCAGAAGCTTTTTCATATTCCTTCTCCCGATTTACGTTTGTTCGCTATATTTTAAGATAATACACGCACCTATATTCTGAAAGCTATTTTTACGTTGGCGGCGTCCGTCGACACAACGCTTATGCTGTCGGAAGAACCGGCTGTAACGCCTGATAACGCCAACAGCGAGCCCTTCAGAGTTTGGTTCGGTCGGCCAGATCGCCGATAACCGGCAAGCGGTAACTCCTGCCCTGCAGCGCAAAATAGATACCGGCCACAGACAGGGCGATAGCCAGGATCAGGATACCTTTGAAGATAAAGTCAGAGATACCGTCAACCAGGAACAGGACCGCTACCAGTTCGATCAGAAACAGGATGACACCCTGACGGGCATGGAAACGTGCTTCCCGATTGTCTTTCATGTTCAGTAACGGTATGAAGCACAACAACGGGATGTACGACAGGATCGCTGCCATCCGACCCTCTTCCGTCTTGAAGCTCTCCTCTGCGCCCGTCGTATCCTCGGACGTCTTGGTCGCGTCATCTTCAAGATCGGGGATGTTTTCCGATGATGTTTGGTCAGGCTCGTTCTTGAAAAACGATTCGGTCATCATTCCTCCCGGGCAACAACGGTGCCCTTATCATGAAGGCCAGAACAACTCCATATTACGTTCAAATACTTCCAACTTGATGGGTTCGCCTTCGGGTTGAGTCTCCAAACTCACATCTCCATCAAGTAATGTCACCGTCAGACCGAGGGGGCCGAAACCTGTCTGCCACAGGAAGGATCGTGCCACGGCCGCTTCCAGAATCTCTCCCAGACAGTAGCGAAGCTTCCCTGTCCGGCCACCAGCGGGCTGATCGGCTGTCACGGCAAAACTTACCCGCTTCACCTCGGGAGTGAAGAAGGTCAACTGAAAACCCGGACGATCCAGAGAATCCAGCATCCGTCGATCCACAAAATCCAGACAAATATACACTTGCTCCCGATCGTAGGCAAAGGAGATTCTTGAGATATAACGATCGACCCGGTGCATGGCTCCCCCGGCCTCCTGACAGTCAAAAACACCCGCTCCAGCCCACTCATAAAAGTGCGTCCGGCGTCCATCAATAACCGGCGTGAGTAACTGGTCCGGCAGTGTTGCCCTGGGCGCGGCCACTTCCCGGTAGATAGGATTGAGAAATTCCAGAGGAACGTCCCTGTCGAGATAGTCGTATACTGCCGCGAGATGTTGTCGGAATATCCGGTCGAACTCTTCATTGCCCTGACCCCGGTGCTCATCGCCATACCACCAGCACCAGTCAGAACCCTCAGCGATGTGGATCTGTTTCCAGGCGAGCGCCAGCTTTTGCTCATCAAAACCGGGCTGGTCTTGCTCGAACCGAACCAAGGCCTCTCTGGCCTGGTGCAACAGCTCCCAGGCAGCATTGTCTTCCGAATGCCCGATCCAGATACGAAAACTGTGGTTAATCCACGAGCCGGCGAACAGCCGGGGCAGCCGGCGCGCCGGGATAGTCTCGGCTGCCTCGGTCATAGTGACGGCTTCAATCTCCGGGTCCTCGTTGAGCAACCGGTATGTCTGCCGGAGAAAATCCTGCCCGTCGTTGGCGAAATACTCCCAGCAATTCTCTCCGTCAAGAATGATCGGCACTACGGCCGAGTCGAGTCGATCCATCAGTAACGACCGCAAGTTCTTCAGGTGATGAATGAAATCCGCTGCTGCTTTGTCGGCATCCCAGTCCGAGTAGACAAACCCGATCCGATCTGACAGGGCGTGGTCGCGGAAGAAAAGTTTCAGACCAGGCCCGTATTCATAGACACTGTGTTGCGGGTTCTCGGCCGGGTCCAGGCCGGCTTTGGTCAATGAGTACTTCAGTACCTCCTCATCGGTGGCCGCCCAGCGGATACCCTGCTTGATCAGCAAGGCTGCCACCTCTTCGGATACGGAGCCTTCAGAGGGCCACATGCCGTTCATGGGGCGACCGAACAGAGAAGTATACATCTCCTGCGACCTGGCCACGTGCCATAGAGCGTCCTCCGGGTGCTGAAACCGATGACGCGGCAGTGTCATTCCGGGAACCGCCTCCAGAGCACTGTTGGTGTCGCACAGTAACGGCAGAATCGGGTGGTAATAGGGTGTAAAAGAAATATCTATGCGACCCTCTTCGAGGAGGGTCCGGTAAGTTGGAATAATCCGGGCAATCAGTCGTAGTTGCCAGTCCAGAAGAGCCTGCTTTTCGACCTCGGTAAAATGTTTTCCTTTATCAAAAAGTGAGCGGATCGGCTCCTCACCGCGGAACATCGGATCGACCCAGACCAGGTTGGACCACACCTGCAAGTCACGGATTTCCTCCGAAGAGAAAAGAGCCGGCAAGATCGGGTCCCCCAGGTTCTTTTTGATTTTGGCGTAGAGTTCATGATAACGTGGGTAAGGTTCGATCATGCGCGGCGGATGAGAGGCGAAGAAAGTGTCGAGAATCTCACGCCGGTCTGCTTCCGACAAATTGTAAGCTTCCCGGCGAGACAGTTGCAGATGACGATCGCTGCCGCCATCCAGGTAGAGCTGGAGTTGCTCAATGAGCGAAGGCACCAGATTGAAAGTAAGACGGACTCTCTCGAATTCGGAGGCCAGCAGCGGCATATCGAGATAGTCCTTGGTGGCATGGAGACGCACCCACGGCAGAACCATACTTTTGGAATCGGGTTGTTGATAGTCGGGCTGGTGCATGTGCCAGAGGATGGCGACCTTTAAAGCAGGTTGATCGGACAAGGGGCACCTACCCGCAGATGGAACTGCTTATCCCGGGCTCTTTTCGTAGAATACGCGAACAGCCCAGTTGACCAACTCCAAGCCGGCGAAATCATCCTGCAGCGTTTGCAGGTGAGCTCTGGCCTGGTCGATCTCCCCGGCATCGAGGAAATTGCGCATTGCCGACATATGATACTCGGCAGCCAGCGGCCCATCGGGGTATTCTGCGCAGGCGGCAGCAAACTTGTCGGCCGCCTGGCGATTCTGGCCTTGAACCTCCAGGCAGGAAGCTATACCGGCTTGAGAGGCCGCTCGGTAGAAACGATTGTCGGGATAGTATGACAGGTAAGCTTCAAAATTACTGATCGCTTCCGGATAATTACGGATCTCGTAGTTGATACTACCCAGCATAAAAGTGGCCTGCTCGGCAACCTGATCGCCACCGAATTCCTGGACCACCTGGTTCAGACTCATGACAGCCACCTGATTGTTTCCGGCCTGGTAGTCCAGCATGGCTCGTGCCAGTTGTGTGTCTGCCTCTTCCTGACGAGTCTGCTGTAAGTTGAAGTAGTAAACGATACCGGCAATGGTCAGTATCACCACTATCAGACCAAGGGCCAGGTACTGCCAGTTGTCAAGCACCTGGTTCCGGGCGGTCAGCATGAAAACCGTGAATTTATCTTCCTTGATCTGTCTTTTGCTCAACCTGGTCTTACCGTACATTGGGAACTCCCATCAGTGAACATGGCTCTGTGGCCATTATCGGCAGCCGATCGTCATCATATTAGACCGGCTCTTGATCCTCTCCTGCAACCTCTTACGGACCTGTCCCACCTGAACAGATATGTTTAGAAATACCCGGTGAACATGAAACTCAGGTGATGGTTGCGGTTTTTCTGTTCCATAATAACGCTTGGGTCGGTGTCTTCCCAGGTTTCCTTGGTGAGTGTATAGACCCAGTCGTTGTGGCGATTGCGGATGATGCGGGGTTGATAAGGGTCGTTGACCGGTTCATAGTGGTCAGACATTTCCCAATCAATCATCGAATAGGTGTAACCCCAGTCGAGATGGATCTGACTCCAGTGAATACCAAATCCCAGCGACAGGTTGTAGCTGACCACTGTCGAGGTTCGTCCGTTAACGTCGATACTGGGTGCCGGAGTGGGCAAATAACCAAAGCCGGCTCGTAGCGGAATCAGGCCGATACCGGTCTGGTGCAAGTACTCGGTTCCCAAACGGACTGTGAACACGTCATTCCACCGCGGGTCAATTTCAGTATAGTACTCCTCGTTGCTTCCGCCCGGGTCAATGCGCAGAGAGTCACGTCGGTCTACCCGACCACTGCTGAAACCGCGATACTCGACATCAGCCGCCAGCAGCCAGTTCTCAGAAGCTTGCCAGGCAACCCCGGCGCCGATCATCAGAGGCATACTGTATTTAGTCAGCAAATCATCAAAATATATAGTATCACCATCAACCGTGACCAGTTGACCGTGATCCAGGGCAGCTTGTCGGTCGAAAGTGTAGATTGACCGGCCCGTATTGACGTTCAGAGAAAATGGAGTCCGTACCACCAGACCAATGTCCAGGGCCTCTCCATTCAATTTGAAACCGATATTAACGTTATATCCCGAGAAACTGCTGGTATCAAGGATGGTGGCGTGACCGGTAATCCGTCTACTATCGACCACATCCGGATTCAAAGATACCCACCTCTGAAAAACATCATAATACTGGTCACGCACCGTTTTCCCGGTATAGATATTCATGCTGACGCCAAACGAGAGATTGCGATAAACTCGAGTGCCGAAACCGATATTGACCGAATTAAGCCCGCCGTGCAACTCTGAGACATAGCGGAAGTCCGAAGAGATATTGTACATGTCCTGTCCTAAGTCAACATAGATGCTGTCACCGTGCCCGATAAAGCCGTCACCCTGAAACTCATCGAAATTGCGCGTTAAACTGAATGAACCGACAAAATGGTGCCCCTTGATTCTCAGGGGGGCTATGAAACTGACGGCTGAAATCCCGCTGAAGCTGCCGCTGTGATCGAATACCGCACTGCCTTCGAATACGTTCGAGTTGGTCGAACCCCGCGGATCCAAAGACGCCCAACTGATTGAGATCACCGGCTTCTCCTGGATATACAGACCGGCCGGGTTCCAGCTACCGGCAGTTATGTCGTCAGAAACAGCGATGAAAGCCTTACCCATACCTTCGGCGCGAGCACCACCACCGGTGAAATCGAAGTGGTAGCCTTCGACGAAAGGCCTCTCCATGATATAATTAATGTACGCTATGTCTAAAGCGTCTTGCGCCGAACCGGTGCCGGTTAGCAGAATCACCAGCATCGCACAGCTTATCAGGCAGGACTTCATACTCTCAACTCCTTTATTCATAAACACCTGTTTTTCCAACACTCTTACAGACGCACAGAGGGCCGGAATCGACTAACGAATATATGCCTCTCCGACGCCCGTGTCAAACCGTTTTTGAAAATTGTTGGCGAGGTTATTATGTTAGCTGAAAACGAGTTGAGCGGCCTGCCGGGCATTTGACCCGGGGAGCGACGGGTGGTACCCTCAAACTTGCAGGCTGTGTCGCAATCCGACGGGTGGCACCCTCAAACTTGTTTGGGGGTGATCACACCGACCCTGTTTACCAGATACTATTTCCTGAATCAATTACCCCGAACTGAACGATTCGCGAACCATCAGCATTCTGATCACCCGAAAACGAGAACTGGCGTGGCGAGCACCGCTGGCATCCTGTCCGTTTGCTACGCTCCGGATATGAATCGCGCCCGAAACCGACAATGCATTGAATAATCCGCGGTTCCACTCACCGATCAGGTACATAGACCGGTGGAAGCACCCATCTAACGCCGTCTCGCGTAACAACACACAGAAGAATGCGCCCGCCGGTCCTTGGATTCACTGTTTCCTTACCTGAGACGTATTCACCACCGGACATTCTGTCGACAAGTATCGTGGAATTGACCAAAAGATATGCATAATCAATGGCGTCCTTGAGCGACCAACTTTGTACCCGCATCGCAATCTTGTACTTCGCAGTCACTGCATCGAGCTCTGTCTTCAGAGAATCCTGAAGGGAGTCAGGCACATTTTGGCCGACAAATTCCCTTATTCGTTCCTTCATATCCGGATCGATTCCGAATATAAGTCTCGTAATGACATTCTTGGAACCCCTCCAGCGAACATTATAATCACTGCGGTATTCCGGGGCGCCAGTAGCAGGCCAATACTCACAGTACCGAAGATCACCAAGGCTATCCGGACCACCAAACGCAACCAGAAAGCCTGCGTAGTTCACTCCCAACGATTCGTGATGTTCACAATACGACTCAAATAACTTGACAACGCTGTCTATGAATACTGATGATGTGTCCGATAGGTGAGAATCCCACTGAAAGTCCTGTATCGTTGTTTTGAAGTTCTTGTTACCAGGCAAAGCCGTTCCTGCAGTCTGCGCAATTACGTACCGAGTCACCTGGACTATCTTCTCATAAGTATCAGAGGCTATTGCAGTCGTTGATTCCGTTGTTCTGCTGTCCGATGCAAATACAACGCATTCCGGTGTGTTTATTATAACATCTATAGTGGCGAAGCTCTGGGGGCAACCCATCAGAACAAGCACCAAGATGATCGTATGGCTGAACTTATGTCTTACAACGAACGTTCTAGCCATGCCCAGGTTGTGCAAACATTGTCCTTTGCTCTGATTCTATTCACTAGCTAACTACCATATAGTACTTTTTCTTTACCCGTGCAAACTAAAACTCCCGTTAGGCAGCGACGGGTGGCACCCTCAAACTTGTTTGGGGGTGATCACACCGACCCTGTTTACCAGATACTATTTCCTGAATCTATACCCCCGGCAGGACGATTATAGAACTTTCCAGCCGGTAGTGGAGTACCTGAGAAGGGCCGGGTAGGTCAAGAATAGCGGGCCTTAGTAGACGAGTTTCGCAGCTGGGTGATGGAGGATTCAGTTGCGTGAATCAGTTCTCTTGCCGGAAAGGATTTAGGATTCAGGCTCCGGTCGGTTGGCCGTTTTGGATCATTCAACAGCGAGTTGCCTGTCTTTGGACATCCAGTCAGCGGCTTTCTTCGGATCGTCAAACATCCTGATATTGTAGCCTCTGGAGTGGGCAACTCGTTCAAAGAAACGAGACCTCTCCTGCCGCTCATTCGATTCTATGAGGGCGACCCTTTCAAGCTTCCGAAAGAAACCGATTCTGGGAAGTACTTCAGTTATGACTAAGACGGAATCTGAGATATTCAATCACACTTTTACGGAATCTTCAGTCAATGCTTGTTGTTTCAGAAAAGCCACTTGGCCACGGTCCTGAGCCATAAGATGGAACATCGGGAGGAGCATTCATCGACCGACAGAACATCACAATTGAATCCTCTCACTACGGTTATTCTTGGTCGACAGAGACCAATGACCGAGTGCAATAGAGACTCCTCCCACGTAACCGGATACAGCTGCTAGGTAGTAATTACCTTCGACTGCCAGGTAAATCGATCCAGCTAAGGAAAGTGCACCGAAACAATAGGAACATATTCCTAATGGGTATTTTTTCAATTGGCTTGGGAGCGAGTTCATAGCAAACACCGAGTCTGGATTTAATCTAAACTCCAGGTATGCAACGTCCGTGCCAATTATATTGCGACTTTGATACTTATATATCTTATTGTCCAACTGAGAATTAGCAAAAGACCTACCATGGAAGTGAAGGCTCAACGTATCGATTCTATCCCCTTCAATATAGGCGAACGCCAATTCCCCGGTCTGGACAAGTTGCTGAATAAGGGTCATGATTCCCTATCGAAGTGCTCAGACTCCGATGCTATCACTCCCTCGACTTGTCATCGGTCGGGCAAAACCGGCCAGTAGGGGTCACATTAAAACCAGCCATTATGAGAGGAATGATTTGCCATATATACCTTCGTCAGGAGGTAGGATATGGCGAACGTACTCAAAGTGGCTGTTGTACATGCGATTATCGGGCTTTTGGAGCAGCATTGGCCGTATCGACGGATTGCCCGTGAACTGGGGATCGA
>SDBU01005811.1_pt1 | contig 14666 bp, 11 predicted proteins | sample 2277071 | NCBI WGS metagenome assembly SDBU01 (sample SAMN10397929, study PRJNA504765) | marine sediment metagenome | isolation source: marine sediment core GS08_GC12, 126 cmbsf | place: Arctic Ocean: Gakkel Ridge, Loki's castle | collected 2008
TCGGGTAATCGGTCAGTTACGGGTGGATTTGCGCAGGTTGGGAGATTCTTCCTGCCGTCGCCGTTAAACGCCGTCTCGTCTTCCTCTGCAACGCGGGGAGACACCCGCACGACAGGACATTCCCCTTATCTGTGGAAAGAACGCGCATTACTGCGCTACTACGAACGGGGAAGTCTCGTCATACCTCTGTTACATGCGGCGGACTCATTATCTCGTCCTCGGGGCGAGACACCGGCAATACGGGACATCCACCCGTAACTGACCCATTACAGTCTCGGGGCAAAAAGGCTTGATTTTTCTTTGTGTGGACTTGATAATCTGGGTCTTGAGTTCTGCTTGCCGGAGCGCAACTTTACATGTTTTGAAGAGAGTATCTTACTCTCAGTAGGTAACGAAGGGCTTTAGATGAGGCATCATTCCGAGAAGATATGTGCGGCGGGTATTATCCTGCAGATAATCTTCGCTCTAATGTGTTTCGGCATGAGCGGCTGGAACAAGTCGAGCGCGACTTATGCGACAGGCTGGCTGTTCCTGTTGGGGACGGTTTTCTGGTTTCTCTGTTATATCCACCTGTGGGCCATGCGCGCCGCCGAAGAAGAGGAACGCGAGGAGAAAGATTTCGAGCGCAGGCGCGGGGCTAAGGAAACCGAGAAGCTGTTCGAAGAGCGTAAGGAGACGGAGGACGCGTTTTCGTCGCGGACAAAGCTGAGGCGTCTGGAGAGATGGTTTTTCCCGGCAGTGAGCCTGCTGTATGGGATCGGCGCGGCGTTGTTCAGTTATATGCTCCTGACGGGGCGTATCGGAAGCTTTGCCTACGGGGCCCTGGATAAGGAGCTTCCGTCGATTGCGTTTTTGGGGGGGATAGCGTTTTTCTCTTTTATATTCAGCCGTTATACTGCGGGACTTTCCGAGGAAAGCCGGAGCCAGAGCCTCAGGACATGCTCGGGCGCGATGTTCAGCGGCACGGTCTCGGCATTTCTGATTGCGATATCTTTTATCGCGAGCTCGTTCGGCTACCCGATGATGGAACGCGTGATGCTGTACGTCGTCTCGGCGCTTATCGGAGTAGTCGGGATCGAGATATTTCTCACCTTCATTACGCACTTCTACCGTCCTCGCGTGAAAGGCCGTGTGACGACACCGGTGTACTACAGCAGGATACTTGGCCTTATCGCGATGCCAAAGAGCATTTTCCGCGCGACCGCGCTGACACTGGATTATCAATTCGGTTTCAAGGTTTCCGAAACGTGGTTTTACCAGTTCTTCGAGCGCGCGGCCGCGCCGCTTGTGCTTTATCTTCTTCTGAGCCTCTACTTATTTTCGAGTGTGGTAGTGGTGCAGTCCGACGAGGAGGTTATCGTGGAGCGTTTTGGACGGCCGCTGAGACCTGCGCTCGGTCCGGGGATACATCTGAAGCTTCCCTGGCCTTTCGAGAGGGCGTATCGTTACTCGAAGTGGGAAGTGAAGGAGATGATCATCGGGATAAAGCCGGAAAAGGAACCTCACAAAGTGCTTGTTTGGATTCGTCCGCACCACGAGGAGGAATTCCATTTCATTGTGGCTCAGAAGGAAAAGGTCACGAGATCGGAAGTCGAAGGCGTGGATGATGTAGATCCCGCCGTAGCGATAAACTTCCTGGCAATCAACATCCGGCTGCAGTACCGGATCAAAGACGTGTTTGACTACGCTTACAACAAGTCGGACCCGGAACACATGCTCGAGGACCTGGCTTACAGGGAGTTGGTCAAGTACTGTGCGACCGTGGACTACAACAAGTTCATGGGCGAGGGCCGGGGTGGAGCCGAGCAGGCAACGATGGATAACGTTGGCGCCGCTATAGATGCTGAGAGATTAGGCATAGAACTGCTTTCGGTCAACATTCTGAACGTGCATCCGCCGATCCCGACCGTGGAGGCGTTCGAGGCAGTCGTCGGTGCGCTGGAGGAGAAAGAAGCGAGGATATGGGAGGCCAAGGGGGAGGCGAACGAGATATTGAACAAGGTCGCCGGCAGCAGCAGGAAAGCCCTTATGGGCGCAGTCAGGGACTATGACGCGGCCGCCGAGGCGCGGGATGAGGCCTTAGCATCCGGCGACGGCCAGGCGATGAAGGAAGCCGAGGAAGCGCTTAGAGCAGCGGAAGCAAAGGTCGGCGGCTACCTGCTGGAAGCGGGCGGCAGCGTCTCAGAAGAGATCCAGAAATCGGACAGCGAGCGCTACCGACTGGAGGAACTCACGCGTGCCGACTCGGAGAGCTTCAAGATAAAAGCAGCGGCATTCAACATAGGCCCCGAGATATACAAGCTTCGCTTCCGACTGCAGACCATGGCTGAAAGCATGGTGAATTCGCGGAAATACATCGTTCCGGCCGACTCGAAGAACACAGAGGTTTTCATACTCAACCTCGAGCAGAAGGCCCCGAGCATACTTGACACATACAAGACAGAGACTGAGAAATAGAAGGGACCACTAAAATGGAGCAAGAACCTCATAGCCACGAGTCATCCTCAAGGAAGCGTGTGTGGGTGAGCACACTTGCGGGATCACTCGTCGCGATTGTCCTGATACTATACATGATAACGTTCACCGTACGTGAGGGCGAGTACTGCGTTCTCAAGACGTTCGGGAAAATCACCCGTACAATCGAGGAACCGGGGCTCTACTGGAAGTGGCCGCTCGCCCAGAGAGCGGCAATCCATGACGCGAGGCTGCAGACCAGCGAAGACGGCATGTTGGAGCAGACTTTTACCAAAGACGGGAAGCCCATAATCGTGATGACTTTCTTCACGTGGAAAATCGCCGACGTGAGGAAGTTCGATACGAGTTTCGGCGGCTCTTTCGAGCAGGCCGAGAAGAGACTTCAGACGATTGTGCGGGCGGCGAAGGGGGAGGTTTTCGGACTGAGCACTTTTCATGACTTCATAACAACCGAAGTGAGCGATGCCGCAAGAGGCAAAGAGAGGATGCGTTTCGAGAACATCGAAAAGCTGATATTGGAGAAGGTGCATGACAAAGCGGTCGATGACTTCGGTGTTGAAATAAGCCAGGTTGGGGTGAAGCGGCTAATCCTTCCCGAGGCGGTGTCAACAAAGGTTTTCGAGCGCATGAAGGGCGAGCGGGACGCTCTGGCGAGGGAATACATCTCACAGGGCGAGGGTGAAGCGACGAACATAAAATCCCGCGCCGAGAGGGACCGGGACCTCATACTCTACACGGCCGAGGCCCAGGCGAAGAAGATACGTGCCGAGGGCGAGAAGGCCGCCGCGGAGTACTACAAGGTCTTCGCCGAAGAGCCGGAACTGCACAGGTTCCTCAAGAGCCTCGAGACGCTGAGGCTGCTGGCAGAGAAAACAACGCTGATTATCGACACCTCGACGCCTCCCTTCCATCTTCTGGGAAAGGATGCGATCCCCAAGCTGGAGGGAACGGAATCAGCTGAAAACGAAGAACAGGATTAACGGCAATGGCCGTCAAGACCAAAGATGCGGGAATGAGAAAAGGCAAGGGCCAGGCCCAGAAGGCGCTTGAGTCGGCGTTCGCGACGAGCTTTCGCATACTCCAATTAGTGATGTATGTAGTTGTCATAGCGCTTCTGCTCACGGGCACATTTGTGGTCGACCAGAAAGAGAAGGCCGTCGTCCTTCGATTCGGCCGGATCAAGGCCGTTTACGGTCCCGGTTTCCATTTCGCGCTGCCCTACCCGATCGACGAAGTGAAGAAGGTTGCTGTGGAAGAGGTCCAGAGCATCGAAGTAGACAAGGTGTTCTGGCACCAGGAGGTTGCGGAGAGCGACAGCGCGCTGCCGCTGCATCCGTCACTGGAATACGGATACACACTCACAAGCGACGCGAACATCATCCATTCGAAGTGGGTGGTTTTGTACACGATCAACGACCCCGTGAAATATCTTTTCGGCATCAAGGACGCGGACAACATACTTGTGAATGCACTTGAAAACGCGGTTGTCGAGGCGAGCGCCGAGTTCACAGTAGACCAGGCAACACGAAGTGGAAAAGAGGAATTTCAGAGGACCGTGGAGTGGGTATTCAATCGAAACCTCGACGAGATTGGGTATGGGGATACTTTCTACGTGCAGAACGTAAAACAACTGGAGGCCCCGAAGCCGCCCCTGCAGACTGAAAAAGCTTTTGCAGCAGTTATAGATGCCGAACAGGACCGCGACAACAAGCTCAGTGCAGCGAGAGGCGAGGCCAGCACTATCCTGAACGAGGCCGGCGGCGCTACAGCGCGTGCACTTGTAAGTGCAATAGATGAGTACCGAGCTGCGGTGGAAGAGGAAGATGCCGATAGAACAGCCGAGTCGGAAAAGCGGGTCGGTACGCTGCTCGCGCAAGCAGGCGGCAAGGCCTCGCAGATAATCTCGCAAGCCGAATCCTACAAGAAGCGGATCGTAACGGAAGCGGATTCCGACGCCAAACGCATCGCAGACCTCAAGAAGTGGTATAAGGAGAACCCAGAGATTCTGATATACGAGAAGCTGTTCGAGTTGTACGTCGAGCTGTTCAAGGAGCGCGTTGTGTATCTATTTACGGAAACATCAGCAAAGGGGGGCCGGGAACTGCGCATTCTGATCAACCCGGACCCCGACGTGGAGAGAGCGGAACGTCAGAAGAAATTTCTCGAGGAGCTAAAGTAGCATCGATGGCGCGAAACACATTTGTAGATGAGAAAAGCACGACGAGACTCCAGAGCGCGGCTGTCGCAAGACTTATGCTGGCGTTTCTCGGGGCGGTGTTTGTGATAAACGCATTCATACTCGATGGAATTACCGGAAAGACCAGCGGACTCGGAGAGATAAGCGCGTTCATGGGCGCGGTGCTGCTCGGGGCCCCGCTTGTGTACATGGCGGTGCGCGACCTTCTGAAGGGACGCATCCACATGACGGAGCTGGCGGCGGCGGCGGTGCTGGCGTCTTTCGCGCTGGGCGATTTCAAGATATCCGGCGTGATAGCATTCTTTCTTCTCGCCTCGGAGCTTATTGAGACGCGAACCGCACTCGGGGCACAGGCCGCGGTGGAATCCCTTATCCGCATGACCCCGACCAAGGCGCACGTCATTCAGGAAGATGGCAGCGAGGTGGAACGTGAAGCCCACCTTATCAATCCCGGCGAACGGATACGCGTTCGGCCCGGAGACAACATTCCCGCCGACGGGAAGGTGATTTCCGGCGAGGGCACGGTGAACCAGGCGAGCATCACGGGCGAGTCCATCCCGGCGGACAAGCTGCCCGGGGACCTGGTATTCGCGGGCACACAGAACATGAGCGGTACGCTCGAAATCGAGGTGACCAAAGCGGGCAAAGACACAACTCTCGGCAAGGTGCGCAATCTTATCCTTGAAGCCGAGCTGACCAAGACCCCGCTGATGTCTTTTGTGGATAGATACGCGGGCTACTATACTCCTCTGATGCTAATCATCGCGCTGCTTGTGGTGTTCTTCACACGAGACTTGTCGCGGGCGATCACCATACTCGTAATCGTGTGCCCGTGCGCTTTCATCCTGGCAACACCGACGGCGATGGTGGCGGGACTCGCCACTGCCGCCCGTCTGGGGATACTCATCAAGAACGTTCGCGATCTCGAGGCAGCAGGACAGCTCGACGCGTTCATCTTCGACAAGACGGGGACGCTCACGACCGGAGAGCTTGCCGTCGTACGAGTCGGTACGGAGCCTGGAATCGAGGCGGAAGACCTGCTGCGCAAGGCGGCCTCGCTCGAGCACTTCAGCAACCATCCGGCAGCCAAAGCAGTGGTCAATATCGCCCGGGAAGCCGAGATGGAACTCGCGGAGGTGAAGGGGTTCCGGGAGACTGCCGGAAAAGGTGTCAGCGGTAAGATAGACGACACCACCGTTATGGTCGGCCGAGAGAGCTGGCTGGCCGAAAAGGGCGTAGATGCCAGCACTCTATCCAGGAAAATCGCCAAGGAGACAAGCGGCTTCAGTCTGCTTTACGTAGCGGCGGGTGGAAAGGCGATCGGCTGGCTCGGTCTTGAAGACAGGACAAGGCCGGAAGCGCGCGAAGCAATCGGGGAGCTCAGGGAAAACGGCATACAGAGGACGATCATGATAACCGGCGATCGCGAAACGATAGCCAAGCGCGTTGCAGAAGAGATGAGCTGTTCGGAATACCAGGCGGAGGCACTGCCCAAGATGAAGCTCGACCTGGTCGAGTCACTGAAGGACGAGGGGTATACTGTCGCAGTTGTCGGCGACGGTGTCAACGATGCCCCCGCGCTTGCGGCCGGCGATATCGGCATAGCAATGGGCGCTGCGGGAAGCGATGTGGCACTAAACAGCGCGTCGATAGCGCTTATGAACAACGAACTCAACCGCCTGCCGTTCCTCGTGAGACTATCGAGAAAGGTCAGATGGGTGGTCAACCAGAACCTGATTGTGGGGTTGATTTTCGTTGTCGGCGGGATTACTTTCGCGACACTGGGATACTTAACCCCCATGGCCGCGGCGGTGCTGCACAGCCTGGGATCGTTCATAGTGATTTTCAACAGTGCACGTCTTGTGAGATACGGCGAGGAGTTCACGCCGCACGCCGAGTTGATGGAGCAAACCGCTTAGGCATCTTTGACGCAAATGGAACGGTCTCCTCCTTTCCCCGTTGTAGAATATGGTCGATTGAGCAAGTAAGGAGCGGTGATGACCGACACAGCACAACCTTCTGTCATCGAGACAATAAAGCTGACAAAGACCTTTAAGGACTTCTGGGGCAGACCAAAGGTCAAGGCAGTAGACAACCTCGATCTGACTATAGAAAAAGGAGAGGTCTACGGCCTTCTGGGCCCCAACGGCTCAGGCAAATCGACGACCATCAAGATGATACTGGGCCTTCTATTTCCCACGTCGGGATCGATAAGGGTCTTCGGTAAGTCGCCGCGAGAGGTCCGGGTAAAGATGCTAATCGGCTACATGCCGGAGGAGTCCAACTTGTACCGGTTCCTGAATGCCGAGGAGACATTGGATTTCTACGGCAGGCTTTTCGACTACCCGTCAAAAGAGAGGGAGTACAGGACCAAGGCGCTGCTGGACCTGGTCGGGTTATCGCGCGAGAGACGGAGGCCGCTCAGCGAGTATTCCAAGGGCATGTCGCGCCGAATCGGCCTTGCACAGGCCCTTGTCAACGACCCGGAGCTCGCAATCCTCGACGAGCCCACGACGGGACTCGATCCCATCGGGACGAGGGAGGTGAAGGACCTAATACTCGATCTTAAACGCCGCGGCAAGACGGTTTTTATGTGCAGCCACCTGCTGGCAGATGTGGAGGACGTCTGCGACCGCATAGGGATTCTGTACGGCGGGAAGCTGATAGCGGAGGGCAAAGTGAACGAGCTTCTGTCGCAGTCGGATGTCACCCAGATTTCAGCGGAGAAACTCAGGCCCGAGACCCTGAACAAAGTGATGGACATCATCAAGAGAGAGACGGCGGATAATGCCTGGAAAGTGGACAACCCGAGCCAGAAACTCGAGGAGTTTTTCCTGAGTGTAGTCCAGTCTGCACGGGAGCAACAGCTTGGTACGTCGGGTGTTGAAGCCGGCCGCGCAGCGTCGGAAGTCGCGATTTCCAGCGAGGAGAAGAAGGGCAGAGAGAAACGCCGCACCTTGCTCTCGAAGTTGACGGAGGAAAAGAAAGAGGAGAAGGCGGCTGTTGTGGAAGAGACGGTCTCGGTCCCTCAGAAAGAGGACCACAAGGAGAAGGTACTCAAGGATCTAACGAGCGCCGAGGAACCGGTAAAGGCCGCGAAGGAGAAGGAGGCTGCTGAACGAAAGGCCCTCGAGGAGAAAGAGAGGGAAAAGCGGAAGGAGGCGCGCAAGAGCGTGCTCGACAAGCTGACCGGCAGCGACAAAGACAAGGCGGGTGGTTCGGATGCGTAGGCTTCTGAGCATAGTGCGGCTGACGCTGGCGAACGCCATCCGGATGAAGGTGGCGATAGTCATCATAGTGTTCCTGGCAATAGTCGTGCCGACTCTCCCGTTTGTGCTGAAGACCGACGATACGCAAAAGGGCCACGTGCAGATAACGCTGACCTACGGACTGGGAATGGTGTTTCTGCTTCTGGTCGTAATGACCGTCTTCACGGGCTCGGCATCCATATCGAACGAGAAAATGGGCGGGCAGCTGCAGCTTCTCGACACGAAGCCAATCCACCGATGGCAGATCATATTGGGCAAATGGCTCGGCATAATGGTACTCAACGCGGCACTTGTCGTGGTTCTCGGCGGCGCAACGTTCGGGCTCACAAGATTCATCGGCCGTGCATCAGCCGGAACTCCCGAAGAGCAAACAGACCTCAGGAACTCCGTTTTCACCGCCAGGGTCAGCATTCAACCGGAACTGCCGGAAGGTATCCAGGAGAGAGTAAATGAGGAGTTCGAAACCAGAAAGAAAGAAGGCAGAATACCGGAGTCCTACAAGGTCAGAGATAGAGACGGCAACATCAAAGCGGGAGAGTATGAGGAGGAGGAATACAAGGCAGACCTGGCCGAGCTGGCGCGCAAGCGGCTCGGCGTGGTGCCTTTCAGGACCGTCAAGATCTGGGAATTCAAAGGAATCAAGATAGATCCGGCACAAAAAGAAAATGTGGCCTATTTACAGTACGAGGTGAGCACAACCGAGGTCCGCAGAGACAGGATGTTCCAGGGGTTGTGGGTGGTTGGCGACCGGGACTCTCCAACGGAACCGTTTCATCAGTATGTCGAAGAGACCACGGGCTCACCTCATGAGCTCGCGTTTCCTGTGAGATACATACAGCCGGACGGAACGGTTGACGTCTCGTTTCATAATTACACTATGAGCGACGATGAGCAACGGGGCATAAACGCCGTCTTTAATCCCAACGAGGGGCTGGAGCTCATGTACAAGCGGACGGGCTTCTTCTCGAACTACGTCAGGTATTCCCTGCTTGTTCTCACGGTATTGGGGTTTGCGGCGATGCTCTCGGTAGTGTGTTCGTCATTTATGTCGTTTCCCGTTGCGGCGCTTCTTACGTTCAGCATTATACTCAACTCGTACGGGCTCGGCACGTTCAAGGAGTTTGCCTACGCAAGAGATCCCTCGGTAATTCCCACGACGGGCCAGAGGGTCCGGAAAGAAACGGGGAAAGTCATCTATAAGGTCCTCTCGCACACGATGCCCGACCTCAGCAAGTACAGCATGCTCAGCAATCTCAACTCCGGCAGGTATATCCCCGCGACGCTGGTCCTGCACGGTGTCGGTGTTCTCGTTTTATTGTTCGGAGGAATTGTCTATATTGTCGGCTGCTTCATATTCTCTCGAGAGGAGCTTGGGGTTTAGCGGAGTCTAACGATCGGTACGGCATAATGTCTCTTTTCACGACAAGGCGCATAGGATTTCTCGCGATTATCATAGTGATGGTGTTTCTCGCCGGAATTCTGCAGCCGCAGATGCTCTCCATGCGCAAACAGGAGCTGGTGGAATTCGCGCCGCCGGGTGAGCTGCCGCCCATCGTGCTCCTCACCCAGGCGCTGGGCGCTTTTCGCAGCATTGCCATCGACGTCCTGTGGATACGTACGATGGACTTGAAGCAAGAAGGCAAGTTCTTCGAGCTGGCCCAGCTCTACGACCTGATATGCCAGTTGGAACCCCATTTCGCCGACATATGGATACATAACGCGTGGAACATGGCATACAACATATCGGTCGAGCTGCCGACCGGGCCGGAACGCTGGTCGTGGGTGAAGAAGGGGATATCCCTGCTCCGGGACAAAGCCATCCCGCTCAATCCGCGAGAAGGCGAGCTTCACAAGGAGCTCAGCTGGATCTACCTGCACAAGATCGGTGACGATCTCGACAATATGCACCGGTATTACAAAACTGCGATGGTGCTCGATCACGAGAGGCTTCTGGGACCGGAGCAGGACATCGAGGCGATAGTCCAAGCGCCTGACTCGACCAAGGAGCTCTTCGAGGACAAGGATGTCCAGAAGCTCTTCGATAGATTGAAGGATGCAGGGAAGAACCCGCTCGAAGTTGACCTCATGGCCGTGGGCGGATTCAGTGAAGAACAGTTTGAAATTCTGATGATGGAGGAGAACGCCGGGCCCGCGAAGAGGCTTCTTGATTTTCTGCGAAAGGAATACCTGCTGGAGGAGCTCAAGCTCGACCCCGAGAAGATGCTGAAGCTCGAGGAGAAATACGGCAAACTCGACTGGCGGATGCCCGAGGTGCACGGTCTTTACTGGATCGAGGAGAGCATCCCTCTTCTCAAATACGACGAGGAAAAAAATCCTTTATTCTATCACCGCTACATTTACACCGCTTTCAGAGAGATGTTCGAACGCGGTGAGCCGAGGATTTTTGTTGCATACGTTTCCGATCCGAAGACGGGTGAAACGAGGCCCGATCTCTATGTTGAGTTCAGTCCCGCTGTTAAATGGGTCGATAAGCTGGATGAGGTATACGTGAACCTCATCGGTATGCTCGAGGGGACCAACAAGTTCTCGGTGGGGAATGCTTACAAGAACTGGCTCAAGAGCGCCGTGTACTGGCTGTATATCTATAACGAGGAGAACAAGGCACGCGAGTACCATAAGAAATACGTGAAAATGATGATGGAAAGAAACCGCTCCCTCCTTGATATGCCGTTCGAGGTGTTCGTTCTGCGCGAGGCGACAGATTACCTCACGAAAGATGAGGGGCCCGATCGCACAATGGCGAATGTCAAAGGCCTTATATTACAGTCGCTGGAGGACCGGGACCTCGGCTTCGACGACCGCGCGACAGGTCTTGAGAACCTCTCCAAAATGCTCTACGACGAATACGTGGAGGAAAACAGGGAATATTTGCCGCGGTTCGGCATAGGCGAGTACAAAGATATATACGAGGGAGCGATCGAGGAATACAGGAAGCAGTTTGAAGCGCTACGCCCACCAGGCGGGGCGGAATCGGAGGAATGAGACTCTCACACCTGACCGGCAGTTAAGCCAGTTCCTTTTCCTCGAACAGATATGCGCCGAAGGCGAGTATGGCCGTGACCATCACCACCATGTAAGACAGTGCCGCGAATAGATAGCCCACCGAGACAGTCTTGCCCACTACCAGAGCATCGGCTATCCAGAAATACTGCAGATTAGGCACAAGCGCGTAAACAGCCTTTATGGCGAAATATCTCTGAGCCAGGTCGAGGAAAAGATAGTCGGACATGAGACCAAGCATGAAAATGAGGACCGTGATTGTAAGCGCGGGCACAAGCTGGAGCCTTGTCGAGAGCGCTACCGCGACAGCGGTAAGAACAAACGAGGCGAAGAGTACCAACAGGCTCCCAAGCAGAAGATACCACTGTATCTTCTCGCCGAATGCCTGCAGCGACCAGTCGGGGGCGAGGAATGACAGCACAACAAACGCGAACGTGAAGACGGGCACGGCTGATGTAACGACCGAAGAACTGAAGTTATTGCCGAAGAAGTAATTCGATATCGCGCCGAAAATGAATGTGAGCAGGAACGCGAGGGAGAGAAAGAGTATGACCGGATGATCGGGATCCTCGTAGGCCGCGAGTTTAACCCCGTAGCGCAATACTATCAAATAGACGACGCTCATTATGTAAACTGCAACGGCCAGCGTACCGGCTATCCCGAGGAATTTGCCGACGATGAACAAACCCCGGCCGGTGGGCTTGGAGAGAACAGTGGCGGCCGTCTTGTTCTCGATCTCGCGAGAGACCACGCCCGATGCCGCGAACACTCCGAGAAGCAGGCAGGTAAGCAGCATGGTTGCGAGGCCGGTATCCTTAAGCAGCCTGTCACCCTGCATAAGCGTGAAGAAACTAAATGCCGGCCCGAGGGCTATCATGGCGCATGCAAGCATCAGCAGTATGAAGAAGATGGGCTGCCGGACCACCTCCGTAAACGTGTTCTCTGCTATAGCCAGTATTCTTTTCATGGATGTTTGTAATCACTCTTGGAGTAGGATTAGAAAAGAGTACCACGACGCTGCCTCGCCCTACAACGGCTTTTCGGCGGAATGAACATCACAGGGGCGTTGTCCTTTATCGCGCTTTCTTGTGTTGACATGGTAGAGATGCGTACATATAATTCGGCCCTCTTAACTGGAAATACCGGTCGGATTGCGGGTGGAAGAGCTGACAGTGTGTCTATTGTGTACGGCCGCCGGTTAGGGACGAATGCCAATATCATCGAGAATTCGGCAAAGGGAATAAACGGGCTTTGTTGAGCCGGGAGATAGCACATGAAGCGGACATTTCAGCCGTCCAATACCAAGAAGAAAAGGACCCACGGTTTCAGAAAGAGGATGAGTACCCGATGGGGCAGGCAAATCCTGAAAAGGCGCAGACGGAAAGGAAGAAAAAGGCTGGCGGTGTAAGCTATAGGTTCACCAGGGATGAGCGGATACGAAAGAGAAACGACTTCTTAAGGGTTTACGCCGATGGCGCAAGATACGTCTGCCCGGAGTTTGCAGGGTTCTATCTCAAGACGGGAAATGCGGTTTCCAGGCTGGGAATGAGCGTTGGGAGAAAGGTTGGAAGCTCGGTTGTCCGCAACAGGCTCAAGAGAAGAATCCGCGAGATTTTCCGGCTCCATAAGCACCTGCTCAAGCCGGGATATGACATCATTATAAACCCGAGAGAAGGGGACAGCAAGTACGGTGAGCTCGAAAAGGCGATGCTCGGCTTTTTCAGCTCTGCCGGACTGATGATTCGAGACCGATTCGAGGGCGATACGGACTTAACTTGAAATCTTGGCCGGGATTGATTTCCCGTTAATGATAATCGGATACATTAATCAAATGTCGATCCTGTTTGTTTTTATTCTGCGCCTTTACAAGAGGTCCGTGTCCCCTTTTCTGCCCAGAACGTGCCGTTTCTACCCCACGTGCTCGGAATACATGGCCGAGGCCATAAGCAAGAAGGGCTTATTGAAGGGATTGGCGAAAGGAATCTACCGGATATTCCGCTGCAACCCGTTTAACCCGGGCGGTTATGACCCAGTGAGCTAAGGAGAGAGAATGTCTCAAGGGAAAAGATATGCGCTTTTTATGCTGGCTATGGTGGCCTGGGTGATCTTTTACTCATTGGTTCTCCGCCCGATTTTCTTCCCCAGCGAACCACAAGAACCTCCCGAGGAACCCGGCAAAGCCGCCGAGATGGAGGAGAAGAAAGGCCCCGGCGAGGAAGAGAAGACGAAGGAGCCGGAAGAGGATACCGCCGGCGAAGAAGCTATTGCAGACAGTTCGATTGAGCCTGAAGAACGCGGCGAAACCGAAGAACGAGAGGCGGAGGAGACGGTCGAGACTGAGGAGGCCCCTGAAGCCGAAGGGCCGGGCGAGGAATTCTCGTTCGACCTATTCGATAAGGAATTTACTTACAGCGAAAAGAAGAGCATTCCCGGCGAGAAGCTCGTTTATGAGTATACGGTCGAGAATAACGTCGTTATCTCGAAAATCTATACGATCAACACCCCGAGTGATGACGATGAGCAAAGCAACACCAAAGAGACAGAACCCTATGTAGCCAACCTGACGGTCAAAATCGAGAACAGGGGCGAGAAGGAATTCAAGCAGAAGGGCTACCTTATCTCAGCCGGAACTGTCTCGCTGCTTACTCCAGGAGCTTCGGCCAAGGACATATCGCTGATCATACAGCGCGCATCAACCATGAAGCTCAAGCCCCGGAAGGAGATCTACACACATTTGGAGGACAATCTTGGCGGGATCGATTGGGCGGGAGTGACAAACAAGTACTTCGCCGCGATAATCGAACCCGTCACCGACGATAGTTCTGACACTAAGAAGTTGATTAGCCGGGTGGTTATCAATGGCTTTGCCCCGAATGGTGATGCGGAGAACGGTTCAGACGGTGTTCTGGATGATTCCGTTCCGCACCTTGATAACAGCTATTTAGGCGCTATGTTTAAGAGCCGAGAGGGCAGCGTGTCGAACTTCATTCTACAAAAGAACGACATAGTACGCGGCAGCTATGACAAGGAGGGCAAGCTTCACAGAGACAGGAACGTCGCTCTTCACCCAAAGGTGATACCCGACAAGCACCGGCCCTTCGCCATGAGCTCGCTCAGTGTTCAGGAAAAGAAAGAGAAAAGCAAAGCTGATAAGCTGAGTTATTCGATTGCCATTGGCATCAACGAAGTGATCGTGCCTGCGGGCGAAACCGTCGAGCACAAGTTCAGGCTCTACGTTGGCCCGAAGGAATACAGGCGCCTCAAGCGGCTGGGTTACGAACAGGCGGTGAATTTCAACCGCTGGCTGCGGCCGATCAATATACTCTTTCTCACTGTCCTGCACTGGTTCCACTCGATTATTCCAAATTACGGCGTAGCTATCCTGGCCGTTACCCTGATGATGAAGCTTGTTCTGTATCCTCTGGACCAGAAGAGCTACAAGTCGATGAAGGAGATGCAGAAAATCCAGCCGTTGATCGCGGAGCTCAAGGCTAAGTACAAAGGCGACCCGAAGAAGGCGCAGGTTGAACAGATGAAGCTCTTCAAGGAGCACAAGGTAAACCCCCTCGGCGGTTGTTTCCCGATGCTGCTGCAGTTCCCTGTCCTGATTGCAATGTTCACCACTCTGCGCGTGGCTTTTGAGCTCAGGTGAGCTCCGTTCCTGCTGTGGATCAATGACCTCTCGCAACCAGACGCTCTAATGA
>SDBU01005812.1_pt1 | contig 14661 bp, 14 predicted proteins | sample 2277071 | NCBI WGS metagenome assembly SDBU01 (sample SAMN10397929, study PRJNA504765) | marine sediment metagenome | isolation source: marine sediment core GS08_GC12, 126 cmbsf | place: Arctic Ocean: Gakkel Ridge, Loki's castle | collected 2008
ATATTTCTTTTGAAAGGTTTGAGTTAATTGATCAGAAGGTATCGTGGGAGAAAATTCTTGGTTTTAATCGAGAAAATATAAAAGCGGTTTACTCCTTTTTGTCCTCAGCGAATTTTGCGAGTTCTGCCTTAGGTATACCTTCCTATTATCTTTACCCTTTGTTGGGCCTTGATCCTCATGCTGAGAATTATTGGGATAAACTCTTACTGGATAACAGCCTTTCTTTAAAGAAGATTAAAGACTTAAGCGAAATTAACCGGAATAATCTGGATAATTTTCAGCGCAGTGATTTTGATAATATCGAAAATCAGAAAAAATGGTTTTCATTGTATAAGTATCTCAAGGCCTGACTTACGAAGGGAAATTTAATTTATGCCTTTGACCAAAGCGGAAATTTTGAAAAAGATACAAGAGGTTTCTTTTTGGGGGCAATCTATTCCCTTGGGAGAAGGGATAGTTACTCCCGGTAAAGTAATGGATAACTTTCTAACCCTTAGAAGATTACATCTACCAGATGATCTGGGAGGAAAAGAGGTGCTCGACATCGGTGCCTGGGATGGGTTTTATAGTTTTGAATGCGAAAAACGAGGGGCGAAAGTGTTCGCTATCGACAACCTCTGCCGGATGATGAGGCCGGATGAGAAAAAATATGCCCATCTGGGAAGCAAGGGTTTTCAAGTTGCCAAAGAGATATTGGGATCTAAAGTAAAGTATCGCAATATGGATGTTTATGATATTTCACCGGAAAAGATAGGCCGTTTCGATATCGTTCTTTTTTTAGGTGTTTTGTACCATCTGAAATATCCTCTTTTGGCGTTGGAAAAGATTGCAAAAGTGTGTAAAGATTTATTAATCGTAGAGAGCGCGTTTCTAAGAACTCTTAGTCGGAGGGCCCTTTTGCAATATGCCGAGGCGGATAGCTTCAACCAGGATCCGACCAACTGGCACATTCCTAATGTAAGGGCTATAAAAGCTATGCTAAGAGATGTGGGTTTTAGAAAAATCGAAGTCATATATAAGACGCCTTTGCAGTGGAAGGATTTATTGAAATGTATTTTGAAATTAAGGATGCCTACCTACGGTCGCGTTATATTAAGAGCATTTAAATAAACTTATTTTCTGATTTGATATTGGTTAACGATATTTTGAACTGAGGACCATAACTATTGCGGAGAACCAATAAATATCGGTATTGTAACAGAATGTCCTATAAACCTTAAAGGAGATTTTATGGATATCAACCATATCAGATGGAAGGAAACCACTGAGTTTGATGGGTGGTATCATACAATTCAATTTGAAGGAGGAGAAACGGATGGAATATATAACCATCTTCCTGTAATTGGCCACTATCATTTTCCTAAAGATTTGTCAGGAAAGAGATGTTTAGACGTAGCCTGCGGTGATGGTTTTTTTAGCTTTCTTTTTGAAAAATTAGGTGCTAGTGAAGTTGTCAGCTTAGATTTGTACAGGGAAAAATATTTTAAAGAAGCAGCTGATAAATTGAAATCAAGGTGTATTTTCTATAAAATGGATGCTTTTGAAATCAACGAAAATGATTTAGGAAAATTTGATTTTATTTTTTGTGGTTCTTTTCTTCTGCACATCCCTGACCCCTTTACTTTGTTAAATAAAATTTCTAAGGTATTAAAGGATGACGGTGAATTGGTAGCTGCAAGTAACGTTATTCTAACAAGATGGTATCATAAAGGTCTTAGATATCTATTGCGTCTCTTTTCAAAGAATTAAAATATCGCATATTTAGTGCCTTATTCATCAAAAAGAGCGCCAGCATATTGGATACCAACTTTTGAATGTTTTTTGGAAATGTTTAAAAAAGCTGGTTTCAAAAGCGTTTCTTTAGTGGATATTTTTGATTTAGTTGCAAATACGCGAGAAGAAGGGAAAAAATTACGCAAAAGAACAATACAAACTCAGGCAGTAGTCGCTGCAAGACTGAGGAATTTATGAATATAGAAATTTAGAATATTCCAAATATCAAAGCTATAAAAGGTATGCTGGAGGATGTAGGATTTAAAAAACTTACTTAATTGAAATAAGCCAAAATACACCAAAATCTGATGAGCGATTATACAAACAAAGAAAGAAAATTAAAAATAATTCAACAATGGCAGACATTTGGTAGGCTTCATTCGGAATTATTGAATGATGATGTTTATGAATCTGTCAAAACCTATGGCATAACTTCTTTACAATCTTATGTTTATTGGGCTGAAATCGAAAAAAAAGAGAATAAAATAGATTTTTCTGTTTATGATGAATTAGTTGAAAAGATTCCTAAACATAACCTTAAATGGACACCATTTATAATTCTTGGGCCGAATTATTCAGTACCCCAGTGGGTCCATATAAGTAAGGAATCAGTATATGCTAAATGTATTGAACATAACAGAGAATGTGACATCCAGAGTATCTGGAATCCTTTTATTCCAAAATATATAGAAAGGTTTATTAAATTATTGTCAGAAAGGTATGGTAAGAGTAATATAATTGAAAGCGTATTATTAGGGATAAGTGGAGTTTGGGGAGAAGCTATTTATCCTTCTTCGGATGGCGTTTACCGGATAGGACACAAACATAGTGGATGGTGGTGCAACGATAAATATGCCAAAAGAGATTTTATTAAGTCCTGTAAAACAGAATTTGATAACATACACTCATTGAATAAGAGCTGGGGAACAGGATTCAAGGACTTTGAAAGTATCACCTGGCCTGTTAAGCAAATATCCTTGACGATTGATATAGCATACAGAATAGCACATCGGGTTTGGTCAAAATTATTAAATATACGAGACAGTTCTTTATATTATTATCTGGAAAAGATTTTTGAAAGAAGGCTCTTTGATGGTAAAATGTCAGATGTAAAAGAGAAAAACCGGTATCTTTTTTTTGTAAAATGGTATCTTGACTCAATGACAGCTTTTGCGGATAAATGGCTGAAAATGGCCAAAAAATATTTCCCTGAAGATTCTGTATATCTTGTAACCGGAGGCTATGGGCATGTCATAACTGGTGCTGATTTTACGACTCAAGCGAAAATATCTGCAAAAAACAATTGCGGAGTCAGAGTAACAAATATGGTTAGTGATTATTCAGGAAGTTTTGTCAATAAAAGTTTAATCTCAACGGCCGCTGAATATTATAGGGCAACTATCCAGACAGAAGAGACCATAGAAACTTCTCCCGATGAAGTCAAAATGAGAATATTTGATCATGCTTCTGGGAACATTGATGGACTTTATTTTAAGACACTTTTTGGAATCGACTACGGTGCAAAAGTTTCCTGTACAAATAAAAGTGATAATGGCATTCCTATCGGTAAGCCAAGTAAGGTAGCGGATAATTTATTATTAAATTATAAATATCTATTTTTCGGGCAAAGAAAAACAGAAGTGGCCCTATTGCTAGCTAATAGCTCGTTTACGATATCCCCTCAGCTTTTAAATTTAAATTACGAGCTAGGTAAAATGTTAAGAAAATATATTGATTTTGACATCATAGATGAAAATCTGATTGAAGATTCTATTCTAAGTAGGTATCGATTTTTGATTAGTTTTAGCAATCCTATCATTAACGAAAGAATTCTTGAGAGGATAGAGGATTGGCTTAAAGAAGGCGGAATTCTGTTGTATTCAATGTGTTTTGCCAAATACAGACTTTTTGAATATCAGCAAGGTGACAAAAATATTAATAGCAGCGGAAATAGTTATCATGCAATAAGCAAAGGGTATTTCATGGGGATAGAAGAGAGAAAAGTTAAGAAATTTACCGAAGAAATCACCAGAACCCTTTTTAATGAAGAAGGCAAATATCCCTGGCCATCAGTTTATCCACATTCCAAGAATCCTACTGAAGTATATTTTATTAAATCAGATAGCAGTTTAATTTTATATAATGATTCAACACGAAGCATAGAAGAAAAGATATATAATAACAAAAATAAAGTATCGAGTTTTCTATTAGAACCAAAAGAGATAAAGATTTTACCTCTGGAGAGATGAATAAAATGATCAAAAATTTAAATCTGGCATTTAGGAAGCTTGAAGGAATTAAAAGGTTTCTGGAAAAACATCTAGATGAGGTATTTTATTTTTTAAAGAAGAGGAGGTTTGCTAAGGCTTGTAATCTTATCTGGAGTCAATTATGGGTAAGAGATTTGGATGGAGGTAAATTTGACTGGATATTTAGGCGTTTTCCTCAATCGGCTCCCTATCCTAAGGAAATTGAAATAGAAATTACTACGAGATGCTATATGAAATGTATAATGTGTGAGAATACCTATTGGAAAGATGAAAATTATCGGCGTCAGGATATGAGTTTTGAGCAATTTAAATTCATTATAAGTCAATTCCCTCATTTGCGTTATATTAATGTTACAGGAGAAGGAACTGGGTTTTTAAATAAGGATTTTTTTAAAATGTTGGACTATTTAAATAAAAAGAATGTAAATACAATGTTCGTTGAGAGTTTCGATTTGTTTAAAGAGAAATATATTAAGAAGATCATTGATTTAGATGTAGAGCGAATTGAAGTATCTATCGATGCCGCCTGTAAAGATACTTATGAAAAGATCAGAGTGGGGGCTAAATGGGACAGAGTGATGAAAAACTTAAAAAAAATGCGGGAAATGAAGATCAGATATAATACTCCATTCCCATATATTTTTTTTAGATTTATAGCAATGAAAAATAATGTTCATGAAATACCGGCACTGATCAGATTAATAGGGGAACTTGATATAAATTTAGGCAAAATAACCGATTTCCAGGTCGTTGGTCTTTTGAGTTTTCCGGAAATCGAACATCTAAATGTTAAAAATATTCCAGAACAAATTATAAAAGAATCTGATTCCATAGCAAAAAAAATAAATATAAACCTGATTTGGTCTCATACATCACACAGTTATAATAGTATTAATCTTTGTGCAAAGTGGTTGCAGCCATATATTATGATAGATGGTTCTGCAATTTTGGACTGCGCCTTGATGATGTCAAATAAACGTTTGGAATTAAAAAGAACATCTTTGGGTAATTTATTTAATCAGAAATTTAAAGAAATATGGAATAGTCCACGTTACCGGCGAATACGTAAAAGTGTAAATAAAACAAATGGTCCTGTGCCAAAATTATGTGAAGGATGTAGGGGGTATGATACAAAACGAAGAGAAAATTTATTTGGGATTATGAATGATAACTAAGACTAATTTAAGGAGGGTAAAATGAGAGTTCTTGTTACCGGAGGGTGTGGTTTTATAGGTTCACATGTTTGCGAGTATTATAAAAAAAAGGGAGCAGAGGTTATCTCTTATGATAATATGACAAAATATGAATTTATGCGTACAGGATATGCAGTTGATAAGGCGAGAGATTATAATTGGAGTATTTTGAAAAAAATGGGTGTCGAATTATTAAAAAAGGATGTTCGGGATTATAGTGATTTAGAAAATGCAGCTAAGGAATGTGATTTTATAGTTCATACAGCTGCTCAGCCAGCCGTCACTATAAGCGTAGAAGACCCTCGATTGGATTTTACTACTAATTTGGTAGGAACCTTCAATGTCCTGGAGGTAGCAAAGAAATTTAAAATCCCAATGGTTTCTTGTGCTACTATACATGTTTATGGAAATAAAATAAATGAAACTTTGGAAGAAACTGATGAACGTTATACGAGAAAACCAGAGGTCATTGATGAGACTCATCCAACAGTGGAAGGACTTCTTACACCTCTGCATGCTTCAAAAAGGTCTGCCGATATATATGTACAAACATATATTGATACTTATAATCTGGAGGCAGCAAGTTTTCGCCTAACGGGTCTGTATGGCCCGCGTCAATTGGGAGGCGAGGACCACGGTTGGGTTGCTAATTTCGCAATTCGGGTTCTTTTAAGTGAGCCAATCAATATTTATGGTACTGGTAAACAAGTGCGTGATATATTATATGCTACAGATGTATGTGAAGCTTTTGATGCATTTTATAAGACAAGGAAATCAGGAATATATAATATTGGAGGTGGTTTAAAGACAGCTATATCTCTTCTTGAGTGCATAGATATTTTAAAAGAGATTACCAAGGAAAAAATAAAAGTTAATTTTTATCCTGATAGAATAGGAGATTTAAGATATTTTGTTTGTGATACTACTAAAGCAAAAAACAATCTTAAATGGGAAGCAAAGGTTCTTCCGAGAAAAGGCATAAATAATCTGGTAAAATGGATAAAAGAAAATATTTATCTTTTTAAAAAAGAGGTATGGTTATGAAAGCTTTAATTTTAGCTGCAGGCAGAGGAAAAAGGCTTAAAAAAAAGACGGGAAATCAGAACAAATGTATGCTTGAAATAAAAGGAAAACCGTTGATTGAGTGTAACCTGGATAATGCTGTGAACACCGATGTTGATGATATAATAATTGTTGTTGGCTATAGAGCAGAAGACATAATTAACAAATATGGTAACAGATATAGAAGTAAAAGAATAAAGTATGTTATTCAACATGAACAGAGAGGCTTGGTGGATGCAATTGAATGTAGTCGTCGGATGATGGACGGCAGTGATTTCATGCTTATGCTTGGGGATGAACTAATGGTGAATCCACGACACAAAGCATTTGTAGAAAAGTATAATGAGGGAAAGTTGTTTGGATTATGCGGTGTAGTAATGGTGCAAGATAAGGATTTAATTAAAAAAACTTATGCCTTAATTCAAGATAAAGATGATGTAATTTATCGTTTAATAGAAAAACCTGCTAACCCCATAAATAATATTATGGGGACAGGAAATTGCATTTTTAGAAATGACATATTTGACTACATCGAACGAAGTCCTATTAATCAGGTACGAGGAGAAAAAGAATTGCCTGATTTAATTCAATGTGCGATTGATGATGGACATACAATAAAGTATTTTATTATATGCGACCGCTATATTAATGTAAATTTTCCAGAAGAAATCGATAAAGCCAGCTCATACTTTAAACATTTTTAGTGAGAATTAAATATGAAAATATGTTTAGTTGCCGACTATATACCTGGCTATCATAAAAAATGGAGCGGAGCTGAGGTATTTTGTTATAGATTATACGAAATACTTAAAACAAGAGATCATGAAGCTTTTATCCTATCGACACCTTTTCAAAAAAAATCATACCAAAACAATGATTTCTTCCAAATACATTCTCTCTTAAAATATGATGGCAAAATAGGCAAAATATATCGGCCAATATTGGATCCTATTTCTATTTTATCTTGTTTGTGGATTTTAATGAAATTAAAACCAGATGTGATTCATTTACATTCGAAATATCTTTTCATCCCTATAATGATTGGGGCCAAGATACTAAAAATAAAAACAGTCTATACTTTTTTAGATTACTATCTTTTTTGCCACAGAAATACATTTTTGAAAGACAATGGGACAATATGCAGTGAACAACAGGGGGTAAGATGTGCCGAATGTAGTATGCACCTTGTAAAAAATAGTCTATTGAAAAAGTTATTTGCCATAATTTTTAAATTTATAGCAATAAGAAGAACTCTATTGAATAAATACTTTACTAAAAAAATTGATTATTTTATAACTCTAACTACAGCTTCAAGGAAAAGGGTGATTTCTCACAGAGTTCCTGAAGATAAAATTTCGGTAATCTATTATTCATATCCCCGAATTAATAGCGTAAATATTTCCTTAGATAAAACAAAAATTTTTCATACATACTCTTCCTCTTTTTTTAACAAAAATACCAAGTATTTGCTTTTTGTAGGTTCTGTCTCGTATCATAAGGGACTGGAAATATTAATAGAAGCTATGCCTGGAGTTATTGAAAAATATAAAAACGTTAAACTATTAATTGGTGTGGGCGATGCGGTTGATACTCATCTAAAGAAAGTAGAATCGTTGATAAACAAATTAAATATTCATGAATATGTGATCTTTTTGGCAAAAATGGACAATGCTGATGTTATTAATATCATTAGTCTCAGTGATATAGTTATAGTTCCTGAACAGTGGCCAAATGAATTTGGTCCTGTAATCTTGGTGGAGGCGTTATTTTGCGGAAAAGTGGTGGTTGCTAGTAATATTGGAGGAATTAGTGAATTTATTCTTGATGGTTACAATGGCTTTACATTCAACCGAAAAGATTCAAAAGAATTAACTGAAAAGATTTTAACTATCTTAAACAATGATGAGTTGTATAGTAGACTAAGTAAAAATAGCCGGGAATGTGTTTTTCACTTACCTATGTTTAAAGAAGATGTTGTAAATTTTTATCATCAAGTAATTAAGAGTTAAGATTCTGGCATAAATTATACAAAAAGAAATTGTCACATAAGGTCTTGTTCATTACGATCATAGAAATATGCTATATTTTATCCACCGTTTAGTATCCTAGTTTAGATAATTTCATACGATCGACACATGCTATTTATGAATGGATAGGACTTGTATATTATAAGTTAATGAATAAGATATAAAGATATCATTTACAATAAGGAAATTTCTGAATATGAATGTCTTATACGACTATCAGATTTTTTCTCGTCAGCGGTATGGTGGAATTTCGAGATATTTTTATGAGTTAATTAAATATAGTCTAAATGAAGAGAGCTTAAATATATCACTTTTTCAGGGTTTCCATATAAACTCCAATAATATGAGATCTCTTATTAAAAACCCAAACTTATATTTTGGCCTCAGGCATAAGAAAATCTTACCAACCCTTCTTCTGTCAAAGCTTAACAAGTTCTTATTTAAGCTTTTAATACGTTCAAAGAATACTAGTTTTGATATATATCATCCAACATATTATGATTACACGAATATCATTGATATTAAAAGCCGGCGAACAGTTATTACTGTCCACGATATGATTCACGAAAAATTCCCACAATATCTAAAAGGAGCAAACGTCATAACAGATATGAAAAAAAAATGTGTTGAGGCAGCAGATAAGATCATCACAATATCAGAGAATACAAAGCGTGATTTAGTTGAGTACTTTAAAATTTCTCAAGACAAGATTGAAGTAACTTATCTTGCTGCAAGTGATGTCTTTCGAACAACGACTACAGAAGAAAACAATGCTTTTTTAAAGTATCATCAGATTCATAATCCTTTTATCCTTTATGTAGGAGAAAGGGTTGGATATAAGAACTTTATGACATTATTAAACTCGTATTCAAGATGGACACACAAACAATATTTTGATTTATTTTGTATTGGTGGTAAAAATCAATGGTCCAAAGATGAAGCCATGACAATTAGGAATAATAACTTAGAAAATTCGGTAAAATTGTTTGCTAATATAACAGATGAAGAATTATGCCTATTTTATTCAAATGCTTTTGTCTATGTGATTCCATCGTTATATGAAGGCTTTGGTATTATGCCGCTTGAGGCAATGGCCTGCGGAACTCCGGTAATTGCAGCAAATACTTCTTCCATTCCAGAGGTTGTAGGTGCTGCAGGACTATTTTTTGTCCCTTCCTCCAGCGATGAGTTAATAGACTGTTTAGATAATATTGTTGATAATGATCATTTAAGAGAGGAATTGATGGTGAAGGGATTGGAAAGAAGTAAGAATTTTAGTTGGCGAAAGACCGCATCTAAAACTTTTGATATCTATCAGATAATTTTGTCATGAAAAAGGTTTTGATTACTGGTATAACGGGTTTTGTCGGCAGTCACTTATTGGACCTCTTAGCCCAAAATAATAAGGAGTATAAATTATTTGGTATTATAAGAGAGAAAAGTTCTCTTGAAAAAATACACCAATCTCTCAAAGCTATAGAGTTAATTAATTGTGATTTGGTTAACTCAACATCAACTTTTGAAATATTAAAAGGGTTACAGCCAGATTATATATATCACTTAGCCGGAGAAAGTTCCGTTGAACTGAGCTGGAAGGCACCATTTTCATTGATAAATAATAATATCATTGCTACATTGAATATTTTTGAATCCTTAAGGATTATTAATAGTCTGACTACGAGAGTATTAGTAGCCTGTTCATCAGATGAGTACGGCTTGGTTTCAAAAGAAGATATTCCTATCAAGGAAGACATTCCCCTAAAGCCAGTGAGTCCTTATGCTATTACCAAAGCAACTATTGATATGTTTGGGCTTCATTATTATAAAAGTTATGGATTAAAGATTATCAGGATGAGAGCTTTTAATCACACAGGGCCGCGTCGAGATTCTAATTATGCTTTGAGTAATTTTGCTAAACAGATTGCCGAGATAAAGAAAGGGCTTAGAGAAAATATTATACATGTAGGAAATCTAAATGTAGTGAGAGACTATACGGATGTTAGGGATATTGTAAAAGGATATGTATTAGCTATGGAAAAATGCGAGCCAGGTGAGGTCTATAACATATGTTCTTCTAAGGGTTATAAGATTAAAGAACTATTAGATATTTTGATTGAACTGAGCGGATGTGATATTAAAGTAGTGAAAGATAAGAAAAGAATACGTCCAGTTGATTTGCCAATCATCATAGGGGATTGTTCGAAATTTTCAAAAATTACCTCGTGGATATCTCAGATTCCTATTCACCAAACCTTACAAGATCTTTTGGAGTAATAGGTAAGTTTTCCTAAAAAATATCCAATATTTCCCTGCTGTTGACCTACCGTGGTAGAGAAGTAGGTAATTTAGTCGTCCAGATAGGACGAGATAAGAACACCTTATTTATCCTGACATCTACAGAAATTAAAGCGCTCTTATTCTTTTAGACTCTTTGTCAGCAGGGGAGGAAAACTCTTCTTGAAAAGCCATGAGCGAATCTTCCTTGTTGACAGCTAAAGATAAAAAAATGGGAAGTGGCTTAATCCCATGCAAAAGAGCAGTTTGGAGTATGCTCATTATCACCCGATGGTTTCTTATCCCAGTAATTGATCTATTCCCAAAAGTTATCTTTCTCATGATAACTGAAGGTCTTAGCGCTCTTTCTATCCTATTATATGATATCCCAAGAATTACTAACCGACAAGTGTTAAAGTGAAAGGAAACATCTAACGAAACTTCTGAGGCACAATAGACATTCAGCGTTTTGGAAAAACTAAACTATTACAAAATAAGATTCTCATAGCTGCGGAATGCAGATTAGAGGTACTTAAATGTTGACGATTTTTACTATTCCCAAATCTTTTTCGGGCCGTATTAATATCATTCAAAGAAATGCTATTTTGAGTTGGACAATGCTTAGACCAAAATGCGAAATTATTTTATTTGGTGATGAAGAAGGAGTAGCTGAGACAGCCAAAGAATTCACTATTCGCCATGTTTCAGAAATCAAAAAAAATGAATTTAGCACCCCTCTTTTGGATTCAGCTTTTAATTTGGCTCAAGAATTGGCTACTAATAACATTATGGTTTATGTTAATGCCGATATTATTTTAATGAGCGATTTTATCCCCGCAATTCAAAGCGTCAAAAAGCCCCTATTTTTATTAAGCGGTCGTCGTTGGGATCTTGATATTAAAGAGGAAATTAAATTCGATGAGGCTGATTGGGAAGATGAATTGGGCAATCTAGTTGCTAAAGAGGGTAAACCACACGGTTTTTCTGGTATAGATTATTTTGTCTTTCCTCGCAATCTTCAGCACGATCTGCCATCATTTGCTGTTGGCCGTCCTGGGTGGGATAATTGGTTGATTTATAGAATTCGGTCTCTGGGAATTCCGGTAATTGATGCAACAATAGCAATCAGCGTTGTCCATCAAAATCACGATTATTCCCATTGCCTTGGAGGAAAGAGAGATAAAGGTCCCGAGGCTCAAAAAAATTTTGAATTAGCTGGAGGTTTTTCTAATATGTTGAGCTTACGAGATGCAGATCGGGTTCTTACTAAAAATGGCTTAAAAAAGCCAGGATTCCCCAGGCAAATTTTTGTTAAATTCTCTCTTTTCTATCCTTGGAGATTAGCGCTTTCAATTAAACGAAAATTACAGCAATTATTGAAATGAAAAAGAAAATTTTGCTTCAAAATTTACCTTTAGTTATCTTGGCTGCGGCTATTGCTTTTTCTCCAAGTTTTTCTGCAGGGAAAATTGCAGGGGAAAGAGTTATTGAAATTAGAATAGAAGATATTTTAATAGTGATTCTAGGATTAGTTTGGATAACCAATTTTTTAATTTCTGGGAAAAAAAGGGTTAAAAGACCTCCTTTATTTTTGCCGATTTTGGCTTGGCTCGGTATCGGATTTTTTAGTGTTATGACCAATTGGATTTTTATGCACATCGAAACATCGCGGGGCTTTTTTTATTTTCTTAAGGAAATCGAATTTTTCTTTTTATATTTTTATCTTTTTTATCATATAAAAGATATTGGGTCAGCTAAATTTATTATAAATTCTTGGATTATTCTAGGAGTAATTAACATTTTCATAATTGCCTTTCAATTAATTGGAGGCATCGGATACGGAGCTTATGGTCCAAGCATGCTCATGGAAAGAGGCCCTTTGCCATCTGGTGGTTTTTTTTTGATTCTTTTTGCTAATCTTTTTAATGTTTTTCTTTACTATCATTCTCGCTTAGATATCTCTAAAATAAAGAAATCTATTTTAATCTTTTGTATTCTGTTACTGATTATTGGAGTTATTTCTTCTGGTTCCAAAACCTGTATTTTCGGATTGGCACTGGCAGTTATCTTAAGCTTATTCTTCTATCAATTGAGACGAGGAGGATTAAAACCATTTTTTATTGGCCTTTTGACGCTTTTTGTTGTCCTGGGAATGTTTATTGCTGTTTCTAGCAAAGTACCGTACGTTTGGGGCGTAAAATCTCCAATTACTGCTTTGGATCCACGAATAGGAATTTGGAAAGAACAAATTAGATTATTTTCAGATAATTCATTTAATATTCTTTTTGGTATGGGCAAGTCAGTTTTATTAGCAGGTGATGAAAGCCATAGTCAGTATGTGCGGAATTTCATTGAAACAGGAATTATTGGTAGCTTAATATTTTTTATTTTAATTTTTGCTATAATAAAAAAAGCCTTTCAGGGATTTTCATCAACAAAAGCACCTCTTTTAATTGGATTGTCTTCCGGACTTTTAGTTAGCACTTTTGTTATGCTTTTTATTTCAATTCCGGCTGAGGGTTTTTTGGTAGTAAAACCAAATGAGGTTTATTGGTTTTTTACTGCTATAACTATGGCTGCATTAAGCTCTAAAGTGAAGAGAAATTAAGATATACGGTTTTGGGGCCTTGTTACAACGAAGAGAAGCTGATAGAATGGAAAATTGAGAATCTTGCGCGACTTGAATGTCCGAGAGACAAGCTGGAAGTTATTTTTCTCAACGGTTCTCCAATCTTTCACTGTTGTTTAAGAGCCCAGTCTGTGGTGGATAGGGTGATGCAATATACGCCCTTAAACAAAGAGAACTGAGGTTAGAAGTGATATCAGATAAGAATTTAGGATTGTCAGTTGTCATACCCGCTTATAATGAGGAAAGAGGCGTGGGAGACGTCATAAGGAAGCTCCAAAATGTCCTTGAAAACAGCGGGTGTAATTACGAAATCATTGTGGTGGACGATGGCTCCACAGATAAGACAGTGGACATCGTTCGCGAGACGGGTGTTAGATTAATTCAGCATTCCTTCAATCGAGGGTATGGTGCAGCATTGAAAACCGGGATTCGTCAAGCGAAGCATGATATTGTTGTTATTACCGATGCTGATGGGACTTATCCTGTTGATGCTGTTCCATCCCTCGTTGAGCGTATGAGTGAATATGACATGGTTGTTGGAGCTAGAACGCGTGACAGTGTTAAGATTCCATTTATCAGACAACCTGCAAAGTGGATATTGGGAAAGATAGCTAATTATCTTACAGGAACGACAATTCCCGATTTGAATTCGGGGCTTCGGGCATTTAGAAAGAACGTAGTGCTTAAATTCTTCAATATTTTGCCATCAGGATTTTCTTTTACAGCAACGATTACCTTAGCAATGCTAACCAATGGCTATCTTGTTCATTACATACCTATTGGTTACTCCAAAAGAGTGGGCAAGTCGAAATTCAAGCCGATTCGGGATACGGGCCGGTTTCTTTCGCTGATGTCTAGGACGGTAATGTATTTTAATCCCCTCAAGGTCTTTTTACCCATCAGTGCAGCACTCTTTATAGCTGCGCTAGCGGTTTTTTTATACAGCCTTCTTTTTACACCTAAAATGATGGATGCAACGGTTACTATAATTGTCATGACTGCTGTCCAAGTTTTGGTTATAGGAATGCTTGCCGACCTTATTGATAAAAGGATGCGTTAAGATGAAAGTGCTTCTAATCAATCCTCCTCGGGAAAATGAAATTACCGGAAGTTTGCCTTTTATTGTTACGGAAGAGAGAGGATACAGTCCTCCATTAGGTCTATTGTATCTTGCGGGATATTTGGAAAAGCATACTACACATAATGTAACAATAATAGATTCTCAGGTCGAAAAACTGAACTATAACTCTTTGGCATCGAAAATTAGTGCAGTCGAACCGGATATTGTTGGAGTAACCACTAACCCAAACAAGAAAACATTTGAACCAAAAGCCTGTGCAACTGAATCATAAAAAATTTGAGATATTGGTGCTCCAACCATTTTAACCCCTCCTCAAAAGCAAACCCGAAATTCAACTTGAACGGATTCAAAA
>SDBU01005813.1_pt1 | contig 14661 bp, 14 predicted proteins | sample 2277071 | NCBI WGS metagenome assembly SDBU01 (sample SAMN10397929, study PRJNA504765) | marine sediment metagenome | isolation source: marine sediment core GS08_GC12, 126 cmbsf | place: Arctic Ocean: Gakkel Ridge, Loki's castle | collected 2008
ATAGTATTTTGACAGTATATTGGCAATAAAAGTTAGTATAATGACAGAAACTATAAAAGTAGTAAAATTAATCATACTAAAAAATATCTGAAGCTTTTGACTCAGTATCGATAACATAGTCTTAAAAATAAATAATTTTATGAATTATTCAGGTTAATTAACTATTATAAGGAAAATTATTAATGGAAAAATATAGTATTTTAATCGTAGAGGATGATATAGATGTAAATAATTATTTTAAAATAAGATTAGAAAAAGAAGGTTACTATTGCAAATCTGTCGAGACTGCAGAAGAAGCTCTAGTAATTCTTGAAGAAGAATTTTTTGAAATAGCTTTAGTGGATTACAAGCTTCCGAAAATGTATGGACTTGAACTATTGAAATTGATGAAGAAAAAATACCCTGAATCAATTAGATTACTTATCACAGGTTTTCCCGATGTGCCTTTGCTTGAAAAAGCAATTAATGAAGGAGAAATATTCAGATTTTTAAAAAAACCGATTCGAGGTTTTGATTTAGTTTTAAATGTTAAAAATGCAATAGAATATTACGATTTAAAGCGGCAAAATAAAGAATTGGTGAGAAACTTAGAGGAAAAAGTTCAAGAAAAAACAAAAAGTTTAATTGAATCTGAAGCAAAATTCAGAGATTTATTTGAAAATGCAACCGAGCTTATTCAGAGTGTTGATGCAGATGGGAAATTCAATTATGTCAACAAAAAATGGAAAGAGGTTCTTGGATATACTACAGAAGAAGTAAAGAAATTGAGATTTTCAGATATTCTTAGAGAAGACCAAATCTCACATTGTATGGAAAAGTTTAGACAACTTTGCAGTAGTGAAATAAATCTGGAGAATATCGATACTATATTTCAATCAAAAGATGGAAAAGAAATCTTTGTGAACGGCAATATCAACTCGCGTTTTAAAGATGATAAGTTTATTGAGACAAGAGGCATGTTTCGAAACATCACCGAGCGTAAAGAAGCAGAAGATTCACTTCGTAAATTATCCACAGCTATTGAACAAAGTCCGGCTTCAGTTGTTATTACAAATTTAAATGGGGATATTGAATATGTCAATCCTAAATTTACTCAACTTACAGGTTATACCTTAGAAGAAGCTAAAGGCAAAAATCCTCGTATCTTAAAATCAGGTGAACAACCGGAAGAATTTTATAAAGAATTATGGGACACAATAACTTCCGGAAAAGAATGGAGTGGAGAATTTCATAATAAGAAAAAGAATGGTGAATTATATTGGGAATATGCTTCAATCTCGCCTATAGTAGATAACGAAGGGAAAATAACTAATTTTGTTGCAGTTAAGGAGGATATTACAAAACAAAAAAAATCAGAAGATGAGTCGAAGAAATTAAATGAAAACCTGACGCATCAAATTGCTTTTGCCAATGAGATGGCAGAGCAGGCACGGAAAGCAAATGAATCCAAAAGCGAATTTCTGGCTAATATGAGCCATGAGATCCGCACCCCCATGAATGGCGTAATCGGTATGGCTGATGTCTTGCTGAGTACCGAGTTGACACAGGAACAGCGTGAGTATACGGAAATAGTCAAGACGAGTGCTGATTCTCTTCTAATGCTTATAAATGACATTCTCGATTATTCAAAATTAGAGTCCGGTAAACTCGACATCGAAGTAATTGATTTCGATCTCAGAATGACATTGAAACAAACAATTACTATTCTTTTAAACGTTGCTCAAAAAAAAGGATTGGAATTAACGAACTTTATACACAGCGATGTACCGTCTCTGCTGAGCGGCGACCCCGGGAGACTTCGCCAGATCCTGACAAACCTGATAGGTAATGCTATTAAATTCACTTCAAGCGGAGGGATTACAGTTGGGTCTGAAGTAGAGAAGGAAGATGATACCTATGTTACAGTGAAGTTCTCGGTAAAAGACACCGGTGTTGGAATACCTGAGGAGCGCCGTAAAGTAATATTTGAAAAATTTACGCAGGCAGATTCATCTACGACTCGAAAATACGGCGGGACCGGACTGGGGCTGACCATATCGAAAAATCTATCTGAAATGATGGGTGGTGAAATTGGTGTCGAAAGCGGGGAAGGCAGGGGTTCAACATTCTGGTTTACCGTTGTTTTTGAAAAGCAGCAGAAAGCTATTATAGAGCCTGTATTGGTTTCTGAAAACATCCGGGGTGTTCGTATTCTTGTCGTAGATGATATCGAAACGGACCGGTCGGTTACCCGGGAGCAGTTGGAAAAGTGGGAATGCCGGTGCGATGAGGTTTCGGATGGCGTAGATGCATTAGTCAAACTGCGGAATGCCGCATCTGAAGGTGATTCGTTCCGTGTCGTAATTATAGATATGCTGATGCCGGGTATGGATGGCGAATTACTCGGCAGGATAATAAAAGAAGATTCAGTACTTCAAGACACGGAATTGGTAATATTATGTTCTACGGGTACAAGGGGTGACGCCTCACGGCTCGAGAAAATGGGATTCTCGGCATATCTGATAAAACCTGTCAAGAACTCTCAACTGTATGACTGCCTGGTAACCATATTAAGCAGGGAAACCGATGTTTCGGATGATGAAATTGCTAAGCCCATTATCACACGCCATTCGATTGCTGAAGACAGAAAGCGAAAGGTGCGGATACTTCTAACAGAGGACAATCCTGTCAACCAGAAAGTTGCCACTATTATGCTTGAAAAACAAGGATATTATGCAGACATTGCAATAAATGGAAGAGAAGCTCTAATTATGCTTGAAAAAGAACCTTATGATGTAGTGCTGATGGATATCCAGATGCCCGAGATGAATGGTTTCGAAGCGACAGCAGCGATCCGCAAAAAGGAAAGAGAAACCGGAACACATATACCGATAATCGCCATGACTGCCAATGCCTTGAAGGGTGACCGGGAGAAATGTCTTGAGGCAGGTATGGACGACTATATTTCCATACCGGTAAAATCAGATGACTTAATCAAAGTCATTGAAAAGCATATTTTTGGACCTGCCGGTGCGACAGATTCTGTCTCCAATATCGAGGAAAAGATACAAGGGGGAAAAATATTCGATAGAAACGAGTTTATAGAACGAATGGGTGATGAAGAGAGTTGCAAAATGATTGCCGGAGTGTTTGTTAAAGACATTTGCGATCAGATAAAAAATCTGAAAAAAGCCTTCAAAGACAATGATGTAAAAGTGGTTGAGCGGGTAGCACACAGCATCAAAGGTGCATCAGACAATATCACGGCACAACAGTTACGGGATATTGCACTAGAGATAGAAACAGCCGGAAGGAATAACAAACTGGATAATGTACGAACTGATATTAATAAGCTTGAACAGGAATTCGACAGGTTGAAAACTGTTTTATCCGGTTCCGGGATGATAAAGAACGTAGCAAAACTTATAAATTTGAACTTATAGCAAAATAATGGGGATAATATCCACATTTATTGGGGTATATATCTACAGTTCTATGATATTAATATTTAATGAATTATAAAAATATGCAAGAAATATTGTGGAATTATTCCACAATTTCAAATTAAGGATTTTTACCGGGAATAATCTTCATAATCTTAATATATTGTAAAAAAGCCATTTAGCAGAAGCTGAACGGCTTTTTTTATTTTGTAAATTCTGGCACGGAATTTGACATATATTATATAGTTAAAATAGGAGAGTAAAGTATGGTAAAAGTTTTAATAGCCGATCGTGATCCCCGTTCACGGGAATTTCTATTAGCTTTATGTAAGAGTAAGGGTCATAGAGTCGAGGCAGCAGGGAATTCCGGAGAGGCTTTGATAAAGATACAGGATGAGGATATAAATGTGATGTTTTTGGATTGTGAACTCCCCGGGATGAATGTAATAGACCTTGTTTCAGTGATAAACGAGTTAAAGAGGGATTTGCATGTCATAGTAACCGCAGAGCGGCCTGATAGTGCAATGGAAATTAAAGTGCGAACCAAAAAAATATTTTACTATGCGAAAAAGCCTTTTGAGCCTGATGAAATTGATAAAGTGATGAAAGCTGTAAGTGATAAAATCACATCAAACGAATTAATAAAAAAAGGTATAGTTATCGAGGATAAAGCTGAAGAATCTGAAGAAAAACTGTTTGAAGGAGTTGAAACTCACGCTGAAAAAGATGAAGAGAAAGAATTGGAAGATTTGAAAGGGAAAATTGAAAGATTAAAAAAACCGGAATCCAAAGAACTGAAATCATATCAGAAACAGGTATTCGAAACAATATCAGGAACAGGCTCAGCGGCTGTAAGAAAAATTCAGGATGCAGACAGGACAATATCAAAGGCAGTTGGAAATGTACCTGTTCCAAAATTAGAATTTCTTCGAAAAACTTTAACTAAACCAATAAAATTTTTTGATAATTCTATGACTAAATTAAGCAAACAGTTTACGAGTATTTTTTATTATAAAGAAAAAAATGAATTTTAAATTAAATACGAAAATATGGAGGAAATAAAGTTATGACGAATATAATCGGTGGATTAATAGCCATAGTGTTAGGACTCTGGGGGATGTTAGCATGGTGGGAAGATTTCGGTGAGCTCATGCGGGGCTTGGTGCCTTTTGCACTTATAGTTCTGGGTCTTTTGTCTTTAGCGTCTAAATATAACCACAGGCATAAAAAATAGTAAATCTGGTGATATTTATATTTTTTCTTTTAAATAAATTATGTAACAAGAAAATTATGTTATTCTGAAAAGAATGAAATCAAAAAAATCTTCAAAAAAATGTATGAATCCGTGGTTTGGATTTTTAGCGATTTTTATTATTGCCTCATTTACATTATTTGCAATGTTTGAAATAAAATCAAGGCATATAAAAGTCAAGTATATAAATATGCCTGAAGATGATAAAAATTATAATAAAAATGTTCTTGTAACCTCAACAGGCAACAGACTTAAATCTCCGGTTGCCATGCAGTTTGAAACCTGTAAATATTATATAGTTGTGAATCCATCTACCGGGAAATATTCGAGTGTGTCAAATAATTTAAAGATTAATAATAACGGTCAAATTAAAAATTTAATAATAGATAATAATGTGGGAGCCGTTATTACCGGGACAATGAATTATGGTACTTATCGGATACTGGAGTCATCAAGTGTGGACATTTATACCGGGTTAAGCGGGACAGGGGAGGAAGTTCTTAAGATGTACAAGGAAAATAAACTTGTAAAATTCACCGATAAAAAGGGCAGGATAAAAAAAACGGAAATACCTGATAAATCAAAAGAAACTAATTTAATAAAAAGGATAGTTTTTTAGAATAAAAAAATGTTTAATATATTCAAAAAAGACATAAAATTCTGTGATGCATCGATTAAGCCATGGATTTTCTGGTTAGTAATTTCTTCAGTGGTAGTAATAGGATGGGGAATTTATAATAGGGAGCGGTTTGATCCTGAGAATATAACGGAAAATTTGAGTGAAAAGCTTAACGAGAATGCAGCGGTATTGACAAATAATCCGCCACCTCAACCGGCAGACAAAACAATTTATACTTCGGTTACCAAAGCAACACCACAGGGTTCCAGCACATTAGTAGCGAACACTAATAGATTTGCTCTTCAGGAGTCATTTAAACGTATTATTGCCTCGATAAGACCAACAGTTGTTAACATTAAAGCTTCAAGAATTATCACAAACGATAATTTATCCTCGAATTCGGCAAATACTAACATAAGGTTTGTCGATCCTTTTTCAATAGACGTTCCTGCAAACACTGAAAGTAGATATCAAAGTGTCGGCTCAGGAATATTTGTAAGTCCCCAGGGACATATTTTAACAAATTACCACGTTGTTGCAAATTCAAAAAAGATTCTTGTTTCAGTCATTGGAACAGGAAAACAAAATTATCAGGCAACTATTGTTGACCATCACGTGGATACGGATTTAACCCTATTAAAGATAGAAGGAGTGGATGATTTTACGCCAGCCCAACTCGGTAACTCAGATCTTGTCGAGATAGGTGATTGGGTATTAGCATTTGGCAGCCCGTTCGGAATGGATCAGACTGTCACCGATGGAATTGTCAGCGGGAAAAGGAAAACGCTTATGATTGAAGGTATAAGATATGAAAATATGATACAAACCGATGCACCGATAAATCGCGGCAGCAGCGGCGGACCACTGGTTAATTTATATGGTGACGTAATAGGTATAAACACGGCAATTTACGCACCAACCGGTGTTTTCAGCGGGACCGGTTTTGCAATTCCAATAAACCAGGTGAAAAGATTTCTTTCTGCCCATAATATTATACCTGCCGGAGATTTAATTCAGGCAAATAATCCTTCGGTCCAATCCGGTCAGGGATGGTTGGGAATCGAGATTCAGCCTGTTGACGGGATTATAGCTCATCAGTTTGGGCTTCCATATATCGGAGGGGTATTAGTTAATAGAGTAATATACAATTCACCTGCATGGAATGAAGGATTTGAGCGTGGTGATATTATTCTTGAATTTGATGGAAGAAAAATTTCAAGCATTAAAAGATTAGAAAATTTAATTGTAGATTTGAGTCCCACTGAAAAGGTTAAATTACTTGTTTTCAGAGATAAAAAATTAAAAGAGTTTTATGTAACTCTATCTGAAATGCCGGCAGATTTTGAGTTTGTGAGATAATTTAACAGAAGTCAGAAGCCAGAATATAGAATATAGAAGTCAGAATGAAAAACCAGTAAAAATATTAGGTTAATTATTTTTCTATTCTATATTCTATTTTAAAAGGAGAAAATAGAAGATGAATAAAAGGGTTATCGCTGCAAATAACACCGTACAATATTTAATAGCAGCGGCTCTTGCTGTAGTTTTAATCCTTATTTTATTCGCGATGATTACAGGGAGTTCTGAAGATAAATATACCGCTGAATGGAATTCTACAGGAAATGTTCAAAATGGTGTTTTTGTAGAAAGGGATTGGTTCAGTGTTGAAGTTAAAGATATAAATAATGCAATTGCTAAAAAATATAATTTGCCGCCGGAAGCTAAAGGTGTTGTGGTAGATGAAGTTGAAGGAAATAGAGATTTAATAATGAAATTAAGAAAAGGGGATTTAATCAGAGGAATAAATAGAACAGGGATTGATGATATCAGGGATTTCCGCAGTACATCACGAAAAATTAATCCGAATAATGGACTGCTTCTCGATATTGTTCGGAGTGGTTATCCTATGTATGTAACAATCCCCGGAATAGATGAAACTATAATAAATAACAATCAAACTGCAAGATGGCAGAACCCGGACCTATTTCAAATGGCAGAAATTGCCCCGATTTTTGGAAAAAATCTTGGAACAGGTACGGCTTTTGAGAGCGGTGGAATCGGAAAGGAAATTGAAAGCTGGTTCAACAGTAATACCGGCGGTTATTATGCATGCAATAAATGCGGTACTATGGTTCCAAGTAATGATAATATGAAAAATAAAAATATATATTGTCCGAACTGTGGAAATGCTATGATTTTTAAGTAAAAAACAGAATTTAAACTTTTAACAATTATTGTTTTTATTTACGGAGAATTAAAATGGAGAATAAATTTAAAGGGATTAATAACGAAAGTATATTACCTATGATAGCAATATTTATAGTCATTCTCATTGCAGTTGTTGGATTATATGCAATGTTATACGGCTCAAAATATGAAGATGATTTTGGAGTTGGTAATTCACATTATGATTATTATATATGCTCGGATTGTAATACAAAAGTGCCCTGCTCGCGAAACTATAAAGGCAGAATGTGCTGTCCGAGCTGTGGGGGAATAATGAATCAAATAGCAGGTGGAGCAGGTGGATTATTTTCAAATACAGGTATCGGCGGGACAGGCTTAAGTGTTGCAGGCGGTATTGGATTGGGACTGGGACCTGTGGGAAATCTTGTATGTCCGGATTGTGGGATGGTTATTCAACATCAGAGGGGTGTTCCCTGTTATACTGTTAACTGTCCCCAATGCGGTGCTGCAATGATGAGACAATTTCCTGCAAATACACAAACAGCGTTTACTACAATGAACAATATTCAAAACAATCAAAAAACTATTACACCTCCCATTACAACTGATGCTGTGATGAAGCATGAATACAGGGGAGTATGCAGTAAATGCCATATTATTGTTGATAGAGCGGCAAATTCTAATACTGGTAATATTATAGGAGCAGCATACGGGATCGGACCCGGTGGATGTATTATAAGATAAAATTAGAGGATATATTTTAAGATGATTATTTGATTCTTTACGAAATGTTAAATAATGTTTTAATTAATTTCAATTAATTAATTAAACATAAACCCAAAACCTTAAAAAAGGAGAATTAAAAAATGTTTGAAGGTGGAATTTTATTATGGTTAGTATTTGCAATAATAACCGCTTTTATAGCAGCGAAAAAAAACAGGTCTTTCATTGGCTGGCTGATTATCGGATTGATTATTCCGATTATCGGATTTATTATGGTGCTGGTATTACCTGAAGGTGGAGTGGAAAAAGCCGAGAAAGCCGCTGCATAAGGAATTCTGTGTGGTTTAGAAGAGAAATACAGTAATAAGTTAGGAGTTAGGAATTAGGAAGGCAGAATGAAACAAGCAGTAAAAACATTGGTTTAATTGTTTTTCTATTCTGACTCCTGACTTCTGTATTCTTTCTGTTGTGCAGCATGTACCTTAAATAAGAGAATTTTATATGTCGGAAAAAAATATATACAGCAAAATATCCGTTGTAATAATTGTAATTCTGGGGCTTATAGTTTTTGCTTCAGTACTCGGTATCGGTATCGGTGAAGCTTTTTGGAATGGAATGACGGTTGATTCCCTGAACTATGAGAATAGGGAATATTATAATCTGTCTATATATGATACGGGAGTCGTTGTTATCGAGGTTAAGGGAAAAGCAGAAAAAGCAGGTATTGAAGAAGGTGATTTAATTGCCGGAATAAATGGAGTAAGAGTTTATGATATAAATTCATTTCTATCTGCAGCTAAAGCAACAAACAGCAGTAGTAATATTGTTCTGGATTTAAAAAGGGATGGGAATCAGACGAATTTTTCACTTCCCGGTGAAAAATATAATAAAAATGGAATCGCTGATGCTTCACAAGTAAATTTAGGATTATTCACAGGAAGTCCATTTTACTTGACTGCGAATACCAATACATCCGGCGGAGCAGCTCCAACCCGAAAGATTCCATCTGAGGGAAAGTGGTTAGGAATGGAGCTTGAAGGTATTACGCCGGGAACAGTCAGAGAATTGAATCTGCCTGCAAACCAAACAGGTGTAATGGTTGATGACGTGCCGCCCGGCAGTTTTGCAGAAAAAGGCGGATTGAAAAATGGTGATATTATCAGGTCGATCAATGGACAGATAATCATAAATATGGCAGATTATATTAAGGCAACAAATAATCAAAAGATAAAAGCAGCAAATCTTGAGATTGTACGGAATGACAGACAAATTTTTTTAACAATTCCATCATCTGAAATCAGCAATCCATCAGTTTCAAGGATTCAGCCAAAATCAAATCCTACTCCTTCTATAACAATTGATGCGGTTATGCCTCATGAATACAGGGGTGTGTGCGTTAAATGCCATGAAATAATCGAGAAACCGATATGGAAAAATAATCCGGTTAATTCTCCGCTGAATAGCTTTATTCAGGATAACACCGGACTTCCGAGTCCTGCTCAACAGAATGCAGCACAGAAAGTTTTAGTAGAGGGACACTGGCTCGGGATGGAGCTGATTCCATTGACATCCGAGCTTGTTTTTGAGTACAAATTACCTGATGGTGTAGAAGGTTTGCTTATAGATGAAGTTACATTAGAATCAGCCGAATCGGGGCTTCTTGCGGGTGATGTTTTTCAGAGTATTAATGGATATCCTGTCAAAACACTTGATGATTTTGCAAAAGCTACAAGACAAGTTGAAACATTTAAAGAAGCCCGTATTGGAGTTTTACGAAATGGAACTCCATTATCTCTCATTCTTCGGTCAAGCTGGGAGAAACTCGGGGTGTCTCAGAATGAAGCTGCTCAACCGATACAACCGGGCGCTATCAGCCCGCATAGAAATAGGGGACGCCCTTGCACCGATTGTCATATAATAATGAAGAATGGAGGGCAGCTTCCGACAGATGCAGGAGATATTTTACCGAATCCACCAACGATTAGTAGTAATGCAAAAGCGCCCCATTCTTTTAGAGGAAAATGTAATACATGTCATACGATTTTTAGATAAATTTAAAAAACTTTGGGAAAGATATGTTAAAATTAATTGTCACCGTAATAATAACAGTATTAGCAGTAATATTTGCAGCACAGAATTTCTATAGTGTTCCAATTAGGTTTTTCACAAGTGAACCGGTTCAGATTAGATTGATATTTCTAATATTAACGTCTATGGTAATAGGTGCAATAATTCCTTTATTTTATAGTATGATAAGAAGGATAAACAAAGTTAAGGCTGAAAAGGAAATCCAGAGTGGCGAAGAAATTTTTGAAATTGAAGATTAAATAATATAATTAGATATGAGATGTAGTAATTGTAATTCATGCAATACGCGTGTCGGGTGGGTCGGGCTTGTGGCGAGTGTTTTAATCGGTGCGTTTACTATATTTATGGGAGTACTGAGTAACAGTAAAGCATTAATGGCTGTATCTTTATGTTTAGGGATAGATATTGCCACTGCACTGACTGTAATTTTTGGGCTTAAAATATCGAGTAAGCCGGTTGATTTAGAGCATCCTTACGGGCATGGAAAAATTGAATCTGTTGCAGTCGGAGGAATAAGTGTATTATTGATATTAAGTGCAGTTTTACTCTTTTTAAGTTCTGTAAAGAGTATATATCATGGTGAGGAAGGACCTCAACAAATTATTACACTTGTTGTTGCTTTTGTTATAGCATTAGCAACTGAAATTAAATACAGATACGCGATATGTGTCGGCAGGCATTTTAACAGCCCTGCGATAATTTCTCATGCTGAACATGCAAGGATTGATGTTATTTCAGCTTTAGCAGTTGTAATTGCAGTTATTGGTGCTCGGTCAGGTCTTCATTTTATCGATCCATTGATAGCAATTTTTGAGGTTGGGCATATTGTTATAGCAAGCATGAAAATGTTGAAGAGCAGTATTAAAAGTTTAATGGATGTATCGATATCTGATGAAAAAATTTCTTCTATAAAGAATATTGTTTCAGCAGTAAATGGAGTCAGAGATATAAATTATTTAAGAGCAAGACAGATAGGCCGCCATATATGGATAGACCTTTCTGTTTTCATTGATCCGGACATAACAATATTTGAAGGTAAAAATATATCGGAAAATGTGAAAAACTATCTGACAAATAAGTTGGAATCCATTGGAAATGTACAGGTGCATTTTCTTTCAAATAGAACATAATTTAATAAAAAGATAAAATATGAATTTTCGGAACAAAACAAATTCACATATACCGGAAAAGTGTATTAAGTGTGGTGAAAGAGTGCCCTGGGTATGTTTATTTTCAAATTTTACTTTAGCAGTATTTAAGATGATTATCGGCTACCTTTCCGGCAGCAAGGGGCTTCTTGCAGATGGAGTTCATTCATTTAGTGATGTAATCGCAACGACGGGTGTTATAATAAGTTTGAAAATTGCAGGAAAACCCGAAGATGAAAAATACCCGTACGGGAGAGGGAAGGTTGAGTTTATAAGCTGTGTATTTGTTTATACTATATTACTTGCTGTTTCAATATTAATACTTTATGGTGCTGTCAAACATATTCTTGAAGGAAAACAAACAGCACCGAATCTGATTTCATTGTTTACCGCATTCGTATCGGTATTTGCAAATGTCATACTCTACCGTTTGGGGTTGTGTGCCGGAAAACAGTTAAACAGCCCTGCAATAATTGCAAATGCAAATGAAAACAAGGCGGATATGTTTTCTTCAATTGCTGTTGTTCTGGGGATTACCGGTTCGAATCTTGGATATTATTTTTCTGACCCTTTAGCAGCAATTATAGTAGGGTTAATAATTTTTAAAACAGCTGCTACACTCGGCTGGAAATCAATTGAAGCACTGATAGATACATCTATTCCTCCGGAAAAACTTAAGCTTTTAAATAAAGTTATTAGAAATGTAAAGGGAGTTGATAGGGTAAATTATATTAAAACCAGACAAATTGGGAAGCAGTTCTGGCTCGATATAGAGGTACAGGTATCACCGGAATTATCTATGAAGGAAGGAGATGAAATATCAAAGAATGTTAGAGAAGAATTGATGAGGATTTCAGCCCGCATAAAAGATGTTGTAGTAACCCTGTCCTGTGAAAAACCAGTAGTTAAAAAAATAAAAATGAAATCTCTTTCAATGGAGAAATATTGATTAAATAGAAAAGAGGTTAGGTATGTATAAAAAAATTATTTTAAGTAATAAAGTAAAAACAGTCCCGGTACCGGATGAAAATAAGGAAATGAAATATAATATTATTCAAGATCTTATTAATAAGAATAAGATTAGTAATAAAGTAAATAAGGCGCTCGTTCAAAATAAAAATAATGAAATAAAACATAAAATTAGTAAAGTCTTTATAAATGAGAATAAAATAGGAGGAAATAAAATGGATTTATGTATAATTAAAAATTGCAAAGAAGAGGCGAATAAAGAGAATTTCTGCGATAAACACTACGTGGAAATTATGAAAAAAGGTGTTCAGGAATTGAATAATGAAAATCTTTCGACAGTAATTCCTAATAAAGGAAATAATGGAAACGGCACCTATGGAAGCGAAGGTGCAAGTGCAAAAATACAGTTTTTTATGCATTCGCTCCTCGCTTATGTCGAAAGGTTCACAGATATGAGTGTTTCTGCTTTTGACAATGTTTTTAATCTACGCAGAAGTGATGCTGCGGATATTTACAAGCAAATAGGCGGTAAGTATATTAGAAAAGAGAAATATAAAAAGGCAATTCCGATTCTGACGAAAGTTGTGGAAATGAATCCGACTGATGCTGAATCAATGTATAATCTCGGGTCAGCTTATTTAACTGAAGGTTTGTTAGATAAAGCGATGGTATGTTATAAAAAAGCAATCCATCTTAATCCGGATAATCCGAATTATTATTATGAGATCAGTATTGCTTATGAGCAGAAAAATCGTTTAGATGAGGCAATTAATTCCTTGAAGAAAGCAGTTGAGCTTGACAATAGTAACCCGGAGATTCATTACCGGCTCGGTACTATTTATGATAATAAAGAAGCGTATGAAAATGCTGTTTCTTCCTATAAGAAAGCTGTTGAACTTAATCCCAGACAATCAAATTATTATCACAGTCTTGGATTTGCCTATGAGAGTTTGAACCTGCGAAAGGAAGCTGTTAATTGCTTTAAAAAAGCTATTGCACTTGAACAATCGGTCATATAATACGCTAGGAAAGGGATTAGGGCAAAGGGATTAGGGAATAATTTTGATTTACGATTATTGCTTATCCTCTATACCCTATTCCCTATATTTCCTTTGCGAATCATTTAGAATTATAAAAAATAGAGACAATTATGAATGATAGTGTTGGCACATCGATTGCAAAAAAATTTTATAAAGAAATTTATAAAACAAAAAAGAATAATGGACATCGCCGTAAAATTTCTACAAGAGATAAAATTGTTGCAGGAATTATTACTTTTTCAATACTGTTTTTTGCCTACGGCTTTATCTATTATTATAATACATTTATTAATCTTAGATATAATGTGGATGCAAACTTAGCTCAAATCGATACCCAGCTTCAAAAGAGGAAAAATTTGATTATCAATCTTGGGAAGACTGTGGTAGATTATGCTGGGCATGAGAGAGAAATATTCACATATCTTGGAGAATTAAGAGCGGCTTTAAACGGTAAAAACTCTGAAGCAATCTTGAAAGATAACAAAAGCGAGATAACTAATGAACTGAATAAAGCTGGTATAGCCGGAGACGAAATAAACTGGGAAGATGCATTATCAAAACTGACGGCGATTGCTGAGAGATATCCTGATTTGAGATTGAGCGAAAATTTTCAGAGTTTTATGACTGCAATCATGGAATTTGAAAACAAAATTGCAGAATTAAGAATGATATATAATGATTCTGTTAATGAATACTCAACAATCCAGGCTCAATTTCCAGGAAATATTTATGCATCAATGTTCAGATTTGAAAAATACAAATTCTTTAAAGTTAGCGAAGATGAAAATAATTTTATCGAAGTTAAATATTAATATTTAGAAAAGATGTTTGGATATCCTGTATTTTCACATATTATTTTAAAAAAAATATTGGCTATTAAAGATGTGGCAAGTTTTTTAATTGATGATGAATATTCTATTAAACGTTCGTCAATTTATTTAATATTTCTTTTTATAATACTTGCAATCTGTATATGTGCAATGTTTTTTGATACTGAATCGGAACATGGAAATAAAGGTCTTGAGTGGTTTGGAGCTTACGTTACTTCGGTTGAAAGAGGTGCGTTAATAACTTCAATAATTCCGAATTCTCCTGCTCAAAAATCCGGCTTGATGGCTGGGGATATTATAGTTTATGTGGATAGGGAAAGAATTAAAAATGCAGGTTCTTTAAGAAAGGAAATTATCGATATAAAACCTAACCAAAGGTTTAA
>SDBU01005814.1_pt1 | contig 14658 bp, 4 predicted proteins | sample 2277071 | NCBI WGS metagenome assembly SDBU01 (sample SAMN10397929, study PRJNA504765) | marine sediment metagenome | isolation source: marine sediment core GS08_GC12, 126 cmbsf | place: Arctic Ocean: Gakkel Ridge, Loki's castle | collected 2008
GGTTTCCGACCCCACCAACCGCCACATCATACGGCAGGGCGTGGAGAACATAGTGGAAGAGCCATGTCTGCCCATAAAGCTAGCATATGGGCATGTGCTTAACCTGCTGGAAAAGGAACCCGATTTCCTCTTCTTGCCTGTCCAGTGCACCATGGAAAAACTGTCCGATGACTTTGCCAAGTCCTGGAACTGCCCGCTGACCCAGAGCCTGCCATTCATCCTGCTCAGTTCAGCACGAATCAAGGAAGCCCTGACCACGCCCAAAGGTAAAAAGCCAAAAGTATTGAGACCAGTCATCCATCCCGACCGAGGGCGCTTTTGGCTAAAAAAGATCTTAGAGAGATTAGCCCGTGATTTAGGAGTCTTCTCTAGCAATTCAATAGACAAAGCTATTAAGTCCGGATTTGAGGCATTTGATTCTTTTAATGACTGGCAACAAAGGCGAGGCCAGGAGGTTCTGGCTCAGCTTAAGCCCGATGAAAAGGCTATCGTCATCATTGGACGTGCCTATAATACGTGCGATCCAGAAATGACACTCAACCTGCCGGAAAAGCTACGGGACCTAGATATGCTAGCGATACCGCTGGATTTCCTGCCACTCAAGTCCCAGGCTGAAGAAGTAAGTGCTTCCCACCCAAATATGTACTGGAAGTCAGGTCAGAAAATACTATGCGCTGCCAGAATGATTGCACAAGACCCTCGGCTGTTCGGTCTCTATGTAACCAACTTTGCCTGTGGGCCTGACGCTTTTCTGCTTAAGTTCTTCAGCAAAGAGACTGAAGGCAAGCCGTTCCTCACCATAGAATTTGACGAACACTCTGCCGATGCCGGTATCATCACCCGCTGTGAAGCCTTCGTTGACACAATTCGTAATGCCAGGACTCGTGGCACCAGTATGCCTATTTCAGTGATTAGCATCTCATCTGACCATACCAACAGCAGGCGAATCTACCTGCCCTATATGATAGACCACGGGTATGTTCTGGCGGCCGCTATGAGGCATTGCGGTGTAGACGCCGAAGCACTACCACAGTCGGATGAGACCACTTTGGAGCTGGGCAGAAAGTATACAACTGGTAAGGAATGCTTTCCCAGCATTATCACTACCGGTGACATTGTTAAGAAAACTCTGACCCCAGATTTTGACGCTGATCATGCCGCATTCTTTATGCCCACCGCCAGCGGTCCCTGCCGGTTTGGACAATATAGCAAGCTTCATCGGCTGGTCCTTGATGAACTTGGCCTGCAACAGGTACCTATACTCGTCTTGGATCAGACGAAAGACTACCACAACGATATGGCGTCTCTCGGGCGAGGTTTTCGGCTTCATGCCTGGCGGGCGATAACCATCCTTGATTCCATGCAAAAAATGCTCTTGGAAAGGCGCCCATACGAGATAAACGAAGGTGAGGTTGATGCTGTTTATCAGGAGCTACTTGATGTCCTGGTGACCCGGGTTGGGCAAGATGGCAATGCTTTAAAAGAATTCTCACGTCTGGTCAGGGATGCATTTGGCACGGTTAAGATTGACAGAAGCATACCCAAGCCCCGTATCGGCATCGTAGGCGAAATATATGTACGCTGTAACCAGTTCGCCAATGATTTTCTGGTTCGCAAACTAGAAGCACTCGGGGCTCAGTGTGCCATGCCACCCCTCGAGGAGTGGCTGGATTATATTGACCACCAGCGAAAGCGCCGCAACCGACTCCACATTGAAGGCGGCTGGAGAGATTGGGCCAAACAGAAGCTGTCTGAGATTGTTCAGGAGAGTGTCGCTGAGCCATTAAGAAATCAGTTTGACAGCGCCATAGAACAATTTACCCGTGAACTACCAACGCAGGAAATATTGAACCGAGGCCACACCTATCTAACTCCGGCAGTAGAGGGTGAAGCTATCTTGAGTATGGGGCGGGTAGTGGAATATGCTGAGAATGGCTTCAACGGGATTGTCAACATTATACCCTTCGGATGTATGCCGGGAACCATTGTCAGCCTACTTCTCCATCAATTTCGACATGATTATGGTCTTCCGTTTCTAAACGTCGTTGTGGAGGGCACCAAGGATCCCAGTCAGCACATTCAACTCGAAGCCTTTTACCATCAGTGTCGTGAACATATGCATCGCCACCGCGTGGCACCTAAAGCAACTAAAGGATTTCTTTTGGGATAGATGGTAAACCATCGACTCTAACTTGCTACGCCTCAAGCTACTGGCTATTAGCATACGTATTTATCCGTGGATAAACTGTGGACTGTGATGGAAGAAGAGGAGCAAGATGATATGCTATCCCCAATGACACCCTGAACCTAAGTCAGGGTGTCATATATTTACTTATATAAATCGAATATACGTAGGTAAAAACAGTTTGGTGTACCTCAGGATGTTACTCTTACGTCCACGTGTACATGCCGAAGATCATGTGTGGGTATTGCTCTATAGACTTCTATGCTGGTAACTCTGACTTAAAGGGTGGTATCCTTTGTGGGGGCATAGCATATTTATAAAATTCCAGCGAGAATACCCCGCAGCTTGCTGCGAGGATGAATCGCAGGGTGGGGTGGCCTCGTCCCCTCCTTTCCCTGCAATGCCTCCCAGCTTGCTGGGGGGATGTTTACTAAAAGGAAGTAACTCACTATGGCAAGAGTACATCCTGGATCAAAAATTATTGTAGCGATAATAATAGCGATAGTTGTCGGTAACATGACTGATTCTGTTGGATGGGGAATAGGAATTTTCTTTATTAATTTCAGTGCGCCAAAGATTCTTTATAACTGATAATTGAGATTAATAGCCGGCGTTCATTAACGTTCATTAAAAGGATATAATGATTTAATAGAAAAGGCAAATGGTATCAGACATCTATACGCATGACTGGACAAACATCCCTATGTTTGTTCAGTGGTGACTAATACTAGCAGTTGATGTTACGATAAAAACACAGACATGCCGATGTTTGTGCAATGGTAGTAAATTTAGGTTCAAAAGTGTAATTATTGGAGGCGTCTGGTAATAAATCAGGCGCCTTTTCTTCTTAATTTACGAACCTGACTTAGTGTTTGTCTATCACAGAGCTCTGACCGTGGGCTTGAGTGTATTGTTGTCTGTATTAGCTTTTGGGTTCATCAGCGCTAATAGAATTGACACTAATATAATCATAATTATGACAATAGACATTTTCTAAGAGGATGGAGGAGTTAAAAATACAGGCACTGTGTGAACCAGAGTACCTGAAGACTGGACTCTTGTCCATGGTTTTGTGTAGGCTACACAGATTGTTAGATTCTATTACTAGACTTGTTACCCTCCTTCTTGAGCTCAATGTCAGCTGAAGTGAGAAAGGGGCTGTTGGCTATTTGGCTAAGCCTTTTATTGTTAATGAATTAATGCAGCGGGTTGTGTTAGCCATAGAGAAGTAGGAGGCAAAGTGCGTCGTACTCGTATTCTTATTGTTGATGACGAGCTGACGATAATAAAATTACTGCGAGCCCATCTGGAAGCTGGGGGTTTCGAGACGCTAGCATCTACAGACGGTGCTGAAGCCCTCCGGACCGTTGAAAGGGAACTACCTAACCTCGTAATTCTGGATATAATGCTACCCAGCATGGACGGTTTTGAGGTTTGCCGTCGGCTTCGTGATTGGTCACAAATCCCAATAATCATGCTCAGTGGCCGGGGTGCTGATGCAGAAAAGGTGAAATGCCTGGACCTTGGTGCCGATGACTATATCACCAAACCGTTTAACGTGAATGAATTAATAGCTCGGATCAACGCTGTGCTTCGTCGCACCCAGGCGGTTGGTACTATAGCTACTCGTCCTTCATTTACAAGTGGCGACCTCACGGTTAATTTTGTGGAAAGACGCGTAACCGTTGCCGATAATGAGATAAAATTAACGCCTGTGGAATATAGTCTCTTACAAGAATTCGTGCTTAATGCAGGAAAGGTTCTTACTCACACCTACCTTTTGAATAAGATCTGGGGTCCCGAGTACGGAGAGGAAACAGAGTATATACGTGTCTTCGTAGGTCGTCTGCGGGCTAAGCTTGAGCTTGACCGAACCATCCCCAGGTATATTATCACCATACCCGGCGTGGGCTATAATTTTGATAGGAGGGTGTCCAGCCGCGTCTAAATACCCGTGTCCCTACTCACCTCCCCGTCCTTGAAGTGAGGGGGATAAAAGGGTGGGAATGATAGAAAGCCCCGGACCACTGTCCAATATAAGCGCCACCGGTACCACCGGTGGCGCTTACGCATTTCTGATTATACCCTGATGCCTCCCTTAAATTCTACAGGTATTTATCAGGGTAGTTGTTATTCCAATCTCACGAGCTACGCCGAAATGTTTACGAAATATTTATATTTTTGGCCTAGTTATTTATGCGGTGTTTATGTTTCCTGTGTAACAATAGCTAACATGATTGACCATATTATTAATGAAGAGACTGCCTATTAGTTAGCACTGATTTCTTGAACGTTCAGCTCGGCTCTGCTGACAATTAGTGGTCTGTGTGCATTTGATGCCACCGATTGGATTCAGGCCGGTAAGAAATCTATCCAGCGACAGGGAAGGAGTAGTCAAAGATGCTAAACAAGAAACAAATAAAAAGCCTCTTTAAAAGAACGACAACTATTTTTATTGCCTCAGCGGTACTCTTATACATGATGGCGCTACCTTTGGGAATATTCGTACCAAAACCAGCTAAAGCCGCCGTAACTGCTTCAAATATCTCCGGCGTGCCTCCAGGCATGATGATTGGGCCTGGAATGTTACTCCCAGCCGTGGGTATTGATGTGGCTGGTGATTCTGGAGAAACACTGGTCTCAGTAAAGGTTGATATTTTAGTACCCACGGGCAGTGGCTTTGACCCCACAACTGGTTTAGCTCCTTTATCAGCCACTGACGGTCTGTCTGGAGTAGCCTTATACAAAGATAACAAGAGCGCCGGTGACTTTGGCTATCCTGACCCCCCTGAAGACTTTCACGATATCCACTTACCCCTCGCCAGCACCCCGACTTGGACCCAGAGTGATAATAGTACTTATGAGATAACCTTGACTCTAGCTAGCCCTGACGCTGTGCCGGCTAGCAATACCGGTAACAATACCGGTCTGGATTATTTTGCGGTCATCAATACTTCTAGTAATCCTCCCCCAGGTGCTGCCTTCCAGGTCCAGATTCCAGCTGATGGAGTTGTATTGAACACGGCTACTTTCCCTTCAACCGCCTCTCCAGCTAGTCCCAGTGTCATCACTATTGGTCAGGGCGGAATGATGGGTTCGCCACTGGTGATTTCAGAAATTCAGACTGGCGGAGCAACAGCCTCTGACGAATTCATTGAACTTTATAATCGGACGCCTGACGCCATAGACCTTTCTTTTTGGTCAATCCAATATAAGGATGGGGCAGCGGATACTCTTTCCACGAGCTCTCCGGCCAGCAAGATAAATCTTGGTGGAACTATACCTGGCTTTGGCTTTTTCTTAGTTGCCAACTCTGATGGTTATGATTACAGCGGAACAAAGGCGGCTAATGTTACTTATACTGATACCAATTTTGCTTTAGCAGCTTCAGGCGGAACCGTATTTTTAGCAAATAACCAAACCGCTTTAACAAGCTCTACTGAATCAGCCGTTCAAGATAAGGTAGCCTGGGGGAGTGGGGCTCTATATCCTGAAGGAGCGGCTACCCCATCTCCGGCTGATAATGGTAGCATCGAGAGAAAAGCCTTTTCTGACGCAACAATTACTTCAATGACCACGGGCATAGACGCAGCAATGGGAAATGCTTATGACAGCGATAATAATCTCAATGATTTTATTTCTAGAGCCACTGCTGACCCTCAGAATACCGGCGACACCGAATCTACCGAAATGTCAGAGCTTAATCCGCTAGTTATTAATGAAATCTATTACAATAACACCAGTTCTGACCATCAGTGGATTGAGCTTTACAACAATGACAGTGAACCGGACGATATTTCGGGCTTTAAAATAATAGCTGCTGGCCAAACTTTTACTATCCCGGCTTCAACCACTATAGGAGCAGGCGGTTATATAGTAGTTCACTGGTATTATGGTGATTCAGCTAATAATACGGCTACTAATCTTTATACCGGTACTGCTAACGTGACAGCACTATCTACCTTAGCTGGCGATATTTATCTTACTGATGATATAGATGCGGCTGAGGATTACGTTGAATACGGGGCCGGTGGCCAGACCAGTGAATCTACCGCCGGTGGCGGCCAGTGGCCTGCTGGAGACCATGTCCCCGGGGTTTTGCAAGGTGAGTCAATTGGTCGAGGAAATAATGGTTACGATACCAATAAGGCTTCGGATTGGCAGACTTTTGCCGCTCCAACGATGGGAGCGGTGAACGCTGGGGGAGATAGCTTTCCGCCGGACCCGGTAACTAATGTGGTCTTAGCTGATAATGATACAACGAATTTTGGGCTTGATGGTGAGGATGTGGCTGTAACCTGGACTCCTGCCAGCACTAACGATACTACTTTTGATAAATATGTTATCTATCTTTTACCAGCGGCTGATTCCTTAGATACAGTTACCCACAGCCCCTTTGCTGAAGTTTATGGGGGTCAGGGTGTTTCAAGTTTCATTGCCTCCCCTTCAAGGACAAAAGACAGCACTGGTAACGACCTGGTCGATGGCAGTTATAAGGCCTATGTTATGACGGTGGATATGGCTTTAAATAAATCAGTTGCGGTAGCTTCAGCGGTAGCTATCTTAACTGCTGAGACCTCCGCTCAAGCCGGAGCTGATACTGACCCACCAATGATTATGAGTATGCCTGTCTGGACGGCCAAGGAGGGGGCCGATGTGATAATCCTGGCTAATGTCCACGACAACCGGGATTTAGACGCGGTTACTCCCACCCAGCTTAAATGGAGAGTCAGTGGCGGGGGAGCCTTCGGTGCTATTACCGGAGTTGAAGTTACCCGTGGTACCGGGCTCTATCGCTACGCGCTTACCTGGAATACTGGTTGGGATACCTCAACTCAAATTGATTACTACCTGATGGCTGAGGATGCCGCTGGAAACTATAGCTACTTTACCACCAGTCCGGCTTTTGATACCGACCCTAACTCTCATGATGCCGCTGATGAAGCCACAGCAGCTAACTACTACTTTACAATGAACTTTGCTGCGGCTAGTAATTACAACCGAACTATTTCCGGTACTGTCTATGATTCAGCTGGGGCACCACTTGATGGAGTTGTGGTTATGATACCTGGTTCTGGCCTCGATATCGTCACTACCGGGGTTAACGGTGCTTATAGCTTTACCGTGGCTGATGGAAACTATTCTATCATTGCTGTAAAGGCCGGCTATATGGAAGGGTGGATTGATGGTGTCTTCGTAAACGCCAGCAACACCGCCTCCACCGGGAACGATTTCTATCTATCAGAGGGCCACTTCGGTAAGGGCGGTGACGCAGAAAGAGCCTTCGTTATGTGGACTGATCCTGGTGATGGCATGATGGGAGCACCAATTGATATTAACCTGAATGCCGCTCCTATCGTGGCTCACATGTCAGAACCAATGGATAGCTCGACCATCACTGACGCTGATGCCACTGACGCCAGCTCCAATGTTTTCCTTACTACTACCGGCCAGGATCGAGTTACCGGCCAGGTGACTTATGATGAAAATGACCCTGGCGACTCTAAAATAATCTTTTCTTCCAGTACTGCCTTGAGCAAGGGTACTACCTACTTCTTTGTCATCACTCCATCAGTTACTGATTTAGCCGGCAACCCTATTGAAGGCAATCAGCCCGATGGCAGCTACGTTACGGAATTTACCACCTTTTCCGACACTGCTGGTGGAACCTATGGGGAAGGAATAGCGTATCCGCCTTTTGTCACCGGTTCAATGCCAGCTCCGGGCTCCTTTAACGTGCCTACTGATACAAAAATCAGTGTCACCTTCTCCGAGCCCATGGACCCTTCAACCATTGAAGATACCAATAGTGTCGGGCTCAGTTTAAGATTGTACGACCCGATGGGGGGACAATTTGTCACCCTAGCTTCAGTGGTTCTGGATGATGCTACCAATACGATGGCTATCATAACCATGGGAGGAGCTCTAGATCCTAATGTTCACTATGAGATTCTGGTTCTGGGCGGGGCGAAAAGTATGAAAGGTATCTATATGGCCGACCCTTCTCAGTCCGGTTATGAGAGTAAAATTGTCTACCAATCAGGATTTGAAACCGGTACTGGGGCAGACGCCAGCGGCGCCCCCCAGATAATAGGAACCAACCTGGAAATGTATCGTAATTCCCCTACCGGTGATATCAGTGTTGCCGGTACTCTTGTTGAGGTGCCGGTTAATTTGGGAGTGATTGAGATTGGTTTTAACAAGGATATTGACCCAGCCACCGTCACTCGTAGCACCATTACCCTGAAAGTCGGCACCACCCTGGTTAAGGGCGAAGTAAGCTACAAACCCTTAGACAGGGTAGCTATCTTCAGCCCTTCCCTGGCTCTTAATCCCAATACCACCTATACCCTGAAAGTTCTGGGTGGCTCTAGCGGTATTGCTGATATCGTTGGTGGAACTGGTCACTACCTGGCGTCTGATTACTATGCGGTCTTTACAACCAGCAGCCAGGCTGACGCTGACCCTCCATTTGTTACTTTTGCTAACGCCTCGGACTTTAAGGCAGCTATCTCCTTTGCTGAACCGATGAATACCGCCAAAATGACCAATACCGCTCAGTGGCCAAGTTCAGTTCTGAATCCGGCTAATTATACTCTCTATACTGATACGGGCCCGCCACCAATGGCTGGTGCCCCGTACACTGGAAATGGTGTTACTACTGGTAATTTGACTGAAGCCCAGGGCCTGGCTTTTAAATACGATAGTGAGACTTACACTGTTATCATTGAGGGTCTACAGCTTCCCCAGATGGGTGGATTTCGTATTTGGGTCAATAATGTCACCGACCTTTCCGGGAATGTTATCGAGGGCAATATTGCTGCTCCTGATACCTCAGCCTTCGGTCGGAATGCTGCCGGTGGTCCCATTGGCAGCAGTGCCGATGGGGGGATGATGGGACCTGGCGGCGGGATGGATATGGGAACGATGGGGATGATGCCGGTCGGGGTCTTCCCGATGAGCATGCTCGCTGGGGCCACTACTACCTATATGGTTGATATACCCCTGAGTAGAGCCATTTCAGCTAATGGTACCATTGTCTTAACCTTCCCGTCTGGCTTTGATATATCTGGAGCCGAGAATGCCGACCCCGACGGGGAGTGGGCTCACCAGGATATTAACGGCCCCGGACCAGGGGTAGTAGTTCTGAGTATTGCCGATGAGACTCCTCAAAGCGGCGGCTTGAACAATGATGGAGTAGTGGTCAATACCTCAGCCCGAACCATTACCATCACTTTGGGTGCCGTCGGCACCGCAGGCTATCAGACAACCAGTGATACTAATGACGACCATGATTTTATCCATCTAGAAATCGCCGGGATTAAAAACTCCAATATCCCCAAGAGCTTTGAAACTTCCGGCTACACCGTTGATATCAAGACAATGGCTGGTGGTAGCCTTCTGGAATCGATAAACTCAATGCCCTTCTTTATCACGGAGGCCGGCCAATACTCTATTTCAGGAACCATTACCTTCCCGAATGCTGTTACCACCGCTACAGATGAACCTATCTACATCTTTGGTGGTTCACCAATGGTCGGCCCAATAGAGGTTGACGTTTCTTTCACTAACGTAGCTACGGCCAATTACTCAATTACTGGTCTGCCAGCCGGTGATTACATGCTTATGACTGAGCCAATGGTGACCATCACTGGTGGAGTAGGTGATGGTGACTACTTTGGGTCAGGTATGCCGGAACCAATCTGGGTTGACGATACTACCACCACTGGAAACATCTATACCAAGAACTTCACCTTCACCTCCTCTACTGGCAAGCCAAGTTTAACGGTTAACATTGTTGGAGGCTTCTCAGGAGATAAAGCGGGAGATATTGATATTTTTGCTGGTTCCCCTACTGGCTTTTCAGTGAAAACTGTCAACTTAAGTGCTAACTATACGGCTCAGTCTCCTTTCAGCACGACACTTTACCTGCCGGCAAACGGCTCTTATATGGTAGGAATGGGCCCGGCAATGCCCAAAGGCCCAATGCCTACGGGACCACCTCCTATGCCAGAGTGGACACCGCCTCCATCAGTTGATGTAAGCTATGATGGAAGAAACTGGATTGAATCAAGCGATACCCCAAATGATGGAATTGTCCTCTTCACCGTCGGTACTGCCCTGTCAGTCAGGGGCCATGTTCTGGATGGTGCCGGTAATGCTATTTCCAATGCCGAAGTCTACGCTTATTCCCCGATGGGAATGTTCGGCACTCATGCTTCTTCCTTACCGGATGGTTCCTTCACTCTCTATTTGCAGGAAGGTATGTATAAGGCCGGTGCCTTCTTGCCTGGCATGCCATCTTCAGTTGAAATGGGGGTTGATGTCAGGTTGGTCAATGGGCAAACTAAAGTCTATATTGATGGAGTGGAAACTGCCGATGTCATCATTAAAATTGCCAAACCTGATAGGACTATCTCTGGTAAGGTGACTGACGGAGCCAATACTATTGCCGGTGCCTCAGTTTATGCCTACCGAACGGATGGCCCCGGTCATGCTGAGGCCATGACTGATAGTTCCGGTGTTTACATCCTGTATGTTACCCCCGGAACCTGGAATATCGGTGCTTTTCTACCAGGTTATGGTCCCCTGTCAGAAAAGACAGGGATTGAAGTGACGACCACGGATAAAGCGAATATTAACTTCTTCCCCGAAGCCGGGGTCACTTACGTGACAATCTCAGGTAGCATCTCAATTGGCGGAGTCCCTCAAACTTACATTCCTATTCGGGCAGTGGAAGTAGCCGCCGCTGGCTCCTTTACCGGTTACGATAATGGTGCCAGTACTGATAGCGACGGTAACTATTCAATCAGGGTAAAGGGGGCGACCACTGGAGAAAGACATTACCGGGTGGATATCTGGACTCCGGAATATGGTGAAGTGGCGGCCAATTCCGGAAATGGTGTCACCAATACTCCTACTCCGGCTCAACCCTGGAACGTGGCAGTAACTACTAATGACGTTGCTAATGTCAATATTGTTGTTGGTACTGCTGACCTGAAAACTCTCACTATCAGCTTTACCGGTGGAAGTTCAACCATGACCGCCTATGTTGATATTGAAAGGATTGACCCAACGACCGGGCAACCACTGGGAATGGGCAGGCACTTCGAGATAAAGGATTTAAGCGGAACCACTACCGTTAGCTTGCCGGCTGGGACCTACCATGGTTTCGCCCATATTCCTGGATATGGTGAATTTATTACTACTGAGAGCCAAAATTCCCCCTACTATCTTGATTTAACTTCAGATACCACCGCTACCTTTGACATGAGCGGTATTGGCGAAGCTACTGTCTCCGGGACAGTCCGGGATGGGCAAGGAAATCCTATTTCTAATGCCTTCGTCCATATTGGAAATCCAGAAACTGGGATGGCTTTTGGTGCGCCAGCCGATTCTTCGGGAAACTACAGCTTGGCAATTAAATCAGGAACTTACATGATGGGGGCAGAAAAACCGGGTTATATCAGTGAACCAACCACAATTACAGTTTCCGAGGGAAACAACACCCAGGATTTGACCATTACTAAAACCTCTGTAACAATCTCCGGTTACGTCTATGCTGACGCCAATAGCAATGCTAGCTATGATTCAGGCGAAGGATTAGCTTTTGCCTTTGTCTATGCCGATAAATTGGGTGGCGGCTTTGCCGGCACACCGGTTGACCCTGATGGTTCCTATACTTTATATGTTTCACCAGGTGATTGGCAACTCTTTGGGGCAGGTGAAGGCTATCAAGAAAAGGCCTACACAGGAAACCCAGTAGCTGTAGGAAGCACATCGGTAAGTGAAATTAACATTCTTCTTTCCGATACCGTTTACTTGACGCCGCCAAAGGCTCAACCCTTTAACCCAGCCTCGGGGGCTACTTTCGATGACCCCAACGCTGGCTTGAAAATAACCGTTCCACCGATGGCGGCAGGTTCGGAAACTTCTGATTTCCAGATTCAGGCTAAAGAAACCTCTAATCTTCCTTCCAGCCCGACTGCCGTACCCCTGGGCGGAACGGGGAAGAAAATCGTCTTCTTTAATGCCAGTGGTAATTCTGTAACTACCCTAGATGATGACATTACCATTGAAATGAGCTACACCACGGCTAACCTCACAGCAGCCGGTTTGTCTAGCCTGGAGGAAGTGGCTAAAGTTAAGATGGCTTACTGGGATGATTCAGCCTCATCTTATGTCACCATTCCCACCACTATCGCTTATGACCCGGCTACGGGAACCACCTGGGCTAATTTGGTCAGTGTTACCTTCAAGGGAACAACCAGCCATTTGACCGTGTTTAGTCCTATTGTAACCACTGATGGTCTGGCTCCAGCTACTCCGACCAGTCTGGCAGGTACAGCTGGCAGTGCCCAGGTATCTCTTACCTGGACAGCTCCGACCACAAATGCTGATGGGAGTGCCCTGACTGATATACTTGGCTATGAAATTTACCGCTCTACTTCCGCTGCGGGTACTTATAGTCAAGTGAATACCTCGAATGTTCTAACTAATTCCTATACCGATACCACAGTTACTAATGGAACCACTTACTACTATAAAGTAACAACTGCTGACACTGGCGGTAATGAATCAGTTAAGTCCAGCGCTTCAAGCGCCGTAACTCCTTCGGCTTCCTCAGTGTCAGCAGGAGGTGGTGGCGGCGGCGGTGGGGGTGGGGCAACAGGTGTTACCAATGTATTTGATATAATCACCCCCAAGGGTAGACTTACCGAGAGTGTAACCGCCGAGTCTGATGATGGCGAAGTCGAGCTTTTCATGGCCAAAAATACCATCTCTTTGAACGAAAAAGGCCAACCAATGCGCCGAATAATCATGCGTGCCATGGAAGAGCCCCCAGAGTCACCCGCAGATTCCAAGATTATTGGCCTTGCTTATGACTTTACTCCGGATGGGGTCACCTTTGACACGCCGGCAACCCTGACCTTCACCTATGAGCCATCTTTAATACCGGAGGGCGTGGTTGAAGAGAACCTGGTTATCGCAATGTGGGATGAGGAGGCAGGTGAGTGGGTCAATCTGGTTTCCACAGTTGACCCGTCAACCCATACCATCACTGCCCAAATAAGCCACTTCACCGTCTTTACCGTCCTGGCTTATGCTCGCCCGGCTGCCTTTGCTACCAGTGACCTGGCCATATCTCCCATCGAAGTTACTGCTGGGGCGACGGTGACCATCAGCGTTCTGGTTACCAACACTGGTGACCTCGCTGGCAGCCATGAAGTAACCCTTAAGATAGATAATTCAGTGGTGGCTACCAAAGAGATAACCCTTGCTGGTGGTGCCAGTAAGACGATAACCTTCACTACCTCCAGAGATTTTGCCGGAACCTATAGCGTAGCTGTTAATGGCCTATCCGGTACCTTGGTGCTTGGGGAAACAATGCCAACAACCGTTGTAGTCAAGGAGGCAGCACCAGCTTCAGAACCAGAAACAGTACCAGCTTCAGAACCAGAAACAGTAACAGAGTCGGAGGCACCACCGCCATTAGAAACCAACTGGTGGCACAATGTTATCGATAATATTAGCAGTTTGAAAGATGATGCCGGCAAGTGGGGAAGCAAACTTAAAGACGGCATAGGCAACTGGTGGCACGATGTTATTGATAATATTAGCAGATGGAAGGATGATGCAGGCAACTGGTGGGATAAAGTAACCGAGAAGTAGAGGACTGATGATCTGGCATTCGGTCACGTGTACCAGATGATGATTGGGCTGCCCGGTAATCTAGGCGACACCCCCTTGTCTTTTAAAGGAGAAGGGGGTGTCGATTTTGTGAGAGAGAATCTAAACAGGGTAGAGGTCAGGCTATGAAATTCCTGTCTAATACCTCGCTGACCAGTCATGCAAGGGAAAAAGGGGCTTTTATTACGAAAGCCCCTTTTAAGTTAAAAGAATAATGATACACCCCTGATTTCCCCCAGATCGGAGAGCTACTCTGCTCTCCCTGACCTTGACCTACCAGACCATTCAACAATAGGGCAGACTATGACCGATAAACTTCGTTCAAAGGAGCGTTACCATGCCGGTGAAGAATCCTAGCAAACCCTTCACTTGCCCAATGTGCCAGCAGCGCAAGCCTTGGGGAGACATGGTTAAGCACGTTGCATATGCTGGTGACTCAAAACACAAGCAATGGCGCATAAGTCACAATTTTCTCACTATACTAACTTTTGGGTACCTTAATAGGTACGAGCCAAGTTTACGGCTGGCAGTAGTCAGCGAATTTCCCCAATGAAGATGGTTGGAATGCCGGTCACTCTATGTTATACGTTATTTAGCGCGGTCAAAGCAGCGGTGATCACATTTGTCCAGATTGTATGAGGTCACAAAAGCTTATGTTGTTCAATGATTCTTGATAACATGAGTTAATTGTTTATCACTGATACCAAATTTATAGCCTGCACCATGAATATAGCTATACCTACAACGGAACAGTGATGCCGATGTTCGTGCCATACCCTCCA
>SDBU01005815.1_pt1 | contig 14657 bp, 12 predicted proteins | sample 2277071 | NCBI WGS metagenome assembly SDBU01 (sample SAMN10397929, study PRJNA504765) | marine sediment metagenome | isolation source: marine sediment core GS08_GC12, 126 cmbsf | place: Arctic Ocean: Gakkel Ridge, Loki's castle | collected 2008
CGTCCCAGGTGATTACGACTCGTTTTCCCCACATCTACCGTTTTTGCCTCGACCATGGCCTGGATATTACCAAAGGCCTGATACCGGTGGCACCGGCTGCCCACTACATGATGGGTGGCATCAAGGTCAATAGCTGGGGAGAGACCAGTATTGCCGGATTGTTTGCTTGCGGTGAAACCGCCTGCACCGGAGTTCACGGAGCCAACCGGCTGGCGTCGAACTCACTTCTCGAAGCAGCCGTGTTCAGTAAAAGAATCGTTGAAAAAACCAGAGGGGCAGCCGGGACAGAGGCGACTGCTGCCGGTAGCGTTGCCGAGGTTCGTTACTCGCTCAGCGAGAGGCAGCTGCCTGAGGTAGTTCCGGTGCCAAGCCTTGCTGCCGTGCAGCAGCTGCAGTGGGACAAGGTGGGCATCATTCGTAATCAAGCAGGCTTAACTCAAGCGGCCGATACCCTGGCCGCCTGGCAAGGGTCACTACCACCACCCACTGACCGCCCTTCCTGTGAGTTGAGCAACCTGGTGCTCACCGGCCGATTAATAACCGAGGCAGCCCTGCTCCGGGAAGAGAGCCGCGGGGCTCATTTCCGTGATGATTTTCCGCAAAGTTCACCCCGCTGGCAGTGCCATATAGTATTGACCCGGTGATCAGGGTGATTAGCCTCAACTGTAACCGGGCAAGCGGCCTCCGGCCTTTTCCGGCGATACCTGGCGCTTTAGCGTTGCGCATGGTTCGGAATAGATACGAATTGATATATAATTAGCAAGATGAATGTTCCTAGAGGCTTAAGCATTAACTGGAAGTATCTGTTAACGGTGGTTGTCATTCTGGCCGCTGTCGTTGGCGGGGGAGTTTCTTGCCTCGGTGACGGCGATGAAGCTCCGCTTGCTGAATTTCCCGGCGGCAGCGAACGGTTTAGAAACCTGAGCGTACAATTGGTGAGGGCGGTAGCTGAGAATTATTTTGGCGGGCAGCCGGTGCTGTACCCGGAGGAACTGGCCATTAGCGGTGACTGGGAGCTTAAGGTAACGCTCTATCACCGGGGAGAAATAGTGGGTGAGGGGAGTGGGCAGGGGAAGGACGAAGTACTATCGTTAACGCTGGAACGAGCAACCCGAAAGGCGCTTTTTGAAGGGCGTCAGGGCTTAGCTGAAGAAGCTCTGGAAGAGGTGAGATTTTTAGTTTCTTTTCCCGACCAGGCGTTTTCTTTTATTGAGTATAACGGAGAGGGGAAGGAGCTGATTGGGGATCTGGTGATAACTCGTAATCTGGATAAAGAGCTAATCCGGCAGCAGATTGAGCAGGGAAAGGAGTTTTTGCTCAGGGCGGTGCATAAAGATGAGCACGGGTTTTATAAAAAATACGACGTGCTGAATGATGATTTCGGGAGCAGACTGCATACTGTTTACTCGGCTTCGATTATCTATACGCTTTTGAAAATTTACGATTTTGACAAAGACGAGAGGATTGCAGCCGGTATAGCGGACTGGGCGGATTTTCTGCTTTCAATGCAGAGCCAAGATAAGGAAACCGATGGCGCTTTTCACTATTCGTATTATTTCAGGAGCGGGCGGAAACAACCAAGGTTTGTCGTCGGCACGACGGCACTGAGCATCTTCACCTTGTTAGATTTATACCATCGAACCGCCGATGCTAAATACCTGGAATCGGCAAGAGCGGGTGGTGATTGGCTGATAACGATGCAGCAAGCCGATGGCTGGATGAAGGCATATAAAGAGTACGAAGATGGCGAGTGGGTTTACGGTGAAAAAAAATCACTGCTCTATAACGGCCAGGTTCTCTCCGCCTTTTCCCGGCTTTATCGGGTTAGCGGAGAGGAAAGATACTATGCCGCTGCTGAAAAGATTGCCCGGCGCTTCGCTGAAAGAGTTGAGCGGGAGGGCTACTATCTGGGGGATGACTATCGCTCGAAGAACTCGATATCGAGTGCCTGGGTGGTAATGTCGCTGCTTGATTTTTACAGGATAAATCAGGATGAATACTATAAAAACATAGTCCTTGAAAGCAGTAGCCAGCTGCTGGAGAGACAAAACCAGGATATGGATAACCTTCGCTACTATGGAACCTGGGATAGAGCCTATTCCACCAGCGGCAATGGCTGGCTGGCTGAGGTGATGGTAACGGTGTATGAGTTTTATCAGGAACACGGTCTGGCGGGGGCTGATAAATACCGAGAGGCGGCGGTCAGGGTAACCTGGTGGATTATTCAGAACACCTACTCGGCAGAAAATACCTTTTTCCTTAAAGAACCACAAAAGGCGATCGGCGGCAGCTTCTGGAACAATGAGAATAGATACGTCAGGACCGATTCTGTTTGTCACGCGGTAAATGCTTATCTGGGTATCATTGATGACCTGGCAGACGGGTTGCTGCTTTCGATTCCGGAGGAACCTTTCGGGGCAATCCTGGAAGGGTTAAGAAAATGATTTGGCAGATGGGTTGCCACTTTTAATTCCAGGGGAAACCTTTACCCCCGGCGGCAGGGCGTTGCTTAGTTCACTCCGTTGCGTTATCATTGCTCTGACGCAATCCAGTTCAGTATCGGGATAAGAAAAATAAGTTGTCTTTATTGATATCGGGTTTTGTCTTCTTCGGTTTCTTCGTGGGCAGCTTTCTGAATGTGTGTATCGACAGGTTGCCCCTGGGGCAATCTATCATCCGCCCCCGTTCTCATTGCGCTGCCTGCAACCGCGAACTGGGCAACCTTGAGCTGATTCCGCTATTTAGCTACCTGTGGCTGCGTGGCCGCTGCCGTTATTGCCAGGCCCGGATACCAATCAGGCTGCCCGTTGTCGAAGGAATGACCGCTCTCCTCTTTGTTTTACTCTACTTGAAGTTCGGGATTGGGCTGGAGCTGGCTATCTCGCTCGTTTACATCAGCTGGCTGACCGTCATCTTCGTTATCGACCTGGAGAATCAGCTGGTCCTGGACAAGGTTGTCTACCCCGGGATGGCCCTGGCTCTGGCCTTCTCTTTTTTCTGGCCGGGGCTGGGGGTGATTAGCTCACTGATTGGAGGCGCTATCGGCCTGGCGGCGATGGCGCTGCCCTTTATCATTTATCGCCGTGGGATGGGGATGGGGGATGTTAAGCTGGGGGCGCTGGTGGGGCTGATGAGCGGCTATCCCTTGGTATTCGTTGCCTGGTTGTTAGCCGTAGTCAGTGGCGGCCTGGTGGCGGCGATGCTGCTTGTTTTCAAACTTAAGAGGCGCGGCGACCCGATACCCTTTGCCCCTTTCCTGGCTACCTCGGCGATGGTTACCCTGCTCTGGGGGCAGGCAATCTGGCAGTGGTATCTGTAAGGACTTATGAAAACCCTGAATACTATCCCTCACCGGTGAAGGGCGTGGCAATCTCTCACCATAGCTCTACTCTTTCTTTGAAATTGCTTCGTCCCGAAGCAATCTGGCCGCTGTCCTCGCAACGGCCGGAACATTCAGGATTTAGTTCCCTTGAGCAACAGCCTGTTTTTGCTCTACTTGACATATAGAGATAAGATGCTTTAGTTTAATAGCGAGGAAGAAAATGCGCACCAGATATGAAAAAGAGGCATACCAGTTTCTGGCTGTCTTTCGTTTTTTGTCTTACGCCCTGGCGGTGATGTTCACCCAGGTTCCGGCATCACCCCTGAATGTATCGGCAATGCCTACCCTTCAGCTCTATACAATCCTGGTTACACTGGGCGTATATAGCGCCTTGAGGGTCTTCTCGCCTCTCCGCTGGCGGGAGAGGGGCCTGATGACCTATCTAATTCTGATCGGTGATTTTTTGCTTTGCATGCTGCTGGTTATCTACACCAACGGTCTGAGCAGCCCCTTCCTGCTCTACTCCCTGACCCCGATTATGACGGCAGCCCTGCTCTTTGAGGAAAGGACGGCTCTTTCCCTGGCAGCGATTGCCACTATCTCCCTCTCCGTTACTCACCTGGCCCTGAGCCAGTTTGTTGACAGGTTCACCTGGATTATGCAGGGGTACAACCTCACCCTGCTGATTGTCTATACCCTCTTCTGCTTTGTCGCTGCCAGTGTGCCTTACCGCATTAATCTGAATATCCGCCGGCGCATCGAGAGGGAGGCTATTATCGAGGAGCGCCGCAGAATCGCTCGGGAGATACACGACGGCGTGGCACAGTCCCTCGGTTACCTTAACCTGAAAACGAAGCTGGTAAGCGATTCGGTTTCCGCCCGGAACACGGTGCAGGCGCTCACTGAGCTTGGCGAAATTCGGGAGGTAGTGCAGAATACCTATGAGGACATCAGGGAATCCATTGACCAGCTAACCACTGAGATAAGAAACCTCCCCATAGTACCCGCCCTGGCCAACTATATCAGGGAATTCAGCGATAATAATGGTATCCCGGTTAAATTCAATGTCTCCAGGCCCTTCCCCCGGCTTTCCCCTGTCGCTGAGTTGCAGCTGCTGCGCATCGCTCAAGAGGCGCTGACCAATGTCAGGAGACACGCCCAGGCTACCGAGGTAGAGGTAACACTGGAGACGACCAGCCCGGCAGTGGAGATGCTGGTCAGCGACAACGGGCAGGGCTTCAACCTGGCCGACCTTGAAAAATCCCCCCCCGGCTACCACGGACTGAACATTATCAAGGAAAGGGCGGAGGGGCTTGGCGGCAGTGTCGATATCGTTACCGCTCCCGGGGAGGGGACGGAAGTAAGAATTAACCTCCCCATTGAGAGAGTGAGGTTGTGAAATGGACACCGTTAAAGTACTGGTAGTGGACGACCATACCCTGTTCCGCCGTGGCATCGCCGCGGTGCTGGCTAACCAGGAGAACCTGGAGGTGGTGGGGGAGGCATTGGACGGGCTGGAGGCAATCGAGAAGACTAAGGAAATCGTCCCCGATGTGGTGCTGATGGACCTCAATATGCCGCGCTGCAGCGGGTTGGAAGCCATTCAAGCCCTCCAGACAGCGGTGCCCCGCGTTAATGTGCTGGTGCTGACTGTCTCTGATAAGGAGGCTGACCTCTTCGCCGCCATGAAATTCGGTGCCAGGGGATATATTCTGAAGAACACCGAGCCGGATGAGCTGATTCATGCTATCTTTCATATTGCCCAGGGTGGAGTGATTGTTTCCCCGCTGATGGCAACCAAGCTACTCACCGAGTTCAAAGACCTCAGCGCCGGGGTGGAGAGAGAATCCGTTCCGAGAACCGATGCTGACTTGAGCCCGCGAGAGGGCGAGGTGCTGCAACTGGTAGCTCAGGGGGCGCCCAATAAGAAAATCGCCGAGTCCCTGTTTATCTCCGAGAACACGGTAAAGACCCACCTGCGCAATATTATGGAGAAGCTGCACCTGGTCAACCGTAGCCAGGCGGCGGCTTATGCCGTGAAAAGGGGGCTGGTCCCGAACGAGGGACAGCCGAAATTGCTGTAAATAATAGCCTCTAAGCTCTAAACAAATTCCATTTGGTCATTGCGGTGAGCCAAAGCCCCCGTCATTGCCGGCGAAGCGAAGTAATCTCCCACAATAGTTGAGCCCTTTCTTTGAGATTGCTTCGGGACTTCGTCCCTCACAACGACAAAAAGAGTCATCCCTCGCAATGACAAAAGGAGTCGTCCCTCGCAATGACAAAAGGAGTCGTCCCTCGCAATGACAAAAGGAGTCGTCCCTCACAATGACAACCTCATGTCACCCTGAGCGAAGCGAAGGGTCTAAAGGATGTCGGAGATTCTTCACTACACTCAGAATGACACCCGGGGTGAACGGTTACCAATAGGTTTCTGGTTATTTGAATTTAGGAATTGTTTAGGATTTCGTGCTTCGGATTCAGGATTTGGAGCGAAGCGGCTTAGCCCCTCTCATCCGAAAGGGTTAGCCTCTCACCCTCAGAAATCACCCGTTTGCAGGATTGCCAGCAGCAGCACCATACTCTATAGTGTTATCTGTAGCCTTAAATAAAAGGGCTGACTGGCTCTCTTCCAGGGAGAGAGCAAAAATATAAAGGAAAGGAGAATACAAAATGAAACTACCAAAAAGAGGGGAGAAGGGGTTTACGCTGATTGAGCTGCTGATTGTAGTGGCGATTCTGGGCGTGCTGGCGGCGGTGGTCATCCCCAACGTGGGGCGGTTTATCGGCGCCGGTGAGGATGAAGCAAAAGACACCGAGTTTGCCAACATCCAGGCAGCGGTGCATGCCATGATGGTGGATAACGAGATAGCAGCACTGCCCGTCCCGATAACAACGGGTACCGCTGATATGTCACTCTTCCCCGAGATAACGGAAACACTGATAACTAAGGGTGCACCGGATGTTCCTTACGTGACCGCTGCTGAAGCTGGCTTGAGTGTAACACTTTTGACAGGATATCCGCTCTATGCTAACACGATAATCAATGATGGTGGCACTGTGGGTACTTATGAAGCCGGTGAGGTTCTGGTGGTCAACTATGTCGCTACGCAAACCACCACGTACTTGTACACTGTTGATGCTTCCGGAACGGTAACCCAGGGTGCACTCGCCCCCTAATAATCAATAGTATAAAGATAGTTTAACAGGGTTTTGGTGGAGGCGGAGGTAACAAGACAGGTGTCCGGGAAGCACGAAATCGGGCACCTGTCCTGCTTTTGAGCAGGTTAGAATTCCAAAATTGAAAGGATAGCAATGGGAAAGCTATGGATTATACGACTAAGATATGCCCCCGCTGCCAAGCGCAACTGCAACCGGGAAACGGCGCTTTTGAGCTGGTAAAGAAAGGGATAACCGGTTCGGAGCACTCCCCGGGGCTATCCGTCACCCTCTATTTTTGCCCCGGGTGCGGCTATATTGAACTCTATAATCTCGGGGTTGTCAGTCGCATCTGAGATTGCTTAGCAACCTATCCCCCTGCCCCCTTCCCTACGAGATTGCTTCGGCACTTCGTGCCTCACAATGACAGTGGGGAAATACTAAATCCTAATTCCTAAATTCTAAACAAACTCAAAGCACTAATTACCAAATGACCAAAACATTTAGGATTTAGATATTGGTGCTTAGTATTTGGAGCGAAGCGACTTTAGGGCTCAAGCTCAATAGTGCCGCCGGTGATATAGGAAAATCTCTCAGCGGGAGGAGTCACCGTCGCGAAGCGGCCGCTTTCCTCCAGAGCAGTTACATAATCCCTGAAGACGGTATAGCTCTCGGGCTCTGTCTGGCAACTAACGGTAATACTGTTACCGTTGTGAGCAATGGACTCCACTTGAACACCGAGGCGGTCGGCTTCGCTCTTAATAACCCTCAGGTCCTCGGTGAAGCCGCCGCCCATATTGACAATGGTCTGATATTCACCAATAGCCTGCTTCAGTGGCGCACGGTTACTAATTTCAAGCTGCCTCAGTTGCAGCTCATTGTTGAGACCGGTAAGTTCTGCCTGCAGGTCAGCCGTCTTGCCCATCGCCCCGGAGGCTAGCTGATATAGCGGGAAGAGCAGGGCGATGGCAACTACGGCCGCACCGGCCAGGTACACCTGCCTGGCTGAAGGCCGCCAGGGTTTATAGGCTTCGGGCAGGAGGTTGATATCGGGTGGCTGATAGCTACCCTGCTCCGGATTTTTGGGTGACGCCCTCCCTTTTAAGGCCAGCCCGATATTGACGGCATACTGGGAGACAGGCATGTGCTGCGGACACTCTAACGGCGGTGACAGTGGTTCAACGGAGTATCCCACCCTGGCTGGCAGCTTCTCCATCAGGTCGAGGTCTCTGGACATCTGCCCGGTGATGAGGAAGGGGATAGCCGGGTCGAGGGGAGTATCGGGGTGGTGCGAATTATAGAAACCCATTGTCAGCTCCAGGTTCATTGCCAGGTGCTCCACCCTGTCTTCCCCGGTAAAGCCGTCCTGCTGCCAGGCGATGGTGCGCATCACCTCGGGTATGTTATTGACCACGATGACGATGTCAAAGCTGGAGGGCTCGATATTGAGGATAAGAGCCTGCTCTTTACTCACTGCCCTGGCCAGGGCGAGAGTCTTCAGGTCCAGTGTGCGGGAGTTGATACCGGCCGCTCTCAAGGCTTGCATCTCAGTATCAATCACATCTCTGGGCACACCCACCACCAGCACTTGCCGGGTATTCTCACCACCGGCGACAGCCTGCCAGGAGAGATACAGCTCATCGGCGGGTAGGGGCATTATGTCCCTGGCCGCTTCCAGGATTGCCCCTGGAGTGACTGTCCCTCCGGGCGGGCTGGAGACCGCGACGATACGGCTTACCGAATAAAGACCGCTGACACTGGCAATGACATTCTTCGCCCTGATACCACTTGAGTCCATCAGCTGCCTGACCGCAGCGCTCACCGCCGGAGGGTCGGCAATCACCCCGTCTTCAAAGGTGGTAGTGTCAAGAGAGAGGCTGGCCCATTTCACTACCTTTCCCTCTATGGTCTCCATCAGCCTGATGGCAGTAATGTCTATTTCGATGGTTACGTTGCTATTAGCCAAGGTTGCTTTCTCCGCTGACTACCGGCATCAAATGCCATTACCCTAAAGTTTAGTATAGAGGTCAATATCCAGGGTAGCTTTGGTCTCGATTCTGGTTCTCTGTTCACCTTCACCCGTAACTTCAATCTGTCTGATATCTACCTTTTTCAGCACCAGGGTCTGCTGCGTTGTCCCTGAATCAAGGTCGGAGATGAAGGCCAGCACGCTGCTATAGCTACCCTGGGCGCTGACATTCTTAAAGGAAAAAACCTGGTAGGTGCCTCCCCCCACCGTCTCTTCCCTGGGTGCAGCCGAGGGGACATTGAACTTATCAGTATCGCTGGTATTAATTCCGCTCTGCTCGGCGATGCCGACGAGGATGGTAATGGCATCACTGGCGGTCATTGGGGCCAGAGCAATGTTGACTTCGTCGTATTCTTCCGTTAACTTTTCCTTGCTGGCCAGCGGCTTAGCGACGATGAGGCTTAATCTGGCGATTTGCCCGTCGAGGTCTGTTTGCTTTGAGCCCTGCTGCCAGTAGACAAAGCCAAAGGAGACGTAGATAATCAGTATCACGCCGGTGAAAAGTAGCACTCCCGAGTGGCGAAATCTGATGAGCAGGTTTCTTAAAACTTCCATTCTTCAGCCCTGTTTTTCGGCTTACACTCTCCTCTTCCCTTAATCAGAGACGGAAAATACTAAGTGCTATCCTTCACCGGTGAAGGACTAAACTCTAAACAAACTTCCCCTGGTCATTGCGGTGAGCCCGGCTGCTGGGGGGCGTGGCAATCGCTCACCCTTTCTTTGAGATTGCTTCGGGACTTCGTCCCTCACAATGACCAGGGGGGAACCGCCGTCCTCGTAACGACAACCCCCCTGTCATTGCCAGCGAAACCCCCGTCATTGTGAGCGAAGCGAATCAATCTCTCCGCCGTCCCCGCAATACCCAGGTGAGGAACCGCCATTCTGGCAACGACAATTCCCTGTTATTGTGAGCCAGGCGACCTTCGGTTATTTCCACCGCTCACGTAGTGCCCTCTGAACCCTCTCCTCGATTGTTTCCTCTACCGTTTTCTCAATCGTCTCCGTAACCGCCTGTTCCAGCTCCTGCTCCAGTTTGGCTAGCTCTTCATCGTAGAAGCGCTGGTATAGTTGCTTCCCCCGCCGCCACCCCACCAGCCAGACCATAGCCAGGCCGAAGATGGCAATTGGTGCCACCACCTCAATTCCAATATCCTGAAACAGCAAGATGATGACAATAATCATCACGGCGAACAAAAAGACGGCAATATCCAGGTCCCACCGGGCGGCACTGGCTCTATCCCTTGCCCTCCGTGCCGCTGCCCGTTCCATTTCCGGGCTAACCCGCCGGGTAACTTCGGCTTCGTCCATTATTCTTGCTCCTTAGCTAGTCTTTGCTCCCCTTCTCTAACCCCTATTATAGCATTATACCGGGTGGTTGCTAGTCCACCCCCCACGAAGTGATAGAGATACCTCCCAGTATCAGTGCCATATTGGCATTGATGGTTACACCCTCTGCCTCCGATGAAGAATCATAGGCCGGCACGATGACCGCGCCGGTGTTCCAGCTATAGATGGTATAGTATTCTTCATCCGAAACACCAATTTCTGAAAATATTGGTGGTGCATTGATATCGGGTATCACGATAACCTCGTTATAGTAGCTGCCTGACACTTCCTGGGTAGTACTGGCCCAGAAGGTCAGTGTTATAGTCTCACCAGAAGTGATGGATTTGGCGCCACCGCCGGGGAACTCCGCTGTCGTCCAGCGCAGCTCGTACCGTTCCAAGTCGTCCCTCCAAGTCACCGTAGGGAGTTCGTCGGTAATGCCGCTTACGGGAAAGAGAGCCTCATCAAAGATGAAGGAAAACCCGAGAGGCAGGTAGTCTATTATCTCCCGGAGCATGCGGGTTGCAGTGTCCTGGTTGGTGATACTGATGGTGTACTCGATGTCCGTCGGCTCGCGTGGCTGGATAATCGCAGGAACGGAGATCTTGTCCACGGCAAGCAGCCCATACTGCTCCGGATCAGCCGGGCTTCCCACAGTGATGGGAGCCTGGGGACCGCTGAGGGTGTCCCATGGCTTCAGGATAACCCAGTTAGAGAGCACGCTGTCCTTGTCATCTCCTTTAAATTCATGGGTCACCTCGAACTTCAGCTCCTTCACCTGCCTGACCTCAAAGTCCCTGATACCGTAAAAATAGTGAGCGTCGTCGAGCGGGTCTGAAGAGAAAGCACCGTTACCGGTTTCCCAGTCATAATCAGCCGGCCACTGCAACCGCACCTGGCCTCCCGACACTTCAATTAAGGGGTCCGGGATGGGTTCCCACGGACCACCATCCACGCTGAGGAAACTGCGGTTCGCTTCATAATCAAGGTCGGCGAATGTCTTAGGCAGGACGTCGTAAATTGCATCCAGTCCCTGGGAGTTGTCGTTGCTGAGCTGCTCAAGTCTGATAGTATAGGTAACGGTCACGGTGGTGTCATTGAGGACAGTGTCAGGGACAACCGTCTTCGTCGGCTTGATTACATCGTCTGTGGCTAGAGTCATCCCGCCCTGGCCTTCCCTTGCCCGCATGATGATTCTGATAGCTACCGGCACATCGCACACGTCGAAGTTGTAGTCTATCAATTGGCCATCATATTCGAACTCACCTCCGAAACCGGCATACGCCAGCTTCCATAGTATGTACTCCTGCGCGGCGGCGGCGGCGTATAACCCCTTTATCTGCCTCTCCACAATCGGGCTGTTCATCAGAGCGGTGCCGGTCAGCCTCAGCGAGGGGACTACCAGCACTGCCCCTATCGCCAGCAGTATCAAAACCAGGACGAGTGCTTGCCCGGCTTGTTTCCTGATCACTGTATCCCCCCTCCCCGCAGATAGACACTGAACCGGAGGGTCTCACTACGCGGTAACATATCACCGGCAGTAGCCGTAATGACGACATTGATAACCCGGTCGTCCTCGGGGTCCTGGATAAAGTTAACCGAGGTGATGTTGCGGCCAACAATACTGGTTGTACCGTCATAGGTACGCTGTAGTTCCCCGCTCCCAAACAACTCGTAGCTGCTGGAGTGTTTTCGGTCCTCTGGCTCTAAATCTCCAAAGTAGTCCGTCCAGCCCAGCGTGGCGGTAGTGGAGTTGCCAGGGGTAAGCGTGATGGCAGTGGTACCATCAGCAGGAAAATCCTCTTTATCTAGCTGGGCCATTACAATGTCCTTCTTGAGCCGCAGTGCCGCGTAATGCACATCGGTCAGGGCTACCACCTGGCTGTTGGTGCGGCTGGTGCCCCAGATTACCTGGTAGATACCACCTAGTGTTGCCACTAGTACCAGGCCACCTACCGCCAGCGCCACCAGTAGCTCGATAAGGGTGAATCCCTGCTGTCTCATCTCTTAGCCCTCTGCCCGCTTGGTCTTGAAGGTGCATATGGAGAGGACCGGCTTGCCACCCTCCCGGGAGATGGTTATGGTAATCTTCTGGATAGTCTCGCTCCCAGTATAGGGGCCCCAGTCAATGCCATTATCGGGGTCGCTGTCACTGGAGAACTGAATATCGACATTGATGCTGTACTGAGGCGGAACGGTGATGCCGGCCACAGCAGCATCATAATAGGGCTCAGCAGTAGCATAGGGGGCTGCCTTGATAGCTTCGAAGTAGGCGGTAGCCAGGTTGGTTGCTGTTACCCGCTCATCAAGGGTGCGGGTAGCCTTGGCGTTGGTATCGAGGGCGTTCAGCAGGCCAACTCCAATCGCCCCCAGGATGGCCACGGCCAGTATCATCTCAATCAGGGTAAAGCCCCTTTGCCCCCGAAGCAACCCGAGCCGCTCTTTAGCCAACCATCTCATCATTAACCTCAAAAAATAGCCTCACCCCTCCCCCGGGATTGCTTCGTCGAGTTCCTTCATTTCATTCAGGACAAGCCTCACAATGACAAAGAGGTGTAATAACACCTGCTGCCTGCCGGCTAACCCCTAGCCACCAAAGGCTCCGGTGAGGGTATACATCGGCATCAGTACCGATATAGCGATGAAGCCAACCCCCAGCGCCATAACGATGGTGAGCAGCGGGCCTATCATCCCCACCATGGCGCCCGTTTTTTCTTCGGCGGTAACTTCATAGAAATCGGCAACAACCCCCAGGGTAAAATCAAGGGTGTTGCTTTGCTCACCCACCGCTACCATTTGTACCAGCAGGGGCGGGAATACATCAATGCGGGACATTGGTTCAGACAGCCCTCCTCCCAGCAGCAGCCCCTCATTGACCTGGCTTAAGGCATCGCGGATGACCATATTATTGCTGGATTGGGGTATCATCTCCATTACTTCTTGTAGATTCAGTCCAGCAACGATAAGCACCGACATAGTCCGGCAGAGACGGGCCAGCTCTCCCATTAGGATGGCCGGACCAATGATGGGAACGGTGAGCTTCAGCCGGTCGAGCAGCCGCCTTCCCGAAGGCTGCTTGACTAACCACAGTGCCACGGCAGCTAATAACACCCCGGCTATCAGCAGGTAGAGTATGTTGTCGTTGAAGAAATCCGTCAGCCAGATAAGAATTCTGGTGGGCAGGGGTAAGTCGGCATTCATGGCAGTAAACATACTGAGTAGCTGGGGCATGACCACCGTCATCAGAATAATGACAACGACGATGCCAACGCCCATAATCATTAATGGATAGGTTAACGCCTTACCTATTTTCTTGGTTATTTCCCCCTGTTTCTCGTGGTAGTCGGCCATTCGGTTCAAAACAATTTCCAGATTCCCCGACTGTTCCCCGACGGCAATCGTTCTGCAGTAGATATCGCTAAAAGCCTTCGGGTGTTTGGAAATGGCTTGAGAGAATGAGCTGCCGGCGCCCAGGTCATTGGTAATAGTTTCCAGAATCTTCTTGAATATCCGGCTGGTTGTTACCTGCCCCTGGAGAATCTCCAGAGCGGGCAGCAGCGAAATGCCTGACCGCAGCAGTGTCGCTAGCTGGCGGGAGAAAACAATTACATCTCGAGGCTTGACCTTGAAAATGCTGGGTAAGGCCTCTTCCAGGCTGAACATAGAGGGAGCGACTTCTACATTTATCGGGGTGTAGCCTTGCCCGATGAGGAGGCGCTCAGCGGTAACCTCGTCGGTAGCTTTAATGGTGCCTTTCACCAGTTTCCCCTGGTCGGTAGTAGCTACATAGCGATAAGATTGAACCTTTCGCTTGGTGCGAGCATCAATGGTTTGTGCCATTATCTCTCCTCAACCGATAGAGAAAACGTTGCGGATGACTTCATAAGGGGTGGTGATGCCCTCTTTTACCTTCAGCATACCATCATGCCATAGTGAGGCCATGCCTTCTTTATAGGCCTGGTCGCGAATATCATCGGAGTTAGCACTACTCAAAATCATCCTCCTGATTGCTTCGCTCATCACCATAACCTCAAAGATACCGGTTCGTCCCAGGTAGCCAGTATTGGCGCAGAAATTACAGCCGGCACCGATCAGAAATTCCGATTGTTTCTCGTTCATCTCCTGCTCGTAAGCTGCTTGCTCATCAGGGCTGACCGGGGTGGGCCGGGAACAATAGGGACAAACGCGGCGTACCATCCGTTGAGCGACAACGCCGACCATTGCCGAAGCCAGCAGGAAGGGTTCTACCCCCAGGTCGATCATTCGGAAGATAGTACTTACCGTATCGTTAGCATGCACCGAGGAGAGGACTAGGTGGCCGGTGAGGGATGCCTGGGTGGCTATCTGGGCAGTCTCGGCATCGCGTATCTCTCCGATCAGGATAACATCGGGGTCAAGCCTCATACAGGCCCTGAGCCCGGTGGCAAAGGTCATCCCGGCCGCAGGGTTGACCGGCATCTGATTGATATTAGTGAAACGGTACTCTACCGGGTCTTCAATGGTCAAAATATTGCGCCCAACGCTATCGAGCTGGTTAACCGTGGCATACTGAGTGGTGGTCTTCCCCGAGCCGGTAGGGCCGCTGATTAATACCATTCCAAAGGGAGTCTTTACCATTTGAAGGTACCTCTCCAGGGTATTGGGCAGGAAGCCTATCTCCGGTAGGGGGAGAAAGGCAAAGGTCTTATCCAGGATACGGAGCACCACCATTTCTCCATAAATGGTATTTGAGGTAGCCACCCGCAGGTCTACTTCCCTATCTCCCATGTCGAAGGTAATTTGACCATCCTGAGGACGGCGGCGCTCGGCAATATTCAGTCCGGC
>SDBU01005816.1_pt1 | contig 14654 bp, 13 predicted proteins | sample 2277071 | NCBI WGS metagenome assembly SDBU01 (sample SAMN10397929, study PRJNA504765) | marine sediment metagenome | isolation source: marine sediment core GS08_GC12, 126 cmbsf | place: Arctic Ocean: Gakkel Ridge, Loki's castle | collected 2008
CATTCAGAACAAACCATATAATCTTCATCATTAATAATTATCCACTTATTTAACATATAATTATCACATAAAATACAAATATTATATTCTTCAAGGCATTGAGCACACATGTGACATACATTAAATTTCCCTCTGGGCAATTTATTGAAATCGAATTCTAAATCATAGTTATTTGAATTACCTGTACCATTATTTATATAAATTGAATAATCGGGATCATGAGGGTCACTTCTATTATAAAGATCATCGAAATAACATTTAGGAAAATCACAACTCATTTTTATTTAGTATGGTTTGTAATTGGCTTACGTATAAATAAAATATTCAATTTTTGGGATATATTATATACATTTTATATATACGTTTTATATATCTTCAGAAAAAATAACTCGCAAATAGTATTGGGCGGTTTGACTATAACGATCGGCCCATCTAAATATAGTATTATTAACTGGCGGAGGTCTTTGTATCAGTCTGAACATGGTTAAAGCTACTTTTTGCCCATCCAATATGGTCGGTAAATTATTAAAAGCTATCTTTGTCTGATCGGCTAAACTGATATAAGCCGTGGCCAATTGATTGTATAAACCTAATATATATGTATTATATAATTCTTGGGTCATATTTTGATTACTCAAATTTGATATGGTATCTCCCAATTGTTTTAGTATTATTAATAATTGACCCAAATTAGGTTGTTGCAAATTAGGATCAGTTCGTAATAATTTCTCTACCACTGGTAAAGTTATGGTCCAGCTGAGCAATCTTTGCACTTTGCCCAGATCAAAAGATAATTGGGGATTATGCGGTTGTCGATAATTGCCCTGACTAAAGTTGGCTTGTAAATCTAATAGAGAATAACAGACATAGTGTAAAATAATACCGTAACCTATAACAACTTTGTCAGCCGGTATCTTCCCTGGAGGGAAAGATTCTCCAGTAACATACTCTCGTGTATTAGTACAACGATTGGTTAATACTTGGAAAAAATCTTCTTCTCGGAATAATTTAATAATTTTATCTAATAATTCTTTTCTACTATTATATGGAAATGTTATTCCCAATAATTGGATTATTTCGGTGTCTTGTAATGGTGCCAATTGTTGGGTAATTTCTTGTGGTGTTAATACAGCCAATTGTTGCAAACTGGGCTTCATAACCCCAGGCTGTCTATACAATACCGATTGATAATCAATGATACTATTATCAAAATAGGTCTGATTATTAACAGTGCCCAAAGGAGAGGGTAGCATACCGACCTTGGCCATTTTAAATTCTACTGCTACCGGAGAAGTGACCATAGCTTCTAAAGGTGCCACAGGCGGTGGTTGTAATGAAATAGCAGCTCTCAAATCTCTATAATCTTTAGTATCTATATCATAAACACGGACTAATTCTTTAATAATAGCTTCACTAAAATTAGATAAACGCTGATAACGTTTATCGTCTCCCTTAACAGTTTGGTAATAACCTGTACTATAAGAAAATATAAAATCAGCTCTACTATAATAGCGAGTTGTATCGATATCCAAATATAATCTGGAAGTTTGAGCTAAGATAGTCATAGGATAAGACCACAATTTTTTGTATATATTTACCGATACTCTTATTGGAGCTTTAACCAGATCAGATAATATGCGATCAGATTTTTTCTGTTGTTGAGCTGGGTTGAGATTATTCCAATGCGGTATTAGCTGAGGCCATAAATTAGAAGAAATATCCTCTTTTGGAGGTTGATAACTGAGGTTAGTCAATTGAATTAGCTCATCTAGTAAGTCTAGCTTGACTTTTAGGGGCATTTTGGCTGTAACTGGATACTTGATATATGGCGTCAATTGAGGAGACCATAGGACTAGAGCTAAATTTTGGGCGGTCAATTGTTTTCGAGGAGAGACTTCTTGAACGCTCTCTATGGTTATACCCAAATCCGTAATGAGAGCTAATAATTGCTCCAGTGGTACCTCATCCAATTTGTCAAAATCAATATAATCAGCCATTATAGGAATATTTATCCTTTTATAAAAATTAAATAATAATTTATTCTTATTCTTTTTATTATTAAAAGATTGAATAAATATGGCTGACCTGGATTTACCAATAGAAGATGTACCAATAGAAGATGAAGAGACATTTTGGAATGCAGTGTTTGAATCACCAGCCGGATGCAATATGATCCGCAATTTAACATCTATTCAGGATATAATGGCCATGCGCAGAACCAGCTCTAGGTTTAGTCATATGGCTTTAACATGCGTGGAACATATGCAATCGGATAATACAATACAAGTCCCATTAAATAATTTTGGTTATTATACAGCGTTGAAAAGTGTTGATAATATATTTTTTACTGTTTTTACTGAACCCGCCGCCCGGACTATAGGTAGTTTAAATAAATTAGTTAGGGCCAATTTTCTTTTTAGGCAAGACGGAATAGATTTGTTAAATATGTTTATACAAAATTTGACTTCAATTGCTACAGGTAAGGATCCTGTAACTGGTCAACAATATACTGATATCAGAGAAATAACAAGAATGCATTTTACTATTGGATTTGTAACAGAAGATAATAATCTAGAAAGCGTGGTTGCTATTAGCAATGGAAAAGCATTGATTCCTAATTGGGCCCGTATGCATTCTTCAGCATATAGATTATTATCTGCTATCGGACAATCTTTAGTTCCAAGGAATGAGGTATTAGAAGTATATGATTTGCGCCCAAGTAATAATGTACCAGTATATAATTGGGGGTTAGATGCCACTCCAGGTTTGAATGTTCATACTAATTTTGAGTTTACCACTGGTAACCTATCAGGTTTTAATGTTCTGAGATACGTCAGATTAGATATGATTAATTTTTTGCAGCAAGCAAATTTGGGATTAATTGATCCCAATCAGCCTCCGTCCGATGAGAATAAACCATTGAAAACATATATTCCCTTGACTATGAGTGGTATAGCCGCAGTACATACACTCAACAAATTATTAGGTATATATGTTTATGATATGGAACGCCTATTTAATCCAGAAAATAAACAAATATTCCATTTCGATGATTTAATGCGACAATATCTTGGGCAATATGTAACAGAAATAAATGTTGGGAGGGCTGCCAACAATCAGCCCCTTTTATTAATGGATATGTCAAGATATATTAATTTATTAACGGTCGTCAATCAATCTTTTGTTAAAAATATTAGTCATATGGAATATAAGGATGTTGCTCAGATGGGTAAAAGTTTGGATGCTATCAATCACCACACTATAATTCCATTACAGGAAAGTGGTATAGTACACAATACACTTACTATATATAATCAGCTGCGCAGAGCTCGTAGTCCTTATTATTTGGAGGATGGCACATTAGTGCAATGGTAAATATAATTTCTCAGGAGAGAGATTATATAAATAATACAATATAAATAAAATTATATAGTTCTCTCGTGTATCATTCTAATATCTTTCATTTATATTATTGCCCTGGTTTATGGTATAAATTTCATGAATAATTTATCAGTATTTTAAATTGCCGAAGTAGCAACCTATCCAATTTGTCAAAATCAATATAATCGGCCATTATAGTAATATTTATCCTTTTATAAAGAATATTAAATAATATATTTTATATAAATATGACTGACCTAGATTTACCACAAGAAGATGTACTGGTAGATGAAACTGTATTTTGGAACGCGCTATTCGGCACACCGGCCGGGTGTGATATGGTTAAAAATTTAACGTCTATCCAGGATGTATTGAATATGCACGCTACCAGTGCTAATTTTAGACAATTGGCTCTAACATGTGTGGAAAATATGCGATCTGATGACACAGTACAAGTTCCATTAAATATATTTAGTAATTATTCACGGTTGAAAAATGCGCATAATATAATATTTACTATTTTTACTGAAGCTGATGCTCAGGCTATTTCAACTATGCCAAATTTGGTCAAAGCCAATTTTCTTTTTAAGCAAAGTCAATTAGATTTGTTAAATCTGTTTATACAAAATTTGACTTCAATTGCAACAGGTATTGATCCTTTAACAAAAAAACCCTATACTGATATCAGAGAAATCACTAGAATGCATTTTACCATGGGATTTGTAACAGAGGATGATAATTTGGAAAGCGTGGTTGCTATTAGCAATGGAAAAGCATTGGTACCTGTTTCAACCCGTGTACATTCTATGGCTTATAGGTTAGTATTCGCAATTGGACAATTGTTAGTTCAAAGAAATGAGGTATTGGAAATGTATTTTTTGAATGAAAGACATCGTGTACCAGAGTATAATTGGGATACTCCTCCTATTCCAGGATTAACTATTCACAACAATTTGGAATTTACCAATAATGCTGTTTATCAACACTTCATTGATAATGCTCTGCGATATGTCAGATTAGATATGATTAATTTTTTGCAGCAAGCAAATATGGGATTGATTTATCCTAACCAACCGCCTTCTGATGAGAATAAACCATTAAAAACATATATTCCCTTGACTATGGGTGGCATAAGCTCAGAAAATATAATCAAATATTTATTGTATATATACATTTACTATACAGAACGTCTATTTAATCCAGGAAATAAACAAATATTTCATTTTGATAATTTAATGAGACAACATCTTGGGCAATATGTAGCAGACATAAATGTGTGGAGAACTGCCAACAATATTCCTCCTATATTAATGGATATTACTCGTTTCCTCTTTATAACGTGGATAGTTAGTCGATCTTTTGTTAAACATATCAGTCATATGGATTATAAAGATGTATCCCATATGAATCAAAGTTTGGATGCTATCAGCCAACACACTATAATTCCATTACAAGAAAGTGCTATAGTACAAAATACACTTACTATATATAATCAGCTGCGCAGAGCTCGTAGTCCTTATTATTTGGAGGATGGCACGGTAGTGCAATGGTAAATATAATTTCTCAGGAGAGAGATTATATATTTATTTATTTTGAAAAAATTATATAATTCTATCATGAACCATCTGCACATCTATATTATTGTCCTGGTTTATGTTTCATGGGATAATTTATCAGCATTTTTAATTACTGAGGTGGCAATTCATCCAATTAATCAATCACTATAAGAATATTTATACTTTTATAAAGAATATTAAATAATATATTATTTAAATATGGCTGATCTAGATTTACCACAAGAAGATGTACCAGTAGATGAAACAGTATTTTGGGATGCACTATTCGGTTCACCAGCTGGTTGTGGTATGGTCTTTCATTTGACATCTATCAAGGATGTACTTAATATGCGTAGAACCAGTAAGAATTTTAGTCAGTTGGCTCTAACTTGTGTAAATCACATGAGATCTGAAACTACAGTACAAGTCCCATTAAGCATATTTACTAATTATGCACAATTGAAAAACGTGCATAATATATTCTTTACTATTTTTACTGAATCTGATGCTCAGGCTATTTCAACTATGCCAAATTTGGTTAAAGCCAATTTTCTTTTTCAACAAGCTGGCGCAGATTTGTTAAATCTGTTTATACAAAATTTGACTTCCTCAGTTACAGGTCCAGATCCTCTAACTGGTCAACAATATACTGACGTCAGAGAAATAACAAGAATGCATTTTACCATTGGATTTGTAACAGAAGATAATAATCTAGAAAGCGTGGTCTCTATTAGCAATGGAAAGGCTTTGATACCTGTTCCAACTCGTATCGCTTCAATGGCCTATAGGTTATTATCTGCTATAGGACAATCTTTAGTTCAAAGGAATGAGATATTGGAAGTTTATTATTTGGGCGGAAGTCATACTGTACAATTGTATAATTTGGGTTCCCTTGCTGTTCCGGGGTTAACTATTCACAACAATTCTGAGTTTACCAATGGAGCTGCTGATCAAATTTTAATTGATAATGCTCTGCGATACGTCAGATTAGATATGATCAATTTTTTGCAGCAAGCTAATCTAGGCCTAATTAATCCTGCTCAACCGCCATCAGATGACAATAAACCATTGAAAACATATATTCCCTTGACTATGGGTGGCATAACCGCACGAAATACACTTAATAATTTATTAAATATATATATTTATTATACAGAACGGCTATTTAATATGGAACGAAAAAACATATTTCATTTTAACGATTTAATGAGACAACATCTTGGTCAATATGTAGCAGAAATAAATGTTAGGAGAGCTGCTAACAATAGGCCTCCCATGTTAATGGATATTACTAATTTCCCCTTTATAATGGGAATAGTTCAACAATCTTTCACTAACAATATCCGTCAAATGGAATATAAAGATGTAGCTTATATGAATCAAAGTTTGGATGTTTTGAATCAGCACGCTATAATTCCGCTTGAGGAAAGTGGTATAGCATGGACTACATATAATACATATAACCAATTAAGAAGAGCCGGGAGTTTGTATTATTTAGAAGATGGAACCACTGCCCAATGGTAAATATAATTTCTCTATAGAGAAATTATATTTATTATTTTGATCAGAAAATAAAAAAAATGATTAAAAATATATTTACCATACAATCTAAAAACTACAATGAAGAATCTGGAATTAAAAGTGCGTCTGCCTAATCCCACAGAAGTTCAAACTATTATCAAACAATATTTTATCGAAATATTAGATCAAACTGATACCTATTTTCGTGTCACCAATGGCCGGCTCAAATTACGGGAAGAAGTCGGAAAGGAAGCCTTTATGATACAATATCAGCGCCCTGATACAGCTACTGAGAAAGTTTCTGAGTATCATTTGTATCCAATTCCTGATGTAATTCAGTTTTGGCAGATATTTGGCCCAACATTGCAGGTGGAAGTTGTGGTCAAGAAAATTCGGCATTTGTATTTATATGAAAATGCTCGTATTCATATTGATACCGTCGATGATTTGGGATCTTTCTTGGAAATTGAAGTGGTTATCAATAATGAGGAACAACATTTTGCACAGCAAAATGACCCGAAGGTTCTGCCGCAGGCAGAACCGAAGAAGGAGAAAACTGCTTCAGCTGTTATGGAATATTTGGTTAATCTGATGAAAATTACTGATTGTGAGAAAATAAAATGCGGTTATAGAGAATTACTTATTTCTGTTCCCAATAAGCAGAAAACTTTGGACTATTATGCTAAAGCTGACAAAATATATTGGTTCGTAAATGAAGATGTAAATGAAAAAATAAAGAGAAATAGTGTTGTGCCTTGTATTTTTGTGGAAAGGTTGTCAGGTGGAGCCATGAATATTGTGCAGTTGGAAGAAACTATTAAATTTGACAATTATAAGTATACTGCTTGGAGAAAATTATTAGGCGAAACATATGGCGTATATGTTGATGTATTATTAATTTTTGATAACGAATTATATACGTTGGATAATAGAAAAATTAAATTTGAAGATTTAGGACGCAGTCAGATCCAGATCAGCAAAGATCAATTGGCTAAATTTTCGCTAATTACCAATAGTGATGATCAATAGCCAAGATATCGAAAATAACCATTCGATATCTTTTTATATATTTCTCTCGTGAATCATCTGCACATCTTTCATTGGCTGCCATTGCGCTGGCTTATTATCTAAATGACCATAAAATTCTTGAGATAATTTTTCAGCATTTTTAACTGATACTGGTGTTTCTAATTGATTTCTGTACAAATAACTTTTATCAAATGGGAAATAAACATAATTGGTGGTATAAGCTATGGGATATGGAACGTCGTTATTTCCTACGGGGGAAATATAATCTGTGATTTCTTCATCAGCCAAAAAACTGAATATTTCAGCGCCAACATAAACATAATTATATTTATCCATTTTAATCAAAATAGAATTTCCATGCATTTCATATGAAGTGGAATCAAATCCAGACCAATAACCTACAAATTGATTATATTCTTTAACAAAAATATTATAATCGTAATCTTCAAAATATTTATTATCATGAGTATAAATATATATACCATTTTCATTGGCTATAACTTTGAATGGTCGGCCACCATTATCATGAATTTCATATGTTCGCAGTTCATCCCTTAAATCCGATTTACTTACAAAGCTATTTGTTAGATACATTTGCCCTGTAACTTTTTCTCTTGCTAATAGTTTCTTTTGCCACTTATTTCTATTGGCCACAGAATAAACATCGTTGCATTCACAGGCCATTGTTTTTAATTAGATAAATATTTATATATATATTTAATATTATATAAATTTAATCATATGAGCATATTACTCCGATGATTACTTCAATTATTCAAAAAAAGACATAATATAATTCATATTCTTCTCAGTTAAAAATAATTCCTTTGCGTCCCACTTCCAAGGAAAAGATAAAGTGATATGGGCCGTTTCAGGACCATATGTAGAATGAAGACGTTCCCCATATAATAGAGGATTCTTGTATTTTTGCCCCTGTTCATTATATACCCATTCCACCTGCTGCAAAAAAGGGGCATCATATTTTTTAATAATATTTGCCACTTCATCATACCACGGGCGCTTTTCCGGCATTGCATAATCTTGGCCTTCAATAACTGATTTACTAATTTTAATACCATTGTATTTTTCATTGTTACTACCAAAACAATCACATTGAAAAATAGATCTTTCAGATCCCTTATAATCATATTTACCAGCTAATAATTTTTTACATCTTTGATAAATATGTGATAGAGGTTCAGTATCTATGTGCACTTGTAAAACTATAACATATCTATCTGTCACAGGATGACCTGTGTCAGGCGATTCGGAAAACATTTGTGAACTAGAATCATTAAAAGAATGGGCATTTAGCAAGCTATATTTTGCACCTTCTAATAGAGGGTTGGAATTGAGTAATGTATATAATATGGTTATAGGCTCAGGAGTCTCCTGGATTTTCGATAGAAAATATGTATCAGACATAATTGCTATATGGGGATGTTTTGTATAAAATGAGATATAAAAGATAAATCGCTTTTTAATTAGGAAAAGTATTTTAAATGTTTTATACTGAGGATATATTTTAATATATATATTGAAATATATATATATATGACAAAAAAATTATATTTTCAAAATATTTTTCCATAATACAATATATTATATATTATATTATATTATATTTTCTATTATATTAGATAATTATCTATCAATAAAAATTGAATAGATAATTATCACTTATTTTTTATTAAACCGCCATGGCTATGCCCCATACAATACTGCAGGATATAGGTACTCAGCTGGCTACTAATGGAGTGGTAACAATAGGGCCGGTTATATCACAGAATGATATAAACGCATCCATAGCCGAAATAATCAGTCATTTAGAGGGCCAACCGAGAGTACCCGGGCGAGAGATCAGATTCCCTCGAACAAACGATAATACAGTACAAATTTCTGGCTTAACTAAAGCCCAAACCGATACCCTCAAAAGCAACTGGGTACCCTATGTCACTTTCGGTGCTCCCGTGGAACCACCAGCTTATAATATGCGAACAGAATGGTCTATACGACAATCCCCTCGTTTATATGACATTTTTCGACATGTATTACAAACTGATAATTTGCGAGTTTCTATTGATCGCTATAAAGCCAAGCTGCCTGGTACAGGGGAACGAGAATTTCTGCACTGGGATTCTAATCCTCAAAAATGGCAATTTGGTATAGAAAACACCGATCTACAAGGCATAGTTGCTTTAACGGAGATAGAATTTGTATGCGTGCCAGGTACGCACACTCAGCAATTTAAAGATTTATTCTTAGAACGTTATAATGGTCTGGTGAGGTTTGATAATATTACAAAAATAGATAAAAATAATGATCCTTTGCAATTAGGTGCTAGAGAGCAACGCTTCACAGTACCTCCTGGTCACATGATAATATGGGATAGCAAAGTATTACACGCTTCTTATCCCAATAAAACTAAAGATATCAAACTTGCTTATTACATAACCTATTGTATAGCTGACAGATGTTTACAACCACAAGAGGATAGAATCCAATCATATCTAACGGGACAAAATCCTCAAATACAACCAGGAGGTAAAATACTAACTTATATGCCACTGGCTTGGAAACGATTTTCCCGTATAGCAGGTACTTATCACGAAAGAATACCACTAGATAGAAGATATTGGCGGACAGGAACTACAGGTCAACAATTGCCAGAAATAAGAGAGCCTGTACTGACCAATTATACTCCACCTGCCCTTAGTGAATTAGGATATAGATTATTATGGGGTCGTACAGAACCTCCACATCTGTAATTTATATATATATTTTTATTTATAATTTATTCAAATTGTGTGTAAATAAAATATATATAAATAAGTTGTATATATATAATTTATTTACACACAATTTGAATAAATAAAAATAATAGATACATATAAAAATTGAATCTAAAAATATCCCATTTCAATAGATAAATATCATATGGCCACACAACAGATCTACGATTTAACTCCACCTGGGCAGGTTGTATATTATCCACAATGGTTAAGTGCTCAACCTGAAGCAGGTTTTAGTGCCGATCAGTTATATAATTTATTAGTGCAGACTGTACCCTGGCAGAAAAAAGAAGTGAAAGTATTTGGTATAATGCGAATGCAACCTCGTATGGTGGCATTATATTCATTAGACAATCATCCCTATAAATATGCTGGACAAATTTTACAAGCCGAAAAAGAAACACCTTATTATATACAACATCTAATGTCGTGGATTAGTCGGACTACAGGACAATCATTTCCTACTGTGCTATTAAATTATTATCAGGATGGGCAAGATAATATAGGATTTCACAGTGACGATGAGCCCTTACTAGGAGTTAATCCGATTATACCAACTTTATCTTTAGGAGCGACCAGACGATTTATATTAGAAGATAAAAGTAACAAGAAAAATAAAGTAGAACTCCATCCTACTAGCGGTGATTTATTAGTTATGCAAGGGGCAACACAACAATATTGGAAACATGGGATTCCTAAGGAAAAGAAAGTTAAGACTGGTAGGATTAGTTTGACCTTTAGAAATTTTACAGATCAAACTATAAGATTAATATAATAAAATATATCGTGCTTTATACATCAAACTCTTTATATCGGGCTCATTGAGAGCCCGATATTATATAGATATATTTATATAAATAACATATTATAATAGTCAGGATTATATATTTCGTTATTATCTGTTTCTGTGCATAGCTCTTGTTGTTTACATGGATAACCTTTTTTATCTACTGCAATTCTAAAATTAGTGTTCACATGAACATTGGGTCTGTGACTTTCCAGCCAGTCCTCAATACCCCCTCTAATACCATCAAATCTTTCTTTTTGCAGTCTCTCAAATGCTTCATGATCTGCAAACACTAACACCAGATTGATTTTGGTAATTGTCTTGCGATAAGGGTTAAAACATTCCACATCCAAACTACAATAGAACATGGTGTTTTCCGATTGTTCAGCCATTTGGCAACCCTTATTTTTAAGTAAAATTAAATTAAATAAATCATTTTTTTTGTTTTTATTGCATGCTTCTTCTATAGAAGAAGCATATTTTGACCAATTTGTATAAAATGTATAATTCACGATAGTTTTATTGCAATGGCTGGACTATCGGCAAGACAAATCCTCCGGATGTTGACAATGTGGGAGAAATAACATTAGGCAATGTTACTTGTCTCGTTGGAGACAAGCTAGGTAATATTACTTGTCTGGTTGGAGAAACTCTCGGAGAAATGCTAGGCAATGATACTACTCGTCTGGTCGGAGAAACCCTCGGAGAAACCCTGGGAGAAACCCTGGGAGAAACCCTAGGAGAAACCCTTGGAGAAACTCTTGGAGAAACCCTGGGAGAAACTCTTGGAGAAACCCTTGGAGAAACCCTTGGAGATACTCTGGGAGAAACCCTCGGAGATACTCTGGGAGAAATTCTTGGAGATACTCTCCGAGCAGCAGCTGCTCGTCGGGGCGATTTGACTCTGCGAGCAGCGGCCAAAGCCGCTGCCTCCCTCAGATACTTTTCCACAATGGGATCATATACTGGAGCGCCAAAAACTACTCTTGTAACTCTCTGAGCCATTTTTGATATTAAAAATATGAATTAAAAAAAAGATTCAGAAGTGGTGGTATTTCTAAAAGAGAAAAAAATAAATCCTGACCAAATTTGAATCCCCAAAATTTCCTACTACCTTCTACATATGACACACTTAATAAAAAGGCATATTATCTCTACCAGAAAAAAATATATATCTATAATAAAATTTAGATATTTTATTTCCGCGAAAAATTGAGTGAGAAATTTGTTTCATTTGCATAAAAAAACTGCTTTATAGACTGATAATAATGAGTAATAACAGAGCCCCTCCTCGCGTGACCTCTATACCTGCCCATATTTTAAGATCCAGTGCTAGAAGAGCTAAAAAAAGGGCAGAAAAAATTAAACAAGAATTTCCTGTTTTTAAACTAACACCATTAGTTAATACAAATATGATCACCCTAATAAATGAGACGTTAGCTAAAGGAAATATTCATCGTATACTAACCAGTAATTTGGTAACTGCTACAGATGTATTAAAATACATACAAACAGAACGGCCAAATGAAATGCTGATGGAGGTATATAGGGCAGCCTGTATTTATGGTGGAGATGTAGCCCACATAATAGATGGTCAACATTTTTTGCAGAATAGTAATAATGAAAAATATAAATATATTTATACTAAATATTGTCCTCAAGCTAACCCTATTTATAAACCTTTATCTTTTGCACCTAACGTTAATAATAAAGATAATTTAAGAATGGATGCAATAAAGAAGGGATTACCCATCCATATGCGAGACGAAGGAATTGAGACATTGAAACAATGTGGAGAATGGGATACTATTTATGCTTATCGATTGAGACCGTTGTGTGAAGTATCTTCCACACATATAGAAGTTGCAATTCGTAACGAATATTATGAAGTATTAATTAATTATGATTTGAAAGACCAATCTAAAGTCGTAACAAAACTAATAATAGAGTTATGCTTTTCTTTGCGTAGTACAACCACCATTTATTGGCCTGAGGTAGCTCAACCGACCATAAGTATTTTTATTAAATTTTTGCAGCAGAAATATGGTCCTGATTATTTTAATTTGGATTGTCAGTTAGAATTATATTCCTATTTTCCACTACTATTCAATTTTGGGCAATTATCGGCCTTGCAAAAATCTATAATTAGCATGGAATATAGGCAGCTACAAGGTTACTATTTAGGTTATCCTATTCAAGATTATGTACCGACCATCAGTCAAATATATGCTGCTGTTATCAAATTAGGACAAATGGGTACAGAAAAATATTGTGAGCAGGTAATGAACTCAAATAGGCAATGGATAGAGAGTGTATGTAAAAATCATATGCTACCACACTTGGAGCAAGGAGATGCAATGTTGGAACCTGATAATATTATAGATTTAATAGGCGGAGACAGTATCTATGATTTCGGCCCCTTCGATATAATTTTTATTCAATATGGTAAAAATAGACATGTTCTTACCAGGGCCTCATTTGCTTATATACTAAAGAAAGGTAAAAATCCTTATAATAATGAACCTCCAACACCACATATCATCAATTGTATTGAACAAAGACTGCACATAACAAAAAAATATGGTTTGCCTGATTGTCAAACATTATGTGAATTATTACAGGATTTGAAACAGAATGGATATACAGTTCCCACTGATATTCCTACTAATAGAAGAAATATAATTCTTTCTCATCATGCACCAGCGAATGATTTTGCTGCAATATTTCGACATATCTTAGGCGATTTGCATAATGGTAATGCTAGACATATATTTATCTAAATTTGACTTTTCCTCATATATATAAATATATATATATGTAAAAAATGGTATATAACTATAATATTAAGCAACAAGATTTTTTGCTCTCAGTACTTTTGCTATTTTCATCCTTGGTATCATTCTCGTTATTTTCGTCCTGAGCGTCGGCCATTATAAATAATAATATATATTCTTTTATAATAAAAGAATATATATATTTAAAAGAAGAACAAAATGAGTGATTTTGATTTTTCGCAATTTACTAGAAATAGAAAGGCTTTATTACGAGCTTTATTAACTGATCCCAAAAATTTCGCTGCTACGTTCTATACCAAGAAAAGCAAGGGCCTTATTACTAAACGTGTAAGCACTTTCTCTCCCTATATATCCACCAATGATCGTCAATTATGCTGTTTTATATCTGATCGCTCCAGTAGTGTATATCCATCTTTTTGTCGTACAGCCGAAATAGCCGTAATTGGTGCTGGTAAGGTCGGTCAAGTGTTATTAATTAAGATGGCCAATGGTAAACAATACGCTCTTAAGTATCGCAAATTGTCAAGTTTAGGATTAGAATATAAAAATAAACCACCGACCTCTACAGAAGATGTAGTGGAGAATCAGCAACGATTAGATATTTGTCATTATCCGCATATTAAGGATTATAATTTTATAGCTGGTGATGAATTTAGTATAGAAGTCATAATATCCTATGCCCTAGAACATTTATATTCTTCTGCTGGGGGAACGGCTGCCGGCTTAAAAGGATATAATCTGTATCTATCTTCCACTATTTGTGATACAGGATCAGAACGCTACGGCCTCAATT
>SDBU01005817.1_pt1 | contig 14654 bp, 13 predicted proteins | sample 2277071 | NCBI WGS metagenome assembly SDBU01 (sample SAMN10397929, study PRJNA504765) | marine sediment metagenome | isolation source: marine sediment core GS08_GC12, 126 cmbsf | place: Arctic Ocean: Gakkel Ridge, Loki's castle | collected 2008
CTGCACACCCTGCTCAACAAGGAAACCAGGCACCTAATCGGGGAAAAGGAATTTAAACAGATGAAACCAACCGCCTACCTGATTAATACCTCCCGGGGGCCGGTAATCGATGAGCCGGCGCTGATTAAGGCTCTGCAGCAGAAGTGGATCGCCGGCGCCGGGCTGGATGTCTTCGAAAAGGAACCCGTTGCTGCCGATAATCCCCTGCTGAAGATGGATAATGTCGTGGTTACCCCCCACTCCGCTTCTGATTCCGATGCCGCTTTCAAGCGGCTACCGACAATCGTTGGACAGGAGGCAGCCAGGGTTCTCAGCGGGCAGTGGCCAAAGCATGCGGTAAATCCAACGGTTAAGCCTAAAAGTAATCTGGTGAAGGAGGGCTGAACTGCCAGCATTACCCGGAAAGCGATAGCAGACGGTCAATTTCAGGAAAAAGAGAGGGTAAAAGTGAAAAAGAATCGGCTCAGGGAACTCTTAAATGAAGGTAAACCAACATTGGGGACTCATGTCTTATCTCCCTGGCTTCGAACTGTGGAAATAATCGGCCACTCCGGTGCCTTTGATTATATTGAATATGTCGGCGAATATTCCACCTTCACCCTGGAGCAACTGGAGAACTTCGGGCGGGCTATCGAGCTCTTTCCCAACATGTCCTCGATGATGAAGGTAGAGGAGCAGGGCAGAGGGCATATTGCCACCAGGTCACTGGATGCCGGCCTGCAGAACATGCTCTTTACCGATTGCCGCTCTGCGGAAGATGTCAGGGAATGTATTCGTCTGGTCATGCCGGAGACACCCGAAGCCGGTGGTGTCCACGGCGCCGGCAGCCGGCGAATTATGCTGGGGAGCAACCCTGCGGAATGGGTCAAGGCGATGAATGATACCGTAATTGCCATTATGGTCGAGAAAAAAAGCGCCATGGATAACCTGGAGGAAATACTGTCTATCCAGCACGTTGATATGGTCCAATTCGGCCCCAGTGACTACTCGGTAAGTATCGGCAAAATCGGGCAGGCACGAAGCCCGGAGGTACAACAGGTACAGCGGGAGATGATAGCAATGGCCCTGAAAAAGGGCGTTGCCCCCAGGGTGGAGATAGGTAGCTTCGAACTGGCCAAGCCTTTCATCGAGCTAGGAGTCCGTCACTTCTGCATTGGCTGGGATACCAATACCATCTCGGCCTGGTGCCAACAGCAGGCAGAGGGCATACGGGGACTATTCACCTAAGGGTAAGCCGCTTCGAAGCCTGGCTGAAAAATAACCGCCTCGAGGGGAAAAGATGGCCGGGCCAGGAGCCTTCGTCACTCGCCTGATGCAGGAGTGCTCCCGGTTGACTGGCCGAAATCGGGTGTGTATACTACATTCTACCGGAAAAAATCAAGGGAAGGAGGCAGACAAAAATGGCATACGGCACAGGTAAATACCGCTACGAACTGGTCGATGGGTGGGCAAAGTGCCCTGACGGATGGTCGTTCACCGATGTCGGCGGCGTCTCCATCGATTCACAGGACCGGGTATATATATTAAGCAGAAGCGCCCGCCCGATATCGGTCTTCGACAGTGAGGGCAACTTCCTGACCTCGTGGGGGGAAGGGTTCTCCAAGCGTGCTCACGGTACCTATATCGGCCCTGACGGGTGCATCTACGGCACCGACGATGGCACCCATGTAGTCAGCAAATTCAGCCCCGATGGTAAGCTGCTGCTGACACTGGGCAACAAAGACCAGCCTTCCGATACCGGTTATGTATTGGGAGACCTGCTATCGATAACACGAGGCGGGCCGCCATTCAACCGCCCGACCGGTGTCGCCCTGTCTTCCTCAGGCGATATCTTCGTTGCCGATGGCTACGGCAACTGCCGGATACACAAATTCAGCCCCGATGGTAAGCTGCTGCTCTCCTGGGGCGAACCGGGTTACGGCCCGGGCCAGTTCATACTGGTCCACAACGTCTGGGTAGACAAACAAGACCGTGTCTGGGTCTGCGACCGGGAGAACTGCCGAATCCAGATCTTCGATGCCCAGGGCAAATTCCTCAGCCAGTGGACCGATGTTATTCGGCCGACCGATATGTTTATTGACGATGACGATATCGTCTATGTCTCCGAGCTGGTGCGGCGGGTAAGCATCTTTACCATCGACGGCAAGCTGCTGGCGCGCTGGGGCACCGGGCTGGTAGTTAAAAAATCAACCGATGGGCAGGAAAAAGACCCTACCCTGTTCGTCGCCCCTCATACCATTGCCGTTGACTCCAAGGGTGACCTCTACGTCGGCGAAGTCGTTATGACCATGGGTGGGGTCGACCGGGGACCCAGAACCATCCAGAAGTTCGCCAGGATAGCTTAGACGGCAGGTGTAGCCAGCATACTGCTCCGGAAAAGCTGGCGGTTAGCCGGCAGGGGCTAGCAGGGGCTAGCAGAGTCTACTGCTTAGTGGTGTGCAGAGCGGAGAGTACCGGGAATCGCCTTGTTCAGAGCCGACCGGGAAAACCTGACCGATTAGACCAAGGGGAGGTAGACAGAAATGACATACGGCACCGGTAAATACAGCTACGAACTGGTTGAAGGGTGGTTGAAAATTCCGGAAGGGTGGTCGCTCCCCGATGTCCCCAGCGTGACCATCGATTCAAAGGACCGGGTATATTTATTCAGCAGAGGTACCGAGCATCCGATAGGTATCTTCGACAGTGACTGCAACCTGCTGACCTGGTGGGGCGGAGGACACTTCAACAACGCCCACGCCGGCTGTATTGGCCCCGACGGGAGCTTTTACTGTGCCGACAACGGCAACCATACGGTAACCAAATTCAGCCCCGATGGCAAGCTGCTGATGACACTGGGCACTAAAGACCAGCCTTCGGAGACCGGTTTTGTGCCACGACGCTCCGGTGGAATGCGAGACGGCCTGGCCTCGATACTAGGTGGGCCGCCATTCAACCGCCCGACCGGTGTCGCCCTGTCCTCAACCGGTGATATCTACGTATCCGATGGCTACGGCAACTGCCGGGTACACAAATTCAGCCCCGATGGCAAGCTGCTTTTCTCCTGGGGTGAACCGGGTACCGGCCCCGGCCAGTTCATGCTTTGCCACTCCGTCTGGGTGGACCGGCAAGACCGCGTCTGGATTGGCGACCGGGAGAACAGCCGAATCCAAATCTTCACCCCTGAGGGCAAGTTCATCAGCGAGTGGAGAGACCTCTGGAGACCGACCGCCGTCTGGATTGACAAAAATGACATCGTCTATGTCTCCGAGCTGGACCGGCGGGTAAGCATATGGACCATCGACGGCAAGCTGCTGGCACGCTGGGATAGCCCGGGAGGAGATGACGAGACTGCCCTGCTGATTGCTCCGCATGGAATTGCGGTTGACTCCCAGGGTAACATCTATGTCAGCGAGGTCTGCCACAGTCACAATAAATTCGATCAACGGGGAGACAGAATCGTCCAGAAGTTTGCCCGAGTAGGCTAGCTGACCGGCCGGTTATCACCCCGCTGGCACCGGTTAATTTTTACCGAAAGCTGTGTTATAATTAAGCCTGCTGAGCAGGAACACAGTTAACTCAGCAGAGCAGCGGTCTTTAAAACCGCAGGGTGGGAGTTCGAACCTTCCCGCTCCTACCAGGCCCCGGCCGAGGTGGCGGAATTGGTAGACGCGCTAGCTTGAGGGGCTAGTGAGCGCAAGCTCGTGGGAGTTCAAATCTCCCCCCCGGCACCAGTAAAACAGGCGGAAGTAGCTCAGTGGTAGAGCATCTCCTTGCCAAGGAGAGGGTCGCGAGTTCGAATCTCGTCTTCCGCTCCAGTGAGGCGACGTAGCCAAGTGGTTAAGGCGGCGGTTTGCAAAACCGCTATTCACCGGTCCGAATCCGGTCGTCGCCTCCAATTTTATTTGGACGGCACCACTACTTTTCTACTCTTACCTCTGGTTGCAGATATTTATTGGAACTTGTAAAATAGCCTCATTCTTAGCCGGGGTGGCGGAATTGGCAGACGCAGCGGACTTAAAATCCGCCGGAGCAATCCTTGTGGGTTCGAGTCCCACCCTCGGCACTGGCTAAAGCTTAGCACCAGCTTCGATGAGCTTTGAAATCTGAAAAAGGGAGGTGAGTTGCAGCGGGTAGATTAAATAGACAGGGAATCGAAGTAGTCAGGCTCACCATAATAAATTAGGGGAGATGAAAAATGACACAAGAACACAGGATGTCTGTTGACCGGTTGAGACCGACGGCAGAAGCAGGGCTGGCGGCGCAGGTTTCCGGGAGGGGGGATGAGGATGTCATGCTTTCCGAGGAGGTCGCCAAGCTCCTGAAGAGTGAGGGCGTGGAATATGTATTCTATCTCACCGGCGGTGGCACCGGAACGATGATGGTGTCGATTCAGAAAGCCGGTATCAAGGCGGTTCACTGCCGGAATGAGATGAGCGCCGGCTTTGCCATGGATACCTGGGGAAGGCTTACTACCCGCCCCGGCTTTGCCCTGCCTGGCGCTGGCACCGGGCTAACCAACTTCACTACCGGATTGGCTCAAGCCTATGCCGCCCCATCCCCCGGGGTAGCCCTGATCGCTGAATCGGGGCCATTCGATGACGATAAGTTTGGCTCACAGGGAATCTCCCGTGCTGAGAATCAGTGCCGGGGTATGTGTAAGTGGGTCAGAAAAGTGCATCCTAATACCCTGCTCTGGCAGCTAAAGCGCGCCTTCCGCTCGGCAGTGGCACCACCGGTAGCGCCGGTGGTAGTCGCCTATGGCAACAGCGAATTCTCAGGGGGGCTTAAGGTGCCCCGCCGGGTAGCCTACCAGGCTCTCGACCCTGACAGCTGGCAGCCCCGTATCTATCGCAGCCTCGTTGACCCACGGGAGATAGAGCAAACGGTAAAGTGGCTGCTTGAAGCGGAGAAGCCGGTTATCATCGCCGGCCACGAAGCCCATCAGGACCAATGCCAGGAGGAGTACCGGGAGCTGGCGCACCTGCTGGGGATACCTGCCAGCGGCCGCCGCATTGCCCGTGGCATCATTTCCGAGGCGGATGACCTTTGCCACGGCAGTCGAGCCCGTGGCCGTGTTTTTGCCCAGGCTGACCGCTGCATCGTGCTCGGGCTCAGGATTGGCTTCCTGGAAGGCTTTGGCAATGCACCTTTCTTCCCACAGCATATCAAATACTGCCAGATTCATAGCAGCCCGGATTATACGGAACTGAACCTGCCCACCGAGATTGAGCTTATCGGCAACCTGAAGGAAATCCTGAAACAGATGATACAGTGCGTCAAGGATATGGGCATCAAGGGCCCGCTGGATAAGTGGGCAAAGTGGCGCCAGTTTGTCGTTGATACCAAAGCGAACTATACCAAGCAGACACTGGCCCGGACGGACGAAATGGTCAACCAGGTGCCGTTACATCCAGAGCTGATTGGACGCTACACCGCCGAGCTGCTCAACAAAAAGTATAACAATGACTACATATTCATCAATGACAGCCACACCGGGGGAGCCTATTTCTCCGCCTGGAATGTCGCCGTCAATACGGGCACGGTGCTGGATGCGGCGGAGACCATCGGCATCGGGCACGCCCCGGGTATGGCGCTGGCCGCTGGCCTGGCGACCAATCGGCAAAAGCCCATCCTGGCAATGGTCGGGGATGGCTCTGTAGGTATCGCCGCCGGTGATTTCGAGACCTGCGTCCGCTGGGATATACCGGTAATCTTCCTGCATCACAACAACAACACCCTGATTAATGCCGGCTGGGAGCTCTTCCAGGAGAAGAGTTGCTCGGTCACCGGCGATATCCTGAAGGATAGCTGGCAGACAATGCCCGATATCCATTATGAGAGGATGTTTGCCGAGGTTGGCTGCCACCCCGAATTCGTTGAGAAGCCAGAGCAAATCAAACCCGCCCTCGATAGGGCTTTTGAGTTTGCCATGAAGGAGAAAAGGCCTGCCTTTATCGAGTGCTTCGTCGAGCCCTACGCGATTCACCCGAGCTCGGCTCAACCGGGGCGAGTAATTAGCCTGGCGCGTCAGTTCAGCTGGGATGAGTTACCGGAGAGGGGCAAGGAAGCGGTGGTCACACTGCTGGTTACTCCGGAAGTCACCGCCCGGCTGCCGAAAGACTACCAGGAAGGTATTGCCGCCTACCAGAAGAAATAGTCACCAGGAGTTATCGGCAAACCCAATGGGAGGGGGGCAACAATCCAGTTGCCCCCCTCCGCTTTTCCCTGAATATGGGGTGCCGGTTGACAAAATTAAGCCGGCTGTTTAGCCGCCAAGCCTTGAAGGGGTAATGTTGCTAAACAATCCAAATAATAGTAAAATATAGTATAAAAGTCAGTGCTTAGGGCCAAGCGAGGAGGAAATTATGGAAAGTGGTACCTGGAAGGTTAAAACCGGGCTAGCTCAAATGCTGAAGGGCGGAGTGATTATGGATGTAATCAACGCCGAACAAGCCAAGATTGCCCAGGAGGCCGGTGCCTGTGCGGTGATGGCGCTGGAGAGAGTCCCTGCCGATATACGGTCTGCCGGCGGCGTCGCCCGCATGGCTGACCCGACTATTATCGAAGCTATTATGAAGGCAGTCTCCATACCGGTGATGGCTAAATGCCGCATCGGCCACTTCGTTGAGGCGAAAGTGCTGCAGGCCCTCGGCGTCGATTTTATAGATGAATCCGAGGTGTTGACCCCTGCCGATGAATCACACCACGTCTGGAAGCACGATTTTAAGGTTCCTTTTGTCTGCGGCTGCCGTGACCTCGGTGAAGCCCTGCGGCGTATCGGTGAGGGGGCAGCCATGATTAGAACCAAGGGTGAACCGGGCACCGGCAATATTGTCGAAGCCGTCAGGCACATGCGGGCGGTGATGAGCAGCATCCGCAAGCTGGCCGACACCCCCCAGGAGGAGCTGATGGCACAGGCTAAAGAGCTGGGGGCACCCTTCGAGCTGGTAACCGAGATACACAAAACCGGGAAGCTACCGGTGGTCAACTATGCCGCCGGCGGGGTAGCTACCCCGGCCGATGCCGCCCTGATGATGCAGCTGGGTGCCGAGGGCGTCTTCGTTGGCTCAGGCATCTTTAAAGCCAGCAACCCGGAGGTCAGGGGTAAGGCTATTGTCAAAGCAACTACTAACTTCCAGGACCCCGAAATCATCGCCGAGGTTTCCAAAAACCTGGGGGAAGCCATGCCCGGACTAGACATCAAGCAAATCCCTGCTGAAGAACTGATGTCACCCAGAGGGTGGTAGCCAGGATGAAAATCGGCGTCCTTGCCTTGCAAGGAGCCTTTATTGAGCATATCGCGATGCTGCATCGGCTGGAAGTGGAGGTTTTGCCCGTTCGCTTGCCCGGGGAACTGAAGGGGCTGGAGGGGTTAATTATTCCCGGTGGAGAAAGCACCACTATCAGCAAATTGATGCTGGATTACGACCTGCTCAGCCAGATAAGAAATCTGGCCGAAAATGGCCTGCCCATATTCGGAACTTGCGCCGGCATGATACTCCTCGCCAGCGAGGTTGCAGACTCGACTATCGACCCCCTGAAAGTAATGGACATAACGGTGAGGCGCAATGCCTTCGGCCGGCAACGGGATAGCTTCGAGGCTGAGCTCTCAATACCGGTGCTGGGAGAAAAACCCTTTCGCAGCGTCTTTATTCGAGCGCCAGTAATTGTGCGGACACACGATGGGGTTGAAACACTGGCCGAGCTAGCCGACGGCAGCAGCGTTGCCGTCAGGCAAGGGAAGCTGCTAGCGTCTGCTTTCCACCCCGAGCTGACCGATGACCTGAGGTTTCACCAGTATTTTCTGGATATTGTGGCTGGACATCAGTGAATAAGGAGGCAATTTTTGCAGAAGGTAATTACCGATGACCTGGATGCTTTAATTAATCTCTTTCCACCGCATATTCGCCAACTATTATGCCAGCAAGAGAACATCAGTGAACTGCTAGAGGTAGTCCTCGACCTGGGCCGTCCCCCCGAGGCCCGCTTTCCCCAACGGGAGGTGGTTCTCTGCCCGAAGGAAGTCAGCGAGGCGGACATCGACTATCTAGCCTCCCGCACCAGCAGCTTCGGAGATGACAACCGGGCCGGAATCGAGCGTACTTTACACCGTATCTCGGCTATCCGCAACCGCAAGGGGCGTATTGTCGGGCTTACCTGCCGGGTAGGCCGGGCTATCTTCGGCACCATCAAAATTATCGAGGACCTTATCCAATCGGGTAAAAGCGTCCTGCTGCTGGGCCGTCCCGGAGTCGGCAAGACGACGATGCTGCGCGAGGTAGCCCGGGTGCTGGCTGATGACCTCCAGAAGCGGGTGGTGATTGTTGACACCTCCAATGAAATTGCCGGCGATGGCGATATCTCCCACCCGGCCATCGGGCACGCCCGCCGGATGCAGGTAAGCACCCCCAGCCGGCAACACGCCGTCATGATTGAAGCTGTTGAAAACCACATGCCCCAGGTAATCGTTATCGATGAAATCGGCACTGAGCTTGAGGCCCAGGCATCGCGAACTATTGCCGAGCGCGGGGTTCAGCTGGTAGGCACCGCTCACGGCAACACCCTGGCCAACCTGATGATGAACCCTACCCTGGTTGACCTGGTCGGCGGTATCCAGACGGTAACGCTGGGCGATGAAGAGGCCAAGCGCCGGGGCACGCAGAAATCCATACTGGAGCGGATATCGCCACCTACGTTTAGTATTGTCGTTGAAATCCAGGATTGGGATAAAGTAGCCATTCACCCCGACGTCGGTGAGGCAGTCGATGCTACGCTGCGCGGCCAACCGGTAGTCACCGAGATTCGCTGGCTGGATAAGGCGGGGGAAGTCAAGGTAGAAAAGAAAGTGCCAATCAGCGACACCCGGAAAACTACCCGGGGCCGGCAGCCAGCCAGGGAGAATAACCGGCACAGGCTTTACCTCTTCGGCGTCAACCGGGGGCGGCTGGAGCAGATAGCCAAGGAGCGGCAATTGAACCTGGATATAGTCGGCAACCCCGACGATGCCGACCTGCTGATAACCTCCAGAAGCTATTACCGGCGGAAGCCGCAAAAGATACGGGATGCCGAAACAGCCAAGCTGCCTATCTATGTCCTCAAGAGCAATACCCCGCCTCAAATCAGGCAATTGCTGGGTGATATTTACCCCAGGGACAACGCCGACCACCTTAAGCTTGCCCTCGGTGAGGCGAAAGAAGCAGTCGAGCAGGTAAAGAGCAGCCAGGAAGCAATCGAACTCGGCCCGCAGAGCGCCTATATCCGGCGTTTGCAGCACCTGATTGCCGAGCGGAATGACCTGACCTCTCACAGCCTGGGCAAAGACCCCAACCGGCGGGTGAGAATTCATAAATAGGAGGAAGTTGGTAAGAGGAGAGGGATAAAGGGTGAGGGGTTAGCAATAAGGCAATCGTGTCTCTATTTATCACCTTGGAGGGAGGGTAAGCAATAATGCGGTCAAAGAAAAGATTAGTGATAACACTGGTAATCGGCCTGGCTATTTTTCTAATCAGCTTAATTATCGGCCGGCCATGGTGGCAGGCGTTAATTATCAGCCTGGCTTTCTTGCTGGTCTCTACCGTGCTGATGGGCACCGGCCTGCTGGTACCGGAAGGGCTATTCGGCAGGAGGCATTCCGATCACCCCCAGGAAGCGACTACCAAAGAGAACTTCGCCAGGAAAATGGATTCGATGCTGGCCAGTGTGTCGGCGCAGCCGGAGGCTACAAGCGAGGATATTAAGTGGATGACGGAGTACACGCAGGTGATGAAGGAAGTCTGTGAGCTGGTCTATGCGGTTCACCAGAGTATGCGCTCCAGGGACAGAGTCAAAGAATTGCGAGCCTTCCGGGAGGTAGCCAGTGAGTTGCCCGGCTTAATCAGTCAATTCAAGGATATGCCCGAGCAGACAATCCCGGAGAGACGAGAGGCTATCCAGCACCAGGGAGAAGGGCTAGATTTATACCTGGAGGCCTGCTCTAATTTTGCCGAAGCCATTGACAGCAGTGATGGCGAGCTGGCCGGCCAGGCCGCTAAACAAATTAACGAAGCCCTAAAACTCTTAGACCTGCTGGATAAGTCCCAGCTAATGTAGCGGAAAGGTGAGGTAGTTAATGGCGTTATTCATCACCTTCGAGGGGGGGGAGGGGAGCGGCAAGAGCCTCCAGGCAAAGGCGCTGTACCGGAAACTATCGAAATCGGCTATCCCAGCACTGCTGACTCACGAGCCCGGCGGCACTGCCGGCGGCAACCGGATAGGGCGCTGGCTGAAGTGGGCCGCAGTCAACGATATATCACCACTGGCTGAGTTGTTATTGTTCAATGCTTCCCGTGCCCAATTAGTCAGTGAGGTCATCAGGCCCAATCTGAAAAAGGGGATGGTTGTCATCTGCGACCGCTATGCCGATTCCACTACCGCCTATCAAGGCTATGGGCGAGGGTTGGATTTAGCAACGGTCGAGGTTATTAACAATACTGCCACCGAGGGCTTGGAACCCGACCTGACGGTGCTGCTGGATATTCCGGCAGCAGCCGGGCTTGCCCGTAAAAGAGCCGGCAGGCGAGACCGTTTTGAGCAGGGAGATATCGCCTTCCACCAGAGGGTGGCAGCTGGTTTTCACCGGCTGGCGGCCGATAACCCGCAGCGCTGGCTGGTGATTGATGCCGCCCAACCCAAAGAGACCATAACCGAAATCATCTGGCAAAGGGTAAGCCAACTGATACGCCGACAGAATGAGACAAAAGATGGCTAAACGGCGGGTTGCGGTAGCGATGAGCGGTGGGGTGGATTCATCGCTGGCGGCTGCCATTTTAAAAGAAGCCGGTGATGAGGTAATCGGCATCACCATGCAGGTCTGGCCTGCGGATGAGCCAGCCGGGTTTGGCGGCTGTTGCGGGCTGGAAGCAGTCACCGATGCCAAGAAGGTGGCCTATAAGCTGGGCATCCCCCATTATGTAGTCAATTTCAGGGATATTTTTGCCCGGAAGGTTATCGCCGATTTCTGCCTGGAGTACAGCCTGGGCAGAACGCCGAACCCCTGTATCCGCTGTAACCAGTACATTAAGTTCGAGGCCTTACTCAATAAAGCCAGGGAGCTGGATTATAGCTTGATTGCTACCGGACACTACGGCAGAATTGAGCAATCAGCAACCGGCTATCACCTGCTGAAAGCAGCCGACCCGGCTAAAGACCAGTCTTACTTCCTCTATACTCTGGGGCAAAGGCAGCTGCAACAGCTACTATTACCCCTGGCTAACCTCCACAAAACAGAGGTAAGAAGACTGGCCGCTGCAATGGGACTGCCCACTGCCGGCAAAGGCGAAAGCCAGGATATTTGCTTTATCCCCGATAACGACTACCGGTCATTCGTAGCCAGGCAGATTGCTCCCAAATCCGGGGATATCATCGACACTGATGGTAATGTCCTCGGCAAGCATAGTGGTTTAACCCAATATACCGTCGGGCAAAGACAGGGCTTGGGGCTTACCTCCAACAAGCGCCGGTACGTGCTCAGGCTCGATGCCGCCAGTAACAGATTAGTGGTCGGCAGCAGAGACCAGCTGCTAAGCGACCGCCTCTTTGCCGGCAAGCTAAGCTGGGTAGCCGGGGAAGCCCCCGAAGAGCCGCTAAAGATAACCGCTAAAATCCGTTACCGGTCACCCGAGGCAGCTGCCGTCCTCCGGCTCAATGATGGAGTGGCCGAGGTAAACTTCGAGCAGCCCCAGCGGGCAATTACCCCCGGGCAGGCAATCGTATTCTACCAGGGTGATGCGGTGCTGGGTGGGGGAATAATAGCCGATAGGACAGATTAAACAGTGAAGTTGAGCAAAAATCTCCAGCAGCCATCCTTTACCGAAGAAAGGATGCTTGAGGCACGAGGTTACCGGTATTTAGCCGGCATCGATGAGGTCGGCCGTGGTTCCCTGGCCGGCCCGGTAGTAGCTGCCGCCGTCATTCTACCCTGCCGGGTAGACACCCCCTGGCTAAGTCAGGTGAAAGACAGCAAGCAGTTGAGCCCGGCCAAGCGCCAATCCCTGTCTGGCCACATCCGTGAAGTAGCTATCGCAACGGGTATCGGAGCCGTCCCCCATAATATCATCGACAGCGAGGGAATAATTAAGGCAACGCGACTAGCGATGAAGCTGGCTATCGACCGGCTTTCGTCACCGGCCGAGTTTCTCCTCATCGACTATCTGCGCCTTCCTGAAGTGCCATTACCCCAGAAAGGAATAACCAATGGCGATAGCCTATGCTTCTCGATTGCCTGCGCCTCCATCATCGCTAAAGTAAGCCGGGACCGGATGATGGTAGAACTCGATGGAACCTATCCCGGCTATGGATTGGCTCAACACAAGGGCTACGGCACCAAAGGGCACCTCGCTTGCCTGCGCCGGCTGGGGCCGTCTGCCATCCACCGCCAGTCGTTCCAACCAGTCAAGGAGCTAATCCACCAAGAGCAATGAAACGCAGAGACACCGGTATCTTAGGCGAAAAACTGGCCCGGGACTTCCTGAAGAAGCGGGGCTATCACATCCTGGAAACTAACTACCGCTGCCCCGAGGGTGAAATCGACATCATCACCAGGCATCAAGATTCCCTGGTCTTTATCGAGGTAAGAACCAGAACCAGCCTGGAGTTCGGCAGCCCTGAAGAGTCAATCACGCCAGCTAAAAAGGAAAAATTAAGGACGATAACCTCCCACTACGGACAAACCCACGGTGATTTGCCTCCGTTATGGCGCATCGATGTCGTGGCCGTAGAGCTAAACCAGCAGGGGAAGCTGACACGAATCGAACTGATTGAGAATGCGGTCGGCGGCGACTAGGGCTGTTCAGCTTTACTCTCCAAGCCGGCTATGCTAGAATTGACCGCTGGAGTACTGAAACATGGCTTCATCGGCAGCAACATCAAAGCAAACATTACGCCTCATCGATGCTAATCTGGACGGCACCGGTGAGAGGCTTCGCCTGCTTGAAGGGCTGGCCAAGATTCCAGGTGCTACCCCTGAATTAGACTCGGAGAAATTCAAGCCAGCCGGGTCTCCGGAAGCAGCTGCCCGGTAAATAGCAGCCCGATTTGAGACAGAAGAGTGAGTAAATTAACCGAAAATTTAGAATCGCTTGCTGAGCAGATACGGCTGAGCTTATCGGCCAAGGATGCGGCTAGAGAAAAGGTGCTGCCCCTGTGCCGTGAAGCGATTCGGTATTGCAGCCAGGCTATCCGTGCTGTGCACCGTCAGGAATTCGACCGGGCCAACGCCTTGCTCCAATCAGCCCGTAACCGCCTCGATGAAGCCAAACAAATTATCACCGCCTGCAGCGCCCTCACCAATACCGGTTTTTTTAGAGATGCTCAAAAAGAGCTGGCTGAAGGCAGTATTACTCTGGCCCTGGTAACCGGGAAACAACCTGCCGACCCTGGCGAGCTGGGCATTGACCCCGCCGCCTACCTGAACGGGCTGGGTGAGGCGGTGGGTGAGCTGCGGCGTTACCTGCTGGATAGTATCCGCAAAGGTGACCTGTCGCGAGGCGGGGAGCTACTATCGGCTATGGACGATATCTACAATATTCTAGTTACTATCGACTTCCCCGATGCGATAACCGATGGCCTGCGCCGCACCACCGATATGGTTCGCGGTGTCCTGGAAAGGACACGCAGTGACCTGACCCTGGTTATACGGCAAAAGGAGCTGGAGGACAGGCTAAGGGAGTTCGAGGAGAAATCTGCGATGGGTTGATAACTATTGTTGCTGATGCAAATCCACTAAAGTTTAGAGCTTGGTGAGTAAGTAAGATTTCTTAAGCCAGCGCTTTTGGGGAAATTATAAGAAGGGATAGGTTAGCAATTAGCCCTTCTTTTTAGTATAAAGCCAAAATTTTGGGGAGGTTAACTTAATGGACTTAAGGATATGGGTAATAGTAGCTGCAATAGCAGCGCTAACTTACGTTGGTTACTTAATGTTCACTATCTTGCGCCAGGGAGAAGGCAACCAGAAAATGCGAGAGCTTTCCCAGGCTGTCCGGCAGGGTGCCACCGCATTCTTACGCCGGGAGTTTACAACCCTAGCGATTTTCACTGCGGTGATGGTTTTGATACTCGCCTTCTTAATAGAACCAAAACCGTGGGTGGCCCTGGCCTATCTCTTCGGCACAGTAACCTCTGCTCTGGCTGGCTTCGTTGGGATGAGCGTTGCTACCAGGGCTAATGTCAGAACAGCCAATGCCGCTATCGGAAGTTGGGCAAGAGCGCTGAGAATCGCCTTCTCTAGTGGCGCTGTGATGGGCTTTTGTGTAGTAGGGTTAGGCTTACTAGGTTTGACTATTCTATCTATCTTTTTTGAGGATAGTCATGTGTGGCTAGGATTTGCCTTTGGCGCTTCCGCTGTTGCCTTATTCCTGAGGGTTGGTGGCGGCATATTTACCAAAAGCGCTGATGTAGGTGCCGACTTAGTAGGTAAAGTAGAGCAAGGTATACCCGAGGATGACCCCCGGAACCCAGCAGTTATCGCTGACCAGGTTGGAGATAATGTTGGGGACATAGCTGGGATGGGGTCTGATCTATATGAATCTTACGTTTCGGCTCTGGCAGCAGCTATGGTTTTAGGTGTTATTGCTTTTGAGACGAAAGGGATGATGTTACCTCTTATCCTCGGCGCTCTCGGAATCGTAGCTTCCATA
>SDBU01005818.1_pt1 | contig 14652 bp, 18 predicted proteins | sample 2277071 | NCBI WGS metagenome assembly SDBU01 (sample SAMN10397929, study PRJNA504765) | marine sediment metagenome | isolation source: marine sediment core GS08_GC12, 126 cmbsf | place: Arctic Ocean: Gakkel Ridge, Loki's castle | collected 2008
AGATACCGGAGGTATGAATGTCTACATCCGAGAGCTTGCCTATGAGCTAGGGAGGCGGGGACATACGATAGATATTTATACCCGGGCTCATGACCCTAAGGATGACCAGGTTGTGAAACTGAGCCAGAATGTCCGGCTTATTCACCTCAAGGCTGGAGAGGTTGAGGACATGCCCAAGCTAGTTCTGTACTCCTATCTTTCTGATTTCGCTTGCAGCCTGGAGAATTTCCGGAAGCAGAACAACCTTCACTATGATTTGATTCATAGTCACTACTGGCTTTCCGGTCAGGTTGGAAAATGGTTGGAGGGGTGGTGGAATGTTCCTTGTATTATAATGTTCCATACCCTCGGCATGGTAAAGAACCTGCTTGACATTGGGGAAGTTGAGACGGAACTTCGAATAGAGACCGAAAAGGAATTAGTTAGAAATTACCAGCGTATCATTGCTGCCACAGAGAAAGAAAAAAAAGACCTTATCCACTATTATCAGGCTTCCCCAGAAACAATAAGTGTAATCCCTTGTGGCGTAAATCTGGAATTGTTCCAGCACATTGATAAAAAAATTGCCCGCCAAGAGCTAGGCTTGGCTGACGGTAACATCATTTTATTTGTGGGCAGGATTGAACGGCTGAAGGGCATAGATGAATTACTGAGGGCAATGCCCTACCTGAAAAAGCGGTCGGGACTCAGGCTATTGATAATAGGTGGTGACGGCTACAGCCAGGTTGAGGTGGAGAAACTAAAGATTTTATCGCGGAATTTGTGTATCCAGGACTCGATTTCTTTCCTGGGCTCTGTCCCGCAGAGGGAATTACCTCTTTTCTACAGTGCTGCTGATGTTTGCGTTAGCCCCTCTTACTACGAGAGTTTTGGTCTGGTAGCCCTTGAATCACTGGCCTGTGGAACGCCAGTAGTAGCTACCAGTGTAGGTGGAGCTACCAGTTTCATTCGCCAGAGTGAGACAGGATATGTGATAGACGACAATGCTCCCTCTCACCTTGCCGAAAAGATGGACTTACTCCTCTCGACTCCAAAGACGGATGCTGAGTATGCCAGTTTAATTAGGGCATCAGTAGAGCAGTTTAATTGGTCAAACATTGCTGAAGCGATAATCAGGGAATACAGGATGTCACTTACCGGTTACCTCACTCAGGTATCCTAACTCAGCGACTTTTCGTACCACAAGCTGGTTGTCCAGGTCCTAAATCCAATAGACCGGTAAAGATTATGGGCTGTTTTGTTCTCACTATCTACGGTTAATTCAACCACCTTGATGCCCTTGTTTTTAAGGTGGGATAATCCGGCTAGTAGTAGTTTCCTACCTATCCCCTCCCCCCGGTAATTTGAGTCAACTCCGATCATGTAGATGAGTCCCTTGCTTCCACCAGTAGCTGTATCTTCTTCAGGGTTCATCTGTGTCCAGCAATAACCCAAATATTTTTCCTCTTTAGAGGCAAGAATTATATCCTCCAGTGAACAGTTGGCTGCATTGATATGGTAGATTATGTCTTCTAGTGTATTCGGATTATACCCCCAGCTACCCTCAAAGCAGCGATTCTGAAGCTGGGCTAGTTTGCCTTCCTCGCCAGACGGCAAACGAGGAAACGAAAGTGTGGGGTCATTGATATTTGGCAGTTGAATTCCAGAAATTTCCAGTCTTAACTCAAGAAAGTGACGGACTAAGCTAAAGCCCAGCTTGGGAAGCAGACTTTTGGCAGAGATGTTGTCCTGTGATATGCCTACCTGAGCCACCTTTGCTTCTAATTCTCTGGCTCGGCGTATAGCGTGACTAAAGAGTTGCTCCGCTAATCCTCTCCCCCAATATTCGGGATGAACTAGGCACTCAAGAATGGCTCGCCTGATGTCTAGCTCCGGGATAACATTTATAGAACCAATAATTTCTCCGGCAATTTCAGCTACAAACAGGTCTTGCTCAAGGGAGTAATTCGGTCGCCTTAACTTCCCATGTAAGACCTGTGGTGGGACATACCATCCAGTTAGGCAAAGTTTTATATTTTCACTGTGCAGACGAATGAAATTATTGAGGTCGTCAGGGCGATAATTTCTGATAACATACGAAAAGTCACTCATTTTTGATTTTCCTGAGATAATCCCAAAGGTAATTGTAGTAACTTACTAAAATAGTATACAATATATTACACGATTTCTATTTGGTATCTCAAACTGGGAGGTTTATTTATGTCAGTGAAGCCAGCTCAGGTGATGGTGGTTACGCCTCATCCTGATGACGCAGAGTTTGGAGTGGCCGGAACAGCGGCTCACTGGGCGCAAGATAAAAGGGAAGTCATATATGTGGTGTGCACCAATGGCGATAAGGGTGCCAGTGACATCAAAGTGAAGCCAGAGGAACTGGCAAAAGTCAGGGAGAAGGAGCAACTGGCTGCTGCTAAACTGTTAGGTGTGAGAGAGGTCGTATTCCTTCGCCACCCCGACCAGGGTTTAGAGGATACTTCTGAGTTCAGGAAAGAGATTGTCCGTTTAATAAGGATGTACCGGCCTGAAACTGTGGTAACTGCCGACCCCTATCGTCGCTATCTTTGGCATCGTGACCACCGAATTACTGGCCGGATTGTCTTGGATGCTATTTTCCCCTATGCCAGGGATCACCTTGCCTACCCTGAGTTGCTGGAAGAGGGGCTTCAACCGCATAAGGTTAAAGAGATATTGTTTTGGGCCTCAGAAGACTCAAATTACCGCTCGGATATCACTGGTACCTTTGATTTAAAAGTAGCCGCCCTGCTCTGTCATAAAAGCCAAGTAGGAGGCCGCCTTTTCCCAGAACTGCAAAAGCGGATGCGGGAACGGGCAGAAATGATGGCTCAGGGAGAGGACTTCAAACTGGCAGAGGCTTTTCACCGTATTGAGATACTGCGGTAAACCTTTGGCTAGGATGAGAGCCAGAGCACATCCCCACATAGGTTTGAAGGATGAGAACGAGAGGAAAACACGGCAAACTCATCCTTCTCTTTCTTCAATGTTGTAGAATCACCGTGTCCGGGAAAGACCTGAGTATCATCTGGTAATACAAAGAGCTTATTAGTTATGCTTTCGATTATCTGTTTCAGGTTAGTGGGCGAGGCTGTCTTACCCGGGCCACTGGAGAAAATGGTATCCCCTGATATTAGATAGCGGCTTACGAGGAAGGCTAGGCTGCCTGGGGTATGCCCCGGTGTGTGTAACACCTTCAGTTCTATTCTGCCAAAGGATATCGTATCGCCATCCTCAAGTATAATTTGTGGCGATAAGGGTAGCTGCTTACTATCTAAAAGGTGGGAAGCTACCGGTATCTTCAATTTAGCCTCAAGCTCTAAAAGGGCTCCGATGTGGTCCATGTGGCTATGGGTCATTAATATGTATTTAGGATTAGTCTCTTTTAATTGTTCTATGATTTTGTCTGCCTCTGCAGGGGCATCTACCAGCACACTATCCATAGTCGCTTTACATATCAGGATATAGGCATTGGTACCCCAAGGTCCCAATTCGAGCTTCTCGATTCTTACATCTTTCCCATCTACTACCAGCAATTGTTGACTCACTTATACAGTTGGATTAAGTCTCTGCTATCATATCACTACTCGGGTCAACCCGTACTCCCTTGGAGATAGCCCAAGCGATTCCAGCTTCAATATCTGCCTCTTCGCCATCAAGTTCTAGTACAATCCAGCCTTCATTCTTGGTTAAATGAGCCTGGCGAATATTGGTTACTATGTTGAATTGCTGACCAAGGTTATAGATAATTGGTTCAGCAATTGCATCTTGGGTAAAACTAAGTATTACCCGCCGTTTTGCTATCTTTAGACTCCCTTCTATACCTAGGTTCCTAAATTATGAAGGCGCTGCCCGATGAGCTTGGCGTCGCTAATTATTCGGTCAATTAGTTCCTTTACTGTAGGGATATCGTGTATCAACCCTACTACCTCACCTGCCAGGGCTTGTCCGGCGTCAAGATTGCCCTCCACAGCTACCTTCTTAGAAGCATCGCCACCTATAATGGATAGCATTTCTTCGAGAGGAGCCCCCCTTGTCTCCAGTTTCTGTAGTTCTTCGGTAGCTTTACTCCTTAGAACTCTATGGGTATTTCGGATGGAACGCATTGTAAGCATGGTATCTCTCTCAGTAGCTTTGATTAACCACTCTTTATATTTAGAATGGATGGGGCATTCTTGGGTTGCCATAAAGCGGGTGCCCATAACTATCCCCTCAGCTCCTAGTGCCAGGGCGGCGGCAAGCCCCCGGCCATCAGCAAAGCCGCCTCCAGCGAGAACCGGTACCTTGGCCGCATCAACCAATGCAGGGAGAAGGACTAATGTGCCGACATCCTCCATGCCAGTAGCTCCTCCGTTCTCCATGCCGACTATGGTTACTATATCGGCTCCTACATCCTGTCCCTTGAGGCAATGTCTTACTGTAGCTGCCTTATGAATTATGACTACATTGCCCTCTTTAAGGTGAGGCACATACTCTGCGGGGGATTGTCCCCCTGAGGTCTCTACTGCCTTAACCTCCTCGTCAACGATAACCTCAACAAATTCTCTATTGGGGATGGGTTTGACAGAGGGGAACATACTGAGATTTACCCCAAAGGGTTTGTCGGTGAGGCTTTTGGTCTTCCTAATCTCGTCCCGTAATGCTGTTGGGGTTCCTAGGTATGCTGAGGTAAGGATACCAAATCCCCCGGCGTTGGAGACAGCTGCTGCCAATTCTGCGCAGGTCATAAAACTCATCCCCCCGCAAATTATGGGATACTCTATCCCTAACATTTCGGTAATCCTAGTTTTAAACATTTTTACCTCCTTCTTTTAATGCTTTATTATGATGTAGACATTTGACAGATGTCAACCTTCACTTTTTAGTGAATTCCTGAGGTAAAGGTTAGATTCACCAGTTATTTTACCCCCCGCCAATCATGTATAGTATGTTGAGCTTATCCCCGTCCTTAACTGGTTTAGCTAATTGCTCTGGGTAGGCACTCTCTCCATTAACAGAAATGTTAATATCTGCGAACAAGTTACCATGTTTACTAAAAAGTCGCGTCTCAATGTCGGGGAACTGTTTAACCAAATAGTTAAGGCACTCACCGACCGTACTTCCATTTGCTTCAACTGCTTCTATGTCATTGGTAAAAGGCAGCAAAAATAAAGGAATATCTATCTTTATGCTCATTTCTTACCCTCCTTCTTTTAATCAAACATCGCTCTCATATCTGCGCCAAACATATTTATTATATGAAGCTCATCCCCATCTTTAGTTGGCTTCTCCAATTTCTCCAGGTAGATACGCTCTCCATTAACGTAAATGTCAACATAACTGAACAACTTACCATTTTGGTCAAACAGGTCTAGCTTCAGGCTAGGAAGCTGTTTAATTAAGTCCTCAAGACACTGGCCAACTGTCTTTCCATTGACTTCCGCTACCTGCGGGTCTTCAAAATACTTATACAGGGCTGTATCAACCCGTATTTTTATACTCACCTGTTACTCCTCCTGCTCACTGCCTCATCCCCCGCCAATCATAAGTATTATTGAAAGCTCATCCTCGTCCTTAACCGGCTTCTTTAGTCCCTCCGGGTAAGCACTCTCTCCGTTAACGTAAACATCAAGATAAGCAAGTAATTTGCCGTCTGTGTCAAACAATTTAAGGTTAGGGAACTGCTCTATCAAATGGTTGAGGCACTCACTGACTGTACTTCCGTCAACTTCAGCTACCTTTTCGCCATCGCTAAAATGTGAAAACTGACGGATCTTTACTTTTATACCTATTTCTTATCCCTCCTTTACTAAATGTCCGCAATGCTCACAATTGGGGTCTTTCTTGACCCTGAACTCGGTGAACTTCAGGTTTAGTCCGTCATATACTAATAGTCTATTGGTTAGTAGTTCACCAATTCCCACGATATATTTTATAACCTCCGTCGCCTGGATACAACCTACAACTGCTGGAGTAACTCCAATCACTGGGAATTTTTCCTTTGGAGGAATAGCACCTCGATAAACACAGCTTAGACAGGCTGATTTGCCTGGGATTATAGTCATTGCCCTTCCTTCAAAGCCATAAACTGCCCCATGAAAGAAGGGTATATTCTTGTCTATGGCTGCCTTATTTAGCAAATATCTGGTTGGCAGGTTATCCATGGCATCGACTATTAAATCAAAGCCAGCCACAAGTTGGGAAACATTGGCTTCGGTTATTGTTTCAGCTAAAGCTTCTATTTCCACCCCTTGGTTTAGCTTTTTAAGTTTCTCTGCGGATGAATCAACCTTTCTTTTGCCTATATCCTTATCCCAGTGCAGAACCTGCCTGTTGAGGTTGCTAAGCTCTACCCTATCATGGTCAATAATACGTATCACACCTACACCGGCTGCTGCCAGGTATATAGCTATTGGAGAGCCAAGCCCTCCAGCACCAGCAATAATAATCCTTGCCCGTTTAAGCTTTTCTTGCCCTTCCTCCCCGAATCCCCTCATCATTATTTGTCTATCATACCTTTCCAGTTCATCTTTGGTAAGCATACCCACTAATCACCTCCATCACTCTATTCCACCTCTTTACCGGTCCACTCCAGATAATCTTGATTGCCACCGACAATTGGCATAGCGATTATTTCAGGTATATTATAGCTGTGAGCCTCCTTAATCAGCCTAACTAATTCATTTAACGTAGTAGCTGTAATAATGAAGAGGACTATATAAGCGAACTCTTCCATTTCTGCTTACCCTTGTTTTTGAACCACTGTCCTCCATTCCCCAGTGTAAATATTCATTCTCTTTCCTCTGACAAAGCCGATGAGGGTCACACCTAAATCAGCAGCTAACTTCACCCCCAAGTTGGTCGGGGCAGATTTGGAAATAAGTACAGGGATGTTTCCTTTAGCTACCTTAAGCAGTATCTCTGACGAGATTCTTCCGCTGGTGATTATTATGCGATTATCCGTTGGTATATCTTTCAGGAGGCATTCCCCGAAGATTTTATCAATGGCATTATGCCTGCCTATGTCCTCACTGAAGACCAGAATATTTTTGGTGTCACACAGAGCGGCACTGTGAACGCCACCAGTTGCCCTATAAATCTGGGAGCGGTGCTGGAACTCCTTTACCAGGGCGAAGACTTCAAGGGATGATATGTTAATCTGAGATTCTACTTTTACCTGCCCCTGGGCATCAGAGGCACTATAAAAAGAGGCCCCTCTCCCACAGCCCGAGGTTATAAACCGCTTGAATATAAGATCATTAGCGAACTCTTTATCTTCCCTCGTTTCTACTCGCACCACACCTCTTTCCTCATCAACCAGCACCTTCTTGATTTCATCCTTGCTTTTAATTAAACCCTCAGAAGATAGGAAACCGATAGCTAAATACTTTAAATCTGTGGGAGAGCAGAGTAAGGTTACTAGCTCCTGATTGTTTAGGATGATGGTAAGCGGAAATTCTTTGACGACTACATCCTCAGTCGCTCTCTTACCCTGTTCGGTAATTTTCAATATAGGAAATATCTCGGTCTCCATCATTTTTCTGCTCGTATTGCGTCTCCAGCGGTGATAAATCCATCACGAATTACCGTGGCGAATATCCCTTCTTTAGGCATGATGCAATCACCTGCTTGATAATAGATAGCACATCTATTGTGGCATTCCTTACCAATCTGAGTAACTTCCAGGATAATCTTTTCCCCTATAGACAGCCTTGTGCCAATAGGTAGTGAGACCAGGTCTATTCCTTCAGTGGTGAGGTTTTCAGCAAAATCCCCGGGGCCTACATTCAGGCCCAGTTTTCGCATCTTGTCAATGCTTTCAGTAGCCAGCAGGCTTACCTGACGGTGGGTGCAGCAATCAGCGTGGGCATCTCCGGTAAGGCCATAGTTTTTTTCAAGAGAGCCTCTATTAATAGCTTCTTTTTTAGTCCCCTTTTCCTTACTCGTACAGACAGCAATTATTTTAGCCATTACATCACCACCATAACTTATTTAACCATCTTTTTGTGAAGGCTTCGTGCCAAACTATGTAGTAGAAATAATAGGTTTTCTCGTGCATTCGTTCTTTATTGCCTTTTTCTAAGTTACCTACTGTATATTATTGAAAAATAATAGCCTAAAGTCAATGCTATCGTGCTAATGACCACCAGGCTGTGGCTGGTAGAAGAAACCCTTTGTTTTTTTACAGAGCCATACCAAAAAGAGCATAAAGGGGACTTCTGTCAAAATACCAACAACTGTAGCTAACGCTGCCCCTGAAGAGATTCCAAAGGTAGTTATTGCCACGGCAACGGCTACCTCAAAATGATTACTTCCAGCAATTATTGCTGTTGGTGCTGCGTCCTCATAGGAGAGGCGGATGGGTTTAGAGATGAGGTAGGTGAGGGCAAAGACAAGAAGGATATTGCAAAATATTCCAATGGCGATTATGCCGACAACTGCTGGAAGCTCTATGATTATGCCTCCTTGCAGACTAAATAAGACTACCAGGGTGATGAGGAGGGCAATTATAGAAACGGTGCGTAGAGGAGAAACAAGTTTTGTTTCAAACCATTCCATACCCTTCTGCTTAATTGCCTGAGTTCTGGTGAAGTAGCCACATATAAGGGGAACACAGATATAGACCGCTACCGAAAAGGCTATGGTCGCCCAGGGTATGCTAATCCCCGAAATGCCTAATAGGAGCTGAGCCAGCGGGGCATAGAGAATCACCATTGATAATGAGTTTATAGCGGTCATTACCAGGGTATGTGCCATATTCCCTTTTGCCAAGTAGCTCCACACTAAGACCATCGCTGTGCACGGAGCAACACCAAGAAGGATTAGCCCTGCCCTGTATTGTTGAGCCATCTCGGGAGACAGGAAATCTTTGAAAACGACGGCCATGAATAACCAGGCAAAGAAAGCCATAGTAAAGGGCTTTATTGCCCAGTTGGCAACAAGAGTGGTGATTATCGGTTTTGGGGTTCTGGCTGCCTTTACAACATCATTGAAATCTATCTGCACCATTATGGGATATATCATAAAGAACAGACAGATGGCAACCGGGATAGAGACATTGGCAACAGTTAGCTCATCTAGTATACTAGAAAGTTGAGGAAAAGCTTTCCCCAGACCAATGCCGACACCGATGCAGAGCGCTACCCACAGGCTCAGATATTTCTCCCAAACTCCAAGCCTTCTCTCTTTTTCCTCAACCATATTGTGCTCCTTTTCTCACTTAGATGCTTTCACCATAACACTCATAAGTTTTTCCCTCGTCTTGCTTAGATATCTGGGCATATCGCTCTCTCACCGCATCTTTGATTTCATCTTCCTTCATAACTCACTTCCTGATATTTACTTGCACAATGACAGCTCTATCATCAGGGCTTCGCAATCAATAATCAACCTGGTTAACCTGTCATCCATAAGCTTATAGTAGACCTTTTGAGCTTCTTGCCTGTCCCTCACAATGTTGCATTCTTTAAGGGCACTCAGGTGGTGCGAAATGAGGGATTGTTCCTTATTCAAACCTCCAGCTAATTCACCAACGCACCTCTCGCCCTTAGTCAGCAGCTTGAGTATTTGGAGTCGCGTAGGTTCCCCAATACACCTCAGAAATCTTGCCTGATTTTCCTCGACTGTCATATGGACCTTCATTTATATGAAGTATAATCCATATATGAGGTAAAGTCAATCGTTTTTGCCATATCTTAATGATGGTAGTATTAAACCTTCGGCTTGTCAATTTACCCAGGTTGAAGAGTACCCCCTATATAAGCTATAATCAGCTATAAGATTCAACATAGTAGGGGATGATTTTGCTCAAGAGTCATAGCTGTGGTGAACTGCGAAAAGAGCATGTTGGGGCTGAGGTAACCCTGGCTGGTTGGGTAGACCGACGCCGAGACCATGGGGGATTAATATTTATTGACCTTCGAGATAGAGAAGGCACAATTCAGGTAGTATTCAACCCAGAAATATCCAAACCATGCCATGAAATCGCCAGCCAGATGCGTAGTGAATATGTGGTTAGGACTAGTGGTGAGGTTGCCCTTCGTCCCCCGGGAACTGAGAACCCCAAGTTGCCCACCGGTGCTATTGAGGTTATCGTTCGTAATACCGATATACTTAATCCATCAAAAACACCGCCTTTCTATATAAATGAGGACATTGAGGTTGAGGAAAGCCTCCGTCTTAAGTATCGCTATCTTGACCTGCGGCGGGCTCGAATGAAGGAAAATCTGCTTCTTCGCCACCGAGTAGTGAAATTTATGCGTGATTTCTTGGATGTCGGGGGGTTTATTGAGGTAGAAACACCCATCCTGATTAAGAGCACCCCTGAAGGGGCTCGCGATTACCTGGTGCCCAGCCGTGTTCACCCCGGCAAATTCTATGCCCTGCCTCAGTCTCCACAGCAGTTGAAACAGTTATTAATGGTGGCTGGTGTGGAAAGGTACTTTCAAATTGCCAGATGCTTTCGTGACGAAGACACACGGGCTGACCGCCAGCCCGAATTCACTCAGCTTGACCTGGAGATGAGCTTCGTTGAAGAAGAAGATATCATAAATCTGATGGAAGAGCTTTTCACCTCTATGATGGCCAAAGTTAAACCTGACATGCGGGTAATAAAGCCGTTCCCTCGTCTTAACTATGCTGACGCACTTGAGCGCTATGGCACGGATAAGCCAGATTTGCGCTTTGGTCTGGAGCTTAGAGACCTGTCAGACATTGCTGTCCAATCCGACTTTTCTATTTTTCGTTCGGCTATTGCTAACGGGGGTAAGGTAAAGGGTATATGCGCCCCTGGTTGTGCTAATTATACCCGCAGTCAGCTTGATGAACTAAATAAGCTGGTGCAAGGTCTCGGTGCTAAAGGTCTGGTAACTATGTCACTGGGCACCGCTACTGGCAGTTTAAGCGATTTAACCGTTGAAATGGTGAGGTCAATGGCGGCTAAATTTCTAACCTTAGACCAGATTAAAGAAATGGCAAATCGCTTGGAAGCAAATATGGGAGACCTTCTGCTTATCATTGCTGGTAAGCCTAAGCTGGTTAATATGGCGCTGGGCGAACTGCGTCGGGAGATAGGGCGCCGGCTTAATCTTGCCGAGCCTGATTTGTTTGCCTTTGCCTTCATCGTGAGTTTCCCGTTGTTAGAAAGGGACGATGAATCAGGACTATGGGAATCAATGCATCATCCATTTACTGAGCCTTGGGATGAAGATGTGTCGTTGCTGGATACTGCCCCGGAACAGGTGCGCGGTAAGCACTACGATATGGTATGTAATGGGTTTGAAATAGGTGGTGGTAGCATCAGGATTCACACTGGTGAGCTTCAGAGGAAAGTATTCAGACTACTGGGATACAGGGATGACGAGATTTGGGAGCGCTTTGGTCATTTATTAGAGGCTTTTGACTATGGTGCACCCCCTCATGGTGGTATAGCTCTCGGCGTTGACCGTATTGTAATGCTACTGGCCGGGGAAGAAACCATCAGAGAGGTGATTGCTTTTCCCAAGAATCAGAGCGCTGTTGATTTAACCTTTAATGCTCCGGCATCAATCACTGAAGCGCAACTGGCTGAATTACACTTGAGATTACGAAAGGAGTAGCTTACTAGCTAAATGAAAGTAACCAAGGATAAAACAGAAAATAGTCAGGTCTTTCTGACCATTGAGATGGAGCCAACTGAGGTAGAGGAATCCTTAGAGGAAGCATATCACCACATGGCAGAGCAAACAAATATTCCCGGCTTCCGCAAGGGAAAGGCACCGCGGGCTGTACTGGAACGCTACGTTGGTAAAGAAAGCCTTTTTGAGCATGCGCTAGGCCATCTCATTCCTGAAGCTTGTGAGAAAGCCATCAAAGAGGCGGAGATTGAGGCTTTCGCTCGCCCACACATTGAAGTAACTCAAACTGACCCTGTAGTGTTTAAGGCAACAGTCCCGTTACCGCCTACGATTGAGCTTGGCGACTACCATCATATTCGAATTACGCCAGAAGCTGTGGAAGTAACTGAGGATGATATTAGCGCTGCAATAGAACAACTGCGCCATCAGCACGCTACCTGGGAGCCGGTAGAGCGTCCGTTAGACTTTAGTGATTTAGTAGCTTTAGATGTTGAAAGCAATATTGAAGGTGAGCCTTTTATAAACCAGAAAGGAGTTCAGTATCAGGTTCTCCATGACCAACCTTTGCCGGCACCAGGATTTGCTGAGCAGTTACTGGGGATGAAAGAGGGTGAAGAGAAGGAGTTCAAGCTTCAATTCCCATCAGACCACCCTAGAGACGAGGTAGCTGGGAAGGAGGCTTCATTTAAGGTAAAGGTTAGTGAAATAAAGCAGGAGAGGCTTCCTGAGCTGAACGATGAATTTGCTAAAGAAATTGCCCCCGATGTTGAAACTTTAGACTCGCTCCAAGAACGGGTTTCTACTAACCTGCGGCTAAGAGCCGAGGAGAGCGCCAGGATAGATTTTGAGGAAAAAGTGATTGACGCAGTGGTTGACCTTAGCCAGATGGAATTCCCGCCAATTTTGGTAGAAGCGGAAATCGACCAATTCCTTAACCAGCAGGCCCGGCGCTTACAGATGGGCGATAGTGGTTTGGAGGAATATCTTAAAAGAATTAACAAGACAGAGGAGGAGCTACGAGAAGAACTACATCCGCAAGCAACAAAGAGAGTTACTCGGTCACTGGTGTTAGGCAAGATTGCTGAGCAGGAAAAGGTTGAGGTTAGTGACCTTGAGATAAATACTGAGGTTGAAAACTTGACAGGAGGTGCCGCTGAGGGTAAAGATAGGCTAGAGAAACTTCTAAATACTCCACAGAGCCGCCAGTCAATTGGGCAATCGTTAATTACACGGAAAACTATCCAGCGACTAGTGGAGATAGCTAAAGGTGAATATGAGGAAAGGAGAGATAAAAATGAATAACCAACCAATGAATATTATCCCTATGGTGATTGAAAGTGGGACCAGGGGGGAGCGAGCTTTTGATATATACTCACTGTTGCTAAGGGAGCGCATTATCATGTTGGGCATGCCGATTAGTGACCAGGTAGCTAATGTGGTTATTGCTCAGCTTCTGTATCTGGAGCGAGAGGATCCGGATAAGGACATAAGCCTCTATATCAACTGCCCGGGTGGCATTATCAGTTCTGGTCTGGCTATTTATGACACCATGCGGCTTATACGGCCTGATGTATCTACTATCTGTGTTGGTATGGCAGCCAGTATGGGCACGCTGATACTTTGCGCCGGCACTAAAGGCAAACGTTACGCCTTGCCAAACTCTACCATCCATATGCACCAGGCGGTTGGTGGGGCTCAAGGGCAGGCGACTGATATAGAAATCGCTGCCCGTGAGATTATGCGGCTTCAGGATGTGATTAGAGGTATCTTGGCTGAGCACACCGGTCAGCCGAATGATAAAATAGTCCATGACACTGACCGTGATTTTTACCTTAATCCAGAGCAGGCAGTAGAGTACGGCATTGTGGATGAAATCTTAACTAAGCCAGCAAAAGAAGAAGCTAAGAAATAGTTATAACTCCTTGTTGTAAAGCTCTTGATAACGCTGAGCCAGTTCATTAAGGGTAGGTAGTCCTTGCCTGGCTCCTATTTTAGTAATAGAGAAACGGGCTACAATGTTACCGAGACGACCACATTCCTCAAGCCCTTTGCCATTAAGTAAACCATAGAGAAATCCGGTGGCGAAGGCATCACCAGCACCGGTAGTATCCACCTCAGTCCCTTTATCTTGGCTAGCTGATTCGATTACATATTCATTATCAACATCTCTGATATAGCAGACTGCGGTAGTTTTTCTAAGTTTAGTCCCTTTGCCTAAAGTAACCACAACTATATGGCAGCCTTGCCTGAGACAGATTTCTGCCCCAGCTATAACCTCTTCCCCGGTCAATTGCCCCATCTCATGCTGGTTTATAAAAAGAACATAAGTCCTTGTTAATATTGGAGCCAGCGTCTTGAGACCCTTGACGGCATAAAGTGCCCCGGGAGCAAAGCTAAGCTTAACCGATGAGTCCAGTTTATCTATCAGCTCCGCTGACATTTTGAACTGCTTATCATCAGCAAAGGAAGCAAGATGAAACATCCTTGCCTGATTTATATAGCTTAAGTCCAGGTCATCTATTGTTAGCAGGTTATTGGCACCGGGTAAGACATAGAGAGAACGCTTACCCAGCCTATCACTGAGGCATAATACCGAGCCTGTTTTTGCCCTGGGTTTAACCTTGATTTGATTAGTATCTACGCCTGCCTCCTGGAAATCCTGTAGCAATATCTTGCCTTCAATATCATCACCAACAACGCCGGTAAACCCGGTGTTCACCCCGAGATTGGCTAATCCGGAGATAGTATTGGCTGCTGAGCCGCCGGGTGATGATATTGACTCATCTACCACTGCCTCGCCATCATCAAGGATACGCTCCACCTTATATATATGGTCTATATTCAGCGCCCCCAGCCCAATTACTTCAATAGTGCTCATAGTCAACCTAGTTTGCCTGCTTCCTCCCTGACTAGACGTCTGAGTCTTTTATGAAGCTCAATGACTTCGTCCATATCTTGCCTACCAGATAGCCAGTGGAAGTAACCCCTATCCTCCACACCTCCACTTTTCTCCTTTTCCTTTACTATTTTCTCAACTCCTCGGCGACTA
>SDBU01005819.1_pt1 | contig 14649 bp, 28 predicted proteins | sample 2277071 | NCBI WGS metagenome assembly SDBU01 (sample SAMN10397929, study PRJNA504765) | marine sediment metagenome | isolation source: marine sediment core GS08_GC12, 126 cmbsf | place: Arctic Ocean: Gakkel Ridge, Loki's castle | collected 2008
ACAAAAAAGAATATGAATATGAAGTTAGAATTTAAGAAACCCGCTGTAGACCTTACTGATTTAGCTATTGGTATAGTTGTTCTAGGTATTGTTGTATCTGTTGGTGCAAATATATTACTTTCACTACAAAGTAATAGACTTACAAGTTTAGATACTTATTCAACAATAAATGTAACTGCAAATGCTACATTAGCTCCAATTGATACTACGTTAGTTAATGGATATTTTAGTAATATAGATAGTGTACAAAACTTTACTGATGGAGCAGATATTTCATCTACAAATTATGATGTAACTGTAGATAGTCTTACAGGATTAGGGACAATAACAAATGCTACAAGTACGTTTCCACACGCGTGGAATATTAGTTATACCTCATTCAATACAACTTCTAGAGCAGATTATACGTTAGCTGGTGATGCTGCTGCTGGATTAGGTGAATATGGAAACTGGTTTGATATTATCGTAATTGTTGGTATCGCTGCAGTTATATTAGCATTGATCTTTATGGCTTTCGGTAGAAGTGGAAGTTCACAAGGTATTGGCGGATCTTATTAAAAGTAGATTTATTAATTAAATTTGCTAAAGTATAGTTGGAAAAATGATATACAAAAATGGTGATGGGATAAAGAATCTAAAATACAAGAAACTTCCATCTCCAGAAAATAAATTAGGAGTTGCTGAATGTTTTGTTTGTGATGCAAATAGAAAACTAGCATCACCATTTGACAAAGCAAAAAAATATACTGATTTTATCTATTAAAATGGCAAAAGAACAATTTGCAGAAGAATTAGTTCAAAAAGCACCAGGACTTAGTGCAGAAGAACTTGTAGAAGGAAAAGTTTTTGTTGGAAGAGAAAAAGTATATGGAAAAAAAGTAGTTAGTAAAAAACAAGATAAACCATTAACTAAAAAACAAGTTTTAGCTTTAATAAAACAAAAAAAGCAAAAAGGATTTAGAAAATTACCAAAGCCACAATTTGATGTAACTTATTCTAGAGAACAAGATATGCTTAGAGGTATGTTTGGCGGAAACATGGGGCGTAATATTCTACTCCCTGAAGATTCAAGACGTCCACAACTTAATGGATTATTGAGGAGTGGTGGAGGATTAATTAAAAGTGGAGATGATGAAAATGAAACATCTAGTTTGATGGGATTTCATAATCAAGGTGGATTCTTTGTAAAACCTAGAAATGTTCAACAAAATAAAAGGAGAAGATTTTTTTAAAATGGAAAAAGGGTATTGTATGAAATGTAGAGCCAAAAGAAATATGAAAAATGCAAAAGTTTTTCAGAAGAAATATAGAAAATTTTTGATGGGTGTTTGTGAAACATGTGGAACTAAAGTAAGTAAAATAACAAAATGAAAGAAGTAAAAAACAAAAATTTTATGTTGAATAGAGTTGACTTAGTTGAAGCTACAAAGAAAAGAGCAAAAGAATTAGAAGAATTGTATCATAAAAGAAAAAAGTATTTAGCACAAAACACAGTTTAATAAATAAATTAGGAGAAAAATAACATGGGTAAGAAAAAAGTTGGAAGACCAAAAGGTAAAAAGAAAAAATAATAAAATTAAATAAAAATGACAAAATGGACAAATTTTATGAAGGGAAAAATGGGATCATATATGAAAAAATATGGTAATCATAAAAGAGCAATGGAAGCTTTAAGTAGAGATTATAAAAAATTAAATAAAAAGAAAAAATGAGTAAAAAAGAATATTCTCAACAAGAAATTATGAAAGAAATGAGGGAAGTACATAGTCCTTACACTAAGAATAATAAATCTCCTTCTCAAGGTGAAATGATTAAAGATATTGGAACTTGGGATTGCAAGGTTTGTCCGCCACTGAAAAAAAAGCCAAAAGTAAATGGGAAAATAAGGAAATATGCGGATTTAATATATTAAAATGAAAAATAAAAATTATAAGAAACCTTCAAAGTTAGATTGGGAATTAAGTGAACTTGTTGCTGATAAAGTAGAGAAGAGAGTTTATGATAATCAGAATCCAGCAAATATAAAAGTTTAAAATGAAAAAAGAAAACAACAAAGTAAAAAAATTAGTAGCTGCACCATTTGGAATTGCAGGAGTTTCATTAGGTTTAGGTGTAGCTGGAAAAATGTTTAATTCTCCAGGGATGTCTCAAGCTTCACAATCTTCTGCAGGATATATTGCTCCTGCAGTAAATATTTCTATGGGAGGATATTTACTTAATGAAGTTAAAAAGTTTGGAAAGAATAAAAAATAGGAAGACTTAAAAGTATTTATTTCTTGTAAGATATAAGTCTGATGAGGTGTTTTAATGTTAAAAAAAGAGTGTGAAGATTGTAATAGATTGATAAGGATAAGAAATTTAATAAGATATAAAGGAAAATTAATTTGTAAATTATGTAAAAATAAAAAATCCAGAATTCCACTATGTAATCTTTTTACAATTCCTAAAAGTTATATTCCAAAAAAGAAAAAAGAAAAAATTATTTCTAAGAAAGAAGCTATTTTACCTAAAATAAAAGGTTCTAAAATAAGAAAACAAAAAAGCATTGTTTATGGAATGTCTTTAACAATGAATGAAAAACAATTTTTATTTGGAAAAGCAATTAGAAATGGATTGAGTTATGAGGATGTAATTAAAAAAGTAAAAATGAATACTCAATTTTTATCTGAATTAGTTAAAAAATTAAGAAATAAAAATAAATCAGAATTTGAAATAAATAGAAAGTTTAAGGAAGAATTTGCTAAATTAATAAGTTAAAGTGGAAAAAAGAAATACTAAAAAAGAAAAGAAAAAAGAAAATAAAAAATTTCCTTATAAAAAAGTTAGATAATGACATATTTTAAATTTTGTAAAAAGTGTGAAAAAAGATTTAATCCTAAAACTAAACATTCAAAGATATGTGAAAATTGTTTAAAAGATGTTAAAAATGTAAACTTTATAAAGTTAATTTGCTATAGAAAAGATATTGATTTAAATAAATTAAAAAAGTTTTGGTGAAAAATGAATAAAGAAGAAGATAAAGAACTTCAAGAAGCTATGGGAGATAAAGAAAGTGAACTTAACGAAGATTTAGAAGATGAATCTAAAGAAAAAAAAGAAGGAGATGAATCTAAATCTGAAGCAGATTCTGAAAATATAGTTCAATCAATGATTGATGCTCTTCAGAATTTAGATGCTCGTGTAAGTCAAGTTGAACAAAGAACAGCTGATATAGAATCTTGGATTTTTAGAGTTAAACAAGCATAAAAATGAATTGGTTATTCTGGATAAATGTTGATGTAAATTTGGTTTTTTGTACATTTATGTTAGCATTAGTGATAACTGTTTTTGTTTTAATAAAAATTGGTTTAAATTTAAGGGGTGAATAATGAAACAGATAAATTATGAACAAAAAAATGAAAAAGTTGGTGATTGTAAGGGAATTTTAAGAATAAAAGATAAATTATTATATTTCAAATTTAATAATAATCAATATGCTCAACAAATGGTTGCTCAAATGCAAGAAAGGGGAGCAATAATTACACCTGGAAGAGGTTGGATAAGAGTTAATATTTTTGGAGTTATTGAAAATGTAAAATTAGGAAATATCGAATTTAATCCACAAGAAAAATCTGAAGAAGAAGTTGAACTTATTTTATATGATTTTTATTTAGATCATTTCACAAAAGCAGGATTTAAATGTGTTGGAAAGGATTTATGAAAATAGATAAAGAAAAATTTAATAAATTAAATCAGTTAGATAGAATTGAGTTCAGACAGAAAGTTGATTTAATAAAAGAAAAATATCCTACTGGAGTTTCTTCTGCTTTTTGGTTTATAACTATTACTGGTTTATTAATGTTAAATATTGGGTTTTCAGGATATAGTGATTTTGGTGCTGATTTTTTATTAAGTTTTAGTGATGTGTCATATTCATTATTAAAAATTGCTTTCCTATTTTTTATACTTGAATTAGGATTTATTATTTATTATTCATTTAGAAGAATAAAAGCTTATGAAAAATTAAGTGAAGAATACTTTAAAGTTGAAGTAAAAAAGAATAAAAAATGAAAGAAAAAAATAAGAAAAAATTATGGAAAGAACTTTTGTACTATTTTTCAATATTTCTAATTGTATTTTTTGGATTTAAAGTTTTAACTGTTCTTATTATTACTCCAATTTTAACTCAATATGCTGCTGCTTACGATTGGTATATTATTACTGGTAGTGCTGAATATTTTACAAAAGCAGCTGATTTTGTTAGTCAATGGTTCTTAAGTTGGTTGTTTTTTCTTTTAGGTGTGGTTTTGTTTATGTTAATGAGGAAAAAGAAAGATGAATAAAAATCCATTAAGTATATTTTTCAAATTAGGAGATAAAGTAACTGGTGGAGATCCAAAGAGAAAAGCAGATTTTGATTATTATATGATGTGGATTATGTTTACAGCTTTTTCATTTATTTTATTAAGTAATTTTATTAATTTTGCGGGTTTAGTTAGAATAGATTTTTGGAGTAGTTTAAAGTATTTAGGTTGGAGTTTAGTTATGTTAGCAATTCTTTGGTTTCAATATTTTAGTTTAAAGATGATTTATCAATCAAGAAAAATGATGAAAGATAATCCAATTAAAGTTGAAAAAATACCTGAAATTAAAGAATTTGTTGAAGATTCAGTTGAGGATATGATGAATCAATTTGAGGATAAAAAATGACAAAATTAACAAATCAAAATCTACCATCAAAAGGAACTCCAATGCACTTCTGTAAAATTTGTAAAGAATGGATTCCAGAAGAAAATAAACATAATAGGAAAAGACATAAATAAAAATGGGAGAAGAATATCTAAACGATTTAGAAAAAGCTATAAAAGAAAAAGAGAATGAAGTAAATACTAAGAAAAAAGAAGTTGATCTTAAAAAAAAGGAAGCAAGACTTGATGAACAACTTAAATCTTTTAATCCTAAGGGTAGTAGTTTTGGAAATATAGATATGGATAAAGTTAAGTTTTGGATAATAGCTTCAGTTATTGCTATTTTTGGTGGTTTGATTGGATGGAGAATTTTAACTAAATTCTAATATGGAAAAGATAATTAAAACAGAATGGGGAATTGCTCATAGGATTGGAAATAATATCTATTTAAATAAAGAATTGGATAAATATCCTAATTTGAAAGAAGCAATATTAACTCACGAAAATAATCATTCAGATTCATTGAAATTCAAAGATATTTTAATGGATTGCACAGGTAAAAATTTAGAAAACGTAAAAAATGAGTATTATAAATTTATTTTACAAAATCCAAAGAGCTTAGTTGTCTTTTTACCTTTCTATTATATTAAAGGAAAAATTCAAATAGATGTTACAATGATATTATTTTGGATATTTGTATTAGTAATAATACTTTCAATAGTATATTCTAGATAAAATGGAAAAAGAAAAACATAAAAAAGTGAGTTTTTATTTAATGATATTTGTAATTGTAATTAGTTTAACACTTTCAGTATACATTTATTATAATGGTAAAGACTTATCTTGTGACACTTGCGAACTAAAATTTTATACCCAACATGCTTTACATGAGGATTATTTTGGTTTTGGAATTATGGCCAATGATTTATATGAGAGTTTCATGGATGATCAATGTAAAGTAACTTGGGATAGAGTTCAAGGATACAGAAGACAATGAGTCATAATACAAATTGTAAATTTTTAAGAAATAGATACAAATGTTCAAATTGTTCAGCAGGATATATGTCTGAACATCATAGAAATGTTCATGAAAAATTATGTGAAGAAAAACAAAAATCAATGGATAAATACAATGGATAAAGAAACAATAGTAAAAATATTAATGTTCCTAAGTATGTTAGTATTATTTTTTACAATACTTTTCTATGAGGGAAGTGATTGTACTAGATGTAAGTTCGATTATGAAGGCAAAAAGCTTAATCTAAATGGTTTTATGAGTATTTATGAAAATGAATGTTTGCAAGAGATTACTGATTATGAGTTAATGGAGTTTTTGGAATAAGAATTTTAGGTTATGTTTTAGGAATTATAATATCCTTAATTGGAATAGTTATTATGCTTACTGGAGGTTCAGGATTTGGGTTATTTATTCTTATTTTAGGATTGGTTATTGGAAGATACTTAGTTTGGAAATCACAAAGAAGAGAAGGAGTTATCCTTTATAACGAATAACTATTCTTCTTCTATCAAATCCCTTAATTCTTCATCACCAAACTGCAAATAAGTCTGTGTGATACCTAAATTTGCGTGTTCTAGGATTCGTCGTAGTTTTTCCAAGTCAGCAGGGTTTCGTAGTCTCTTGGACATCTCTACGGCAAATGTATGCCTAAAATGATGAGGGTGTGGCTGTTTGTTTCCTACATAGTATATTTCTGCTTTATCACACAGTCTACGCACAATTCCAAAAGCCCTTTGTCTGCTAATAGGTTTAGTTGGATTAACTGGACTTTGGAATAATAAGTCATTATCTTTCAAATCATACTGTGAAATGTAACTTTGTAGTAGTTTAAATGTAAAAGAATCAATTGGTATCCTACTTCTTAAGTCAAACTTAACTCTCACTTTTCCTTTTTTCTTACTTTTTTTTAGTATATGCCAGACTATTGCTGCATCATTAAAGTCAATATCCTTTACTCTAACTAATAATATCTCACTAATTCTTCGACCAGTTTTCCAAAGCAACCTTATTAATACCTTATCTCTAAAACTTTCAGCTGCATTATAAATTTTTTTAGTTTCACCTGGATTAAAATAGCCCTGCAGATCTTTCATCACCTCATAATTAGTTTCTCCTGACATTTTTAAGCGATATTCTCCTGAGACATTCCCCCTTTACAATTCTTATATTTTGTTAAGTTCCCTCTGTCCTTGGTTGAAATGTTCATTTTTACCATATTAATATAAATATGATATTCCTTGTGTAGTTTGTTTGAGTAATGATAACCATTAGTCTATCTTGTTTAAATCATCTGGAATTTCTTTATTTACTTCTTTTTTAATTTGGAATTTCTTTTCACCTTTCATTCTTTCATGATCTTCCATAGCCCTTAAACTTCGTCTAATAGTTTCAAGTGAACAATCAATTTCAGCTGCGATTTCACCATTAGTATGTCCTTTAATTTTTAGATCCCTTATCTTAGCCCATCTTTCAAGCTTCTCCCTAGATAATTTATCTTGATGACTTTCAACTTCCATCTCTTGTTCTCTTTCATTCATTTTAATTCTTGATTGTCTTTTAAGTTCTTGATATTCAAACCAAATTGAACTAGGTACTTCTGGAATTTTAAACCAAAAGAAATAATTCTTTGTTTTCTTTTCCATTTCAATTACATCATTAATTTGTCTTTCAAAAATTTGTTTTCTTCCCCATTTTTTTAATTTAAGTTTATAATTTGTATCAAGATGCCAAGGATCTTTTCCATCTTTATCTTCATCTTTAATGTAACAAATTCCATAACCCCTATCAATAATATTTATCCAATACTTAATTCTGAAATTTCTAAAATTCTCTGTGAAGTTTTGAAACCTAGGCATCAAAAGTATACTACATAAAAAATGACCTTCACGATCAGTATTTTTATGAAGAATATCATTACTAACAAATCTATGTATTCCATCAACAGATAAATCATAAACATGACCTTCATAGTTTTTAATTTCTTCAATTTCAATAACTGAAGCACAAATAGTTTGATTTTTAATAAATTTTTGACTTCTTTTAGATTTCATATAACCCTTTGACGGAATAAAATTATTTAAAAAATTATAATTTTTTTTACAAGGTTCAAAGAAATTTATATACTTATTATGAAACATAGTTGGAATATCTATCCTATAAGAATAATGAGGTATAATTGATTTATTTTTTCCATAAGTATTTGGATTTTTTGCTTTACTGAAATGTGAAGGAATACCCAACATATTTAATAATATTTGAATATCTCTAAGAAGTTCTTTATTGACAGATGAAGCACTACATCTTCCTTCAAAATTTATTGATCCATCTCCAGTAAAAAATCCTTTTAAAAAATTAATTTTATTTTCTTTTGTTGTATTAAAAATCCATTTTGGAATTCTTTTATTATATGAATCTCCAATAAATTCTTTATTAATCATTTCTTTTACAAGATTTCTATTATTGAAAATAAAATCTATTCCATTATAGCATTTAATTCCAGTATTTTTTTCATTTGGAAATTTTTTAGAAATTATTTTTAATATTCTTTCATGTTCAAATCCAGATAATTTAATACTATTAAAGATATTATATCTAATATCATTTTGATAACATCCATCAGCTAACCATGCTCCAAAGAGTTGCATTTTATCATTATCTTCTTCAATATTTTCAATTGAAGGTAAAATTTTAGGAATTATTAATTTGTCTCCTTTATTTATATATTTAGGACTTTTTTCAATTATTTTTTCACCACGATTTTGAAAAACAAAAAGACTATGATCCTCAGTAACAACTGTTTCCTTATTAAATCTTGTTTTTATTCTAAACATCCTTTTTTTTGGATTTCTTATTGGTCTTTTTAAAATTTTTTTAAGTGGATTAAGTTTAACATTAAAATCATCATCAATAACAAATACTTTGATATTATTTGGATTTTCACCATAAAAATTATACATATCTTCAATAGTCATTCTATTAAATTCATTTTTATCATAAAAACAGATTTCATTATCTTTTGAAACACTATCATATAATGTATTAAGCGTTTGTTGAATCTTGTCATGCCATTGATGTTTATGCATTCCACGACTTGCTTCGTCTATATGGAGAATACTATACATTGGAAGACCTAAATATAATTTTTTTATTTCATTTGAAGTTGGAATAAAACAAACATTTTTTTCAAAAGAATAATTATTATCAATTAAAAGTGAGATTACTGTTGTTGCCTGAGATTTTCCAACTCCTGGAAATCCTGTAAGTCCTATGACTGTATCATATTCATTTCTTAATAATTTTCTTATAGTTTTACAGAATAATAAAAGTTCTTCATCTATATCATCAAAAAATCCAATTGATTCTAATCTTTTTTTTAATGTTTGTTCAGGAGTCATTTTTCAGGCATATCAACATTACTTTTTTTAATCATTCCCGATCTAATTTTTTCTTTACTTTCATAAAGTCTTTTAACATTAATTCCTAATCCAATAACTTGTTTAGTTTCCATTAATTCTGTATGTAATTCATCTAAAATATCAACTAAATTTAATATTTTTTTATTTCCCATAAAACTTGCTTGGTTATTAATTATACTTTTTTCCCATTTTCTTTTTAATTTTCTAGCAGTATCAATTTTTTTATCATAACCTTCCCTTATATTTTTCACATTAATTAATGGTCTCCATAATTTGTATAAAGTATTTATACCTGCAAAATAATTTTGACAAAGTTGTAATGTTGGAACATCCATAGCATTTATTTCTCCAGAGTATTTTTCAACAAATTCTAACCATTTATTATATCTCAAAAAATCTAATTGCCCCATTGAAAATTCAGAAACAAAAGAAGGTTTATTACCACTACTTTTAGAACTATCATCACCACTCATTAAAACATTAAGTTTATTTTCTTTATAAGCTTTACATTTTGTTAACCAAAACACATTTAAATAAATTTAACTTAATAATTAAAATTACTTTAGGGATGCACTTTAAAGAGTGAAAAAAAAGAATAACAAAAAATTTACAGATTTACTATTCGGAGGAGAATTAAATAAGGTTAAGAGGGTAGTTGCTCAAAAACAATATTCTAATAATTCCTCCGATTCATCTTTCAATGATGTTCTTATCGGTAGAAAACAAGGATTAAGTAAACCATTAGTTGGAAAGTTAAAAGATAAGGATAAAGATGGTTATCCTGATATAATGGATTGTAATCCAGATAATCCAAAAGAGCATGGGGTTTTTACTTGGATAAAATCAAAATTTGTAAAACCAAAACCTACAACTACATTTGTTTCTCCTGCACCAATTCCAACATCAACTTATACTGGAAAAATAGGAACTCCTAATGGATCTATTCCAACATCAACTTATACATTTGCACCTTCTCAAACTGGGTCTCCAGTTTTTAAACCAACAGAAAAAGCTCCTCCTGGTGCTGTAGTTGTTCAACCAACTTATGTTCCTCCAACTAGAAAAGTTTCTACTCCAACACCAACAGTTCAACCAACTCCAGCAGAAAAACAAGCATTAATCAGAAGAGAAGAATTAAAAGTTGAAGCATTGAGAAGAGGTCGTGGTTTTACAAGAACCGAAGCTGTTAGATTTATGGGTGGTGGTGTAGGAGTTTCAGCTTTACGTTCAGCAACTGCTAAAGGATTTTATTTAAAACAACAACAAGAGGTTGCTTCACGAAGAACTTTATTTCCTGATAAACCAAAAGCAAAACCATTAACTAGAGCTGAACAACTTGAATTACAGAAAGAAGCTTACTTAGAAAAATATCCTGTTTTGGGATTGATTGCTTATCCTGAAGAATTTGTTGAAAATGTTAAAGAATTTGTTGAAGAGAAAGTTCCTAAATCAAAAGAATTTTTTGAAAGTCAAAAAGCACTTATGTATGATCCTGAAACAGGAGAACCAACAATGACTTCATTTTATAATCCAATTTTAGCTTTAGCTGTTCCTGCTAAAACTTTTACTGGATTTCCTAAACAAGAATTTATTTCAACAATCGAAAGAAAAGGTGCAATTTCAAAAATAAGAGTTAAGGGAGTTGAAACAAGAACTAATCTTTTTGGAGAAAAAATAACTGGAGAAAATCCATTACATTCTATTGGTGAACAAATTGTTGTTACAAAAGGAGAAGTAACTCCTGGAATTTCAAGAGGGGTTACATTTGGATTAAAAGAACAACCATTAAGACCAGATATAAGAACTGGATTTAAAAAACCTTTACCACCAAAGCCAGTTGATATTGAACCATTTTCTGCTGAATCTGCTGCACAACGATTAGGCAAAGCAAAAGTTGTTAAATCACTTGAAAAAGTTCCAGGAAAGAAAGTTAAAAGTAGATTTTTTGAAGAAGAATTAGCAGTTACAAGAGATCCTTCAAAATTAGTTGGTGAAATTCCATTAGGAAAAGATACTTCATTGGTTGCTTCAAGAACTTTTGGTGAACCAAAATATACTGGATTTCCTAAAGTTGGAAGAGAATTTAAATTTATTTCAACAAGGGGAGAATTAACAACAAGACTTCCTAAGGTCAAAGTTAAACCAACAAAACCAACAAGAGAATTAGATTTAATTGGTTTTAGAGGAAGATATGTTTCAGAAATAAAACCAAAACCTCCAAAAGCAAGAATTGATATTGCAAAGGAAGAATCTTTAGTTGCTTTAGTTTCTAAGAGAGTAAAACCTGAAGTAGGAGAACCATATATTTCTGTAATTGGGGGAAAACCTTTAACAAAATTTAAAACTATAATAACTAAAAAAGGAATTGAGAAAGCTTTAATTGTTGATGAACCAACAATAAGTGGAAGAGTATATGAAATTTTACCAAAAACCGAAGAAGGAGTTAAATTTATTTCTCCAACTGGATTAAAACAAAAAACACCTTTTGCTTTAACATTTGCAGAACAAAAAGCGGTTTCTGAATTAGCTGTTGCTAGACCTCCTCCTCCAAAACCTTTAAAAGTTAAACCAGTTGTAAGAGGTTATGGAATCAGTGGCTTGGTATCTGGGGTATCTGCTAGGGGTGATATTAGAACCAGTGACTCTTTTGCTAGGGATTTTATTAGTGGTTTTTCTAAAGGTTTTATCTCTCGTGCTACGCCGACGAAAGCAAAGCCACTCACAAAAGCCGAAGAAGAATTATTAAAAGAAGAAGAACGAAAAAGATATAATGTTTTCTTCCAAAAAGAAGAGTTTAAAGGAAGACAAGCAAGTAGTGATTTTGTTTTAGGGCAACAAATTGGAAGAACTAATTTAAGGCAGGGATTTTCTCCAGTCTTTGATGCACAACCAAATGTAATGCAAAAACCATTAAGTATTCCTATGCAACAATTTATTCAAGGTCAAACTCCAGATGTTAGGAGAAGATTTGCTCAATTAGATTTAATTTCTCAAAGAGATTTACAAAAAGAAAGACAACAGCAAAAATTTAGAGAACAACAAATTATTAGAGATAGAACAAAATTTGGTATTGGGATAATTCCTGCTGAAACACAAGTTCAACCACCAAGACAAGCACAACCTCCTGTTCAATTAATAACTCCAAGACAACCACAAAGACAAATTCCAAGACCAAGAGGGGGGAGTGTTTTATTTCCAGGAGATCAAGTTCCTCCAATAAGAACTACAACACCTCCACCAATTATAAGAAGAAGGGAACAACCAAGATATGTTAAAGCAGAGGGTTGGGATTCTTATGCTCTAATTGATTCAACTAAACCAGGAAAAAAGAAATGGATGCGTTTAAACGAAGAGATGCTCACAAAAGAATCGGCAGAATCTATGGGGGCAGAGTATACTGATAAAAATATATCTGCAACTTATAGGATAGCTCCAAGAGAAACTATAACAAAAAGAGTTGGAAAAGATGGAATGATTGTTAGAATTCCTAAAGAACAAGTTAGAGTTTTAGATACTGGAAACAAGTATTTTCAAAGAAACAAAGAAAAGTTTAGAGATTTCAAAGTTGCTCGTGGAAAAAAGTTGCCAATGCAACTTACTAAAATTGAAAAATCCAAACATAGATTAGATACTAGAAAAGAAAAAATGCAAATAGCATCAGCTCCTAAACCTAAAAAGAAAAAGATTAAAGCTTCACTATTTAAAAGAAAAAAATAAATGTAAAGCTTATAAAGAAAAAAGAATTATAATTAATAATGATTGGTGAAATACAAAATCAAGATATTATTCCTTCTGGAGATTTAACAAAGGATTTAGATAGTTTAACTTCAATTTCTAAAATATTAAATTCTATTTCAAATTATCCAAATTCATTAAGAAGAAATTTTAGGGGTGAAGGTATGTGGTTAGATGAAAATGATGATGTTCATTGGGTTCAAAATGTAAAACCTGTTTTTGTTGAAATGAAAGATGGGAAACCATTAATGGAAAAAACAAAAATGCCATGGAAATTAGAAAGTGGTCAATATGAGTACAAAGAAATTTATGTTCCAAATAATGAAGCAATAGAAGAATTAATTTCTATATTACAATTTATGGGGGTTAATCTAATAAGTCCAGTTGGATTTAATACGGAAGATAATTTTTTAGATGATTTAAAAGAATTTGAATGTAAGTTAGCTGGACTATTATGTTTAAAACAACCTAAGTGGGGATTAGATAAAGAATTACTTCCTATGATTCAATTGAAAATAAAAACAATAGTTCAAGATGTTAGATGTTTAAGTGTTAAAGGAAATTTCATAAAAGCAACTCTAACAACAGTTCAAAGAGTTGAACAAACTATTGAAAGAATTGGAGAAACTAAAAAAATGGGAATGAGTTCTTCCCCTTATCATTAAAATGAGTTGGATAATTCAAGCATTAACAACAGTTGGTGCAATCTTCAAATATGGATGGCCATTTATGATTCTTATAGCTTTGTTAATAGCAAAACTAAAAGGAAAGAATTGGCCTTTAGAAGTAATTATGATTGAGAAAAGAGGTAATAATTTAATTAAGACAAATGATCGTGCAGGAATGTATGATGATAAATTTACTGGTTTAAAAGGATATAAATTATTAACAACTGGAGATACTCTTCCAGTAGTTGAATATGATTGGATTTTACATAATAATTTTAAACCAACAATTATACTTGATAGATTAATAAAAATAATAAGACCAACAGTTGGAACTTTATTTTTATATAAATATGGTTCAAAACAATATAAACCAATTTATACTAAGATAAATGAAAAAACAAAAATTGAATTAAAAGAAATTAAAGATGCAGATGGGAATTCAATATTATATGAAAATTATAATCAATTTGATCCAAGAGGAGCATTAGAATCATTAGAATTTGAAGTTGTTGATTGGGATAATATGAATTTTATGGTTCAAGAAATGAGGGCTTCTATAGAAAGAAGAAGAAAAAAAGGAGAATGGATGAAAACAATTTTAATTCCAATGGCAGCATTAGCAGTTTCTGCAATGATTTCAATAATAATGATTAAGTTTGGATATGATTCAGGTATAGCTTTATCTCACAATACTGGAAATCCAATTCCTCCACAACCAGCAACTACCCCAAATATACCAGGATTAGGAGATGTTATTCCAGGACAATAAACTAACAAAAAATATATTTTTATTTTCAGTATTAATTCTTTTTAGTATGAGCTTTATTTCATCTGGATTTGGTTATGATAATCCATCCTTACCAAAAATTACTAATCCTAATGTTATTTTTGGCAATGTTACTTATAATTCAAAATGTATAGATGGTGGAGTTGAAATAAGAAGTGATGGAACAATTTGCGGACAAAGATTAGAAGTGTTTAATATTACAACTGTTAATATAGAAAAACAAAATGTAACTGTTTTAGAAAATTTTATTATTGAAGGGGATATTCTTTTAGAAAATATAATAACTTTTTTCTTTGGACAAACTATTGATAATATTGTTGATGGTTGGATTAGAATTACTGGAGGATTGAATGTCACT
>SDBU01005820.1_pt1 | contig 14647 bp, 15 predicted proteins | sample 2277071 | NCBI WGS metagenome assembly SDBU01 (sample SAMN10397929, study PRJNA504765) | marine sediment metagenome | isolation source: marine sediment core GS08_GC12, 126 cmbsf | place: Arctic Ocean: Gakkel Ridge, Loki's castle | collected 2008
AACCCTGCTTAGCCGAGGCTGCGAACGACATTGGGCCGAAGCTAACCTATTCTTCCGCTGCTTGTCGTGTGGCGATGGGTACATACCCTGCCTCCAGGCCCGGCGGCGGGGTTACAATCAAGGCCGGGTCAATATCCGCCAGTTTTCCAATCGTGGGTGGCGCCAGGTAGTCGCGATCTTTTTTCCAGTTCCGGTGGAGTTTTTCCACCCGCGCCTGCAGGCTTTCCCGCTCTTTATCCGATAAATCGGCGTTGAGTAATGCAGGCTGGTCGGCGAATCGATACCAGTAGTACGTCACCACGCTGCCGTCCCCCGGATGCGCCTGGAAAGGTCCTGCCACGGGGCCGGGCTTCTTCCAGCAGCTCTCGGCATCGTCAGGAGTGACGTAGGGTTTGGAGGGATACTCGCGGGGCCGACTAAAGGTAACCTTGGCCAGTCCTGTTTCAGCCGGAACGTCTTTGGGTTGTACCACAACCCACTGAGCCCTTTTATTATCATCTTTCACCAGGCGATAGTATTCGGGGAGCGTCACCAGTGGGCCATCCTTAGTATCTTTTTTCGTAACCAGTTGGTAGTCCCACCGGTATCCGAAGGTGTCCGGGGCGGGTGCGAATGGGGTAGCGAAAGAAGTCCAGGCGATGGGGACTTTTTGTTCTCTGGGGGTTCGCGGTTCGTAGATTCTCCATGTTGCTCCGCCTCTTCCTGGGAATGCGTGTATTACAGCCGCGGCCGGATCGATAGCGCCGCCGGCCGGGGGCCCGCCTTCAAACCAGGCCTTCACGGCATCCCAGAGCGCCTTCTTGTTGTAGGCGGTAACGCGGTGCACGACCGCCGAATCGCCCTTCGGCCCTCGGGGAAACGAGGTGGGGGCTATGCGGGCGTAGGTCTGGCCCTTCTCATCAGTAGCCTGGACGCTGGGGATATACTGGGTTTCCATCTGCAAAGCCCTATTGGGCCCGGAGGGACGGCTATCCAGAAACATTCCACCCAGGCGAGGGTCGTCCACAGTCGCGCGGGACCAGAAATAGGGGGTGAAGAAAGCAACCGGGCCTTTGAAGTTTCGCGTGTTCAGAAACAAGGTCCAACAGTTATTTCCGGTTGGAACGTTTTTCCCGGCGGTGGTGGACTTGGGCTTGGTTAGTGGAAGCGGCAGGTATCCGTAGCCGAACAGTTCACCGCAGGTGCCTTGTTTCAGATTCAGGCCATCGGGAGGCCACAGCACCCAGGGACTGAGTTGTGCCACACCGTACTTGCCTTTGGGTTTATCCCAGTCCCTTCCTTTACCGGCCCCGGGTCCGTTGGCCCATGCACTGAAATTCAGGGCCACCCCGCCCATAATGAACTTCGGCGTTTCCGTGGCAAACCGCGTGTCACGCCACCAGCCCAGGCCGCCCTCGATATCGGAATACATTTTTTTGGCAGGCTTTGGATCGTCATACTGAGCGTGCATCCAGGTGCCGAACAGACCTGTTTGAAAACGACGCCCCGGATATTCCTGCAACAAAGGCCAGGCTGCTACATACATAGAGAACCCGGCGTTATATGTCTTTTGAACTCTATCGTTAGGGACGAGCAGGTATCCGGCCATCTCTCCTTTCTGAATCTCATTGGGGGCGCCGATCACAGGTGCCCGGGGCAAGAAGAACACGAGAGCCAGACAGGAAGTGAACAATGTAAAAAACCTTTTTTTCAACATAAGCTGACATTTCCCATTTACACGGCTAACAAGCATAATTTCCTCCTTACATCACCAATAATCTTACCAAATTCTCCTTGAACTGTCAAGAATACACTATTTCTCTAGTCTCTAATTCACCAATTCTCTAATCAACTAACCTGCTGTATCTAATCCGCCCCAAATCCTCCCCCTCTTTCGGTTTACGAAAAACAAATAAATGCTCGTGCATTATCAGGTAAAACTTGTCCTTTTTGGCCTTCCATCTCCATCGCTCGGTAAATTTACAATGGTGCTGCACCTTTATAATGTCCTCTTTCAGTATGAAGCCGGCCTTTAGAAAACGCTGCAAAACATTAAAAGAAAGCGGCACCATGTGTTTTCCTTTTCGTGTTTCGCCTATAAGGATAGCGCAGTATTTGTTCGGCTTCAATACCCGAAACAATTCTTTGGCTATTATCTCAATCTCATCACAAAACTTCGGCAGGCTGCCGATATTCGATAAATCTTGTGCAATACTGCCCTCCGAGTATTTGATGATATTCATATACGGCGGATGAGTTAATATCAGGTCGAACGAATTATCTTTGAGAAAGGACAAATCCCGGGCATCGCCGACCTTTACCTTTTGCCTGCTAATCGGCTGATGTTTGAATTTTAACGCCTCTTCGGCCAGCCTGACCGCCTCCGGGTTGATATCCATCCCCAGCGCATCTCTTGCCAATAGCTTTGCCTCGATTAATGTTGTTCCCGCCCCCACCATCGGGTCCAGTATGGAATCGCCCTGCTCGGAATACATCTCGATGATATTTCGCGCTATCTGCGGCGCAAAATTCCCCCGGTACTTCGGATTATGCGTCGCCCAGCTACCACGCTCGGGAAAAGACCAGACGGTCGTCCATTCCAGAGGTATCTCTGGTACGTCAAACGTTAAATTGGTCTTATTACTGCTTATCACAAATCCCGACTTTTAATCCTTGCATTATTAGCAAGCGCATTTTTGACGGGATCGTAGATCAGAAAATGCAATTGATCGACTACCTATAGGTAGCAATCTTTGAAAAAATGAATTTTTTTTAGATGAGTGATTTCGACTGGATATGACAATTTAAGAGTTGACGTATTTGTCTTAAACGTCCTTCCACAACTTTCTATAGACACCTCCGCCAAGGAATTCTACCAACCCTAAATCCCTTAGTTCCTGTAGCTGTTGCCTTATCTTGGCTTCTATATTGCGATTTTCAGGATGCAACTCCTGAAGTTGTTGTTTTTGTGCGTATACTTGATCTAATTTGAAGATATTAACGGGGATTTTCGAAACCAAATTGAACGTATCCCGTCGCCAGCCGGACAATGTATTAAGTATGGTTTTAACACCGCCGTCGTACAAGTCATCTTCCGGTTCGTAAGGTTCCTTTGGGAATAAATCCTTTTCGGATTTCTCAAATTTGATTCTTTTCTCCTTCGGCACTTTTGCAAGAATATCTTCTGTTGTGGAAAGAATTTCTTCAGTGACTGTGGATGCTTTTTCTTCATCTGAAAAGAGTTGCAGGAATTCGGATTTGAGTCTGCCTGCAGTATCTGAATCGTCTATGAGAACACCGCACTCGTAGTTGTTTTGCAACCCACCAAGAGTCAAGTTCGCCGATGTGATGATAGCGCGCTCCGAGTCGAAAATGTATGTTTTCGCGTGCAGTGTTGGATAGTTCCGTACTTTTATCTGGTTTTCGATAAAATATCTCAGAGCCGATATGTCGGATGATTGTCGATAAAAATTCGTTAGCTTATAACTTGTCAGCAATGATATTTTCGCTTCGTTTGGCTTATTGTCCAATATCATTTTTGCCACGTTGGCCTTAATAAAAGGGCTGGCTAGTAGCTGTTCGTTTGAGTTCTTAACCAGTTCAAGAAATATATCGGTCGATGGATTAGTTATTATTTGAAGGTTCATTTTAATTGCTCCTAAAATAATCAATGAAATGGCATTTTAACAGATAACAAGTTACTTATCAATAGCTGAAATATCCAGTAAAACCTTAATGCTAACATTTAAAGCCTTGGCAATTTTTTCGAGGTTTTTTAGGCCGATGTTCTTTTCTCCCCGTTCGATTTGGCCAACATAAGCCCTGTGAAGACTTGCTAAGGTAGCCAGTTCCTCTTGAGATAGATCGCGTTCTTCGCGAATTCTCCGTATGTTAAAGCCAACTTCCTCATTTATATTGCTTTTCATAAGTGAGAGTATTGTTGATCAACAAAAACAGCATGTCTACGATACTATAAGTAGCATTTTTAAGAGGAAAGATTGGCGCGAATTTCCTCAAAACAAGTCTTTACGCTGTGTCCGGATTAATTATAATTTGAAAAGCAATATTGCAGCGGCTGTCTATCTAATTGTTATCTATCCAAACTCTTGAGGAAAAAATGGCTAAAAACGAAAAACTTATACCTTTTGATGAGGCAATACATACGCTAAGAGTTTCCCCTCTACACTTTCATATCTGGCAAAATGAAGGTCGCTTTCAAATACGAACTAATAAGAATGGCAAAGTTTGTATAAGCTTAACAGACTTGAAAAAATTAGCATATAGCGAGGATGTCCATGAGGCAGCCATAGAAACAATGAAAAACAATTTTATAATACGTGAAAGAGAGGAGATAGTGGGAAAAGAGAAGTTCCTACTGCAAAATAAGAAAAAAATAGGAAAATACAGAAGATATATAAAAATACTAGAAAATATTCACTCCAGTTATCATAACCAGTTAGATATTGTACATACTGAATCTGCTTTAGTGGCTGCCTATGTACTTTATTCAAAAGTAATAAACTTATTAAATATGGCTTGTCTATGTTTGGAGAATCACTTCTGGGAAGCTGGTATTTTATTAAGATCGATCGATGAAGTAATTAATCTTGCTGAGTATTTTGTCATTACTCAGAAAACTGAAGAAGGAAAGAAAAATCTCAAAAAATGGTTTAGGATGAATGAAATTATTTCTCACTCCACCTGCCGGAAGGCTATATCAGCCCTTATAAGCACTCTTCTGAAGGCGATAGATTTCGAGGCCCAGAAAGAATTGCAAGACGAACTCTATAGGAAAAAGTCAAAGTGGATTCATCCTACTTTCAATGGAATTCTTGAAGTATACCGTACAAAAATGGGAAGTAACTGTATAATGTATCAAGGTTTTGATTATGGCCCTTGCTCCTACTCCGGGAAAATATTTGGACTAACTGATTTTTTTCAATCGAGCATTTGGACGGCTGTGCAAGGATTTTTGATGTGTTTTGGCCAGAACATACCATTAACAAAGGAACATAAAGATATTTTATATGCACTCGATAAAAAGTTTTTGGCGCAGATTGATAAACGATAAAACGCGTTAAAGCCGATCTCCTTGTCAATGTCGCCCATGTTTTAACCTCCTGAATTGAATTTTATGGATTGATGCTTATTGGTCGACTACTTATAGGTAGCGAAATAAAATTAAAAGTAAAAATGTAAAATGCAAAACTAAAGGCGTGTTTCTTTAATCACCGGCCGTCTCCCGGCCACAACCAGCTAAATACTATATACTATTGACTACCGACTAATTTCCCGCCTAACCGTGCCTATTGACTAATCGGCTGCATCGTGAAGCTGCCCGTTTTCCCCTTTTCAGATTCGTACTTGCCGTCGAACTTTGTACCCACGACTTCTCCTCTCCATGTATATTTACCGTCTTCCTCCCCGAGGTCCGCGTTACCGGAAAAGACGATCCTCTCGTCTTTCTCCCGGCCGGTCATCGCAATTTCATAGAAAAATTGTCGATTGCAGTAGCCGGCGAAGCGGGCCTTCCAAAGCGAACCATCAACGCGCCACGCAATGCACTTCAACGCGCCACCGTGACCGCCCTCCTCGTCCGATTTCCACGTACCTGACCAGGACGAGGTTTGTTCTACTCCTTCAGGAACTTTTATCGTAAAGCTCTTGTCATCACAAAAAACTACATCGCTGTCATTTTCAGCGTTCTCCGGCGATTTTCCGCAACCGGCGATAAATAAAAATAAGCAAAGAAAACATATCTTCTTTTTCATCTCAATTCCTTTCATAAATTTGCGACCTTGCTAACGGACTTGACCTTATCGGCAAAAGGCAGCCGCTGCGGGACTACGTGCACCTGCGTCGTAAACTTATGAGGAACAGCATCCCCGCTGTCGTAAACCATCTCGACGAAAAACGCCGTCCAGCCCTTTTCCGGATTCGCAACCTTGGCAACATACCGTCCGTTGTCCTTTGGTTCGAGTGGAGATTTTTTCCACACCCGCCCGATAGTATCAACGCGAAAATCCCGCGTCTTTTCATTCGTTGCCTGCCAGAGATTAACCTCTTTAAGCTCACCGCTTATGGGCTTGACCCTTATCCTGTTCCCTTTCACCTTCCACGTAAACTCCGGCAGCGGCGAATCAGCCAGTATCGACTTATAGAACAATAGCAGGCTGGCCGCGGCGCTGAAGTCCAGGCCGTGGTCCGTATTGGGAATGTATCGCAGGTATTTTCTGCCCGGCAAATCGTCAAAATAAAATTGAGCCGAATCCGGCAGAAAGAACTGGTCCCCTGTCGAATTCACCAAAAACTTCGGCATCGTATATCGGTCCCGGTACTCGTAAGGGTCCACGATTTTCCTAAGCGCCTCGCCTTTCGCCGTCAAGAGCCTGTCAAAAACCTTCATCTCCTGGTAATCGTGGATGGCCGGTGCATAAAACCCGTACGCGCTCAAATGGTGTTCCATCGACTCTTTCATATTCAGCACGTCGATGACCGCCGGCGCTATCACCGTGACGCGCTTATCAACCGCAGCCGTCAGCCACGTCGTCCAACCTCGCTTCGATGCTCCGGAAACGAAAAACTTTTTCACCTCCACCCCCCCGCCGGCGTCAGACCCAAGATACTTCTGCACCGTATCCATTGCCCGCACCGCGCTTTTCACCATCGGAAGCAGTAGCGGCCACGTCTGGTCACCCGTGGCCAGGCACTTATCAAACGTATAAGCTATAATCGCATCTTCATATCGAGGCCGACCGCCATCGGGAAAGTTCAATGGCTGGTTCGGCACCATCCGCAAATCCGCAACGACCGTCCCGCTCCCGAGTGCTATATGGACCATTATCATATCGGCACTCTTTGGAGCAGCGTTATTGTTACTGCCCCCGTTTATCCACAGCAGCCCGATATCACTTTTGATTTTGTCAGGCTTGATTATCGTCAGCCAATGCTTCCACAGCGTCCGGTCGACCTCTTTCTTACTCCGCCACGACTGGGATGTCATATCAATAACGTAGGCCGTGTAGCCTTTGCCCTCGATTGTGTTGACAAGACTGTACTTATAGCTTGCATCAGGCTTTTTTACATAATCATCCAGCGCCGTCGCAAATACGAGCTGCGGCGCGACAAAAACCAGAACAGCCACCATGACCAATTTACAAATGCTTTTGCGATAGTGTGATTTCATAGCGTACCCTTTCCTAAATTTAAGTGAGGATAGAATTCTACCGCATATCATGGCACAATGCAAGACAGAACCCACCGCCCAAAGAAAACCCCGCTGGCCTTACTGAATTTGATATGTTTTCGGTGCCCCATCCGGCCCGATACTGACCGTAAAAATACCCTTTTCAGGATATACACTGGCCTTGATATATTGGCCCTTTTGAGGGTCGTCCTTTGGATTCGCGATAAACTCAGCCGCGGTATTGCCCGCGTCGCCGTACTGCGTATTGTAATGAATCTGGAAGATCGCTTTGACGGATGGCAGCCCCTTTAAGACGCCGAACGTCCTCGGCTGAATCCCCTTTCTTGGCCCGTTCATCGCTATGCACACCGTCGGACTAAGCGCCTTCAGCAGTACAGGATTATTACTCCGGTCCAGCCCGTGATGTGTTACCTGGTAAAGGTCCATCTTGCCGACTCGATTGACAGGATGCGCCAAATGATGCTCCACGTTCAGGGTAATGTCTCCTCCGGCAAAGAACTTGAACCGGCCGTATGTCAAAACCAGCGCGATGCTCCCTGCATTATTCGAAGTGTCCGCCCTCCTCGCCATCTCGATTCCTTCCACAGGTGCATCAACGTCTCCATCGAAGCCTTCCACACGTTTTTGAGATGCCACACAATGCAGCTTGATAGCCCCCTTCTTTCCTCTCCCCACATTCTTTAGCCCAATATCCTCACCTGCGCTCAATAGTTTCGTCTTTCCTTTAGTGGCCTCCTCGTACAGCGGGCTCAGTTGTTGGGACCTCTGCCGCTTACTGATATTTTTCGCCGGCGTATCGTTGTCTATAAAGTGCTTGATTGGAATCCGCTTGGATAGCTCTAATATCCCTCCGTAGTGGTCAACGTCAAAATGCGTAGTGACCAGGTAGTCGATATATTTGAGCCCCGCATCCTTGCACGCCCGATACATCCGGTCGGCATCGCGGTGTTTAGGTTCCAGCGAACCGGTATCGATAAGAACCGATTCGCCCGGCGGCGTAACAATAAGAGTCGAGCCGCCGCCAGCCATATCCAGAAAATAAATATCCAGATTCTCACCTGTTTGCCCCCTGCCTGGCCAGGCATTACACCCAAGAACCGACACTACCGCAAACGCTATGAACATTCGTTTCATGATATCGAGCCCTTTCTTTACTTCTCATGGTCTTTTGCATTCGAATTAAAGCTAATGATATCAACTGTTTGGCCGTTTCTCAACTTTTGAGTGAATTTTCTGCGAGGATACGCGTTGGGAGCTTCTATTTGGTCGGCGGCGGGAGCGAGAGAGTTACGCCGGGTGTTAATCTGCATACGGGGCAGTATATATTGGCTTTGATCCGCCACACTGATGGCGGACAAGAATTGGCTTTGTTCCTGCTTCGCCAAAGGCTACGACAGGATAAATTGGGTTTGAATTGGGTTTGTTTTTGCATTTTATTGGCTTTAATTGGCTTTGAATTGGCTTTAATTGGCTTTGAATTGGCTTTGATTGGCTTTGATTGGCTTTGATTGGCTTTGTTTTCCCGCTCCACCAAGTGTCCATTTTGTCATAATCCTTTGTTAATACTTTATTTACGTTCAACTTGACTTTTTGGAAATTGGCTTTGTTTTGCATAAAAAGGTTTATTTGTAAAGAACTCTCTATATATGTCGAGGTTTCTCTACAGTTGTAAAGCGCATTATATAGACGTAAGTCCTTTATTAATCGCAGATACCTTGGGCACAAGTTACGCTGATTAGAGGGATTTTTTAGCCACAAAAATGCACAAAAGACATCCGCCTTCGCTAAAGCTACGGCGGACAGGCTCCGGCATGGAGAGAATTTAGACGCAGATACCTTGGGCACAAGTTGCGCAGATTTCGCAAAAGAATGTAGCCACAGAGGTTTTTGCCGGCCGGTGCGGACTTGGCAGCGGCTTTCTCGATACCAGTATCTGTGAAGCTTGCGGCCGGCGTCCTCTGGGCCATCGGGGATGGCCCGCATAAGAATATGCAGGCTGGCAAAAAGGGATTCTTTATTAGTCATTAATACACCAAAATGTTTAAAACATTGGCATTTATGATGCAAAATAATGCTTTTTTGACTTGCCCCGAACCAATTTTGCTCAGGCTGACGCCTAAATGGTACAGGGCTACTCGTGCGGAGCTCCGCTAAATCCTGCCATTTCTATGGCGTTAAGTATTATACCAAACTGGCCCGGAATGTTCAATAAAAATCGAACTATTTTAAAAAAAAGTGCTTTATAAGCACATAAGTAGCGCCGCCTTACAGGCGTCGAAAAACAGAAGGCAGAGAGGGTTAGGGGCCAAGGATAAGGAAAAAAGACGTCTGGATCCCTGCCTACTGCATGCAGGGATTCGGGATTCGGGATTCAGGGCTGGAGGCTATTTTTTTTTGTTTTATTTTGATATTTGTCTTATTCCCCCCTCCCTGCTATTATTACATAAATCTGCCTAAATAAAGCATCTGGGGAAAAACAAGCGAAATTTCTTCTTGACGCCAATTCCACTTTCCGCTATTTTATCCGTCTAAAGAACGCAAGCACCCAAGGGCGCAATACTTCCTTGAATCGTCTGTTTGTTATTCCGCAATAAATGCGGAATCCATACGAGATACGCTTTACGAGGTACGAAATACAACTTTTATTGTGCGGTGAAAGGGAAAAGATTATATGCTAGTTTTTCAGCGAAAGGAAAGAAAATGGCTACAGAACCAACAACTGAAGAAATGGAGCGAATTATTTTAGATATTTATGAGGAACTTCATGTGCGTTCTGGTGAGATGCTCCTTGTAAATACCTTACGTTCAAAAATTATCGATATGGGATATAGGATGGAAGATTTCCAAAGGGGAATGGGTAGTCTTATTGAAAAAGAACATGTTAAGGAGGAAAATAATAGTTTTTTCCTAACTGACTCCGGTTTTAAGGAAATGTGATTAATTAAATAACAGCCACTTGACGGGAATTGGGGGTTTGGTTCGTTGCTCGTCACTTGTCGCTCGATGTTCGCAAGAGGAGGATGAAGAGTCGGGATTTCTTAATTTGACGGAAATTGCGGTTTTGGGTATTATTAGTAGCAAAGTTATGGTAGTTATCAATTAGTCAAATGTAAAAAAGGTATTTATGAGGTAACAGCTTGTGCAAAATAGGATGTTGATAGATTACAAGGGAAAGAAATCAATCCTTACAATTCCCAATAGATCCGTATCTGCTAGACTCGAGCGAATTAAGACGTTTCAGGGATTGCTACTTAGTGATTGGGAAAATATACTAATACAAGGAGACAATTTAAGTACTCTAAATCTACTTCTTGAGAATCCTGAGATTAAGGGAAAGATACGCTTAGTGTACATAGATCCACCATTCTCTACTAACCAAGTATTCAAAAGTGGTAATGGTCGGACAGCAACTATAAGCCGAAGCGAACATGATGCCATCGCGTATCGAGACACACTAAATGGTCCGGAATATTTAGAGTTCCTGCGTGAACGACTCGTTCTTCTTAGAAGAATCCTTGCATCTGATGGAGCAATTTATGTTCATATAGATTGCAAGATGGGCCACTATGTGAAAGTTATTATGGATGAGATATTTGGGCCTGAGAAGTTCATCAACGATATAACGAGGATAAAATGCAATCCTAAGAACTTCGCGAGAAAAGGTTTTGGAAACGTAAAAGATATGGTTCTATTTTACTCAAAAACAGCGCGATATATTTGGAATGACCCAAGAGAGGATCTAACGGAGAAAGACGTAAGAAGATTATTCACTAAGGTGAGTCAGGATGGTAGAAAGTATACAACGACTCCTCTCCATGCACCAGGAGAAACCAAAAATGGACCTACGGGTCAAAAATGGAGAAACATGAATCCACCCAAAGGAAGGCACTGGAGATATCCTCCTAAAGAGTTAGAAGATCTTGACAAAGTTGGGTTAATCGAATGGTCTTCAACTGGTAATCCTAGGAAGATAATCTTTGCAGATGAGATTATGGCAAAAGGAAAGAAGCGGCAGGATCTTTGGAAATTCAAAGACCCAGCATACCCATCTTACCCCACAGAGAAGAATATGGATATGCTAAAAATGATAATTGAAACATCATCTAATCAAGATGACATTGTTTTGGATTGCTTTGCTGGATCAGGAACTACACTAGTTGCTGCGGAAGAAACTGGCCGAAGATGGGTAGGGATAGATGAGTCCAAAGTAGCAATTAAGACTTGCTGCGCTCGGCTCTCAGATATAAAGGAACATACACCATTTACGTTTTACAAACTCCGGAAGGCAAAAGGACAATATAATGGCAAATAAGTGGGTAGAAAAATCGCTTAAACTAGCGTGGGAAAGGGATTACTTGGATCAGCTTATGAATATTTATCCTGCTATTCCTAGTTTTAGAGAACCTCTACCGAATGACCTGAGGGAAAAAATTAAGGAATCTTTTAAGCACAAGAAGGATAAAGACCTCGTAGAAACAATATTATCAGCTAGGAAACAAAATTATCCATTTCCAATCGAACACCCATATGCAGCTCTGTTGGGGGGACTTCCACAGGAAACGAAAAAGGTTCTGTTGGATAAAAATCCTAAGGTAATTAATATTATTGCAAAAATACTTTTTCTTATGGGTATTTCAGATGTTATTAAGGGGATTGAGCGACCTCCTGATATTAACAGACAGATGGGTCCTCTTTTCAAGCAATGGTTGAAGAAAAATTTTTCGAATAAAAATGAATATTCTTTTGACACCGATTTGTTGAAATCAACTAAAGGGAAGATAACTTTTTTTGATGGTGCTGACATAGCTATCGATTCCTATGTTCGTCAGGTTTTAAAAATTGATCTTCCACAGTTAAGCTTCAGACGAGACCTTTTAGTGAAAGTTAATGGCATTATAATTGTTGGTGAGGCGCGTTTTCTGAGTACGTATGGTGGGTCGCAAACACGGGACATAAAAAATACCTTAGTATTCGTTAGATCTGTTAATACAAGAGATATCAAGAATTTCCGGGCAATAGCCATAATTGACGGTATTGTATGGTTTAACAATTCCTACAAGAAACTAATTGGAGGTGTACCTGATTCGGTACCTGTCATGTCAGCTTTATTAATAGAGGACTATCTCAAAGAGTTAAAGAGTTAATTGAGGGCAAAAAATTATTAAATAAATAAGATAGATTTTGAAGTGTCTGAAAAGTTCTTAACCAAGGGACCAAATACGAGAGGTGAATAATGGAAAAGAGAAAAAAACTCAAAACAGGGGATTGGACAAAGAATGAGATCAAAAAACTGAGGAAACTTTTCCCAAATATGGCATGTTCAGAGGTTGCCGCAAAACTTGGCCGACCATTCTTTGCGGTAAAAAGAAAGGCATATAGGTTGGGAATTTACAAGTCAAAGAGATATATGAAGAGTATTGGAAGACGGTAAAAAAATTTAAAATTGAAATGACCCGAAGAGCAACGACGATTGAGTCTGCAAAAATAGGTGGGTGCCCCTATTATTCACAGAAGACGAAAGCATCTTAGTGCTTTAGTTAAGTATGATCCAAAGTTCGCTGGTTTTCAAAAAGCAGTTCGAACGAGGGTTACTCTAATTCATTGGACTACGATAAAAGCTGCAAAAAACATAATGAAAAATGGTTTTGATCCAGCATATCTTAAAGGTGGAGGCCAAGGATGGGGATTATATCTTGCTGAACACCAACAGGATTTGGATTTTGGACCTATTTCTTTCACGTCTTCAAAATTTGGTGGATCAGAATGCATGCTTACTGCCAGTTTTAAAGTTGGTTGGGTGCTGGACCTGACTAAGCCAAATACACTTTATCAAAAAGCGATGGTTCATGCATTAAAAACCGGGCAATTTAGAGAGCTATTACATCAAGGTAAGTTTTTTATCGATGAATACTGTAAAATCCACGGTTATGATTCTTTAGTATATTTAGGAGGGGGAGACAATACAGCTGTGTGGTGTGTCCTTAAAAATCCAGCATATATTAAGGGTGCTGAAAATATTAAGATTCAATTATTGAAAGGAAAACATGGCCTGTGGCCGAAAACTGGTGGTGCAGTTTGGCTTACTTCTGATTATTCTGGAATAGCGAAAGTGGATACTTACACTTTACGTCCTAGAACATGGCAACAAAAGGTTCCGAAAGTTCTCCAATTCCTTTTTCCACCTTCTGTCAGGAATAGAATTAGAACTCTGGTTGAGAAATTTAAAAGAAAGGATTTTTCCTAGTTCATTGCCAAAGGGAGAGAAGGGCGGGGGTTAATTTAAAAAGACGACTGGATTTCCCCTACGTGGGGACAAGGCGATGCACCAACCCCCTCTGGCCAATAAGATAACCCCGGCCTAAGGCATGCTGGGGCAGGCAGGATAGAACTTATGAAAGAAAAGAATCCTACGAAGGTTGAGTGTTTATGAGGTATGCAGGACTTACCGATGAGCCGGAAAAAAGAAAACGGGAACATGGCAACCCTCGCGACTTCAGAGTTATGCAGCAATTCACTTCCGAGACGTCTGCCCGGCAATGGGAAAGGAGAATGCTGGCCCGGGGGTATGAGGAAGATACCAGCGGCAAAGGCTGGAAATATGGCTATACCTTTTCAATTTCAATCCGAAGGTAGCTCGCAGCTTTTTGCGGCTGGCCAATAAAATAGGAGCTTTATAAGCACATAAATAGCGCCGTCTTACAGGCGGTGGAAGACCCTAGTGCGATAACGTAGTCAACGTTATGAGCGTTTAACAACTCGAGCAGTTCTTTGTAGTCTCTTTGTATCTCCATAGACCTGGCATCTTAGAAATTCAACAGCGGAAAGACGCTCTTCGGGCGACCGGCTCAGCCAATACTGATGGTTCTGCCGGATTTCGTTATGATCGGCCATGCGATGCTTCTGTACTTTTTTCTCTATCACAAAACCTATTATACAGCACATCCTCAGGCAGGTAAAATAAAAAAAAGCCCGCATCCCGAATCCCCGTGAAAACGGGGACCCAGTAAGCGGCGACCCAGAAAAGCCCCCAAAGCCATATAACACCAAATAAAATCTCTTGAATCCGTGTAATCCGCGATTCATGCACACAAAAAAAGCCCCGTCCGAAGACAGGGCTTTTAATATCAAGAAACAGTTAAGCCAGGTAACGAAAGGCCTGACATTACATCAGCCCCAAAGGGCTGAGTTCTAGTATATCCCTAGAAAGGAGGTGATCCAGCCGCAGGTTCCCCTACGGCTACCTTGTTACGACTTAGTGCCAGTCATCAGGCTTACCGTCGGCAGCCGCACCCCAGCAAGCTGGGTTAGCAAACTGACTTCGGGTACTCCCAACTCCCATCACTTGACGGGCGGTGTGTACAAGGCTCAGGAACACATTCACCGCGTCATTGCTGATACGCGATTACTAGCGATTCCGACTTCATGTAGGCGAGTTGCCAGCCTACAATCCGAACTGGGGCG
>SDBU01005821.1_pt1 | contig 14642 bp, 3 predicted proteins | sample 2277071 | NCBI WGS metagenome assembly SDBU01 (sample SAMN10397929, study PRJNA504765) | marine sediment metagenome | isolation source: marine sediment core GS08_GC12, 126 cmbsf | place: Arctic Ocean: Gakkel Ridge, Loki's castle | collected 2008
CTGGGGGAGCGGCGAATGGCGCCAAGACCTTCTAAGGGACGGTGCATTCGGTCTGACACACGTTCAAGTCCGGCACTCGTGGGGGCACCGCCCCACGTCCCTGCCGGACCAACTTCATGAGACGCAGAGAGGAGAAGACGCTGACGCCCAACATCTTCATAACCGGCTTCTCTGGCTCAGGCAAGAGCACAGCAGGCCGCGAGGCGGCCCGGTTGCTGGGTTGGTCGTTCGTCGACATCGACGAGAGGATTGTCGAAGCGGCGGGCAAGCCAATCGAAGCCATCTTCAAGGAGGATTCAGAGATTCGGTTTCGCCAGATGGAGCACGAACGTCTGGCAGAGGTCTGCGAGGGCGAGCGTCAGGTGGTCTCCACCGGCGGCGGGATCGTGATGGAAGAACGCAACCGCCGGCTCATGGAGCGTGCCGGCCTCATCATCTGCCTCGAAGCCCGGCCCGAAACGATCCGGAGAAGGCTGTCGCAGCAGTGCATCGAGGCGCGAGGGCCAGTGGTCCGTCCGATGCTGGTCGGTCCCGATGCAACAGGGCGCATTCTCGCCTTGAAATCAGAGCGTCAGTCTAGCTACGCTTTGGCTCACTGGACAGTGCACACCGATCACCTGACGCCTGTGGAAGCAGCAACGGAGGTAGTGAGGGTGTTCAGGATGTTGGGGGAACGCTTCTTGCACGCACCAACTGAAGAGGCAAGCGACCTGGTTGCGACAGTTCGGACGTCATCAGGAGGGTATCCCGTGTGGGTAGGATGGGGGATACTCAGCGAGCTGGGCCAGAGAGTGCGGCGTATCATGTCGCCCGGCGCCGCCTACGTCATCACCGACGAAGGAGCGCGCCGCCTCGCGCGTCGCGCCCAGCTATCGATGGAGGCGGCCGACATTCCGAGTCACATGTTCGTTGTTCCGTCCGGAGAGCGGAGCAAGACGCTGGAGACGGCGGAGCGCATCTACGGATGGCTGGCGGAACGGAGGGCGGAACGCGGCCATCTGGTGCTGGCGGTTGGGGGCGGCGTCGTCGGCGACCTGGCGGGTTTCGTGGCGGCGACGTTCCTCCGCGGTATCCCGTTCGGCCAGGCGCCGACCTCTCTTCTTGCCATGACGGACGCCGCCATTGGCGGGAAGACCGCCGTCGACCTGCCCGCGGGCAAGAACCTCGTGGGTGCTTTCTATCAGCCACGGTTTGTCCTGGCCGACGTGCAGAGCCTCGAGTCGCTTCCCAAGCGCGAGCTCACTTCCGGCTGGGCGGAGGCTATCAAGCACGGCCTGATTCTCGATGAAGGGCTTCTGCGCATCTTCGAGGAGAATAGGAACGCTATTATCTCGCTGGACCGGGCAGCTAGCACCGACGTGATCCGGCGGAGCGTCGCGGTGAAGGCGGACGTAGTAGCCAGAGACGAGAAGGAGACGTTGGGAGTCAGGGTGCTCCTCAACTACGGCCACACCATTGGCCACGCCCTTGAGGCGGCCACCGGATACGACACATTCCTCCACGGCGAGGCGGTCAGCGTGGGGATGATGGGAGCGGCTCTCATCGGCAACTGTCTGGGGATGATGTCTGACGAGGAGGTTGACCGCCAACGCGGCGTGCTGGAAGCATACGGCCTGCCGGTGTCCTACGAAGACATCGACGTCGAGGCGGTGGTGCGGGCGATGGCCATGGACAAGAAGACGACTGGGGGGGCCATACGTTGGGTGCTTCTGGACGGCATAGGCAATGCCGTTACCCGTAGCGATGTGCCTGCGGACTTGGTGCGGCAAGCCCTCCGCACGTTGTGCCGGCGAGCCCAGGGAGGTGCTGTCGTATAGTGGAGTTGGTGTGGCTCTTGCTGCTGGGTCTGGGCGCCGGGGCCTATGGTGTCTTGATAGGGGCTGGAGGAGGAATAATCCTCGCGCCGATACTACTCCTGTTCTTCCACGCGGAGCCGGAGGTAGCAGCCGGCACGTCTCTTGCCTTGGTGTCGGTCAACAGCTTCTCGGGCACCGTGGTCTACGCGAGGCTCGGGGTTGTGGACCGGCGTAGCGGGCTGCTGTTTGCTGCGGCAGCCGTCCCAGGCTCGGTGATCGGGCCGTTCATCGTCAGCGATGTGGGCGGGGCAACCTTCCGGGTGCTTTTCGGACTGCTGCTGGTGGGTCTGGCTGCGTACATTCTGTCCCGTCGACAGTCTGGCAACAAGGCATCCGGAAGGTCGAAGCCAATGGCCCCCTTCATGATGACGGAGCGGCGGATTATTTCACGGCGCGGCCAGGTATTCGAGTACCGGTTCAACGAGTTTCTGGCGACCAGCTTCAACTTGTTCTTGGGGTTCATATCGGCCTTCTTTGGCACCGGCGGAGGATTCGTGCGCACCCCCGTGCTGGTGGCAGCCTTCGATTTCCCTGTCCTGGTTGCCGTCGCCTCATCAGTATTTGCTCTCTCCATATATGCCACGGTGGGCGCGCTTGTCCACGCTCTGCTGAGCAATGTCGACTGGTACCCCACTTTCCTCTGGGCCGGAATCGGACTGATCGTGGGCGGGCAGTTGGGCGCGCGGATGGCAGCCAAGATCCAAGCCCAATGGATAATGCGACTCCTGGTACTCTTGCTACTCATCATAGGAGTGAGGCTACTGATGCAGGGCGTGCTGGGCTAGAGGGCGATGGCGTGGGCGAACTGCCTATGGCGTATCGTGTTCAGCCTTGGACTTGGCCTCCTGGCGGCGCGGTTGGCAGTTAAGTCAACAGGCGTCAGGCTTTGGCCCGAAAGGCGGAGATGTCGGTTTTCACGTTGGAGCGAACGGACGGGGGCGCCCGGGCAGGTGTCCTCCATACGCCGCACGGGGACGTTCCGACGCCGGTGTTCATGCCGGTGGCAACCCAGGCGTCCGTGAAGGCGATCGGTCCCGACGATCTCAGGACCATCGGCGCGACGATTGTCCTGGCCAACACGTATCACCTGTACCTGCGCCCAGGCGTCGACGTCATAGACGGATTGGGCGGGCTTGGCAGGTTCATGAGTTGGGACGGACCCACGCTCACCGATAGCGGCGGCTTCCAGGGCTTCAGCCTGGAGCACCTCCGCGAGATCACCGAGGACGGCATCATATTCAAATCTCATATAGACGGCAGCCTCCACACCTTCACTCCCGAAGCCGTTATCCGCCATCAAGAGGGTATTGGCGCAGATGTAATCACGCCCCTCGACGTGTGCGTCCCTGCGAGCAGCGACAGGCACGAGGTAGCCGAGGCTGTAGAGCGGACCGGGCGATGGGCGGCGCGCTCCCTCGAAACCCACTCGCGGGGGGGCCAGATCCTGTTCGGCATCGTGCAAGGCGGGCTGGATCTCGAGCTCCGTCTGCATTGTCTGGATGCCCTGGTGTCCCTTGCTGCCCCCGGCCCCGTCGGGGACGGTGACGTAGAGGAACCGTCGCAGGGGTCGTTCGGCCTCGGCGCCCAGCGCGGGGCCGGCCGGCGACAGCGTCATGGCTAAAACGATCGTACTGACAGCGATAAGTCGGGTCATCAATAGGCTCCACTGTTGAGTTGCGTTAACGTATCGGTCATCGCGGGCCATCATACCGGCTCCCTATCTGAAACCCAAGTTATTGCACGCCGTGTCGCCTGACGCCATGCGTGCTTTCGTTCGACGTGTTGATTCCAGATGGGAATCCGAGATGACACCCCTGCGGCACGATCGGCAAAGGGGCCTCGACGGGGCGACCCCACGGCCTGACCAACGCCCCTCCCCGGACCTTCGTTGCGCTTCTTCCTCGGCCGGTCGCGGCGGGAATCTACTCCGTCGCGGGAGCTTCCATGAAGGCCGGATCGAGGATGTCGACCAGGTCGTCCTCGCCAATTTCCAGCAGGCGATCGGCCGACCAGCCGGCCTTCTCGCCGCCGCCGAGTTCGTAGACGCCCTTGACCGACGCGCTCTCCACCGGCATGGCTGTCGTCGCGGGCGCCGCGGCCAGGCTGGCGGCCAGGATGTCGATGGGGGTCGCCTCCGGCAGCGCCGGCGTACCGTTGGCCTGGCGGGCAGGCGACAGCGCCGATTCGGTCAAGAGCTCCGTCACCGGGACCTGGGCGTCCGCGCGAGGCGCCGGGGAGGCCAGGACGACGACTGGGGTCGTCTCCGGCAGCGCCGGCGTGCCGTTGGCGTGGGCGGCGGGCGAGAGCGCCGATTCGGTGGAGACTTCCGTTGTCGCGGCCTGGGCGGCGGTTGCATCGCCTTCGGCCTGTGCGGTCGCCGGAGCGGACGCTTCGCTCGCGGCCGGCGGCGGGCCGGTCCAGTTGCCCAGCAGGACGGCCAGGTCGCTGTCGTTCACGTCGGTGTCGCCGAGGCTCACCTCGGTGAAGTTACCCAACGGCCACGTGGAGATTATCAACGGCTCACTCTCCCAGTTGCCGAGCAGGATCGCCAGATCGGTGTCGTCGACGAAGCCGCTGTAGTTGGCGTCGCCGGGTATCGGGGTGAACTCGCTGTAGTCGAAGCTCCAACTGGTGACCTCGACGACGCGTCCGAGGTGGCCGACGACGGCGCCCTCGGCGATGGTGACGATCACCTCCCCGTCGGTCCACGAACTGCACGAGCAGACGACGTACCGGAACGTATTGCCGCCCATGGCGTCCACCGAGTCGATCGTGTAGGTCAGAATGGCCGATCCGGTGAGGGTCAGGTCGGTTATCTCGACCGTGGCGGGGTCGACCGCTTCGGAGTAGGTGACCTCGATGTAGTCGGGCATCGCGGCGATCGCATCGTCCTGGTCGGGGCTCTTGGCGATGACCGTGATCGCGTCGTGGTCCACCGTGAACTGCTCGACGTGGTCAACGCCGCCGCCGAGCGGGTTGCCGGCGATGTCGGTGACGGTCGTCGTGCCGCGTACCCGCAGCTCGTACAGCCCGTCGGCCAGCGTGCCGAAGGGGGTCAGCGTTACCAGCGTGGTCGCGTCGGTATAGTCGGGCGTCACGGCGACGGTAACGTCATCGACGTCGCCCAGCGAGCCGTTGGGCCCGGCGTAGGTGAGCACGTAGTTGCCGGCGTCGCGGGCCGAGGCGCCGTCCAGCGCCGTGGAGAAGGTCGCCTCCACGCCGTCGGGTCCGGCGTCGAGTGCGTCCACGGTCGGCGGGGTCGTGTCCACGGTGAGCGACACCGTATCGTTGACGGGGCCGGCGGCCGTGTCGGTGAAGGTGACGCCCACCGTGTGGCCCCCGTCGGCCAGCACGGGCGAGCCGGTGAAGGGATACGCGCCGGCCTGGGCGACCGCCTGCGTCTCATCGATGACGGTATCGTTATCGTAATCCACGCCGATCAAGCCGGCCTCGTTGACGGTGACGATGAAGGTCGGCTGGTTGACCGACGTAATGTTGTCGCCCGGGGCGCCCGTGTCGTCGGCCGGGTCGAGCACGATCGCCGCGGTCGCGACGTTGTTGTCGGCCGTGATGGCCCGTACCTCGTCGGCGCCGTCGTTGAGCTTGTTGCCGGTGAGGTCCTCGACGCTGGTGGTGCCGACCACGGTAAGCTGGTAGACCTCGTCGTCCAGCCCCGGCGTCAGGGTCAGGGTAACGCGGCGCAGGCCCGCATCGTAGGCGACCAGACTGATCCGGCCGGTCAGGTCGCTCTCGTTGCCGTCGCCGAAGGTGCCGTCGCCTCCGGAGGCGGCGAGGGCGTAGTTGGCCGCGGCCTCGGCGGTGGTTGCGTTGAGGTCCTCGTCGAAATCGACCAGGATCGCGGTCACCCGCCCGGCGTCGACGGTCGTGCCGACCGCGGTGACCTGCGGCCCGGTGATGTCGTAGGTGAAGTTTTCGCTGACCGGGTCGTTCGGGTTGCCGGCCAGGTCGACCACCACTCCGGCGGCGATGCCGACGGTGACTTCGCCCTCACCGAGGGTGTCGGCGTCGTCGTTGTACGTGTACCGCCAGACGCCTCCGCCCTGGTCGGCCACGGAGTCGACCGTCACGCCGGTGACGGTGACGTCGGCGGGGTCGATCGTGGCGGGATTGACCCCCATGCCGTCGCCGTCGGTCCAGCGGACGTCGACGTACCCGGCATCGACGTTGATGATGCTCGCCGGGACCGGCGAGACGATCTCGGCGGCCGGGCTGTCGATATCGATGATGAGCGTGCTGACGTAGCCGGCGCCGCTCTCGAGCGGGTTGCCCGCCAGGTCGCTGATGCCGGCGCCCAGGGCGAGTTGGTACCTGGCCCCCGGCAGCGGCCCGGAAAGTTGAACCGTCGCCTCGTGGGTTACGGCGTTGTAGGTAACCCCCGTGATGCGGGCGGACTCGTCGGTGTCGTCGCCGCCTTCAAAGAGTTCGTCGACGCTGGCCGTGAGGGTGTAGTTGGCCGTATCCTCGATCGTGGTCGCGTCGAGGTGAATATCGAGGGCGAAGATGTTGTCGGTGAACGTCACCACGTACTGCGTGGGTCCGGCCGCCACCGGCCCGGCCGGGTCGACCGAGACGACGGTCGGGGCGGTGTGGTCCAAGCGGAAGGTGCGGACGAAGTCGCCGCCGGCGACGGTGTCTTCGTCGCCATCGAGCATGTTGCCGCTCTCGTCGACCAGGGCCTTGGCCACGCCGCTGTAGATGGTCAGGCGGTAGTAGCCCTGCGGGAGCTGCCCGTTGAGCACGAGCTGGACGGTCTGCTCGCCGGACGTGTAGTTGGCCGCGGCGATCTCGATCTCGACGTCGTCGCCGGTATCGAATGCCTCATCGGCCCCGGCGCCCAGGAGGGCGTACAGCACCGTGCTGCGTGCGCTGACGGGGTTGAGGGTTTCGCTGAAGCTGAGGTCGATGCTGGTGAACAGCTCGTTGGACAGCGTATCGTTGACCATGCCGACCGGCTGGAGGTCGGTGACGATGGGCGGGGTGATGTCGGTGCTGGAGCTTTGGAACTCGTACGCGCCCAGATCGAAGAAGCGATACACCCCGCCGCCGGTGTTGACCGTGCCGGGGTCGTCCCACCGCCCCTGCCCGACCGCGTCGAGGGTTGGGGCCTTTTCGCTGTCGGCGGCGTCGATCATCGGCGAGCCCCCGGCCAACTGGAAGTCATCGTCTTCGCCGAAGTCCTCGAACTCGCTTCCCGGGTCGGGCCGCTCCCAGCCGAGCAGGTTGTCGGCGCCGTTGTGGTCCTGGAAGCCCGGATCCGCGGACATGCTGTTCTCGTCCTCGCCCGAGGCGGTCTGCCAGGCGAGCAGGTCGGCGGCCGCGGCGCCCTTCCAGGACCCGAAGTCGGCCGCGACGGTGCCGAGATAGACGTTGTTGTAGTCGCTGTCGAAACCGGTGGTGCCGCCGACCACGCCGATGCCGGCGCCGACGTTGATGTGCACGATGTTGTTGTACAGGTGGACGTTGGAGCCGTTGTTCTCCAGCCGGATGCCCGTGCCCACGTCGTGATGGACGGTGTTGTTGACCAGTTCGATGCCGCTCGAGCCGCTGATCGAGGCGCCGGTGGCGTAGATGCCCTCGTTGGCGTTATCGTAGATGATATTGCTGGTGATGCGATGCCCGCTCCAGTAGGCGTTGATGAACACGCCGACGGAGTTTCCGTAGATCGCGTTGCCGATCGCGCTGGCGGCGAACCGCTGCAGGTGGATGCCGTAGTTCGTGTTGGCGAAGATGCGGTTATAACGGATGGTCCCGCCGTTGTAGGCGGTGATGCCGGTGTTGTTGAGGAAGACCAGGTTCGCCCCTTCGGTGCCGGCGTGCAGCAGGGCGTCGGTGCCGACGTAGACGTTCGTGCCGCCGGAGATGTAGATGCCGGTGGCGTTTCGGCTGGCGACGTTACGGTACAGTTCGAGGTCGGTTTCGAGGTAGAACCCCTGCTCATCGTTGTCGTCGGCGGTGTTGTCGTAGACCTCGGTGCGGGCGGAACTGTTATCGTCGTCCAGCCAGAAGCCCTTGTTGTTGTCCCGGGCGATATTGTCGTGGATATCGCCTTGGTCGGTCCGGATCCACACGCCGTAGTTGTTGTTGTAGGCGAGGTTGTCCAGGAAGGTCAGCCCGCCGGCGTTATCGATGTAGAAGCCGTAGTTCAGTTGCGAGCCGACCTTGTAGGACGTGTTGCCCTGCACGAGCATGTTATACCCGTACAGGCCGAAGCCGGTGTTCTGATCGATGCTGGTGTTGCCGGTGGTCCCGTAGGCCTCGTTGTCGACGACCACGACGTTGGCCGAGGCCGAGTCGACGTAGAACCCTGTGACGGCGTTGTTGAAGGCGAGTGAATCGCTGACGGTCAAGCGGTCGGCGTTGTGGGCGACGAGCCCGTACTCCCCGCCGGTGAAGGTCAGGTTGCGGACCTCCACGTCGGGGGCCGAGCTGAGGTGCAGTACGTATCGGCCCGCGGCAACGTTGCCGCGCAAGAGAGTGGCGCTGTTCCCGTTGGTCGGGCCGGCGATGAGCACGCCGGCGTCGTCGGTGCCGACCACGACGTTGGCGACCAGGTTGTACGTGCCGGCGTCGACGTAGATCACGTCGCCGGGGTCTACGTCGTAGGCGTTCAGCAGGGCGTTCAGCGACGCCATCGGGTCGGCCGGCGTGGTGCCGGAGTTGTCGTTGTCGCCGGCGGCGGTGGTGTATTGATCGGTGCCGCCGTCGAAGACGTCGTTGACGTAGTACTCGTGTCCGGCCTGCCCGACGACGATGTAGCTGTGCGATTGGGCGACGACGTCCACCAGCGGGTCGGCCGCGCTGGCGCCGGTGATCCGGATGATGCCATCGAGGGTGCTGATCGCCGGGTTCCAGACCCATACGCCGCTGTTGGCCACACCGGTGGCGATGGGCGTGACCACCGGCGAACCGGACGACTCGTCGATGAAGTCGATGTCCACCGCCGCGGCAATGCCGCCGCTACGCCACATGATCAGCGACGCCTGCCCCAGCCGGACCTTCTGCCCGCCGGTGAAGCTCAGCAGTTGGATGAAGCTCTCGGGGGAGCGTGACGCCTCGCCGCTGTTGCCGTAGGCACCCAGGTTGATCCGCCCGCCGGCCTGGGAGGCCAGGGCCGGATCGATCGGCCCGACCGGGCTGAGCTCCTCGGTGTAGGCGTCGGCCGGGTCGCCGGCGTCGATGGCGGGGGAGTCTTCCGCCTGGGTCGGCCAGAGGTTATCGAAGGCGGAGTAGCTGCCCACCGTGGAGGCGACGTGCAGGTTGTCGTCGGCGCCGCGGTTGGCGCCGGTGGCTCCCAGCACGCCGTCGGGGCCCAGCGGATCGACGAAGTCCGGGTCGCCGGTGACCGAGTGCAGGTCCAGGTTCAGCTCCAGTTGCCAGTCGACCAGGTCGTCGAACGCCGCCTGCCAGAGGCCCAACTCCGCGCCGCCGGTGGTGTGGAGCAGGTTGTAGTCGCTGGCGAAGCCGATCTGGGCGCCGTTGGCCACGGAGATGGCGTACTGGCCGGCGCCGCCGGCCCAGAGGATGTTGTTCCGCAGTTGCACGTTCTTCGAGTTCCCGATGACCCTCACGGCAGAGACCGCCGTCTCGTACACCGTGTTATTGGTCAACTGCGTCGTGCCGCTGGAGGTGTTGGTGTTCTCGAACAGGACGCCGGTGTCGGCGTTGTCGTAGATCACGTTGTGCATGTAACGGTTGGTGCCGTAGTACGATTGGCTGTGGATGCCGCGATTGTTGGAGTAGATCGTGTTGCCGGTGATCGTGACGCCGCCCCGGGCGGTGTACACGCCGGTGCCGCTGTTGCCGTAGATGCGGCTGTCGGTGAGCGTGCCGGTCTGGACGTTCACGCCGGTGGTGTTGTCGAAGATGTCCATCTCGGTGGCCGTGCCGGAGAAGCCGCTGGACAGGTACAGCCCCGTGGTGTTGTTCCGGAGCGTGTTACGCTCGGCGTTCGTATAGGTCTGCAGCACCATGCCGGTGGTGTTGTCGTGGGCGACGTTGTCGTGGATGTCGCCGCGGTTGACCGACGATTCGGCCCGGAAGTAGAAGCCATCCCTGTTGTTGTAGGCGGTGTTGCCGTGGGCGGTGATCTGCCCGCCGGCCTCGACCCACATGCCGGTGTAGTAATTCTCGTAGACCTCGTTGCCGATCAACGTCACGGGGCCGGTGGTGTCGACGTAGATCCCGTAGCTGTCACGGCCGTTGACGTGGTAGGCGGTGTTGCGCTCGATCAAGGCGTTCCGGCCGGCCACGTTCAGGCCGGTTGGCTGATCCTTCGCGGTGTTGGGTGTGTCGCCGTGGAACACGGAGTCGCGGACGACGGCGTTGTCGCTGTCGCTGGAGATCACGACGCCGTAGGCGTTGTTGTCGTAGACATGGAGCCACTCCAGGACCACGTCGTCGGAGTCGGTGCGGATCTGGATGCCCCGTTCGCCGCCGGTGACGTCCAGGTGGCTGAGCGTCACGCCGTCGGCGTTGGCCAGGGTGAGGGTGTACTGGCCGGTGGCCGAGTTGCCTCGGTCGAACACGGCCGTGTTGCCGTTGGTGGGTCCCTGGACGGTGATGCCGGCGTGATCGGCGGTCAGCAGGGCCGCCTGGACCAGCGGGTAGGTACCCGCATCGACGTACACGGTGTCGCCGGGGTCCAGTTCGTACGTGCTCAGCAGGACCGCCAGGGAGGCCATCGGGTCGTCCGGCCGGGTGCCGGTGTTGGTGTTGGCGCCGTCGGCGGTGGTGTACTGGTCGAGCCCGTCGTACAGGTCGTTGACGTAGTACACCGACACGTCGTCGCCGACGGTGAAGGTCGCGTCGGAGGTATCGCTGATGCCCGGGTCGAGGGCGTCGGAGACGCGGATCAGCCCGGCGAGCGTGTACGTGTCGGGGATCCAGGCGAAGTCGCCGTCGTTGATCTCCGCCGCCGAGAGGGTCGTCCAGATCCCGCCGCCATTGAGGCTCAGCTCGATCTTGACGAAGTCGATCTCCCCGACGCTCTGCCATTCGAAGACGACCGGGTGGTTGACGCGGTACTTCTCCGAGCCGTTGGGGGAGAGCACCCGGAGGAACGTCGCCGGCGAGCGGGAGGCCTCGTCGGTGTTCCCGTAGGCGCCGAGGTTCACGCGATCGCCGTCCTGGGCCGCCAACGGGTCGGCCGGGTCCAGCCCGGCGGGGGTATCCTCGGTAACCAGGTCGGCCAGGTCGCCGGAGTCGATGCCGCCCGAGTGGTCCCCGTCGGGGAGCCACGCCCCGCCGTGGTAGCTGGCCACGGTGGATTGCAGGTGGAAGTCGTCGTCGAGGCCGTTTGAGATCGGCGTCGTGTTGTACCGGGTGTCGCTCCGCCCGATGAGCATCTTGCGCCCCGGCGTCTCGGGGGTTACCCAGGCCAGGTAGCCCCGAGCGGTGCTCCCGTCGTCGGCGGCCTCGTAGACGAGGTCAACCCAGCCACTGGCGGGGGCGACGAAGATCGCGCTCTGTTGGACGCCCGAAGGTGCCGCCCAGTCGTCGATCAACGCCGTACCGAGGTCGTCGACGTACAGCCGCTGCGGCCCCTGGGAGTAGATGTAGAACGTGTACTCGCCCGCCTCGGGGAGATAGACCTGGGCGCTCCAACGGTACGACTGGTTGTCGTTGGGCAGCCCGCGAAAGCCGCCGTAGGCGGTGAAATTGACCCCATAGTCGATCTGCGTGACCGCGGGCGGGCCGGTGAGGTCGCCGTTGTCGAAGCCTTCGAACTGCAGGCCGCTGAACTCCTCGAAACCCCGGACGCCGTCGGGCCCGGTGGGGTCGACCAGCAGCGGGTCGCCGGAGATCGAGTGGGTGTCGAACCCCAACTCGTAGCGCCAGTCCTCCAGGGAGCTGAAGGTCGTCTGCCAGTGGGCAAGCTCCGCCCCGCCGGTGAAGTGGAACTGGTTGTAATCGCTCTGGAAACTGCGCTGGGCGCCCAGGTCGGTGCGGATGATCACGTGGTCGGTGCCGCCGGCCCAGAGGATGTTGTTCCTCAGGTGGACGTTCTGGCTGGTGCCGGTGATCTGCAGCACATCGGAGTCGAGTTCCATGACCGTGTTGTTGAGAAGCTCGGTCGAGCCGCTGGAAGTCTGGACGCTCTGCAGCAGGATGCCGCGGGCGCTGTTGTCGTAGATGACGTTGTAGATGATCGTGTTGGTGCCGTAGTAGGTCTGCGAGTGGATGCCGGTGGTGTTGTCGTAGATCAGGTTCCCGCGGACGGTCGTGCCGCCTCGGGCCATGTACAGTCCGGTGCCGGTGTTGCCGTAGACGCGCGAGTCCCGGAACGTCATGTCGCCCTGAAGGTTGACACCGGTGATGTTTCGCCAGCTCACCGAATCGCGGATCACGCCGCGGAAGCCGGTGTCGCTGTAGAAGCCCGTGCCGTTGTCGTGGGCCTCGTTGTTGAAATGCTCGCCATAGCCGCTGAACTGGAACCCGAAGCCGACGCTGTCCCACGCGGTGTTGTTGTAGGACCGGCCGGGGTCGCTGGCGGTCGAGTCGCGGAAGTAGAACCCGTTCTGGTTGTCGCGGGCGACGTTGCCGGATATCTCGAACTCAGTGGCGATGACGTACAGGCCCCAGGAGTGGTTGTTGTAGACGGTGTTGTCCTGGACCACCACGCCCGATCCCACGTTGCCGAGGTAGATGCCGTACTCGTCGGTGCCGTTGATGTGGTAGGCCTCGTTGCCGATGATCGTGGGGCTGAGCCCTTTGCTGTAGATGCCGTAGTTCTGGTCGTGGTTGCCGTCGGCGGCGTCGCCGTAGAAGGCGTTGCGGTGGATCGCCGCCCCGCTGGAGGCGGCGTCGTTGATGTACAGCCCGACGTGGGCGTTTTCGTAGACGGTCGAATCCTGCAGCGTGAACGCGCTGGAGGCGCCGGTCAGGAAGATTCCGTAGTACCCGCCGGTCACGGCGAGGTACTCCAGGGTGACCGCGTCGGCGTTGTTGAGTTCGAAGACGTAACTGCCGCCGGCGATGTTGCCGCGGTCCTGCAAGGCGGTGTGGCCCAGTCCGATGGGTCCGCGGATAATCACACCGGAGTCTTCGTGCCCGATGATGATGTTCGTGGTCAGATTATACGTGCCGGTATCGACGTAGATGATGTCGCCGAACTCCAGGTCGTACTGCTCGATGATCGCGCGGACCGAGGCCTTGGGGGTCGCCGGCGACAGGCCGTCGTTGGCGTCGTCACCGTCGGCGACGGTGTATTCATCCTCGGCGGGGTCGTAGGTGTCGTTGACGTAGTAGGCGGCGATCGGTTCACCGACGCTGAACAGCTCCGACACGGCCAAGACGGCCGGCACGGTTACCGAACTGATCCGGACGGCGTACAAGTCCGACAGGCCGAACGTGAGCGGGTCGATGAACCAGTCGTACGTGCCGTCGTTGGCTTCGTTGTCGTCCAGCAGGCTGAACGGCCCGGAGGCACCGGTGCTGGAGTATTCGATCTTTACGTCGCCGGCAAACCCGTCGGACCGCCAGCGGATGTCGTAGTGGGTGTCCTGCGGCAGCAGTTCGCCGCCGGCGGGGTGCGTGATCAGGACGTACTGCGCCGGGCTCTTGGAGGCCGTGGCGGTGTTGCCGTACGCCCCGAGGTTGATGTACCCGCCGTTGGGGAGCGGCTCGTTGGCGAATGCGTCGGCCGGGTCGCCGCGGTCGAGGGCGGGGCTGAACGACTCGGCCGGGTCGACCACAAAGGCCTCCAGCAGCGGGCGGTAGCTGCCTACCGGCGACTGGATATGGAAGTTGTCGTCGCTGCCGTCGGTGAAGGTATCGGCGCTGCGCAGGTAGCCGGAGCGGATCGTCTGCTTGCTGCCGCCGGTGAGCGGGGTGAGCCATTTCAGCCGGACCGCCGTATACCCGCTGGTGTCCTTGACCTGGTAGGAGATGGGCACCAGCCCCGCCGTCAGCGCGAGCGTGACGGACTGCTCGGCGCGGGTGGGGCTGTCCCAGTCGTCGATCTCCAGCGCGCCGTCGATTTCCAGCCGCTGGCCGTCTTCGGAATGGATGTAGAAGGTGTACAGCCCGTCGACGGGGATGCGGACGTGCCCGTCCCAGGAGCCGGACCAGTTGCCGTTGGCCAGGGCCGGGTCGGGCCCGGCGTACCAACGGGCATCGAGGGTCCGGTACAGCGCGGTGGCCACCGGCGGCCCGGACAGGTCGCCCCCGGCGTAGTAGGTGGCCTGCAGGCCCTGGTTCATTTGGGCCCCGAGGACGCCGTCGGCGCCGTCGGCGTCCACGAACAGCGGATCGCCGCTGAGGCTCATGGCGTCCTGGAAGGTGGCGAATTGCCACTGCACCAGCGAACCCCGGTCGCCCTGCCAGTACCCCACCCGCCCGGTGTCGGTGGCGTACAGCAGATTGTATTCGCTGGTGAAGCCGCCCTGGCTGGTATCGCTGATGTAGACGCCGTAGCCGGCCCGCGTCCAGATGATGTTGTTCCGCAGACGGACGTTGCGCGCGCTGCCGGTGGCGCGGATCCCGTCGGCTTGCTCCTCGTAGATCGTGTTGTTGAGGATATCGTAGCCGTCCGGGTGGGTGCCAAGCAGGCGGATGGCCGTGATATCGTGGTCGTAGAACAGGTTGTTCTGGATCAGCGTGGCCCCGCCGTACCAGCCCGAGCTGTACAGCCCGTAGCGGTTCGAGTAGATCGTGTTCCCGGTCAGCGTAGTGGCCGCAGTGTTCGCGCGAATCCCCGCGTCGAGGTTGCCGTAGATGCGGCTGTCGCGGACCAGACCGCGCTGCAGGTCGATACCGATGTTGTTG
>SDBU01005822.1_pt1 | contig 14639 bp, 16 predicted proteins | sample 2277071 | NCBI WGS metagenome assembly SDBU01 (sample SAMN10397929, study PRJNA504765) | marine sediment metagenome | isolation source: marine sediment core GS08_GC12, 126 cmbsf | place: Arctic Ocean: Gakkel Ridge, Loki's castle | collected 2008
TTATTCCTTAAAAAAATCAATTTTAGACATTAATTTCAAGTTTTATAAAATAAAAGCCCTTCAGCAAATTCCAAAGGGCTAGAAATGGTCAAGCTCCCCTAACGTTCGCCAGTTGGAACCAAATTATCCAAGATATTCGTAACATCTATAAACTAAAGGAGTTAATTAACATTCCTAAAATGGCATAAACAATGTTAAATCGACTATTTCCCCTTATTTATCAATAAACTATACTCCCTACTCTTATTCTAACCATATATTGTATAAAAGTAAGAATTATTCTTTTAAGATAAAACATATATTAAAAAGAAGGTTTAACCATATTTTATATTTTTAACCTTTTGAATATAAGAATATTATAAAACTATTAAATGTTTTCCCTCTTTTAAATAAAAAGCCCTTCAGCAAAAGGCCAAAGGGCTGGAAATGGTTTGGCTCCCCAGACAGGACGAGTTTCGCAACTTTTGTTTAAATGACAACATTAATATCTATCATGGCCTAAAGACTATAATTACAAAAATTTAAAGTTAGATCTCCTTTTAAAGCCCAACGTTTTCGTAAACTATTTAGGTTAGCCTTACTTAATAATTATTACTTTCCATAACTCTAATTACAGGAAGTAATGATCTACTTGCTTTCTTTTTTCCAAATGTTATATTCTTTGGAATATTTTTTTTTAAGCTTTTTATACTCTTTATAAAATACTCCTTCCGGAACAGACTGCCTACTTTCCATATATTCCAACCCTTCCCAACTATCCCAACGGAAATCCGGTACTGAATACATTCTGTTACATTTACTACAGTTGTTGCTATCCATAAATCCATATGTAGGTTCGTTTGGATCTATGTATTCAGTATATTGTCCGCAGTATTTACATCGTATTAGCCCTGCACTAAAAGTAAATTTTCTCATGAATACGTGAATAAGATAAGTTAAAATAGCTAAAACTATCGCCCTTACCAGGTATCCTGGATACTCTGAAAATTTATCTAAAAAAGATGTATCTTCTGAAAATAACAGTGTACCGAAATACGCAAAACTACCCATGCCTGTAAGATATTTTAATTTGTCAATCCACCAAAATTGTTTAAGAATAGCCTGGTTTATTAAGTGTCGTTTATCACTACTGGTTAGCAATTTTTTCTTAATATGTCTACATCTTTCAATATGAGGAATTAAACTAACTTTTAAATCATAATTAAACTCAGATAATTTTTCTAATCCTTTTGATGCTTCTTCATATTTACCTTCTCCATACAAAGTAACAGTTTTACCAAAATATGCATCTAAATTATCTTTGTTTGGAGACTCATATTCTACATTGATTTTACTTTTTTTCTTCATAGTTTATCTGTAAAAAATAATAATACACTTTGTATATTGTATTACCTTTTTATCTTTTCTCCCTTTTTTTATAAAAATAGCTCCTTTATGAATCTGACAATCTTAAAGGCAATATTGAAAAATATCCATAATGTAGCTAATATTCCTGGCAATACCAAAAAAATAAAGACGACCCACCACCAAAAGGAATATAAATCCGTCATAATTACAATAAGTTCACCGAATGCTCCAAAAAAAAGTACTGCGGCTACAAATAAAATGGATAATATAGTTATTATATCAAAATCTGTTCCCCTTTTTTTAATGTAAGGATTTTCCTCAGAATAACTCTGTTTAGAAAGAGGCTTATTACAATTTTCACAAAACCTAGTACCTTTTTTATTTTCAAAATCGCATAGAGGACATTTTATTTTCGTAATTTTACACCTCTACTTTAATCATCTGTTTCCTTAATTGGATCTTCAAAAAAGTGCCTTTACTTTAACAATTTTATTGCCTCTTGTATGATTTTATTTAATACAAACTTCTCAAATCTTATCTATATATTATTAATACTCTCTGTTATTTACTTCAAAAGAAATGTTTATAACATTCTTATTGCAAATATAAAAAATATTGCAGTTATAATGTCTATAGGCATCCAGGTGCTTCGAGAAAGATAAATGGGGGCTAAAGGGTTAAAAAGTATAGCAATAACTATAAAAACTACTTTTGCCCAGTCAATATTTTTTTCAAAAGCTTGAAATACCACTAAAATAGATGCTATACAAGTTATCCATCTTAAGATAGTGTAGTAACCATAAGGCCATTCGGCTATTGCTCCAAATAACATTAAAATAGTTAAAATGATAAAATATTTCATAAAATCTGTTTCATCCTTTCGACTAATTATTGGTTGCTTATTATTTTTCATTTATTTCCTTCTTTTAATTTTCTCTTATCAAATCTCTTACCTAAGGAATGAATTTAAAATTATTCAATTTTAATAGTTCATTTTAACTTACTAATTTTTTAAAATGCTTTTTGGTAATTCACTATTCTTTTTATTTATTTTTGCCAACTCCTCAATTATCTTTTGTTATTGCCCATATTACTTCTTCAAAATCACTATCATTTTCAATCATATTTATCAAGTATCCTATATATTCAAAATCATTGCATTCAATTTTCCATGTTAAAATATCTTTATCTACATTGTGGTTCCAATCAGGGCAACCATTAAAAATATTTTCCATTACTTTTTTAAAACCTTTATCCATTAATTTATTTTTCGCCTCTGTGTTTAGGATTCCTTTAACTTGTAAGATCATACAACCATTTACCCGAACTTCGTTAGCCAACTCTTCTTTTCTTTGTTTCTTGATTCCATCTGAAAGTCCAATAAAATATCCGATTGCTCCGCCAATAAACATATATAAAACATCCATGCAGACTCTCCTTTTATACTAATTTACTATTTATGATCTTTAGATTAGGTGATAACATTTAACGTAAATATTTTCCAACAAGCTTAAATAGTGGCGTATTATATTTTTGGGTTTATGGGATTATATAATTTGCCTTACAATTCCAACGGATTTCACCTGCACTCTTCCAATAGTGAAGTGTATTTTTAACGTTTCTTTTGCATTTAGTAATTCAAATTTTTGAATTTTCATAAAAGAAAAGTAAATATCGGTTTTAGTAAGAAATTGAATATAGTTAGTCAAGGTAAGGATAATTGCAGGTGAAAGAAAGGAAAGAATACTAAATTTAATATTTCTTTTTATACAGTGCATTTTCCAATATACTCTTTTCGATTTATATATAAAAATAGAAAAGTAATCGGATGTGAGTTTCGCACTTAATACTATTTACATATTCGACATAATTTTTAAAAATCCTTCTTTTTCTATAAAAAAACAAAAAGCCCTTCAGCAAATGCCAAAGGGCGTTGTTTGTAGGGGTTTGATGGAGGCTAGTAGACGAGTTTCGCAACTTTTGTATGAATGATAATACTAATATCTACCATAATCTAAAAACTATAATTACAACCGTATGAAGTCAAGATTAAATATATATTAGAATTCCTTTTTATAATTTATCATTAAATTTCCATGTATCTATATATGTGGTTACATGTTTTGATATAACGCTTTTTTCTTCCTTATAAAAATCGAATAATTCAAAAAGTCCCTTAACTGAATTTTCCACTAAATTAATTAGATTAACTTTATTTATATCTTTTAAAGCACCTTTTAATTCACAACAAAATTCATCAGCTTTGGTTTGAAAGTTAACTCTACGATTAAAAGTTTTAGGTTCTGCAAATAAGAAAGTTCTTCCTTGCAAATTGCCATTTTTTATTCTAATAAAAAATTCTGAATTTGAAGGTATCCCAATAATTGAATAAAAATTTGATGAAAAAATTACATTTTCAGTTATTCTTTTAATACATAGTATTTCTTTTAAACGTTTACCTTGCTTTTTCAAATCTTCATCAAAACTGTTTAAAAAATATATCGTTCCATCATTTTTTATTGCAAAATAAGTATAAATCTTAAATGGATTCTCATTATTTTGATTTATTTCTGAAGTAATTCCCCGATTTATTGGATGTGGCAAATACTCTCCGCTTTCATCAAATATCCATTTATAAGGAGTGCTATTTCTATCTGTGATTGCTTTATTTGCAGTATCTAATAATATTTTTAATGCAAATTCCTCGTTTATGTCAGGCAAAGTCATGATATATTCCATATAGCCTAACTTCTTGTTTATATGAGAATAGGCAATATTTTGCTGGTTTAGTATCCATTCCTCTTTTGAATTGCTACTACTATTATTAGATAAAACATTAATCCATTTCCATATCTTCCGTTCCTTCTCAGCATATTCACTTAATTTTTTCAAATATGTACCAACTCGAATGTAAGCAATACTCTCAAATTTTATTGGAGTATTATACGTAGGATCAATTTTAAAAATCACAACAGGCATATCATTATAAACATACTCAATAATTTTAAAATCTATTCGTGGTTGTAGCTTTCGTAGAAGCCAGTTTTCAAGTTCTTCATTTCCTTTTCTGTATTCTTTTGGTTTAAACTTAGTCCCAATCACTTGATGAGTTTTATCCTCTATTCCAAACAAAAGATAACCATAATTTTTATTTTGCAAACAAGCAGAGTTAGAAAGAGCAGAAATATATTTGCCTATCAAGTGAGGATTGTAATTATCCTTTTTAAATTCCACCCATTCGGTCTCTTGAGGCAAATTTATTAGATCTTCGACCAATTTATTAATAATATTATTTTGTTCCAATTTATTCCCTCCTTCCCATTGGCTATGTTTAGAGCTTTTAATAGAGATATAAGAAAGGAAATATTAGATGTAAATATTTTTTACAACATAAGGAGTATCTTAAAAAATTATTACTCTAAATCCCTTTTATAAGTATTGCTTTAACAAAACTCTTAACTGCTGGAATTATTATTTTTTTCTTTTAGAGTAGTACCATAGCTTAATACTACAATTGCTATGCTTTGCAAAATAATAAAGAGGAAATTATAAACACCATATTTTTCCTCTAACTTTTTTAGATTTTCTTTGTTCTTTACCCATCTCGATGCTAACCGTTCAAATTCTATATTATAATCATCTATATTTAATTCTAAAAGACCAAGTAAACGATTTTTCTTTTGTATTTCATATAATCCACTGGAAATAATACTATTAATCATTTCTTCATTATATTTTTTATTATTTGGCATCAAAGCGGAAAAGCTATTAATTGAGCCAATAATGTTTTTATTAATACTTTTATCAATTTCTTCAGAATCCTCCTCATGTGATTGAGCTGTTAAACTATATTTAATGTAATTTTGATTAAGGTAAAGAGTTGATAAGCTAAACTGTATTCTTCTATTTTCGAAATTATTTATTTCGCCTCTAAGTTGATATAGTTTTATACTTCTTGTTAAAGAATTATTATAATTTATTATAAGTGAGAATAGAATCAAAGTAATGGCAATGAAAATAAAATACTTTTTAAACCACAATTTCATTTCATCTCCCCCCTGTTCGCCTCGCAAAAGTGTAGACGAAAAGTGCCATCATAAAAGCACCGATAAAAGCTTCTGAACCTGCTAAAATTCTTCCTATACCTTCGAGGGGTCTAAAATCACCATAGCCTAAAGTTGTAAAAGTGATTGTGCTAAAATATAAGCAATCGAAAAAGTTATTTGAAGTAATTTCCTCGATACCAACAATGTTGCTTATTCCAGGATTCATAAAAAGAAAAGCGAAAAGTGTAATAATTAATATTGCTGACATTATTACTTTAGACGGCTGTATACCATATCCAAATATTCCATTTAAAAAACAAGACCAAAGCCATTTATGCAATGACTTAAAATGACAATTGCTTTTTCTCTCCATATCCTTTTCTTTTTTATAAGCCCAACTTTCGTCTTCGTATTGACCAATGCTATGAAAGTTGTTCTTCAAGAGCAAATAGATTTTTTTAGCCGGCAAATATTCCCCTTTTTCTTCCTGTAATATATGATTTTCTATTTGCTCCCTTTGCATATTTGTTTTTCTAAGTAATGCACCAGTAAAATCAATTAATGTATTTTTTACTAATTCTATATCTAAATTAGTGTTTTCTAAATAAGCACGATCAAATGATATTTTCCCTCCCTCATTGTTTATTCTGATAAATATTTTCTTTCCAGGAAGTGTTTTTATTCTTAAAAAATTTAGGATTTTAACTAAATATTTTAACCCAAAATTAGCATCACCTTCAAAAGTTGCATACTCAAAGTCAGCCTTTCCCCCAAAGGTTGCATCCGTAAAGTCAGCATCTAACTTGAAGGTTGCACACTGAAAGTCAGCATTTAACTTGAAGGTTGTTTCCTTAAAGTAAGTAGATATCTCGAAGACTACCGCCCCAAATTTAGCATTTCCCTCAAATTTTGCCTTTCCAAAGTCAGCATCTTTCTCAAAAGTTGCATACTCAAAGTCAGCCTCTCCCCCAAAGGTTACATCCGTAAAGTAAGCATTTAACTTGAAGATTGCATACCAAAAGTCAGCATTTAACTTGAAGGTTGTATCCTTAAAGTGAGTAAATGTCTTGAAGGTTGCCGCCAAAAATTTAGTATTTCCCTCAAATGTTGCATGCGCAAAGTTAGTAAGTTGCTCAAAAGTTGCCCATACAAAGTCAACATCTCTCTCAAAGGTTACATCCATAAAGTAATTAACTCCCTTGAAGGTTGCCTTTCCAAAGTCAGCATCTAACTTGAAGGTTGCACACTGAAAGTCAGCATTTCCCTCGAAGATTGCCTCTGTAAAGTTAGCATTTTTAAAAGTAGTAATACTTGAATCTTTTTTAAAATTTATATCACCGATAAAAACAAACTTCTTAAAATTATAATCACCATCTTTTTCTTTAATTTTATCAACATATTCTTTTAGTGCCTGCTTAAATTCTTCTTCAGTCTTCTCCTCTGCGCTTGCATGAAATATACAATACTTTGATTTTTTATGAGTTGGTCTTCCGCAAAGTAGGCATTTGTTGGAATTATTTTTTTCTTTGTTCATATATAACTCCTTTTTTGATTTTATACTTTAAATAAAAAATCTTTTGACAAAATTGCCAAAGGGCTGGAAAGTCTTTGCTCCCTACCTAATACATTGAGACTAATATGTTGTCAGAAGAACTGTTGTTTATACTCAGTAATCAAGCAACTTATATCATAAAGGTTTTTCCATTGGGTTATTTTCTTTGTTTAATTCAATTAAAAGATCTTCAACTAAATCTCGATATTCCTCTTTTAGCGTAAAATTGTCTTTCTCCCAACTATAATTTGGATATTCATAGCCTATTATCTGTCGTAAATAGTCCTTTTTCTTTTGTCCTAACTGATTTGAAATTAATGGTAAAAAATAGCCTGCTTGACTCTCATCTTTTGCTTTTCCTGCTTTTACAAATTCTTTTTTAAGTTCTCCCCTGGTTGCTGTTTTATTCTTTAATAAGAAAGGCAATACTACATTCTTAATTCTTCTCGCTGAATATAAATCTTTGGACAAGTATTTTATTAATAATTCTTTTAATTTTTCAAGAGAATAGTTCCCGGCTTCGTCAGACATTAGAATCTTAAATTTTCTCTTATCTATTTTCTCCTTTTCAACTTCTTCAGGGATTATTACCGTTTTTGACAATAATTCGTCACCAGATGAAGTCTTTATATAATTTAAAATAATTGCATTGATACCTATGTCATAATTTGAAGATAACCACTCTATCATCCGACTTAAAGATTCTTCAATAGATAATCCCACTAACAAAAGCCTCTGGGCTTTATTTACAACGAGGTCATCCAATTGTATTCCTTTAAAATTTTCTGATACATAATCTTCAAAAGACTGACCACTATATTCCAAGCAAACCTCGCTCAGTTTATCAATGTCCCAAGATGCCACATCTGAAGCATAATCTATCACCTGTGTGAGGACTTCCCTCGGTAACCTATCTCTCTTCAATTCTACTATCACTAGATTCCCTGAATTATCAATCCCCAAAAAGTCTAATGGACCCGACTTAGTATAGACTTGCTCACCGATTATTAGTATATCCTCACCCAAAATTTTAGGATTTGTTTTGATCCATTTTTCTAAATGCTCTTTTTCTCTTCTGGCCGTTTCAATCATGGATTCTTCTGTTTCTTTCAATTCTTCATTAATAATTTCCCAGGTCTTGATTCTTGTAGCCATAATAATACCTCCATAATAAATTCCATCTATTTTATTTAAATAGTTTTCCTAATGACTTCCCCGCAAAGACGATTTTCGAACTTTTTGTATGAGTGACGAAACTGAAAAAGTGTATCAAAACTTAAAAGAAGTAATTAAAGCTTGATATTATCATCGGTTATTAAATTCCTTAAGAAAAGTTAGAAAAAGTTACCGAATTATTGAGCTAGTCCACCTGCTCCCCTTCTTTCTTCTAAGACGAAATATTATTCTTTAGTTTCAACTCGTTCAAGTGCTTCTATATAAAAAGAAGGAAACCGGTGCTTGATTGCGTTCGATATAATTAAACGTAAATAGTATTTTGATGGTGGTTCGTGACAATTTGACTCTTTATTCTTGGCTACCTTGTAAGTTATGGCTTCAACCATTCTTTGTCCTTCTAAACTATCTACAAAGATTCTTATCTCTTGGTAGTACTTGGGGCAACCTTCTTTCTCTCTGATTATTTGAAGCTCATCATTGTCTATTTCTATCAGCAATCCGTATACCTCTCCGTTTTCTACTTCCATTATGTTTGCAACACCACACTTACGGAGGGAGGAATAATAGTTAAAAGCCAATCTATAACCTACCAGCTTTGCAGGAATTATCGACTTTTGAGTAATTTTAGGATAATTCTTTTTCTCACACCATGCATTTAAATCCTTTGTATCCATGTTTGAGCCATATGCGAAATACTGATGCATTTTTTCTCTACTCCTTTCACCCAGTATTGCAATTTTATTTGTATTTGGGTCTGGTCTCGACATTTGTGAAATAGGAACGCATCCTATCTTTTCTTTGGTTTAGCTTTCCCTTTTACGAGGTCTTCCTTTAGCACGTCTATCTATAATAATACCTAAAGTCTCAACCATCCATATTTATCTAATTTAAAAGTAAAATATTAATTGTCTAAGAAAATGGGATGTGTCCTTATTTATTTACTAATTTAATTATTCTAATCTTAAAAAAGCCTCTATCATTCCATTTTTATTTATATTCCAATATTTTGGTTGATGCGGAACGATGGCACCATTATTAATATCAAAACCAAAAATTTCTTTTTCAATGACTGCTAGATTTTTTATATTTTTTAGCGCTAATTCTTTAAAGAGAACTTCCATAACTTCTGGATTCATATGATGTATAGCGGCACGATAACTCTTCCAAATTTTTATTGAGGCTTCAGCACAGTCATTTGAAATAATCTTTTTCCCTTTTAATACGTTAATCAGTTCCTCGATGGTCTTCGTATCTCTATTTTCTTTTTGTTTACTAATAGAATTTCTTTCGGCAATAAGTTTTATAATACCTTCATTAATTGCATGACTCATCATGACTGTACCTATAAAATAACCATCACGATAGAGGTAAATGCATTCGGACGATGCTTTTGAAAAGTGATGTCCACCAATAATTTTTTGATGCTCAACCTCTAAATATCTGTTTATTTTTTGTTCAACAGTGCTTTTACATTCAGATTCAAGGCTTTCTTTGAGCCGCATTCTTCTGATTCTTTCTGAATTATCCATTTTATTTTCTCCTTATTATTCAATATTAAAAAAATATTGTTTGTTATGCTTATTGCACACAACTTTTTATTATCAGTCAGCTTATTACTACATTATTTTTACTCTATGTTGTAAACATAAATCTAACTGATCGGGGAAAACCCTGAACCCAATGCTATGATCATGTTATCATCCATTAAGATATTGTCCTACTCGTATATCAACAAGAATTATTCCTTTCTTTATTTTAATGGGTACAACTGTCCTCTGTCACATTAAAAAAATGCGACAAAGGACCTCCCTGTCATGTTTTACATGTCAGCTATTTTATACAGATTTTATATTTATTTTCTTCCTTAATTCGGACAAACCTTCCTCTTCCCAAAATTTTTCTCTTCGTTTCTTTATAGGTAAGAAATTATCTTTATGCCATTTAATTAACCTTATTTTATCACCTTCAATTTCAATATTTGTTATACCATCTCTAAAATGTCCACAACCCGTATTAAAGTAACATGGTAATAGCTTTCCTGCAGGTGCTAACCGATTGTAATGTCTTCCCATTCTTTCTTCAATATGTAAGTCCCTTTTGTGTTTTCTAATTTCTTTAGATAATTCTCTAAATCTGACTTTATCTTTAGAACATCGCTTCTTTTCTGATTCTTTTTGCTTAATTTGTTCGTTTAACCACCAATAATACAATCGGGATGCAAAAATGGCATTATGTGTATGTCCGCAAATAAGAAACACATTATTATCTTTTGCCCAATTATAATACAATTTCTCACGATTTTTAGGAATTTGCGATTTTGTTGCTGAGCGATTTGAAATACCAACTACTTTTCCAGTAGGCACTAGAGATTTAAATTTGCGAGCCCAATATCTACTCTCCCAAGTTTTTCTATCGCATGTTTTATCTCCTTGGTGACCGTGGACTAGAAATATGTCATCACCTAACATGATAGCTTCTGGGGCTCCATGTTGAATATTCTCGTTAAATAGGATTGGATCGGTTGGTGCCCTTTCCCAATCTTTATCATGATTCCCAAATATACGATGAACTTTATTTGCTTGAAAGCTTCTAAAAAGTTCATATATCCTCTTATCATATCTATCATGTATTTCAATAAAATTAAATTGCCACAATTCCTCAACATCTCCCAATAAGATTATCGAATATCCACTATTTTTATAATAGTTCAATGCAAATATCATCGTTTCTTCATTATGAACGAAAATATCCGCTTTTCCCCCATCTCCCAAATGCAAATCACTAAATAGAGCATATTTATCATTAATATTAAGGGTAAGTTTTTTAATGCTTTGCTCATCACCTTTATATAATAGTTCGCTTAGTCGTTTTTTAATAGCATCATCATTCTTAGACATAATCACACCTCCACGATAAAATATTCGAAAACTAGGAATCTCTAGATTTATAAGAAATCTTACGGAAAATTAGTGGAAAGTTACTGAATTATTGAGCTAGTACACCCCTCCTTTTTTTCTACATTAAATTTTTTAATATCTCATTTTCATATTTTTTCACATCAATTTCTTTTATGATTTTTATTATTAGACTGGCTTTCCATATATGAGCTAGTTCGAGTGATTCATTAACAACAAATCCTAGTTTTGATTCAGATATGATCTCTTCCAAATATTTCTCTTCTTTTAACATCTGCATACTTGCATAAATACCTAAAAATTTCTGAACATGTCCTACTGTCGTTGGGCCTGTAATTGTTTCATAGGCACCATAAGCAATAGCAAATGCTGGAGATCCGGACATGCCTGGAAAAGCAGAAATATCAACTAAAAACAATGGTTTTCCTTCAAAGTCAACATCGGGTTCGCTTGCAATGCTTCCTGTTTTCCAAACAGGAAGCCAATTCTTTTTATCATAATATCCATATGGATAACCAATAAGAGTAATTGTAGAAGTAGGTCTTACCTTTATATCACTCTGCGCCCAATCTTCCGAAATTGCAGAAACTTTAACATCATTATAAAGGGAAGTAGCTAAGGGAATAATTGCGATATCGGCTTGAGGAAATTCTTTACTGCTTAGCCAAATAGGCTTACCATTCTTAGTAAAAAGTGGAAATTTAATTTTCTTAACATCCCCAGGATTCTGAGCATTTTTATGAAAGTAAAAAATAATATTATTTCCTTTTGGAGGATTGGTTTCTTTTGGAGAATATCCTGTCAATACATGATAGTTGGTTACTAAAAATAAAACAGTGTTCTGGGATGAATCCTTTAGCCCGTAATAAAAACCAGTCCCTTGTGAAACAATTTTATCACCCTTTAATAGGATTACAGGTGTAGTAATCATTGAAATATGTTCAATAGCCATAGCTATACCTCCTATAGTAAGCATGAGCAAGCAGATAACAAATATAACAAGAAAAATAATTACAATTCTTTTACTTAACTGCTTTTTCATAAGCAATATCTCCTAATTACTAAAATAAAATAAATGAGGCTTAAACATTTGATATTTCTAATCCTAAAGATTAAACCATTATTTTCTATGCTTTTCTAAAATGCTTTATAAAAACAAAAAAGACAGAACAAGAAAATAATTATATTGCTTTCTTACTCTGTCTTTCTACCTGAAAGATTCTTCCTATAAGCATTAGGAAATAATTCTTTTTAGCAAACTCTGTAAGGGTTCTCCTAAAGATTAGGAATTGCCCTGTCTGTGCTTTTTATTATAAAGCTGGCCAGAGTTCTGTCCGGTAACAGTTCTTTTGCCTGAAAAGTTTGGATACTTATGGTATCTTGCCTCTTCGGCTCCTTATTTTTCTTGTTTCAATAAAAGAAAAGGTCTCTCCTGTTACCTTTATACAGGTTACAATATTAAATTTTGTTTAAAGTTATATATATTATATATACGTTATAAGTTTTAAAAATCCTTCTTTTTCTGAAAAATAATTCATAAAAAAAGCCCTTCAGCAAAATGCCAAAGGGCTGGAAATGGTCAGGCTCCCCCTATTGGAGAGGTTCAAAACTTTCAAATATATTTTAATTAAAACTTCATTCGTTATTATTAAACATTTCTTCAAAAATACATTTTATACTAGAATCAATGGGGTATCTTGCAAAAGGATTATTAATAAAATATCCGTTAATTATTGTTTTTTTGTTAGTTAAGGGCTTATAATACAAAAAAACAGCACTCAATCTCTTGTAATGGTCGGATTGAAATATTTTTAATTTTCTTGTAAAATATTTTTATTTTTTTTCTAATTTATCTTTATTGAGTTGATAAACAGGTAATTTTTTAAACTGTGTTAAAGTCATCCCCGAGAATTTTAACCAATCCATAAATTCTTTGGATTTATACTTTGGCAAGTCCCAAGTCCTTTTTGTCCAATCTGCATTTTCAATATCAGCATCTATATTGATTGTCGTTAGTAAGTCTTCTCTTTTTTGCTTTTCTTTTTTTCCTTTAGGTTCTTTTCTATCTTTGGGTACTTTTCCCCCATATTGCTTTATTAGAAAACCCGTACTTACAGATTTGTCATCTAGTATAATCATGCCATCCTTATATTCTAAATATGGATTTTGCTCTTCTTCTTTTTTTACCATTATCTTAATCACCTTTTATATTTGAATTCGTATGCTCTAGCAAGATATTCCATTACCTCATTTGTATGCATTTGTGCCACCATTCCTGATAATTAGAATCTCCTGATTAAATATGTGATTTACTGTTGATACTTATTAATATTATTTCTAAGAACATTTCAAACTAAAGCCAATTCCTTATTCTTAACTTTATTACCTTTATAATGAGCATTACATTTATAAAGAGGATTCTCTAACATATACTCAATTGTCCTATCGTGCCACTTACCGCCCCTTGAAGTAGAATATAATTTTTCTATATTCATTATACTACAAATCTTTTAAAAACCCTTTTATAAATAAAAAGTCCTTCAGTAAATGCTCATTAAAGGCTATATGTCTATAGGACATTAAATATATATGATAAAAACATTATAAATTATCTTTCTAAATAAATAAAAATAAATTATTTAATTACAAAACTTAGAATAATATTATTAATAATCTTATCGATAGGTAATTAAAGATTTATTGCTAACTCACTTATTTTAAATGACCATTTTTTCCCTTTTGTAGATTTTAAATAAATTTTCTTATCTATAGCTGAAATTAATTCTTTATTACAGACAAAATAATTAAATTCACCTGGTTTGAGACTTAACGGCAATGTTGGTGGCCTTGAGAAGGGTAAACTAGATTTTTCTCCATTACTTTCCTCTATTCCTATCTCATCTATAACAACACTTTTACCACCAACATTTGTAACCCTAAGTTGACAGTAACGCTTATTAGGGTCTAAAGGGAAAATCCTCTCAATAAAACTGTCATTACTATGATTTTTTAAAACAAGCATTTGAGTTATTTTCACATCTAATCTAATATCTGCTTGAGTATTTACATCATTTATGATATTCCAAGAAAGTGCGATAGTTGATACAATAGCAGCATAAATTGCTATCCATTCAATAATTTTCATAATGCTCTCCTTAAAAAAATAATTATATAGATATAATATTTATGTTTTTTAGTAAGGATAATATTTTTCTACATTCTTTATACTACATACTACAAATCTTTCAAAAACCCTCTTTTTGAAAAACTTATTTAAATAAAAACCCCTTCAGCAAATACCAAAGGGCTGGGAATGTCTTGGCTCCAAGACAAGATTATTTTCGCAACTTTTGTATGAATGATAGCCATAAAATACGCCATAATCTAAAAACATTTGTCATCATTAATGTGTATTTAGGGAACAAAAATCCATATCTTTTTTACAATAGATTTTACCCAAATTTAGATGCTCTCATAAGGGTTTTCTCGATATACAAGTTTTTCTTGCGTATTCCGGAGTATCCGGACGGCAATTCCGGAGGCATCCGAACATTAAACCGGAACATCCGGACACCTTATCGATTCAATTTTTATTAACATTAT
>SDBU01005823.1_pt1 | contig 14638 bp, 21 predicted proteins | sample 2277071 | NCBI WGS metagenome assembly SDBU01 (sample SAMN10397929, study PRJNA504765) | marine sediment metagenome | isolation source: marine sediment core GS08_GC12, 126 cmbsf | place: Arctic Ocean: Gakkel Ridge, Loki's castle | collected 2008
CAATATCGATGGGCGCATCACCACCATTCGACGGCGAACTCTTCTTTTTCTTTCCTCCAGAAAGGACAAGCAAGGCGGCTGCTGCGATTAGTATCGGTAGCATTACTTTTTACCCATCATGAGAAGTCCGAGTCCAGCGGCGGCGAGAAGTAAAACTCCTCCGCTCTTTTTCTTCTTCGTGGTCGTGGTCGTCGTCGCCTCTTCGCCGGGCTCATCCATCTCACCCTCGGGCTCGCCGGGATCCGGTTCGCCAGTATCAACGCTGACCGAAACGATCGAACCAGTCCTGCCTGCAGGCTTCGCTTTGCCGAGCTGCATGCCGCCACTAACTGAAGCCTCGTAAAGCTTCTTGTTGCGATTATAGATGCCGACTGTGGCCGCAGCCTCTTGCGCACAACGAATCGTTATCACGGTCGCTCGCATCATGGTTGCGAACACATCCCTTCCAGTATTGTGCTCGTCTCGATGCGTAATGGTCGGACATCTGAACTCGACGATGGTAGGGCCCTGTCCTGGCAGATCGATTGTGACACCAGCCGTAGCTGGTGCCCAATCGAGGCACGGTGTCATGCGGTCATCGGCTAGCGGCCAACCGTACACTGGCTTTTCTGTGTCTGGCTGAAAGTCATCTTTCCACCAGTTCCACATTTCATAAGCCTGGGCTCTGTACACTTCGGCTTGTGCGATAATCTTTTTGATTGCCGCATTGTTCGCCGGATCGATATAGCCATTGTCTTTGTAGTCGTCCAAGATTTCCTTGGCACCCTTGATGGCCCCATCGACAGCCTTGCGAAGCTCGTAGCTTGAAGCTATCGGGAACGAATCTTCGACGGAGCTAGATCCAAATTCTAGATCGGGATCTAGAAAGATGGGTGGAAGCATGTCGGCATACTTGTCTACGCTTTTGTAGGGAGATCGCGCCTCGTACTCCTTGCTCCATGAAGCACCACACGTGCTACCGCTAGCCGTAGACGACGGGGAACTCCGAGTCGGATATACGGGAGTACTAAATTGCGGCATCGGCATAGCTCAAATCTCCTTGTCCCGCAGCATTGCGACTACTTCTTTGAGTTCGTGCGCTGCGGTTCTAACCTTCTTTTCGGTGGTACGTGAACCGAACGAGAATCGAACAGCTCCAGAAACGATGGCTTCGTTGGTTCCGATTGCCTCGAGCACATGGCTCTTAGCTCCCGACTTGGCGCAGGCCGACGTTCTCGATACGCAGATTTCCCGCTTACCAAGTTCGTCGCGGATTCGTCCAGAATCCGCACCGTAAAAACAAATGTTGTTGATCCACGGAACCTTGGCATCCGGGTTTCCCTGAAGATATGCCATCGGAATCGTCCTTCGGACGAGGACAAGGAATAACTCCTCGAGCCCCTTCAGACGCTCCCACTCAGCGCGCATCTTCCCGCAGGAGACTCGGGCGGCCTCTGCCATTCCAACGATACCAGGCACGTTCAGAGTGCCTGAACGCAGGCCATTCTCCTGAGAGCCTCCGGAAATCTGGCATTTGATATCCAGTTCGTCGGCGACGTATAGAACGCCTATGCCCTTCGGCCCATAAAACTTGTGAGCCGAAATGGACAGCATGTCGATGTTCGAACCAACACGTAGCGGGATCTTTCCAAACCCTTGTGTCGCATCGCAGTGAAATGCGATGCCACGCTCGTGACAAATGTCGCCGATATCGTCGATGGGCTGAATGGTGCCAATCTCGTTGTTCACGAGCATGCACGAAATCAGGACTGTATCGTCTTCAATCGCGTCGACGATATCCTGAGGATCAATAATGCCGTCTCTGCCGGGTTGGACAATCGTTACCCGATGCCCCCACTCCTCGAGGTCGGCCATCGCTTGCAAGGTGGCTTTATGCTCGATGGAGGTCGTAATGAAATGCTTCAGATCTTCGAAGCGCTCCGCAAAACCTTTGATGGCTAGATTGTTTGCCTCGGAAGCGCCAGACGTAAAAACGATCTCCGACGGGTCTCTTGCCCCGAGGAGATCGGCCATAGTCTTTCTGGAGTCGGATACGGCCTTGGCCGCCTTCCTTCCACATGCATGCTTACTCGAGGGATTTGAGAAAACCTCGCAAAAATACGGGATCATCGCCTTTACGACCTCGTCGTATGCAGGCGTGGTCGCGGCGTAATCGAGGTATATCAGGCCCCGCTTCATGCGGAGATTCTACCACGAAACCTACATCTAGGGAGATCTATGCGTAAAAATATCCAGCACTATTGATGCCTGATTCTTACGCCGAGTTCTTCCGCTCGTTCGTAGAACTCTTTTCGCGCTTCTTTAGGGCTTAGATTGCGAATACATAGACCGTCTGGAAGATCATACTTACCCTCGCACTCGGGAGGGTTCATGAAAAGCTTTCTTTCTGCGTGAAATACATCCATGTCAACTTCCTTGATCATTGGATGTGACAGAGATATTCCAAGGCCGAAAGCCTCCATGATCACCACCTCAAGATCTCGCTCAATCAGTTTGTATCCTGGGCAAAGCTTTTTCAGCGGCGAAACGATGTCATGCGCGTACGCCTCAGGAAAGTCGTGGGCAAAAGTGGATTCCACAATTCCGGGAAGCGGAGCATTGAGCCGCGACTCGAGAACCCTCGACACCAAAACAGAATGCTCAGCAACTGAATAGAATTCGTCGATCTGCCCGGCGAATCTGCACGTGTTCGACAAACCAACCGCAATGTCGTCGAGATTGATATCCTTCGCCGACAGGTTCAGGAAGTCCAGTTTCCCGCCAGAAAAGGTGTCTATGTCGGTGCGGTCGACATCCTCCCACCACCCCCTGATAACCAGCTCCAGATCGACCCGAAGCTCGATTGGCCCCTTCGACCTGATGGTAACGAAACGCCCACCCGAGAGGCTCTTCCCTCCGAATTCGATCCTTGGTAGATTTGATGAAACTATTTCTATTTTTCTATCTTCCATATTACTCCGTTCGTAAAAAGGGCGCGGCCGTATATATGGCGCGCGCCCTTTTTGTGGCTGATGTTTACTGGGATGCGGCTGCAGGCTGTGCTTCGGATTGATCCATGGCAACAGGTGCACTAGCCCCGTCATCCGGAGGACGACCAGTATCGGGATACATTTTCCAGTCGCGCTGGGAGACAAGTTTCCATGTTCCACGAACAACCTTCTCCAGATCCCATCCCTTAAGCGCGCAAAGGTAATCGAGCTGATGCAAGACGTCTCGCACCTTACGCTCATCCCCGTCCTTTCCATCTAACTTCGCAGCCAAACGGAAGGCGGATTTCACAGATGCTCGAACGATTTTCTGATCATCCTCGCCGGCAACAGTGACGTCCTTGCGACTTGCGAATGCGGGGAACTTGGCACCCATTCCGCTAAGGTAATTCATGGAGTAGATCGCCATGTCGCCGATGGCATCGATCATCTCCCCTTCATGCTCCTTGGTATTTCCTCGAATATTTTGCTCGAGCTTGAGCTGTGCGTGGCATAGCTCGCCCGCCTCCTCATAGATCCCAAGCATTGTCAGGTCATTATCCTGATCTTCTCCAAAGTTATAGGACTGCCAGTCATATAGGCAGACCTGAAGATCCTGAAGGCTCTCGGGCTCCAAGTTGTGACGGGTGTTCTTAGGTGCGTTTTCCATCCTGGTCTGGGAAGCTAGCACCTGGGAGGGTAGCCTACAAGATTTTCTAAAAACGCCCAGGAACAACCCGTAGCCGATGTCAAGCGACGTGGTACAATGCAGCATGCCGCTGGACCCTGAACAGGCGAGGAAGCTTTTTCGGATCTACCGGGGAATCAAAACTGCCAAGAACGGGCTTCACGGGTTCCGAAAGACTCGAGACATGCTCGACGATCATGCAGCTCAGACCGATGTCCTTATGGACGCAGAGGGGATTGTTAGTCGCATACGCGATAGAAGAGTTCACCCCGAAGACGTAAGATTGATGGTTAGAGGCGGCATAAATTCTGCGCCTCGAATCTACGGCGCTGTGGCTCGTCACATAAGAGCTAAAAAAGCCGAGGCAAACGATGGGTAGAAGACGACTGTTTCGCCACTTCACCGCGCGCCGTGCGCGGGTTCAAGAACAGCAAGAAGACGAGTCATATGTCGAAGACTACCGGCACGTCTTCGAGAGCGGCTTCAGCCACGGAATGAAAATGGCGACCATGCAGCAGCGCCAACTTCTGCAGGAGCAAGCGCTCGCAATCGGCGCTCGAAGCGAGCAGCGAATGGTGTCAGCCCGCAATCAGGGCTACGACACCGGCTACAGTGCTGGGCTTCGCGCTGCAGAACAAATGCGTCCGGAGCCCAAAAGCAGCACCGGCACCTACACCTATTCAGATGTCGAAGCCGCTCGAGCGCGAGGCTACGAAGCTGGAAAACGTGTTGCGCCGACCGCTAGTGCCCCCAGCGAAAAATCGATCAGGGACAAGCTCGTCAAGCAAATGGAAGAGCAAGCCCGAGTCGTCTCCGAGAGCAATCCGAATATGGCTCCCGGCGTCAGCGCCGTCATGCGGATGATTCGCAAAAAAGTAGGCTAAGCAATTGGCCCAATCGCTGCCGCAATTCGGTCGAGCGCTGCCTTTACATTCAATGGCTGAGTTCCGGACCAGTCGCCGACCACTGCGGCTTCGTAGTCGTCCCTGCGCGTTACAACGGTCGGGCCAAGAGCCTGATTTGCCGCCCAAAATAGATCGCCCGTAGCGAGCCCAAGCTCGAATGATCCGCCTGCGGTGACCGATACGAATGCCGGGTCTCCATCACCGCCGCCCCAACTATTTCCACCAGTGCCTCCTGACGCTGAGGCTATCACCGTTGACGTGGCATCAACGGTGATAACCGGAACACCAACATTAATAGACAAAAAAGCTGACTCCTCAGCTATAATTCTAAGTGTCGTTACACCGGTAACGGCGAATATCTCCGCTACTCCCAGACCTCCAACGAGAAAATTAGCCCCCTTCAGAGTCAGGACCTCGCTACCGCCAGAATTATACTGGAACGTCGGCACTGTGTTAGCCACAGCTATTCCTACTTGAATGATAAGCGACTCGATGTACAGAAGATTGTTGAATATAACGTCGTTGACACTCGCCGATGCAAAGGCGGTCTCCCCGACAAGGAAGATATCCGTCATATCGTAAGTGCCAGCAGGGATGCTGTTGACACCGGCGCCGGCAAACATAATCCTGACTATACCGACAGTCTCCTGAGCCTTGGCTAGCAGTGCAGACCAATCGTTGAACGCGATGTCCGTTTGCTGAGCAAGACTCGAGTCGAAAATAAAAGTCGAAACCGCCTGAACGCCCTGGAGGTTGATGTTGGGTTGGTCGTATTGCAGCGTCATGAGTTCATCTTCCCTTCAGCGCCATCAATGCGATGGCCGCCACCCCTACAAACAGCAGAGTATTATCCTTTTTCTTAGGCTTGCTGGTCGTCGCCTCAGCATCTTCTTGGATATCGTCAACCTCGCCTCCCGAGCCCACCGCTTCCATGCTGCCTGGACTGGCCTTAAACTTCATGCCTACTTCGCTTTGTGTCGCCATAACTTACCTATCCAGTAGCCAGCTGCCTGCGCTCTTTGTTGCGCCTGCGGATGGTTTCTTTTTTAGCAACTTCTTCTGCGCATCGAAGATTTCGAAGGGCCGCGCGAAGGAGAATCTTGTATTTTTCCGAGTCCCTACGACGCCCCTCTTCCATCACGTTGTTGACCGCGGATGTTGGCTGTCTACCTAATGGCCACGCAGGTATCGTCCCGACTCTGGTTGTCGCAAATCCCTGGGCCCATGCGGTAGCGATCTTCGCAGCGTCCGAAACGTATTTCGTCGCACGACTGATCATATTCCAGATGTTCGCCCTTTGCTTCGAGGACAAGTACACATCATGCACTCGAGTGAATTCGGCAATCCTCTTGCAGTCGCCTGCAATCTCCTCGAGTAGGAGTGGATCGTATGATTCAATCTGCCCAGGCTCCCCCAGGGATGGGAGTGTTCGAAATGCTAGATCGGTCCCTTTGTATGGGGCCCGAATTCTGACTGGTTGGAACCAGTTTTCTCCGCACTTCGAGACTGGCGTCTTGATGGATTCTGTCTCGGTTCGTACCCGAGGAACAATTCTCACTTCTGTCATCTCGGCCCGGCACTCATTGTACCAGACTGGGAGCATGGAAGCAGCTTAGACAGCCCTCTTCTGCGGGCAGGCGCGACATGCAACGGAGACTCCGAAACCGCCTTGTTTCAGGATCATCCGCCCGGAGTCTTTGCATACCTTGCAAAGTGTGCTGGACTTCGCTTTTTTCTTAGCCTTCTTTTTGGGCGCCTTCTCTTCATCCTGATAGATCTGACTGTACCTGCTCATTCGATCTTTGAATCCGCCCGGGATTTTCTCATCCAGATACTCTCCGAATAATCCGGTGAACATCTTAATAAATTCATTAGGATCTAGCAGTCGTGGGTCAATGTTTGTGGGATCGAATATTCCACGAACATTGAAGCCTAGGTCGTACTCGGATTTCTTGTCTGGATCGGACAGAACATCGTAGGCCAGGGCGATGTATTTAAATTTCTCTTCCGCGGCCTCGTTGTCTGGATTCCTGTCTGGATGCCATTTTAGGGCCAGCTTTCTGTATGCCCGCTTGATCTCTTCGGGGGAGGCGTCCCTCTCAACCCCTAGAATCACATAATGGTTTTTCATCGGATGGACCGTAAGCCTGCACAGCTAGGAGGTCAAGAGTTGATCTACCGCCAAAGCAAGGGCTAGCGATCCATCTTCTTGCGCACTCCCAGCCGCTCAAAACGATTCAGAAGAAACTTTGCATCTTCGAGATTACCCTCGAGTGACTCAATGGATTTATCTGACACGTCTCTTTCCACTTCAAGAAGATGAATTCGCGCTGCTGATTCCATTTTGCTTTCCTGAAGCTTTTTTGCCAAAGCCTCATTTGCTTTTTTCAGATCCTCGATTTGCCTTTCAAGTCTCGAAATCAGCATTCGCTGAATCGCTTCGGAACTCGCTGCCATGCCCCATCATGACACAGATTAGAAGATCACCCAGGGTGGGTTTAGGGGGAAAAACACTGCCCGTCCACTACTTTTTGCGGCTGTGCGCAGATGGCGTGGTACAATCTGCGCATGCGGCACAGGGAAGCACCCGTTGTATTGTTCACGGTTTATGGATGTCCGTATTGCCAAAATTCCGTCAAGTTTTTGCGGCGCAATCAAATCCCTCATAAAGCCATCAACATTGGAAACAATGCAAAAATGATGGTCGCTCTGGCCAATTCGACCGGATGGAAAACCGTTCCGAAAATCTTCGTTCAGGGTCAATTCATTGGCGGCTACAATGAGTTGATGCAGATGGCTGATTCGGGCGAGCTGAATTCCAGACTTAGCCAACCGATGGCGTGATGGATCTCGAGCAGGTCAAAGCTAAAATCAATGGCTTGCTCGAGCAGCTCGGGACAGCCATTGAATTCTCGAAGACGTTAGGGCTTCCAGAGGAGAAGCTCGATGTGCTCGAGGACACGGAGTACTTCCTCCAGAAGTTGATCGGTAACATTGGAGTTCTCGAAACAGAGAAGTCACTTGCTGCCCTCGAGACCGAACTTCGGGACACCAATCTTACGCTCCAGGGCTTGCGAGAAACCCTGATACTATGGGAGCCTCCGGACGAGGCGACGATTGCCGAGGTCGACAAGTCCCAGGCTGAGATTCGAAAGCTGCTCGGCAAGGTGAAGAGCGGGCGAAGCCTGAAAAAGAAAGCACCAATCGTGCTTATGGGCGCAGTCCTCGCGTTCGCCGCGTTCAAGTCGAAGCGCTAATACAATCAAGATAGAAGGAAGGAAATCACATGCCAATTCCAATCATATTACCGCTCGTTCTTGGTGGTTTACTCATCATTTCTAAGAAGAAAAAGAAAACCGCGAATGGGAAGTCGAGAGTCGTAAAAACTGCCAGTGTCGTCATGGCCCTCAAAAAGACGAATCCGGACGTTCCGATGCCAAAAACGGAACCGGTGTCGGAACGTCCGGGTGATATCCCGGGTGAGGGATCTCAGCCGGATTACAGTAAAGACCTGATCTGTGAATTCGGACTTCGACCAAATCGGGATAGTACAGAATGCATCACCGCAAGGCTGGCGCCTGGATGGGTGCCTCTACATCGTACGTACGCCTTGAGGGCTAGTGATAAATGGTCTGGCCCTCTAGATACTGTTTACCGTTTAAAGCAGCCCACATTCGACTACACGGAAAAGTATTCGTCTGGAGAAAAATCTTTCCTAATCACGATAGCGGACGGATACGGAATTAGTGAAATATATAAGAAAAAGCCGACGAAGTGGTCAAATAGGACGAAGCGAATAATCGGAAACGCGGCCGATCACCCGGCCAATCACGCCGTACTCGGTCGAAATTCTGAGTCAGCCATATTCAAATACAAGTCTTCAGCGAGAGCAAGTAGGAGGGGCTGGTATATCAAAAATCTCGAGCCGAAAAAGAACTGGAAAAATAACCCAACAACCTTTGAAGAATTTAGTTCGGCCGGGTCTTCTTTTGGGTGGATTCTCCTCCCTCCGGCTTGATTGAAAAATAGTCCTCGCGTTCGCCGTGGTGGCGGAATCTGGCATACGTACTCGGCTCAGACCCGAGGTTTTGAGGGTTCGAATCCCGTTAGGCGCTCCAGCAGTCTCGAGGGTTAAAGAAGTCTCTCAACAAAATCGATGTTGAGGTGATTTTTTAACTTGACGCCCCTTTGGGACTGGGCTACGACTTGATGGTCATGAAGACTCAGTTACACCAAGCATCGGTCCTGCAGCTCCAGCTATCGCTGTCGAGCCGCCCGCTGCTTTTGTGCCTCGAGTCTTATCGCCCGCGGGCTCTCCGCCCCATCCGCTAGTTCTCCAGTTCGGAGAACATGTGAATCGCCTGGCTAGTTAGCAGCCAAGCGAGGATATGCCTGTGTAGCTCAGCGGAAGAGCACTGGTCTACGGAGCCGGGTTGTCGGGGGTTCGAATCCCTCCATGGGTGCTATCGGGGAGTAGCTCAGTCTGCGTAGAGCATTCGCTTTGGAAGCGAAGGGTCGCTGGTTCGAATCCAGTTTCCCCGACTATTTTTTAGACAAGAGAGGACTATGGTAAACTGACACAATGGACCTGCGCGACGAGGACTTCACGCAGAAACTCCGAATCCTCGATGTTATCGGGATCGGTCCGCTAATGATTTATGCGGGCGTGAAGTCGAAGGAAGATCTTCCCGGGTGGGCAAGGTTTGCGCTGGTCATGTTCGGTGTCACTACCATTGGATACAACGGGACCAATTACATGGCCCGTCGAGAAGAAGTCAGAAGGCAATTATTGCTGAAGGCTATTTCAGAAGAAGAAGGTGAATGATGACTGACGAATATTATTATCCCACGGAACGACTATCTGACCGTGGGATGCATCCTGGTGGATGCAGCCGGCTGTAACCCGGCGGCGCTTTGGCGCAGAGTGGTTCAATTCCACTCCCACGGACCCCATGCGGACGCGACGGCATAAGCATCGACGCCCGAAGCGAGACCGTTTGCATAGATCCTTGTTGGAGAACAAGGGCAACGTGAACGCCACCGCCGACAGCTTCGATGTAAGGACTGTATTCATCTATCGATGGCTCAAGTCCTTCAAGATGGATCTCTGCGATTACAGAGACCCATAACAATCTGCTCGAGTGGCGGAATCTGGTATACGCGCGCGACTAAGGATCGCGTTCCTGAGGGTTCGAGTCCCTCCTCGAGTACCATTGCTGGCTGACACGCTCAGCCTCGGCGTGCACAACCGGTTCAATGGTGTCGATTGGCTGCCGTAAGTAGCCATTATGCCGCGGTGACGGAATCTGGCATACGTACTCGGCTCAGACCCGAGGTTTTGAGGGTTCGAGTCCCTCTCGCGGTACTACTTGAACTTGGCCACGAAGTCTTGGGCTGGCCACACAAAGAGCATGACTCCCCAGAATATAACGGCTCCGACTATCGTGCTTGGCAGATAGTTACCGATGATTCGATGAATGGTCACGCTTCGATCCTTCTTTGGCCCTGATGGTGGAATCTGGTATACACGGCTGACTTAAAATCAGATGCTTCGGCATAGGGGTTCGAATCCCCTTCAGGGCACAGGCTGAATGCCTCTTTTGCACGCATCGACCGCTTGCGCCCCTGTCACAACCATGATACCACCAACCTCGTGAGATTCTCGCGCCAGCAGCAAGCTTAGCCACCGGGCTCCCATGAGGAGCTAGGTGGCTTTTCGTGCGCATTGGCGAGTGGTCGAGTCGGTAAGACGCCTGATTCTGGTTCAGGAGGCCGTAGGTTCGAGCCCTACCTCGCCAGCCATTGGGGCGTCGGCAAGTGGGTTAAGCCAGCAGTTTTTGGTGCTGCTATTCGTGGGTTCGAATCCCACCGCCCCATCCAAATGTGACATCTGGGCCAACTTGAAGCATCCTCCCTGGATGCTTCACCACGCAGACGACTCCTCCTTCCAGCGCGAGGTCATCCAGCACAGCACACCTGTGCTTGTCGAGTTCTTCACGGATAGCTGCGGGCCCTGCCGTCAGCTCGAGCCACATCTTCATTCCCTCGCGCAAAAATACGCGGGCAAATTGAAGATCGTGAAAATTAGGAGCGATGATGAGGGATCGAGCGAAGTCGTCTCGTTTTACAATATAAAAACGGCGCCAACATTCATTATGTTCGTCGACGGGCACCCTCATCGCAAACTGAACGGCGCCCCTCCGCCAATAAGACTCGATGCATTGGCTAAGGAATTCTCGAACCGATAGCCTTGCATGGTATAATTCGTAGATGGCAAAGAAGTCATGCAAGAAAGCAAAAAAACAGGGCTTCATTCTTGGCGGGTTAAGCTTCGTTGCCATCTCGTACATTGCCCACTGCAAGTACAGCCTCGGACCGTGGAGATGCCAGAGAGCTGACGGTCGCCGCAACGACGCCAAATAGCCTGCTTCAGCTCGATATCAAATGGAGGAGGCTGCGCAGATCAGGAATAGTCGTTGTCAAGTCACTAAGTTGGACGATCTCGAGCGGCGTATGGACGGCTGGAAGAAGCCTTATGCGCCGCTTCTTTTTCGTGAGAAGGATTTGTATTCGTAGATCTACGGCTGTACCATCCGCGTGGAGAAGCGTAAATCGCGCGAGAGAGGTAAAAGCTATGGGATATCTACCATTGTCGACAGGACATGAAGTTTTGGTTTGTGCCGAGGTTCCTGGAATCTGTAGGCTTAGTTTTGCCAAGACGCATTCTGCGCGTATTAGTACACCCGATCGCTGAATCCTATGAGACAGATCAACACGAATCGTTTCCTATACGACGCGATACGTCCATATGCTCAAGGTAAGAAGACCTTGGACATCGGATGTGGTGACGGGGCCTATTCATCGCTGAGTGAGGACACCGTCCGGCTCGACAGGGATGAGAAATTCAAGCCCGACGTGGCGCTAGATCTCAGGACATCGGCCCTTCCGTTCAAGGACGACGAGTTCGAGTGCATCTTGATTCTGGACGCGCTGCAGCACCTTTCACGAAATCGTGCTCGGGAGATATTGAGACAGGCCAAGGCGGTAACGTCAGGGCGCATATATGTCCTGGTTCCGCTACGGAATGAGATGGACGCGAACCGAAGCTCGTGGTCCCCAGGTGATTTCAAGGGTTGGACGCGCATCGACTTTGGGAACTACTTCTTTGGCTACTGGGATTTCGATCCATCCAAAGTAGAGGAGATCTCGGATATGGAGCCTGACCCGCCCGAACCCGAAGTTGAAGTTTCGACCACGAATCCCGATGAAGATTCGAAGGGCGCTGAAATCAGAAGCCCTTTCGGTTACAAAACAGACTGGGATTACTGAGTAGTAATCATCAATCCCAAGACCAGGGGAACGCTATGCCTGCAGTGGTACGTGATATTTTTGAGCAAGAATTCCGCAAACGATTCGGAGTAGCAGATGCAATCGCCGTGAACAGTGGCACGAGCGCGCTAATAGCTGCTCTGTGGTCCCTGGGCCTGAAGCCAGGGGACGAGGTCATCACGACGCCGTTCACTTTCATTGCGACGACAAACGCGATCCTGATCGCGGGTGGAACCCCGGTGTTCGTGGACATCGACCCGGTGTCGAAGCTGATGGATGCTTCGCTAATTGAGGCCGCGATCACGAGTCGGACGAGAGCGATCATCCCGGTACACCTGTACGGTCGGATGTGCGACATGCCCAGCATCGTGTCGATCGCTATGAAGGATGAGATTATGGTGATCGAGGATGCGGCGCAGGCCTTCGGATCAAGATGCAACTTCGATCACGAGGTTTCACAGTGCCCCTGTAAGTCCGACCATCCGGATGCGCGTATGGCCGGGACCATTGGTGACGTCGGGTGCTTTTCATTCTACAAGACGAAGAACTTTTCGACCTTCGAGGGCGGGATGATCAGCGTGTCTGAGGGCTCGAGGATGGACTCGAAGATGATTCGCTCCATCTGCGATCAGGGGCAGGTCGGCAAGTACAACCACGAGCATGTCGGATTCAATTTCCGACTCGCGGAACCGTTGTGCCTCATCGGGCTCGAGAACCTGAAAATTCACCAGCGTGCCTACATGGCTGAGCTGGGCATGCGAGACGAGTCGCATGGTCACTATCCGAACGTGGTCTACGAGCAACCCGCATACAAGAGGCGCGGTATCATCGGGAACTGCCCGAACGCTGAAGCTGCAGCGAAGGCGATCCGGGAACGATGACAGGGCCAAAGCTTTTGATAGTCGGATTCGGGAGCATGGGTAAGCTTCACGCGAAGTATGCGGAGATGCTCGGTGTCGATTGGCGATGGCGCGACATGGACCCGGATGCCGGCCCCTTAGAAAGAAGATGCGACGACCCGAAAGACCCCGTCAGCTTCACGCACATTATCATCGCCACACCGGCCGCGACGCATGGGGATGTGCTCCGTAGCTTTGATTGTTACAGCTCCCCGCCCAACATACTTGTTGAGAAGCCGGGGGTAACCCATGTCGAAGATCTCGATCTTCTCAAAGGGGACCGCGTGTCAGTGGGGCTCGTCGAGAGGTTCAACCCAGCCTTTCAGACCTTGAGGGGCCGGGTCAGTCCTGGCAAGGTCCTCAGCATCGACTTTATTCGCTGTTCAGCACGTCCGGTTTCGAGGATAAAGGAGAGCAGCTTCATCGACGTGGGGATGCATGACATCGACCTGCTTCTTCAGCTGTTTGGTGATGATGCGATAAGGTCCGTCAGCGCGAAGCGGAACGGCAATACCTTTTGCATGACGGCTACGCTGAGCGAGGGACAGATAGCTCGGTTCATCTGGAGCAACGAGACGTTCCACAAGGAGCGCGAGGTTCGTGTTCGGCAGACGGACTGCAACTTCGTGTGTGACCTCATTGAGCAGACCGTGCGCAAGTACAGCTTGTCCGAGGACAACAAGAACGTTGTCGAGTCGGTTTACGTTGAGAAAGCCTCCCCTCTCCTCCAGGAAATGAGATCGTTCATGTCCGGAGCGAGGGTTGATGGATTTGCGAGCAACCAGAAGTTCCTCGATCTGCAGGAGATGATGGGATGAGCAAGGTGTTTGTTCATGAAAGCGCAATCGTCGACAGGAATGATGACGGAACCTTTGCCTGTGAGATTGGTGACGGGACGAAGGTCTGGGCGTTCAGCCATATCTCGAGGGGCGCGAAAATTGGCAAGGACTGCGTCATCGGTGAAGGTGTTCACGTCGGACCCGGCGTAGTTATCGGGGATCGCGTGAAGGTTCAGAACCACGCGATCCTCTACAAGGGGGTAACCATCGGAGACGAGGTCTTCATCGGCCCCAACGTAGTCACGACGAACGACCTGTTCCCTCGTGCAGTAGGTGACTGGGAAGACCGATTCAAAAAGACAGTCATTAAAAACGGGGCCAGCGTCGGAGCTAATGCGACACTGGTTTGCGGAATAACTCTCGAAGAGGGATGCATGGTAGGAGCTGGTTCTGTGGTCACGAAAGATGTGCCACGAGCAGCCCTGGTCTATGGGAATCCTGCTAGGATGAAGAAGTAATGTTCTACGCGCACAGAAGCGATCGATTCAAATTCATCATGTGTACTAACGGTCGGTGCGGGAGCACCTTAACCAAGAGGTGGTACCTGTCTATCCACGGAAGGGACCTTCCGATACCGGGTGACCATTCATCTGTACACAACGCGTTACCATACGAAGATGAAGATCTTCATGTCGCGCGCGCAGGCTTCGATGGTCATCCGTACTTCAAGTTCATCGTTGTGAGGAACCCTTGGGAGAGGCTGGTCAGCTTCTACAAGGTCTGGGTGGTATCCAACCAGATAAACCATGAGGGCCTCGGCCGCGATTGCTCTTTCGAGAAGCTGATAGATCAACTCGAGAAGGATGGCCCCAAGGATGCGAACACGGTCCAGCAGTTCCAGGATCTCGATGGTTTGAAATTTGACAAGATCGTGTACCTCGAAGATGTCAATTCAGGAATGAAGGAGGTCTGCCAGGCCTGCAACATTGGGTTCGACGAGCCTCAATTCTCAGAGCGCATTTTCGAATCCCCATTGATTGAGGGTGACCCTATCAAGGATATTCATAAGGCC
>SDBU01005824.1_pt1 | contig 14636 bp, 10 predicted proteins | sample 2277071 | NCBI WGS metagenome assembly SDBU01 (sample SAMN10397929, study PRJNA504765) | marine sediment metagenome | isolation source: marine sediment core GS08_GC12, 126 cmbsf | place: Arctic Ocean: Gakkel Ridge, Loki's castle | collected 2008
GTGTAGCGGATGCGCTGCCGCTTCAGGAACGCCTTGATGTCGTCGGCTATGCGGAGGCGGTCGGGGGAGACGTAGTAGATTTCCACGCCCTTGTAGTTTTTCATGAGGTACGAAAGCGACCGCACTGTGCGGCCGCGGAGCAGGTCGCCGACCATGGCGATCTTTTTTCCGTCTATTTCGTCAAGGGACTTCTGAAGGGTGTAGATATCGAGCAGCGCCTGTGTGGGATGCTGATCCCGGCCTGAGCCTCCGCTGATCACTGGGATCCGGCGCTCGGCCATGTTCATCTCATAGGCGGCCATCTCGGCCGCCCCGCGGTCCGGATGGCGCATGACGATAAGGTCCACGTAGGAACTGAAGGTCCGGATGCTGTTCTGCATGGACTCGCCTTTCGCCTGCGAAGACGTGGAGACGTCGCGGATGTCGTTGGTCTGCATCCCCAGCTTCTGCTCGGCGACCTGGAAGGACATGAAGGTTCGAGTGGAGGGCTGGGCGAACAGGTTCAAAGCGTTTTTGCTTATCAGCAGGGAGCGCAGGAACGACGCGCCCTCGGGCGCCTTGTTGACCAGGCGTATCCGGTCGGCCAGAGCGCAGATCTCGTCCAAGGTCCGCCGAGAGAACTGCTGGGCGTAGAGGACGTGGAACGGATCGTCCTCCGAGCCTTCTTTGTTCAAGTAGGGTATGCGGTCGGTCACATCGAGGGCGGAGTATTCCGCCCAGCATATATCCTTCACTCTCATTATCGCCGCTTCTCCTTCCCCCAATGTGCCTTCTGAAGGGGCGCTAAAAAATTCGTTCCAGGTACGGCAAGATTGCCGCACGCGGCAACCGGCCTTGCGGCCCCGCGGCCGCAAAGCCCGCCGTACGCCCAGGGCGCTGTGATTATAGTCGGCCTTGAAACGGCATGTCAATTTGCAATCCAACCCGCGCGCCGCAACATGGACAGCCCGGGACAAAGCGCGGCAGACTGGCACGGCGGGCCGGGCCAGGGCCCTGAGGATATGCACCATGTTCTGCTGATCCAAGATGTAGGGGCGCACGGCCACGCCTTCGTCCGCCGGCTGGCGGACTACGGGGCGCAAGCGTGCGCCCCTACCGCTTGAAAAGCCGGAGAGGGGGTTGTATGTTAGGCTACCAGGAGCCGGGGCGCTCGGGCGGGTTCGGACCTCATGGCGAGCGAGGCGTCCGGTTTATTCTCTCATTTATGTCCATGCTTGCGCGCCGGTCAGTCCCGACGGGGCGGAAGCCGCAGGCGTCATAGAAAGAAGAAACTTGGGATGAGGCGCGAGACGCGCATCGAATTGATGGTTCTGATCGTTGGACTCATTGTCGTCGGCGGATGGGTGGGCGTGCGCATGAGGCGGAGGGGCGGAGAACCCACCGAGCCGGCTTCCGAGCCTCAGCACCGCCCGCCTTTGCGGATGCGGATCATGAGGGCGCCGCCCGCGGAGCCGCCTGTGAAAGCGCAATCCCTGGAGCTCCGCATGCCGGCGGCGAAGGCAGCGGTTGCTTCGTCGGAGACTTCCGACTCAGTGAAGCCGCCGGAGACGAAAAGCCTGGTCTCGTCCGCTGAGGCGGCTCCCGAGTCCAGCCGAGCCCAGAGTTCACAGGGCAAAACCGAATGGTCAAGCGAGGAAGTCGCGGAGGCGAAGAAGCTCCTGTGGAACGGCAAGGAGTTCGAGGCGCGGGCGATGCTCACGCGCCTTATCCTTTCCGCGCCGGAAGGCGCGCAGCGCGAAGAATTGAAGGGCATACTGGATTCGATCAACAAGTCGCTGTTCTTCTCGAAGGCGCCGTCGCCGGACTCTGTCTTCCATACCGTGCGAGGCGGAGATACGCTGTCCGGCATCGCCAAGAAGGAAGGCAAGGACGTCTATTTCTCCCAGCTTATCATGCGCGTGAACGGCATACACGACGCCAAACGGATCCGGGCCGGCCAGAGGCTGAAGATCCCGCGGGGAAAATTCTCGGCCCAAGTTCAGAGAAGGGCTCACCGGCTGATTATCCTTCTCAACGGGCACTACATAAAGGAATACCTGGTCGGTGTCGGCGCGCCGACAAGTCGTACGCCGCTCGGGGAATTCGTCGTGGCCAACACCAAGGCGATCAACCCGCCCTGGACCTCCATGGAGGATGGCCGGGTCTACAAGTTCGGCGACCCCAAGAATATTCTCGGCACCCGCTGGATCGGATTCGTGAACACCGAGGAGTACCAGGGCCTCGGCATTCACGGCGCAACCGAGCCAGAGACTATCGGCAAAGACGTCTCCAACGGCTGTATCCGCATGCTGAACGAGGACGTGGAGGAGGTTTTCGGCATGCTCATGCCGGGAGACCGCGTGACGGTCGTGCCCTGATGTTGTATTCCGGGAGCAGCTGAGCATATTGCGTCGGGTGGCACGGCGGGTCTTGTCCCGCCGTGGCGTTCTTGAGGTCATCGCTCACGGCCGGGCAAGGGCGGCCGTGCCGCGGCGCGCAAGCGTGCCACCCTGTCTGTTGGATGGATGCCCAGAGACTTGTGTCGTTCTTGGTCGTCGGCGGAGGCTTGCGGGGCTCGGCCGTGGCCGCCGACTCGCGGCCCTGAACAAGGACGCGCAATCGTATGAAAGGCCGACCGCCCACGTCTGCGGGGGCAAGCTCGGCCGTGGCCGCGATTCTCGTTGTGTTGGATGACTATGTAGCCGTCCGATTATCGCTCCTCAGGCTCCGCCAGCCCGACAGGACGACCGCCGGTGCATCAACTACAGCCGGGAAAGGACCGATCTCCGACTCCTGAGTCTCAGTCGCCGTCCAGGTTGTTGCGGTCGAAGCGTCCTCTCGCTCTACTCGGAGCGGGGCTGGTCCTGTTCAGCTTCGGCCTGATGTGGGGCCTGCCGAACCTGTTCGACTTCGCGCAGGACTCCGTAGTCCCGTACGGCACGCTTGCCCAGCGCGGGTTCGAGTTCGAGCAGGTCACGACGTTCCGATATCCGCCGTTTCATTTCTGGGTGCTCCGCGTCTGCTTTCTGCCCGCCCGCGCGCTTCTCAAGATCCCCTCGCTCGGTGAAAATGCCAAGACGGGTTCAACGCTGTTCATTCTCTCGGCGCGTCTGGTCAGTCTGAGCATGGCGCTGGGCACGATATGGCTGCTCTATGCGGTCGGGAGGAAGCTGTGGGACGAATCAACCGGGCTGGCAGGCGCGCTGATCTTCATGGTGTCACCCGTCACGCTGTACTATGCCAAGAACGCGAACCTCGATATTCCCTACACTTTCTGGCTGGCCGCGGCGCTCTTCTTCTATGTGAGGATCCTCCAGGAGAACCGCCAGTTGGACTACCTCTGGCTCGGTGTCGCGGCGGCCCTCGCGGTGTGCACAAAGGACCAGGCGTATGGCTTTCTTCTGCTCATGCCGCTGCCGATGCTCGTCCGCATGTGGACGGGGAAGCGACAGGAAGAAGGCCCCGCCGGGCTTGGGCCGGAGAAATGGAAGCGGATTCGCCTAGCGCTGGTCGGATTTCTCGTTCCGTTCGTCTTCATCCATGACATCCTGTTCGATCCGTTGGGTTTCTGGCGGCACATCCGGATGATTCTTGGACCTGCGTCGGAGGGATGGCGTGAGTTCTCGCCGGGGCTGATCGGCCAATTGCGTCTGCTCGTCGAAACCGTCTTGAGACTGATGGACGCGTGGACGCCGGCCGGTGTGGCGCTGGTGGTAATGGGGTTGGCGCTCGCCGCCCGGGAATCAAGCAAAAGGCGCGGCCTGCGGCTTGGCCTACTTGTGGCCGCGGCATCCTACTACGTCTCGTTCCTGGCGCTCGTGGGATACGTGTATCCCAGATTCGCCCTGCCGATGATGCTGGTGTTGTCTCCTTTCGGCGGCCACGCGGCAGTGTGGCTTTGGAGACAACGAGGCCCGCGTGCCCGCTGGACCAGGACCGCCGCTGTCGCGATCCTGGCCTGGGTCGCCCTGGCCGGGCTGTCCCTGGACTACGTGATGTCCAATTACAGCCGATACGACGCACAGATGTGGCTGGAGCGAAACGCCTCAGCGGACATGCGTATCTGCTACATCGGCGACATGCGCGATATGCCGCGGTTCAACAAACCGCTCGATCCGCAACCTTGTCGGGCGAACGAAAGAGCCTTGGCACGGGAACAACCGGACCTTGTCGTACTATCGTTGGAGAACGGACATCCGGCTGACCGTTCCGGGCCCATGCGCATTGCGTCCCTGCTGCGTCGAAATCTCGGCGAATGGGGCCGGCTGAAGAAATCGCGCGAAGGCTCGCGAGGACCGGGCTTCATGAATGAACTGCTTGCCGGCGGATTGGGTTATCAGGAGATCAAGCGGTTCGAGCCCGCGATCTCCGCTTTCGTGCCGGACGTGGCCGAATCCGTGAACCGGACCATTGTCATCATGGCGAAGGAGGCGAGATGAACCCTGACGCAGGCAACGATAAAGCCGCCGGGCGGAGCACGACAAGCATGTTCCTGGTGCGGTCCGAGCACCTGAACCACGAGGGCCACCTTTTCGGCGGCGACCTGATGGCCGAGATAGACAACATCGCGTACTGTCTGCTAAGGCAGGAATACGGGGACAAGTCCTTCGTCACGCGGGCCGCTGAGATCACCTTCGAGCGGCCCGCGCGCATCGGAGACGTGATCGCGTTTGAGGCGAGAATCCTTCGCGTCGGCAACACGTCCGTCCAGGTCGAAGTCGAGGGAAGGGTCTGCAACGAGCGCATGTCAAAGGCCAGAGTGGTCTACGTCAACATCGGCCCGGACGGGAGAAAGGCGCCAATCGAGTGAGACAGCGGGAGAGTGAACCCGGCGAAGCGGCTCCAGATTCGCGCGGCGGATAAGGCCCGACGAGCGGTCCGGGCCGAGGGCAACCGATTCAGCCGGGCTCTCGCTTGCTGCATTGAAGCCGTCGAATCCTCAGAGCGTCCTCCCCGAAGTGCTTGACAGCAGCGCCGCGTCCCGGCTATTCTCGCGAGTCCACACTCAGACGGGCTGACCGGGCGATGGTGCTGCGGGCTGGTCCGAAAGAGTTGTTCGCCGGCCGAGGTGGCCATGGGAACGTTCGGGAAAGGAGGAGAACATGGGACGGACAATCTTGACCGTATTGGCTATAGTCGGCCTGCTCATCGGCGGCTGCTCGATGACGAGCAAGGCGACTGACTTCAGCGGTCTCACGACGCCGGACGGCAAAGCGACGCATCTCAACACGACGAACGTGGCGATCAACCTGCTTTTCACAAACCCGGTCGTGGGAGACGCCTCGATTCATGAGACCGTGGCTGAGTGCACAAGGCAGGCCCAAGCCGCGGGCGCCTCGAAGGTCAGGCTTGTGCAATCGCACTCGACGGTCTATTGGTGGATATTTCCGCCGATTTCGTTCATCATTCATCCGGTCGTCACCAACGTGGCGGCCGACGCACTCTAACAGAATCTCCCTCTCCGCTGTCACCTCGGCCAGGCCGTATCTTGAGGGGGACACGGGCTCGGGTCCGGCCATTTGGACTTTGTGATCAGGCGACACTGCAGTATGTTGAACGCAGCGCTTGGCCGGCAGACTTGCATTCGTCGCAACCCGGATGGCGTGCGGCGACCTTGCGCAGTCGCCGTGGGTCGTATGGTCTCTGCTCCGAGCCGCCTTCGGCGTCGAGAGCATCTGTCTGGAGGAACTCTCTAATGAAGAAACGGCTTGTCATCGTCGGCGCCGTGATCGCCGGCCTGTTCATCGTGGTTCTGTTAGTCGTGTTCTTCCGCCTTAACTCAATGGTCAAGGCCGGCGTGGAAAATGTCCTTCCCAGAATCACGGGCACGCCGGTCAAGCTCGAGGACGTGAGCATCTCGGTGTTCTCGGGCAAGGGAACGCTCAAGGGACTTGTCATCGGCAATCCCGAAGGCTTCAACACCGAGCACGCGTTCGCACTGGGCACCGTCAGGGTCGACGTTGACGTGCTTTCGGTCTTCTCCGATAAGATCATCATCGAGGAAGTGTACATCGACGGGCCTGAAGTGATCTACGAGGCAGGCCTGAGGAGCAGCAACATCGGCGAGATTCTCGATAACGTGGAGGAATTTGCCGGGCCGCCGAAGGAAGGTGAGGCCCCCGAGGAAGGCGAGAAACGGGAGGCCAAGAAGATTCAGATCAACCACTTTGTGTTCAAGAACGGCAAGCTCGCACTATCCGCCAAGGTGCTCCGGGGGCAAAAGCTGTCCGTGCCGCTTCCTGATGTCGAGCTGCACAACATTGGAAGCGAGAGCGGGGGCAAGCGTGTCGGCGAGGTGGCACGGGAGATCTTCGTCCCCCTCACTCGCCAGATTGTCAACGCGGCCCAGGAAGGCGTGGCCCAGGCAAAGGAACTCATCGAAACCGCCAGGGGGACCGTCGAGGAGGCTACAGGGAAAGCTAAGGAGGCCGTCGAGGGCGTAAAAGAAACAACGAAGGAAGCGGTCGATAAGGTCAAGGACTTGTTCAAATGAATGAACGGTCATCGGGGCATCGCGAAATTGTGCAATTTCCCAGTTTCCCATTATCCTTACTCGTGAGGCGAAGAACGGGTCAGGGGCGCTGCTGAAGAAGACCGTCTCTTCGTCATCCTGAGCCCTTCGACTTCGCTCCCTTCAGGTCTGAGCCACAGGGTCGAAGACAGGACAGGCTCTGCGAAGGATCTTTTCTTGCGCTAACCCATTGTCCCGCAAAAGATTCTTCGCTTCGCTCAGAATGACCAGCGCCTGTAGACTTCGCATAGTTAGTTGCGGGACATAACACTAGGCGAATCGAACGGGGCGGCGGAGCCACACTTCCTCAACGGGCCCTTAGGGAGGGGTATCTGCCTCCGCCGGATTTGCGGCGCCAGGATTCGAGTCGGCCTCCGGCACGATGATGGTCCGCGAGCACTTCTCACATTCCAGGAGCACGAATCGCCGTCCCTGCACGTCCGTCTCCCGATCCACGGCCTTGTAGGATTCCTCGTTGCACTCCGTACACTTGATAGCCATGCGACTGCTCCTTCTCTCCAAACGCTCCACCGCAACGCCCAAACTCAGCCCTCGCTTGCTCCGGCGACGGCCTTTGCGCCATGTCAGACGCGGCGCGTCGCCCCAAAGCAACTCCAGGTCGTACACGCGTCGCCATTCCTGGTCGAACAGGTGCGCGACTACGTCGCCGTAGTCCAGCAGGATCCACCGGCTGCTGCGGACGCCTTCGATCCCGATGAGATGCACACTGCGTCGCGCCATCTCCTGCTGTATGGCGTCGCTGATGGCGCGAAGCTGCCGTTCGTTGCTGCCGCTGACGACCACGAAAAAGTCGGTTATGTAGGTGAGTTCCCGCAGGTCCAGAACGGAAATGTCCTCGCCCTTCTTCTCCTCGGCAAGCCGCGCGCAGACCCTGGCCAGATCAGGAGAATCGCTTGCGCCAAGCTCTTTTCTGCGGCGTCGTGGCTGAGCTCGCGATGCTGCCCTACGACCTTTCAATTCCGACGGCACCTGCGGTTTTGCCCTTTCTGCAACGGCGTCTGTGCACTTTTACCTTATACCGATCAGCCGCCCAATATGCGGCGAGAATTTGACCACTACGCCTGCAAAGACCACCGACACTATGGACATGAGTTTGATCAGGATGTTCAGCGACGGGCCGGAGGTGTCCTTGAAGGGATCTCCAACCGTGTCGCCGACCACGGCCGCCTTGTGCGCCTCCGAGCCTTTCCCGCCCAGATGCCCCTTTTCGATGAATTTCTTGGCGTTGTCCCATGCGCCGCCCGCGTTGTTCAGCATGCAGGCCAGGACGAAGCCGGTGGCCAGCCCCCCTGCCAGCACACCCACCACGCCGGCCACGCCGAGCACCAGGCCGCTGGCCACGGGTACGACGATGGCCAGCAGAGCCGGAAGGATCATCTCGCGTTGCGCTCCGGCCGTGGAAATAGCGACGCACCGAGCGTAATCCGGTTTCTCAGTCCCTTTCATGATTCCAGGTTTTTCGCGGAACTGTCGTCGGACCTCCTCCACCATGGCGCCGGCCGCCCGCCCCACTGCTTTCATGGTCAGCGCGCAGAACACGAACGCCATCATCGCGCCGATGAGCAGTCCGCAAATAACGAGCGGGTTCAACAGGTTGATGCCGAACGCCTGCACGAAGTCGACCACCGACGCCTCCGCCGTCCCGATCAACGCGAATCCTTCCGGAACGGCCGCTCGATACTTGTCCGCAAGCGACGCCGTTCCGCTGAAGAACGCCATCTTCGCCGACTCAATCAGATACAGCCCGGTCTCCGATTGGGCGGCCAGCTTGCCCAGCCACATCCGGACCTGTTCGAGGTAGGCGGCGATCAAGGCGAGGGTGGTAAGCGCGGCCGAGCCGATGGCAAACCCCTTCCCGGTCGCCGCAGTAGTATTGCCCAAGGCGTCCAGGGCGTCCGTACGCTCGCGCACCTCCGGACCGAGATGGCTCATTTCCGCATTGCCCCCCGCGTTGTCCGCGACCGGGCCGTACGCGTCCGTCGCCAAGGTGATCCCCAGGGTCGCCAGCATGCCGACTGCCGCGAAGCCAATGCCGTACAGTCCCTGCGCTGTATCCGTGAACCCGCCGGCGAACCCGAAAGCGCAAATGGTTGCGACGCAGATCGTCGCCACAGGGATCCCCGTGGAGAGCATTCCCACCGACATACCTTCGATTATGAGCGTCGCCGGTCCCATGCGGGCCTGATCGGCGATTGATCGCGTAGGGCCGTAGGCGTCGCTCGTGTAGTACTCGGCCGCCTGGCCGATGATGACGCCTGCGACGAGCCCTGCGGCGACTGCCCCAAGAATCCCCAACGAAATGAATCCCATGTGAACCAGGACCGCAAGGGCCACGAGGACAAGCAACGTGCTTCCCAGGGTGCCGATCAAGAGGCTGCGAAGGAGGGCCTTCTGGCTGGCCCCCTCTTTGGTGCGCACCATGAATATGCCCACTATGGAGAGGACGATGCCGATTCCCGCAACGATCATGGGCGCTATGACGGCCTTCACGCCGCCCATGCCGGCAGCGACCACTGGAAGCGCTGCACCCAGAGTGGCGGTGGCCAGGATGGAGCCGCAGTAAGACTCATATAGGTCCGCGCCCATGCCGGCCACGTCGCCCACGTTATCGCCCACATTGTCGGCAATGGTAGCAGGATTGCGCGGATCGTCCTCCGGTATGCCGGCCTCCACCTTTCCCACCAGGTCCGCGCCCACGTCCGCCGCCTTGGTGTAGATGCCGCCTCCCACTCGGGCGAACAAGGCCTGGGTTGACGCGCCCATGCCGAACGTGAGCATAGTCGTGGTGATTTCCACCAGTTTGGCGCGCAGAAACATGGGGTTGCTCACCAGCGCGGGCGCCCATGAGAGCCCCAGCTTCTGCTCCGCCAGCGAAGCCGCAAGTCCGAAGACGTTGTGATCGTAAATGTAGTTGAGGACGAAATACCAGAGAGAGATGTAGAGGAGCCCGAAGCCTACCACGACCAAGCCCATGACGGCGCCGGACCGGAACGCCACTTGAAGCCCCCGGTTGAGCGAGGTCCGCGCTCCCTCGGCCGTACGACTCGAAGCGAGCGTAGCCGTGTTCATTCCCAGCAAGCCGCAGAGACCGCTGAAGAACCCACCCGTGAGAAACGCGAACGGCACGAACGGATTCTGAACCCCAAGAAAGGCAAGTACTGTGAGAATAACAAACAGAATCGAGAAGACGATTGAGGCCACCCCATACTGACGCTTGAGATAAGCGAACGCCCCCTGACGCACGCTCTCGGCAATCTCGCGCATCGTCTCGTTGCCCGCGGGGGCGGCCAGCATTAGTCGGTAGCACAGATAGGCGGCGGCCAGTGCCAGGAGCGATGCGATCGGCGCGATCCACCAACTCGGCGGGATGGCCGCTTCGCCGCCGGATCCACCCGCAAAGCTCACACGCGCCCAACATGCTGCAAGGGGCAGCAAGAGCCCAACGGGGATCGCTCTACTCGTCCCAAACCGTCGCATCCCGTAGCGCTCCCTGAGAGTGTCCCAGCAGGAGTGCGTCGACCTCGCCCCGGACCGGTGGATCAACTACCTCCTCTTCCCGGTCTTGAGCTTGGTGCGCCGCCGGTGAAGCGTGGGCTTCTGACCGTGACAGGCGCTCGTGCGTCTGAGTTTGCTGCGTTGACGCGTACGTTGCTTCATGCCTTATCCTTATACCATCGCGACAGTGCCGTGACAAGACGCGCATATCCACTGGTCGTGTCACGAGGGGGGGGTGACAGCTCCGGCCCAACCAAGCAGGGGTTGCCCACCTGGAAGTGGGGCACGGCCGGAGCTGCCGGGGGAAACTTGTGTCTCGCCGTCCATTCCCACACAACGAACGGCTCAGCCCTTAAAGCGCCCAAAGAGTAAAAGCATGACTTTAGCAATCTTCCCCATGTTTGTCAACCCCACATTTCCGAGGGCGCTGTCAAGTATTCCTGTGAGGAGTTTCCCCAAGATCCGGACGCCGTTCCCGGCCAAGGGTTGTCGTTGTTGGTCTTTCGAGAAGCAGAATGTGGAAGCGCCATCCATGGGATCGGGGACACCTTGCGCCTGCCTGCCGAGGCCTCGGCGCAGGCAGGGAAGTCCCCGAGTGGCGCATTGGAGCGCGTCTCCAGGGACATGTAGCGATTCCCGCTTCGCGGGACCTCCGCTTCATGTCACCCTTCGGCTCACGTCGGTCGCAACGGCGTGTCGCAACGGCGTCCCGCCCGGACTCCCCGTATCCCAAGCCGGACCCTCTGCTTGGACAGGCTGCCGGCAAAGCGAAGATGAGGGTTTCCCATACGATTCCACGATGGCTGTCTGGGTCCTGCTTTCGATGCCCCTCCCTATGTTGGAACGGAGGTCATGCTGAGGCGCTTGAGATACTCGTGGAAGCTGTTGTCACTGAAATGCCTGCAGCAGACAGCAGGGCATCCGGACTGCTGTACATCTTGCTCGCAGTGTTTCCGCTCGAAAGGGCCGCTATGGCACAGGCGTTGCACGGAACATCCTAGATTCGTCCGGTGGTGCACAGAGTGCGGCCCGCTCTCGGCAGTGGTTTTGTGTGGGCGCACTGTGTAAAGGGGCCTGCGTGAGCCTTTTGCCTGGCCACGCACGCGGAGGCAGGCGGGTCCCGAAAGGGCGAAGTTATGGAATGAATTCCCTTGACCAGAATCCCAGGACGGCCGCCGAGGCCCCTGCGCAGCGGGTCTCGCATGTATAGCCTTTGGTGTTGCTCAGGCCGCCGAACCTGTCGCTCGGTTGAAAGCATTGGACGGGTAAAGGCAACTTCGGCCGAGGCTGCCGATGATGTCGTGAAGCCGTTCGACCTCGGCGAGCTGATCGAGAAGATCGGGAAGGCATTGTGCGGGGTGAGGAAGGGATGAGGAAGGCCGAAGAGCTTGGACCGCAAGCCGGCCGGCTGTAAGAGCGACTCAATTGGAAAGCTCCTCGTGAAGCAGAAGCTGTGTCCTTCCGCACCGATGGGAGAAGAACACGCGCCAACTGCATGGAGAAAGTGACTATGTTCAAGAGGCTCCGCTCCAGGAAGACCGGCATCAATAGAATCCTGATCGCTGACGATGACCGAATTGCTGTCCGAATTGTCTCCGAGCGTCTGAAGAGCAGGGGCTACGATGTGGTATCTGCGGCTGACGGCGACCAGGCGATACAGAAGGCGTTGGAGGCGAAGCCGGACCTCATTCTTCTCGATGTCCTCATGCCAAATCTCGACGGCTACGCCACTCTCGAGCGACTCCGACAGATTGAGGAGACCAAGAGAATTCCGGTGATAATGCTCACGGCAAAGAGTCACGCGAAAGACGTGGTGAAGGCGACCTCGGTGGGGGCCGTTGACTACGTGGTGAAGCCATTTGACCTCGTCGTGCTGCTCGAGAAGATCGAGAAAGTCTCACGCGGCCTGAAGACAAGGTGAGGAAAGTGAAGGAGTCTGCAGCACAAACTCTTCGTGAGAACGTCTCAATTGGGACGTTCCTTGTAAGACAGAAGGCTATCTCTGAGGAAGATCTGCGGAGCGCTCTCGAACAACAGAAAACCGCCGGCGTCAGTCTGGAAAAGATACTGACGGAGAACGGCATTGTGTCTGAGGACGACCTCAACAGAGCCATCGCAGCCAAGCATGGTATCGAGTTCGTATCGCTGAGGCCGGAGGACGTGGATCCCACGGCGGCACACCTCGTGCCTGAGCATGTCGTACGCCAGTACAGGGCGATTCCCATCAAGATCGAAGGCGAGAGGCTTCTTGTGGCAATGGAGTCGCCCCTGAACCTCGCCGCTCGAGATGAGATCGCGTTGCTGACCGGCTATGAGGTGGTTCCACTTGCGACAACTCGAAAGGAGCTTGCACAGGCTGTCGCGCGCCACTTCAGTGTCAAGGAGGCGACGAAACAGGAGATCGTGGATATTCGGCTTCAGGACATTAGGACAGGCGTAAGGAAACCGAGAGCGGCCGCACGAGAGAAACCTGTTGAGGGACCTGATGGAGCGGTCGTTCGGCTTGTGGACTCCATCATCACCGGCGCGATCCGCGCCGGGGCAAGTGACATACACCTCGAGCCTCAGCAGCCTGAAATGCGCGTGCGTTACCGCATAGACGGCATCCTTCACGACATCATGAACGTTCCCAAACACGTGGAGCAGGGACTGGTATCGAGAATCAAGATTGTGGCGGACATTGATATCACCGAACGGCGAAGACCACAGGACGGCCACATATCCGTGTCGCATGAAGGGCGAGACTGCGATCTCCGCGTGTCAACCATGCCGACCGTTTCGGGCGAGAAGGTCGTGATGCGGCTTCTCGACAACGGGTCGACATCGGTCAGGTTTGAGCAAATGGGACTGTCGGCCGAGGACATGCAGACTCTCGAATCGCTCATCAAGCGCCCTTACGGCATGTTGCTCATCACCGGCCCGACAGGAAGCGGCAAGACGACCACGCTCTACGGCGTCCTGAGGGACTGCCTGAATTCGTCAATACACAATATCATTACGATTGAGGACCCTGTCGAGTACCACCTGCCGGGGATCAACCAGATTCAGGTTGATCCCGCCGTGGGCATGACTTTCGCCACCGGCCTCAGGACAATCCTCCGGCAAGACCCCGACATCATCATGGTCGGCGAGATCAGGGATCGCGAGACGGCGGAAATCGCCGTGCACGCCGCTCTTACCGGCCACCTGGTTTTCAGCACCCTGCACACGAACGATACTGCGGGAGCGATCACACGCTTGGCCGAGATGGGTGTTCCGCCTTTCCTCATCGCGTCATCCGTCCTTGGCGTGGTGGCCCAGCGTCTTATGCGCACCATCTGCCCGGACTGCAAAGAGCAATACGTGCCGGCCCAGGCCGAACTTGCGGAACTCTATCCGGGGCTGTCAGCAGCCGAGCACACGTTTAGCCGTGGCAAAGGGTGCCAGTTCTGTTACCAGACCGGGTACAGAGGCCGGATGGGAGTATTCGAGATCTTGCGGGTCTCAGAACGGGTCCGAAGCTCAATTGCCGGAAAGCAATCGTCCAGCACGATTAAGCGGGCTGCAATTGAGGAAGGAATGAGGACGCTCCTTCAGCGGGCTCTGGAGAAGGTTACGGAAGGGGTTTCAACGCTCGCGGAGATCAGACGGGTAATCGGTACAGAGGACGCGTAATGCCAACGTACACATACGCCGCCAGAGACCGCACGGGCAACGTCTTTACCGGCACGTACGAGGCGCCGAGCAAAGGCAAAGTGCGTGAAGACCTGCGCAAGATGCAATACCACCCCGTTTCGATTGTCCGGAAGTCCGGATCCCTGCTGGGCAGGCGACAAAGGGGCATACGAAGAGGCGATCTCGTCGTATTTGCGCATCAGTTCGCCGGCATGTACAGCGCGGGTCTACCCTTGGTCAGGGTGCTCGATGTCCTTCAGGAGGAGGTCCGAAGCGCGCGCCTGAAAGAGGTCGTTCGGGATATGAGAGAACAGATCGAGGCTGGCTCAACACTTCGCGACGCTTTTGGGAGACACCCCGAAGTGTTTTCCAATTTCTTCCTCGGGATGATTGAGGCCGGGGAAACTGGGGGCACGCTCGATGTAACGCTGAAATGTGTGGCTACCCATCTGGAAAAGCAGCAGGAGCTGAAGCAGAAAGTGACTTCAGCCTTTGCATATCCGCTCGTGGTCAGCGTTCTATGCTGTCTTGTGGCGTCCTTCCTTGTCATCTTCATTGTGCCCGTGTTCGCATCCGCATATGCCAAATTCGGTGTGCCGCTACCCGGCCCAACTCTCGCGCTCGTAGCCACCAGTAACTTTGCACGCGGCTATTGGTGGGCGGTCATCGGGGGTCTCGCGGCATTGGGACTAAGCTGGCGAAGGATCCGGTGCGCGCCGGTTGTGGACGAGGCAATTGACACAATCAAGATGAAAGCTCCTCTCGTCGGCGCGCTCAATCGCAGAATCGCGGTCACTCGTTTCATACGGACGCTCGCCGACATGCTGGGAAGCGGCGTGTCGCTCCTGCGGGCAGTAACTGTGGCTGAAGGGGTTGCGAGAAGCCGCCTCATCAGAACGGCAGCGCATGCCATCCGCGCCTCTGCATCCGCGGGCGCATCGGTAACTGAACCGATGCGGTCGCACGGCGTGTTCCC
>SDBU01005825.1_pt1 | contig 14633 bp, 15 predicted proteins | sample 2277071 | NCBI WGS metagenome assembly SDBU01 (sample SAMN10397929, study PRJNA504765) | marine sediment metagenome | isolation source: marine sediment core GS08_GC12, 126 cmbsf | place: Arctic Ocean: Gakkel Ridge, Loki's castle | collected 2008
GATAAGGCTGGTCGAATAGTCACCAAGGACTGGTCACAGTATGGGTCTAACGTCGTGTTTGAGCCAAAGAAAATGTCACGAGAGACGCTGCAAAAGGGATATGGCTGGGTTTGGCGCGAGTTCTATAGCCTACCCTCGATTTGGAAGAGGGTTGGAGTAGCACGTCGCAATTTAGCGGCACTTTGGGCGGTGAATCTTTATTATCGAGCTTACTGGCGGGGAAAACTCCGAACTAATATGGGCGGTGAATCTTTATTATCGAGCTTTCTGGCGAGGAAAACTCCGAACTAATATGGGCAAGAAATCTTTATTATCGAGCTTTCTGGCGAGGAAAACTCCAAGCTAATTAAAGATAGCAGGAAGTCCGAATCCCACTTCGTCTCTGAGCAAGGGTGGAACTTCAAAGCGTAACGCCGCAGGGCTGGTCACCGGTCATTCCAAAATCAGAAACTATTTCAAACTGAGGCATAGCATTATCCGTCAAGAGTTAGGAGTTTCCCATTCTCAAGGATATTTTCATCAAGCAGTCTTTCTCGAATTTCTTTAAGTGATTTTCCTTGAGATAAGAGGAGGAGAAACCTTCGTATAGACTGCCGCAGGTAATCTTCTGTCTTAGGAACCATCGCTTCAACTTTAGCCCATTTTACATTCTTGTTGCCATGTACAATTTGTCCTCTGAGAGCATATGCTTCTTGCAAATTACTGAAAATAGCTTTTCTTTTGTCTTTTCCTTTTCCTAACAGGAATGCTACTCTTAGAGCTAGTTTATATCTAAGCTCTTGAGAGTCACCTAGATATAAGGACTCAAAAGCAATCATCTGATCAATCAGTCTATCATCACGTTCGCCGTCATAGGAAGAATTAAAGCGTCTTAAGGCAATATGAATATCGTCGTGTTTTTCCAAATTAGCGAATGTGTTAAGCAGACTCATCAAGTTTTCTACTTTTGGCACGTCAAGCTTTTTCAAAGTATAGACTGGTTTAGTAAAGTTAGGTCTCCTATTGTCTTTCTGTAAATACGTTTTCAAACGGCCGCCAAAAAACCATCTATCATCAGTAGGGAGTGTAAGTATTAAATCTCCAGGGAAAATACTTCCTTGTCGATGGATTCTACATGCCTGTACGAAGTTGACAAGTATGTTAAAAGCTCTTAGCATCTCCGCGCCGCTGGTAATTAATTTGTATTCTACATTCTCTATTGTTTCGCCACATGGTAATACGAATAACCAATCTGGTATATTTGTTTTACCAATAAGAAGTTGCCATTCATCTCTGGCTTTAATATACTCCTTAAATTCTTCAGGTGTTCTTATTATCCTTGATCCATTGGTCAAATCCAGACTTTCAGAATCACAATGGAATGAGAACAGTGGACAAAGCCAAAATCTATTTGCCTCGCTTGAATTAGTAGAACCCATCACTTCCCCCCAAGATACTGTAGCGCCTGTTTAATCCTTTCCTCAAGGCTCGGATTGAGGCTCAATTTCCTCGGTGCCTATGTGCTCGGCTATACCTATCTTTTGCACGGATAGAGGCACATAATTGACCATCTTGGCATCAATCAATTCCTTTAATCTTTGTTCATCCTCGGATAAGCGTGCCTTACCTGTTTTTACCTCAATAAAGTCAACACCTTCACCGTATTTAATGCCGACAAAGTCGATAGGTTCTCCTAGATAGAAAAGCCGGTCATACTGGGTTAACTCAAAAGTGGCCAGAAGTTCGTTCAGCTTGCCTGTCCTCTTGCCTAGACTGCGGGTTATCGATTCCAAGAGGTCATGAGGTAAACCTTCCAGGGTGTCTTGAATCTCCTTGACTGAGGCTGCCGAAGCTAAGGCGAATCTAAGCTTGCTCTCTAGCTCTTCTATAGCCGGGACTTCTATTTTCCTCGGTCTAAGAATTAACACCAAAATTACCATAACTAGGACAAAAATTACTACATACAGGAGAATTTCCACGCTGTCCTCCTTTTATTTAGTGGTGAAATACTGTAGTGCCTGTTTAATCCTTTCCTCAAGGCTTAGTTCGGAGGATGGGGGGAGGCTGGCTACGGCACGGCTGGCTTCAGAGACGGAATAGCCCAGGGAGGCGAGGGCGGCTAACACATCAGTATTTTCCTCGGTTAGCTGAACCCCTGGGGCGGTTATCCAGCCAGCACCTATTTTCTCCTTAAGCTCAAGGACAAGCCGATTAGCCACCTTCTTACCTATTCCCGGAACTACGGTCAGCAGGTCAACACTGCTGGTGACAATAGCCATAGTAAGCTTCTCCACATTCATAACCGAAAGCATTGCCAGGGCCAGCTTGGGACCTAACCCTGATACGCTAATGAGGGTTTGAAAAAGCCTCAGCTCATCAGCCGAGGCGAAGCCATAGAGGGTAGCATTATCCTCCCTGAGATGAAGGTGGGTATATAGCTGGACTTCCTCGCCGATAGTGCCTATTGTGCTCAGGGTAGAGGTAGGCATATATACCTGAAAGCCTATTCCACCAACATTAATAATCGCCCAATCACTACCTAGTGACTCTAATCTACCGTGAAGACTAGCTATCATTTCCTTTCCTTCATTATTGGTTAGCCAGCAGGTTGCTCAAGTGTATCTCTCGCAGGTGGCAGATAGCCACGGCTAGGGCATCAGCCACATCGTTAGGCTGAGGAACCTGAGGTAATCCAAGCTGGAGCCTGACCATCTCCTGAATCTGCTCCTTGGAACTGGCTCCGTAATCGGCAACCCTCTGTTTTACCTGAGTCGGGGTATATTCATAGGTTGGGATTCCTCTATTAGCTGCCGCCAGGATAGCCACTGCCTGAGCCCTACCTACTGCCAGCGCCGACCTCACATTTTTAGCCATAAAAGGCTGCTCTACAGCTACCACATCAGGTCGGCAGCGAGCGATAATTTCCAAAAGCCTACCATACAAATAGCTCAAGCGCTCCCCTATTGGGGTATGGGGTGGACTATTCAGGGCACCACAATCAACCAGGGTTATTTCGTCATCCCTGCTCTCTATCACCCCGTAGCCCATAGTTATTGTGCCTGGGTCAATACCTAAAACTCTCATCATTAAGCTCAAACTGAGATTGTTTATTAACCTCACCCCCTTAATCCCCCTCTCCTTAAAAGGAGAGGGGGAAGAGATTTTAGAGAGGGGCTTCGCCCCTCTCTTACTTACACTCCCCCCTTCCCTTAATAAGGGAAGGGGGTCAGGGGGATAGGTTGCTACATGGTCTTAAACTGCCTGTTATGGAAAAAGGGCGGAAATGAAAAGTAACATTAAACTCGCAACTGGTATTTCTCCAGAACAGAGTTGGGGAAGTCAGCATTACTAGATACATGCTGGACTTCATCCAGTTCATCTAACTTATCCAGCAGCTTCAGTGTTTGCAGGGCTGCCTTTTCCTCAAGCTCAACCATAGTCTTGGGTATCATAGACAGCTCAGCCGAGGCTATGGGTAGATTTTTCTGCTCCAATGCTGTCCTGACCACCTCAAGTTCCTCAGGCTTGGTATAAATCTCCACATAATCATTCTCTACCTTAACATCCTCGGCACCGGCATCAATAGCCTGTAGGGCTAATTCCTCGGCATCTAAATCGTTGGCCTCTACCGAAATCAATCCTTTTGAGTCAAAGAGCCAGGCTACGCAACCACTCTCCCCCAGACTACTGCCACTGCGCGAAAATATATTCCGAACATCCTGTATAGTTCGATTGCGGTTATCACTTAGAGCTTGCACCAAGATAGCTGCCCCGCCGGGTCCATAACCCTCAAGGGTCAGCTCTACCAGGTTAGCTCCTTCCATTGTGCCGCTACCCCGCTTAATGGCTTTTTCTATATTATCCAGTGGCATATTATTGTCACGAGCTTTTTGAATAGCTAAACGTAGCCGAAAGTTTGACTCAGGGTTATTTCCTCCCTGACGCACCGCCACAATAATCTCTCGGGTCAATTTGGTAAAAAGTTGACCCCGTCTGGCATCAGCCACTCCCTTCTGATGCTTAATTGAAGACCACTTAGAATGTCCTGACATCTTTAGCTGTCCTTAGCCAACTAATCAATCTTATTTAATTCTATCACCTCGCCTGTCTAAGGTCAAAAGGCTGTACCAAGCGCAAAGTACCCAGAAAGGCAATTCCCTAATAAAGGTAGCGATGGCAGTAGTCGCGGCTTCAAACTCAAAGGTTGGCGGTATCTGTTCAGAAAATTCCTGATAAAATTCGTTAAAAATCTGCTTCATTACGGCTGGGGGCAATGCGGCAAGCTCTGGTGGTGGTGATTGCAGGAAGGCTTCCTCAAGTTATCTTTCAAACTTTCCTTCATTGGTTCCATAGAGATTACAAGGCTCAGGCTTTGACTCCTTCCCATGAGGTAGTCATAGCTGGAATAGATACCAGCACTTACTTGTTCCTTTATCCAGGGCTCAAGGTCAGCAATGGTATCATCTATAGCCCCAGCCATAAATTGAGCCTCTAAGGGATTCGAATTTGTTCTTTTATTAATGAGGCTACATCAAGCTTATTTATTTGAGAGACAACGAAGTCTGGGTTGAGGATGGTTATAATTTAGTGTAAGCACCAGACCGAAAGCAGACAAAGAAAGAAAAAGGAGGAAGTTTAAAAGGCCGAGTGCTAAACCCCTAAGGAATTTCATGAATAGTATCCTCCAGTCAACAGCTTAAATCAGGGTTTCCCCCTTTTTGTTTCACCAACAACGAAGGCGATAGCATATTCCTTTGAATGAGAAAGGCTGATAGCGAGCTTACCTAGACCCAAGCTATTAGCTTGATTTTGGGCTTTACCATAGAGATGAACTAAAGGCTTGCCATTAGGGTCAGCCAGTATCTCAATCTCTCTCCAGCTGATACCCTTGGTTTGAGTTCCAATAGCTTTTATTACTGCTTCCTTGCCGGCAAAACGGACAGCTAAGGATGAGGACTTTTTATGGCATAACTTGAGCTCTGACTCAGTATATATTCGGTGGAGGAAACCTTCTCCCCAGCGGGCTATAGCCTTTTCAATACGAGCTATTTCTACTATATCTATTCCAATATAGTGCATGCTTAGTCACTACCCAGTTCCCCAGCTATCATACTCGCTGCCAGTATTCTAGCTTGAGGAGGCTAGCATATTCTTGGTAGTAGTTCCCCAACCGGCATATCTACAATACGAGATGAACCCAGGCGGGTTTTCATTACTACTTTCCCTGGATGTTCGTTTACTACTTCACCGATAGTGTTAGCCTCAGCCCCATATTGGTTCTGTCTCATCTTAGCCAGGACTTTATCGGCGTCAGCAGGAGCAACTACTGCTACCAGCTTACCCTCATTAGCCACATAGAGTGGGTCAAAGCCGAGGAGTTCACAGGCAGCCAGCACTGCCTTATTTATCGGTATGCTTTCCTCTTCTATCCTAATCCCTACCTGAGATTGCTTAGCAAACTCATTGAGGGTGGTGGCTAGCCCCCCCCTGGTAGGGTCACGTAGACAGTGAATGCTTGCCGAGGTTTCCAATATCTCAGCTACCAGTTTATTAAGTGGGGCACAATCACTCTCAATAGGCACCTGGAATTTTAATCCTTCACGCTGGCTTAATACAGCAATACCATGGTTGCCTAGGCTGCCGCTGACGATAACCTTGTCTCCGGGTATAGCATTAGCCCCTGAGATATCTACCCCTGGAGACACAGTGCCGATACCGGAGGTATTGATGAACAGTTTATCAGCACTGCCCTGATTTACTACTTTGGTATCACCGGTAACTATCTTTACTCCAGCCTCATCAGCCGCCTGATAGATGGAATTTATTATCTTTTCCAGTTCACTAATAAGGAAGCCCTCTTCAATAATGAAGGATAGGCTCAGGTATAAGGGGACAGCACCACTCATCGCCAGGTCGTTTACCGTACCATTCACTGCCAGCTTGCCTATATCCCCGCCAGGGAAGAAGATGGGGCTAACGATGAAGCTGTCAGTGGTAAAGGCTAGGCGTCCACTAAGCTCAAATACTGCCGAATCATCCAGTTTGTTCAGTATAGGATTACCGAAGGCTGAGACAAAATTCTTTCCTATTAAATCATGGCTAAGCTTACCGCCACTGCCATGAGCTAATAAGACTTTATCCTCCATAGCTAGCTCCATAGTGGTAGTAAGTGGCACAACTGCCCTCGGAGGATACCATGCAGGGACCTACCGGATGCTCAGGGGTACAGCTATGGCGGAAGAGCTTACAATCAAGAGGGGTGCTGACCCCACGCAGGATGCTACCACAAATACACCCTTTGGCTTCGCCGCTGGGTCCAGGGTCAATATCAAAGTTTCTTTCCGCATCAAACCGCTGGTAACTCTCCTTGAGTCTAAGCCCGCTTGATGAGACCAATCCTATGCCGCGCCAGTTAGCATCACAAACCTCAAAGACTTTATCCATAAGTTCTAGAGCCTGCTTATTGCCTTCAGGCTTTACCCCACGGGTGTAGGCTATTTCTACCTTATATTGCCCGGTTTCAATCTGATTTACCAGCATATCCACACAGAGCAGAATATCCAGTGGCTCAAATCCAGAAACAACACAGGCAATACCATAGCCGTCGGGGATGAACTGGTAGGGGTATGAACCTATGATGGTGCTTACATGCCCGGGGCAAATAATGCCATTAAGCCTCACTTCACCCAGGTCAAGCAGTGCCCTCATTATCGGCGGGCACAACTTGTGAAGGGGCAGAACATAATAGTTATCTATTCCCTCCTCCTCGGCTTGTAGAATAGAAGCGGCGATGGTTGGTGCTGTGGTCTCAAAGCCAATGCCGATGAAGATTACTGATTTATCCAGGTTATCCTTGGCGATGTGAAGAGCATCCTGTACCGAATATACAACCCTAATATCATTGCCTTCGGCTCTAGCCAGTTGCAAGCTGGAGTAGCTTCCCGGCACCCTGAGCATATCACCAAAGGTAGTAATGATGACATTTGGTAGGTGGGATAAGGCAATGGCTGTGTCAAGGTCGCTATTGGCGGTAACACATACCGGGCAGCCCGGTCCAGAGAGCATGTCTATTGTCTTGGGTAGCAGTTGGCGTATGCCATGCTTAAAGATAGCTACGGTATGCCCACCACAGAACTCCATTAACCTTATTGGTTTAGTTGAGTGATGGTGAATCCTGTCTATCAGCCTTTTACCTAGTTCTGGGTTGCGGTATTCGTCAATAAACTTCACTTAATTCCTTTAGTAGCTTGAGGGTTTCCTCAGCCTCTACCGGGTCAATTACATTTATGGCATAGCCAGTGTGCAATAGCACATAGTCGCCGACCTTGGCTTCAGGGGTGAGCTGGAGGCTAGCCTGGCGGGTTACACCATCTATGTCTACCTCCGCCTGGTATCCATCTATTGACTTTACTAGGGCGGGAATGGCTAGGCACATATCTAACTCCTAAGGGTTTAGTGCAAGTCTTGCTTGGGCTTCGACTTTAGGCAGTTCCACTGTTGTTTGGAATATTGCCTCAAAATCAGCTATCTGTATTTGCTTCTTGCGCCTTGTTTCATTGAAAAATGTCTCTAAATCCGTATAGTAGATAAACTTCCATCCTTCATTAGCAACCCTCTCCTTCAATAGCTCTGAGTTAACCTTTCTGTGGAGTAAGGCACGCCGCTCCTCGGGAATTACAATACACTTTGTCGTCTGGTGTTCTGGTGGTATATTGGTGCACCTGTTAATTGCTTCAGTTATTGCGGTGGTATTTTCAATCTCAAAAGCATACTTGATTTTATCCGCCTCTAGCCAGAGCAAATCTATATTTTCAATAAAGTCCAGTTTATCTGTGGCTAAGGACAAAGAACCAAGGTCTCGGAAAGTGCAAAGGGTTGAAAGGGGTTTGTCTTCATAGATATCCCCCTGTTCTCTTAGACCAATCCATACTTTATATCCAGCCTTCTTTCCAATCTCTGCCAAGCGACCAATCATTAAACTATGTTCGCTTTCTCTTTGGTTAATGCTTGGTCGGATTTGCCACAATCCTCCCACCACTTTTTCGGCGTATGCTTCTAGGATTTCCTCCACATTTGAAGAAGTGGGGGTGAGGGCATTACGAAAAGTCAAAAAAACCTCTTTAAGCACATCACTAAAAGAAACCACCTGCCTCCTTCGCAAAACTTGCATTATTGCTATTTCAACCCTATCTGCCAAGGGAACAACACCAAGCCAATACTTGCTAGGGTCTCTAAACCACCACCCCTTTCCTTCGATAAATACAAATTCCTCTTGCTTTTTAATAACATCTTGTATGTGCTCCGGCTTAGCAATAAACAGGAAGCCGTGCTTATTCAGTTCCATATAAATTCCCTTGAGGATGTCAGTATAAAGTGTAGGTTCTCCTCGCTCAGCCAGCATCCTTTTAACTGTTTCCACGACAACCCGCTCATAGCGTTCTGTGTCTATTTCCATAGTCTCAGGTGGTAATTTTGCCGTAGATAACGGCTTTCTAAATCTAAGATAATAATCGCCTACAGCGCTCCCATAGGGCTGACGCAAAGCCTTGGCTGAGGCTCTTAACGGCTCTTGGTAAACAATGTTTTTAAGGTCAAAGCCGGTGTAACTTACTGCTCTGATAATGGAGTTATAAACCTTAACATCGGTGCTATGGAAGGTAACGGTCATCCGCCTGCCGCCTTTTAGCACTCTATAGACCTCATTAAAAATAGTTGTTAAAAGCTGGTGGTAATAGTCAAAGCTCTTTTTCTGTGCAGGGTTGATGGTGAGTTCATCGCTATAAGGTATGTCAAGTCCTAGCCAAGATGTCCACAGTGTGCTCAGCTCAAGGTATTGAATAGCTCCACCATATGGTGGGTCAGTAAAAACATAATCTACACAATTGGGAGGTAGTTTACGCAGAGCACTAAGGGCTGATTCATTCATTAGCAGGATGTTTGCCTTCCCATCTAAAAGCTCGTCTATGTCCTCAGCTTGCTGATAGTGGCTAATATCTCTATTGGATTCCTCCTTACCCCGCAATGTCTTCTCAAAGCGGTTCTCAAAGCAATCCCAAACATTTAGTTCAAAGTGCTTGGGCGGAACCCAGTAGCTCGGGCGTGCCCAAGATCTGCCTGCTTTCCCTTCCTGAATTACAGGAATAAGGTTGGAAGCCAGTGCCAAAGAAGCCGTAAAAGTTAGCTTCACCAAATCCTTGACTACACCTTCAGCTAAACCCTCAATCTCATGGTAGAGCAAAGAAAGGGCAACTAACGCCCTTTTGGTGAATAACTCATCGACAGAGTCCAATTTCTCCTTCTTCTCAAAAGCGGAGCCATCAGGATAATAGAACCTTGTTTGGGGATACCAATAGGGAATCCCTGTTTCTTCTAGCTGCTGGAGTCTAGCTAAATCATCATCGGTTAACAGCTTTTTACCCTTTGAATCGCAATAGGGGTTCTGGCACTTATACCATATTTCTAGCGGCTTCGTCTTGGTAGGGTGCTTATCCTCTAAATGCCAGATAGTATGGGTAGTAATGGCATTAGACTGGCACTTAGGGCACTTCGTCAGGTAAAGCTTGTTTATCTCCTCTTTAGCTGTTTCCTTGATGTGCTCAAAAGCCTTTTGAAGGTCGCTGAGGTCAACAGGTTGGCAGGTCAGCCGAGTTAGGAAAATAGCCATAGGGTCTAAGTCAATAGCGATAGCTTTTCTTCCTAACCTCAATGCCTCGATGGGAGTGACGCCACTACCGCAAAATGGGTCAAGAACAATCTCACCTTGCTTAGAGTATGTGCTGATATACTCAGCCACAATATTAGCCGGCTTTCTAGCGAAGTACCTGTGCATCTGGTATTTTCTGGGACGAACCCCCTCCACTAGAGGATAATCTATGTGTTCCTTTATTCGCACTTTTTGCCCTCTTCTACCTTTACTCCCTTTATCTATCTACAGCGAAGTTGGCGATGACGGCTTGACCTAAAGAAATTCCACCATCGTTACCGGGCACCTGGTGGTGAGTAAATACAGTAAGTCCGCTGGTCTCAAGCCGGCCAACTGTTTTTCTCAGCAGTAATCGGTTCTGGAATACCCCGCCACTTAATACTACCTGAGTAATGCCTGTTTTATCGGAAATTATTTGGCACAACTGGCTTGCTATTCGAGCTATGGTGTTGTGAAATCTAATTGATATTTTAGCTTTATTGGTGCCACTTTGTAAATCGCAGATTATGGCTGAAAATAAATCTTGAAGCTTAACCAAGCCCAAGCCATTCTGCTCAACTATGGAGAAGGAGTAGCTGTCAGTTTCATCTACCTCATCATAAGCGACCATTTCTAACTCAATAGCCGCCTGGGCTTCATATTCTATCTCACCTCTTACCCCTATCAACGCTGACACCGCATCAAAGAGACGACCGCAACTGGAGGTTAGTGGTGAGTTAATTTTCTTGTCTACTTGTTTTTTAATGATGTCTATATCCAGGCTATCTACCTGTTTTAGGAAAGGCAGGTCTTGATTCAAGGCGTCCTCTCCCAGTAGTGACAGGAGATAGCCAACAGCAATACGGTAGGGCTTTTTTATGGCGGCTGCTCCGCCAGGTAAGGGCAGATACTCAAGATGCCCCATTCTGGTAAATCGCTGGTAGTCAGCTACAAGAAACTCCCCACCCCAGATATTGCCGTCGGCGCCATAACCAGTGCCATCAAAGGCTACCCCAATAACCGGGGACTCCAGCCCGTTATCTACCATGCCACTAACAATATGGGCGTGATGATGTTGCACCGGGATGAGTCTAATATTAGCCGATTTAGTAGCTAGTTCCTGGGCATACTTAGTGGAAAGATACTCAGGGTGAAGGTCGTGAGCAACAATACTTGGTTCGATGCGAAACAGTTTCTTGTAGAGAGCGATACTACTTTCAAAGTGCTCCATAGTCTCCAGATTTTCCATGTCTCCGATGTGCTGACTCAAAAAGGCGTATTCGTCTCTGGTTAAGCAGAAGGTATTCTTGAGTTCAGCGCCACAACCGAGTATCTGTTTGCTTCTAAAGCTAAGGTGAATGGGGTAAGGGGCATAGCCGCGAGCTCGCCTGACAACCTGAGTGGCGCCCCTTTCAACTATGGTTACACTGTCATCGTAGCGGGCATAGATATCGCGATTATGAACCAGAAAGTAATCAGCAATCCGTGAGAGCCTCCTTATCGCCTCCTCATTGTCTTTGGCAATAGGTTCTTCACTGAGGTTGCCGCTGGTCATTACCAAGGGCAGCCCTGTCTCCCTGAGCAGGATATGATGTAAAGGGGTATAAGGAAGCATCACCCCAAGATATTTTAGATTGGGAGCTACGGCTCGGGATACAGAGGAGTCGGGCTTCCACTTCATAAGCACAATAGGGCTGCAGGCAGAGGTCAGTAGTTTTTCTTCTTCACTTGATACATAGCAATGTTTTTTTGCCTCCTCTATAGAAGATACCATTATGGCTAGCGGCTTAAATGGGCGCATCTTCCTAGAGCGCAAAAGGTTAATAACAGCTTGGTTGGTAGCATCACAAGCCAAGAGGAAACCACCAAGACCTTTGATGGCTACGATTTTCCCACTTTTTAGAAGCCGGCTGGCGGTGCCGATTACATCAGGACAGCTTATAGGATTACCCTCACTATCCAGCAGTTCCAATCTCGGACCGCACTCAGGACAGGCATTGGGCTGGGCATGGAAGCGGCGGTCAAGTGGATTATCATATTCCCTCTGGCATTCGGGGCACATCTGGAAACGATGCATAGTTGTTCTAGGGCGGTCATAGGGGATATCCTCAATTATGGTAAAACGGGGTCCGCAATTAGTACAGTTGGTGAAGGGATAGCGATAGCGTCTATCATCTGGAGTTAAGATTTCCTGCAAACAGGCTTGGCAGGTAGCGATATCGGGAGAAATGAGCTGATATTTGCCTTCTTCAGCAATACTATGTCTGATTTCGAAGGAGGGGTAACCTACAAAGGCGTGATTGGTGCTATAGATATCCTCTATGTGAGATAAGGGTGGCGAGAGTTGCTCAAGGTCAACCAAGAAGTGGTCTAGAGCCTCCCTCCGACCCTCTACTTCTATTTTGACATCTCCTGAAGTATTACACACCCAGCCTTTGAGGTCATATTTAGTAGCTAACTGGTAAACAAAGGGTCTGAAACCAACCCCCTGTACCACCCCCCGAACATTTATCCTGAGTAATTCCATAGCTGGCTAAAGTTTATCTTAAGTAAATGAGTTAAGCAAGGTTGTCAGATTGCGTTACCCTAGACTATCTGATAGAATGAGGCTCGGTATCTACCCTATCATGAAATCAGCTTTTACGAGGTTAGAGTGAGACAAAAGTCAGAATGGGAGCCAAAACTGCTCGGTTTCTTGTGTAAATGGTGTAGTTATGCTGGTGCCGATTTAGCCGGAACCAGCCGTAAGAAATATCCAGCCAACATAAGGATAATAAAGGTTCCATGCTCGGGAAGGGTGGACCCACTCTTTATCCTCAAGGCACTACGCTTAGGTTTTGATGGTGTACTGGTTTCAGGCTGCCACCCTGGTGATTGCCACTATCAAACGGGGAATTACCGTGCCCGAAGACGAATAGCTATAACCAAGAAGTTCCTCGAATATATGGGCATTGAGCCGCAGCGGATTCAGGCTAGTTGGGTTTCAGCCTCAGAAGGGGGGAAATTCGCTGAGGTAGTCAGTGAGGTGACGAAAGGATTAAAGGAAACCGGCCCCAATCAATTGTTTATTAAAGAAGGACAAGGATATGGAACAAAGGCTACGGGAAGAAGCTAAGACCCTGCTGGAGCAAGGCAAGGTTGACTATATTATCGGCTTTGAACTAGGAAGCCTAAAATTTACTACTGCCCCATTAATAACCAAGGATAAAGATGATATTAACCGCCTGGTAATTAACCCATTTATAGTGAACAACCTTAGTGTATACCTGACTGAGACAAAGGGTCGGGTCGGTATTGTCGCCAAGGGCTGTGACAGCCGCTCCATCGTTAGCCTGATACAAGACAACAAGGTAACCAGAGAGGATGTGGTAATTATAGGTATCCCCTGCCCTGGGATAATTGACCTGAGCAAGGTAGAACAGTTGGTGGGCAAGGATAGAGATGAGCTGGATGATATTACCAGGGATGGGGACAGGGTAGTGATAACGGTTGACGGGAAGAAAAGAGATTTTCTCACCACAGAAGTCCTTTTTGATAACTGTCTTGGCTGCGAGTTTCCCACCCCCCAAGAATATGATGTTCTTCTTGGCGAACCCAGTCCTTCAGTTGTTAATTTGGCAGCAAGTAGAGCGAAGATAGAAACGCTGAAAGCAATGTCTCAGGAGCAGAGGTGGAGGTTCTGGGAAGAGGAATTCAGCCGCTGCATCAGGTGCTATGCCTGCCGAAACATCTGCCCGGCTTGTTTTTGCCAGCGGTGCTTTGTTGAGGAGTCCGAGCCACAGTGGATACTACCAGTACCGCGGTGGCAGGATAATCTTATGTTTCAGGTAATTAGAAATATTCATGTGGCTGGAAGATGCACTGATTGTGGCGAATGTGACCGCGCCTGCCCGGTGAATATCCCACTAAGAAGCCTGACCAAAGAGATGTATGACCTAGTAGACGAGCTCTTCCACTATAAGTCAGGAATGGATAAGGATGCCCCACCACTAATGACCGCCTATGAGTATGAAGAGGCCGAAGACCTCATAAGGTAGAAGAGATAAAGAGTGACTAATAACAAGAAAATAAACAAAAAGGATATAGGGAAGCTCCTCAACCAATGGAGTAAGGAGTTTACGGTATCCGCCCCATCACGAGAGAATAGAGTGGCAAAGCTAGCTAGGTGGGACCCTGGCACCGATACCAGCTTTATGGATTGGTATAGAAACACAGTAGAGCCAGCCAAGGCTAACTTCTTTCCGCCTATGGAGGAAATGTTCAGCTTCCAAAAAGACAAGGAGGGCTATCATCTAGAATTACCACCATCAGATGAGCAAAGGCAATTGATTTTTGGCATCCGTCCCTGCGATGCCAGGGCTCTAGCCATATTAGATATGACCTTTAAGGACTCATACCAAGACCCTTACTACCTTTCTAAAAGGAACAATACGGTTTTAATTGGGCTTAGCTGCACAAATCCCTATGATAGCTGCTTCTGCACTTCCCTGGGTATCAGCCCGGGAGAATCAGCCGATGTTGACCTAATGTTTACCGATATTGGTGGTGAGTTCCTTATTGAACTGGTTACCGACAAAGGTAAAGAGCTAATTGCCACAGCTAGCGGGGTAGAAGAAGCAACTGAAGCTGATGAAGCCAGAGCCAAGGAAGTAAAAGAAGCATCCTATAATAAGGTAACAAGGAAAATAGAGACCAGAGGCATCAAGGAGAAGCTACTACCTGCTTTTGAGAATCAAGACTACTGGGAGAAGGTAGCTGCCAAGTGTGTAAGCTGTGGCATCTGTACCTTTCTTTGCCCCACCTGTTATTGCTTCGATATTAATGATGAGCTGGTCAAAGACCAAGGAGTCAGATTTAGAAGCTGGGATAGCTGTGGTTTCCCTATCTATACTAAGATGCCAATGGAAAACCCCAGAGAGGAGAAGTGGCGGCGGGTGAGACAGAAGTTATACCATAAATACGAGTTCTATCC
>SDBU01005826.1_pt1 | contig 14633 bp, 18 predicted proteins | sample 2277071 | NCBI WGS metagenome assembly SDBU01 (sample SAMN10397929, study PRJNA504765) | marine sediment metagenome | isolation source: marine sediment core GS08_GC12, 126 cmbsf | place: Arctic Ocean: Gakkel Ridge, Loki's castle | collected 2008
ATTCTGGGCTATGACTGGCATTCTAGCGGCGTTACCACCACCCTGTGTGGCGCTCTCAAGGAAGGGATAAAGGGACTGGAGCGTGACCTGGGCTTATGTCGCTGGTGGCAAGGGCAGGACCTCACGGCGAACCCCATCAGAGCTAGAAGGCTGGGGCAACTCACTATCACTAGACCCGGCGCCACTAATATATGCCAGCCGTATGTCAGCCAAGGTAGATAGTGCCGGCGTTCAGGATGGCTATCAGCTTTACCATCACACTTTTCTGTTTACTCAAAGTGGCTCGTGGGCGGTTGTTCAGCAGGGGATGAACGAGGAAACCCGTTACGCCCGCCGCTACCACTGGCTTGGCGAAGCCGTCAGCAGCTTTGTCAACGAACCTCACTCCGCCATTCTTTCCGAAGCCAGGGGAAAGGCTCTGAACCTGGTCGCCGGTGAAAGCGACCCCGCCCGAACCACCATGACTGAGATAGTTACTGAGCAGAATCCGCAGAGCCTTTTGGCTGACCTGAAAAGGATAAAGACCTTGAATTTACCTCCCCACCATTATTTAACCACTCATGACCTTCATCCTGATAGTCTAAGTAAGATTTTACTCAGCACCTACGAGCGCCAGCCAAACGACTTTGAGCAGTTGCTGGGGCTGCGGGGGGTCGGTCCCAAGACCCTCCGTGCCCTAAACCTGCTCTCCGAGCTGGTCTACGGGGTTGCCCCCAGCTACCGCGACCCCGCCCGCTACAGCTTTGCCCACGGTGGCAAGGACGGCATCCCCTACCCCGTTGACCGCAAAACCTACGACCAGTCAATTGACCTCTTGAGAAAAGCCATAAACAAGACTAAACTGGGAATTAGAGAGAAGAATGAGGCGATGGGTAGGTTAAGGCGGTTACGAAACGTCTGACTCTAGGGTAATGTTTTCACTGCGGATTCAATAATCCATCCAACAAAAAACATGAAGAAAAGACATGCTAAGAGGATTAGGAGTTGTGGAAAAGTAGGGGAAACACATTTGAATCCTTCAATTGCGGCCCAAGCCAACAACGCAAATATTATGATTGAAAAGGCATCCCATCGATTAAGTTTCGACGCCAGCTTTCCCCAGAGCGCCTCTAAACCTTTAGGAATCGTTCTTACCTCTGGTCGATTTCCAGATACCAAACAGCGACGCTGCCACAATGGCAACACAAACAACAAGAAGTGGCCAGCCAACAGATGAGGGGAGCATGACGAATCCCACAACGGCAATGAAGACAGCAAAGGCTGCTCCCAAGAAGAATGTAGTAAGCGGAGGTCTTACTGACTGTTCTAAGTCAGATATCCTTCCCTCAATATGCACAAGCTCGTTATCACGTATCTTGGCTATGTCTCTCTTTATGTCTTCAATATCTTTGATTATATCTTGCTCTTCACCGCTCATATAGCACCTCCCAAATCAATCTTCCCTATTCTATTTCGGCCCTCTTCTAAGGCCGCCTCTTAATAATTGTATTTTTCACTTCCAGACAAAATGCTCGCACCTCATCCCTAGCGCTAGTTTTCTCATGTAGTGTTAGACCACTCGTTATCCCACCTGTGCGGAAGTGAAGTGCAAAATAGTCTTTCTCCTCACCAACTTTAGTTTCTGTAAGCCCAGTAATCGTGTCCAAGAAAACAGCATGACAAGCTGTGTAGTCTTGATGAATCTCATAGTTATACAAACACTGCGGAGATAAAGCAAAGATATCTAGTATCAGATCTTGTGCATGCGGATTTGCACCACGGTTGATATAATATCCTATTGTCTTGTCGTCTCCAAAAAGACCCGAAAGAGCTGTCCTCGCTTCTTCGAATACAATACCTGCGCTTCTACAAGCATCCTCAAGCTCAACAAGTAGGCTATCATATGAGCGTAAACTCATCGTCTTACTACGCCGTCAGAGAGTATCTCATTATCTGTATTTTTAGTATAGTCGCTTGATAAGTCAATGTCAATCACTTAGTTATACTAACAAGTCCCTTGAACCGAGCCCATTTGCTCTTTTCAAGTACACCCCCAACCACTCTACCCAAAATTATCATCTACTCCGCACCAATCCTGCCGCTGGCGTTACAGCACCCAAGCTTTCTGCTATAATACGTTTGAGATTCTTGTGGGAGGTCGGCTGTGCTGGTAAAAATGGAAACTTATTTTGATGGTGAGCTTTGGTGTGCTCGGGGAATTGGGGAGGATATATTTACCCAGGCTAATACTCTGGATGAGCTCTACCAGAATATCCAGGAGGCGGTATCCGTTCATTACGGTGAGACCGATGAGCCTATTACCATCCTGACTCTGTCCGAGGTGAAGCTAGCTAATACCAAAGCTCCCACAAGTTAGCGGTAGCGATGTGGTTAGGCTGCTTCAGTCCCTAGGCTATGAAATTGTTAGGCAGCGAGGGAGTCATATTCGGCTAATGAAGGTTACGTCTCTGGGTGAACATGCCATCACTGTTCCGGCACACAGGGTTTTAGCTAAGGGGACTCTAAGCGATATCTTGGGTAGAATAAGCCTCTGGAATAATATTCCTAAAGAAAGCCTCATAGATAGGCTGAAGTAAGGAAGATTGCCCTTTACCGCCCAACCTGAAATCACAGCCAGCCCAGCACAAATCCATTAACCCTACTCCACACCAACCCGCCCGGTGCCTCTGCATCTCGTGCAGGTTTCCAGCCCCAATTTGTCAGCGCGGGTTGCCGGTGCCCTTGGGTTAGCCCGGAAGGGGAGCTTCCCGGGCACTTTTCCTGTTCCCTTGCACAGCGGGCACATGCCCACTATCATTCCCTTGGCACTTGGTTTTCGCCTTTTTCTTATTTCCATAATGCAACACCTTTCAGGTGGTTTGCCCCTTTGCTGTTTTCAAATACAATACTGCTACCCCACCCAGAACCACCGCCCCAACTGCGGTACATAATGCTACAAACAGCGTGACGTCAAACCAGAAGCCCTGGGGAAAGAGCATTATCAGGTAGTCTTTACTCGGGTCAAGCTGCCATAGCTCGTTGGCAAAGCTAATCAGGTGAAACTGCCAGAATAGCTGGTCAAAACCTAGCAGTGCACCTAATCCCAGGGCCAGCATCAGGGCCAGTGTGATACCACTTCCGCCAACCACCCCCCACGCCAGCCGCCACCAGTATCTTCTCTTCCGCCAGAAAAGTGCGATGATGGTGTAGACAAGGCTATAGACAAATGTCCATAGTAATACTGTGTAGTCCAGCCAAATCAGCTGCTTAACATCCTTAAGGTGGGCTACCTCCCGCTGGTTAAACAAGACAAACGGCTTGCCGTCCTTTGCCACCGCCAAGCCAATATACTCCTCATCAGAATTGAAGTAGCTAATTAACCCGGTGGCTGCCTTCTCCAGTTCTTCTTCAGCCAGGCCGGTGGTCTGGCTAACACCGTATTTCTCAAAGCCATATTTATACAGCCACAAGCTATTTACCACCCCGCCGATACTAGCCGTCAGCAGCAAGACCGGCAGGCACAGCATAAATAGCCATTTAGCGGCAATACCAAGAATCCTCATTCTCACCCCAGCGTTTATCCAGATTTTACACTGTCAAGGCAAAAAAGAATAGTAATATCTCTACCGCACCCCCCTTAAATACTTGTTTTGAACCCTATCCCCTTTATCCCCTTCCCCTTATTAAGGGGAAGGGGAATCTATTTTTCAGAGGGGCTTGGCCCCTCTTAGACACTCTGTTAGATTAACCTCCTTCAAAGGAGAGGGGGAAATAGTTATAAAAGAGAGGCTTTGCCTCTCTTGCACTCTCCCTAAAATTCTATTCCCTGTAAGCAATAAGCGGGAGAGATTTTGAGAGGGGCGAAGCCCCTCTCTTTTATACGTTCCCCCTTCCCTTACAAGGGAAGGGGGTTAGGGGGATAGGTCGCTAAGCTGTTTAAATAAATTTGCTGCCTAGTCTACACCGTTACGGCTTAAAAAGAAAGAAACTCTATTCTAATTGAATAATGAGCCTGAGTAAAAGGGCTTCAGGCAACCCGGTTAGCAAACCTTGTGATTTGCTGAATACCCCGAAAACCTACCCTGTGCTATAATAATAGCGAGTTTTCACCACTAGGAAGGCGCTATGTTTTGTCATCTCCACGTCCACACTGAGTATAGCCTGCTTGACGGTATGTGCCGTATTCCTCACCTTGTATCGCGGGCTAAAGAGCTGGGTATGGATAGCCTGGCAATCACCGACCATGGCGTCCTCTACGGGGCTATTCAATTCTATTTGCTAGCCAGGGAGGCAGGCATAAAGCCCATTATCGGCTGCGAGGTTTATGTCGCCCCGAACAGCCGCCTTAGTCGCGATGCCAGCGAAAAGAACCACTATCACCTTGTTCTCCTTGCCCGAAATCAGACTGGATACCATAACTTAATCCAGCTTACTACCAAGGCGCACCTTGAGGGTTTCTACTATAAACCAAGGGTAGATAAGGAGCTACTGGAGCAGTACCATCATGGTCTGATTGCCCTTTCTGCCTGTATCGGTGGTGAGGTTCCTCGGTTGGTTCAAGGGGGGCGTCTTGAGGAGGCACAGCAGGCTGCCTTGTGGTATAAGCAAACCTTTAGCGATTTCTACCTGGAAATAATGCGACACCCTATTCCTGAACTGGAGCAGATAAACCAAGGTCTTATAGCTATGAGCAGCGAGCTAGATATACCGCTGGTAGCCACCAATGATGTCCACTATGTCAACCAGGAAGACGCCTCGGCTCATGACCTGCTGCTGTGTATCGGGACAAACTCTTCCATCTATGATGACAAGAGAATGAAAATGCCCGGCGACTTTTTCTATCTTAGAAGCCCGCAGGAAATGGCCGAGCTATTTAGAGATATTCCCCAGGCTCTAGAGAACACCGAGCGCATTGCTGAAATGTGCAACCTCAGGCTTGAGTTTGGGCGTCTGTACTTGCCGGAGATAGAGTTACCGGAAGATAAGACGGCTGACCAGTTCCTGGCTGACCTCTGTTATCAGGGTCTACACCAGAACTACCCTCAGCCTACCCCGGAGATACAAGACCGACTTGCTTATGAATTGGAGGTAATAAGGCACACCCAGTTTGCCAATTACTTCCTCGTTGTCTGGGACATCATCTCCTTTGCCAAGAAGCAAAACATCCTGTTCGGCGTTCGGGGCAGTGCTGCCGCCAGCATTGCCCTTCGCTGCCTGGGTATTACTGATATTGACCCTATTGAACACAAGCTCGTCTTTGAGCGCTTTCTTAATGTTGAACGCCGGGAGATGCCGGATATAGATTTAGATTTTGAAGACGGTCGCCGCGACGAGGTAATCACTTATGTCTCCCGGAAATACGGACAGGACCACGTGGCTCAGATTATTACCTTCGGCACATTAGGTGCCAGGGCCGCCCTCAGAGATGTTGGTCGGGCTCTAGGTATGCCCTACAGCGATGTTGACCGCGTCGCCAGACTCGTTCCCTTCTCGCCGCATATGACCCTGGAAAGAGCCCTAGATGAGAACAGTGAACTGCATACTAGCTACTATGAGAATGCTACTGTCCGTACCCTGGTTGACTCGGCGAGAAGGATAGAGGGCGTTGCTCGCCATGCCAGTACTCACGCCGCTGGGGTGGTTATATCCAGAGAGCCGCTCACCAGATACGTGCCGTTGCAACGGGCAAGTAAGGGCAACGGTGACACAACGCTCATGACCCAGTTCACTATGGAGGATATTGCCCAGATTGGGCTACTGAAAATGGACTTCCTTGGTCTGGCTAACCTCACCATCCTCGGCAAGGCGAAGGAAATTATCTATCAAAACCGTGACCTGGACATTGACCTGCGTCGTCTCGCAGTGGATGACACCAAGACATTTGCCCTGCTTTCGTCAGGGGAAACGGCTGGCGTCTTTCAGCTAGAGGGGGCTGGTATGCGCCGCTACATCAAGGAGCTTAAGCCAACCTATTTCAGCGATATTACCGCCATGATAGCCCTGTATCGCCCGGGGCCTATGGAGCATATCCCCACCTTTATTAAAGCCAAGCATGGTGTTGAGCCTATCCGCTATCCTCACCCGGCGTTAGCCAGCATCCTTGAAGAGACCTATGGGGTGATTGTATATCAAGAGCAAGTGCTATTTATTGTCCAAACCCTCGCTGGGTATAGTCTGGGGCAGGCAGACATCTTCCGTAAGGCAATGGGCAAGAAGATTCCTGAGGTGATGAAGAAGGAAAGGCGTAACTTTATCAACGGAGCCAAGAAAAATGGGTTCTCCGCTGAGGTTGCCGATGCCGTTTTCGCCTTGATTGAGCCCTTTGCCGGCTATGCCTTCAATAAAGCTCACGCCACAAGCTATGCCCTTATTGCCTATCAGACAGCATACCTCAAGGCAAACTACCCGGCGGAATATATTACTGCCTTCCTGATTACTCATGCCGGACAGCAGGAGAAGGCAGCCGGTGCCATTGCCGAGTGCCGCCGCCTCGGCATAACCGTGCTCCCCCCGGATATAAACCGCAGCCAAGCCAGTTTTTCCATAGAAAAGGATAGCCACGGTGGGGTCTCCGCCATCCGCTTCGGGCTAACCGCGATTAAGAATGTGGGACTGGGGGCTATTGAGTCGATTATTGCTGAGCGAAGTAGAGGTGGTGAGTTCAAATCTATTGAGGACCTGTGCCGTCGTGCTGACCTGCGCGGCATGAACAAACGGGTAATGGAAAGCCTGATTAAAGCTGGTGCCTTGGACTGCCTGGGTAACCGGGGGACTCTACTCTCCAATACCAATCGTATTCTGTCTTTAGCTCAGCGGGAGCAGCGTCTGCGGGAGACCGGGCAATCTGCCATGTTTGACCTGTGGGGTGAGGCGATGCCAGCTCCCATGCCCAGTCTTGACCTCCAGGAAGCTGATGTCTCCGTCAGGGAAAAGCTATCCTGGGAGAAGGAGCTGCTGGGGGTGTATCTCTCTGAGCACCCTTTTAGCTCAGTAAGAATAGAGAATACCACCCTGTGCGGTCAGATTGATGCTGAAATGGCAGGGCAGACGGTTAACGTCGCTGGGATGGTAGCCTCAGTTCACCACCTGTTTACTAGAGACAGGAATCCCTTTGCCAGCGTGGTTCTCGAAGACCTTGATGGTTCGGTTGAGGTCATTGTCTGGCCCAAGGTCTATGCCACCACCCGAGAGCTATGGCAGGAGGGGAATATACTACTGGTTGAGGGCAAGGTTAGGGTAAGGGATGACCGGGTACAGCTAAACTGCGACTATGCGCGCCGCTACCAACCAGAGGCAGTCCGAGTTGAAGAGACAGTTGCTTCTCAATCTGCTGAGGTACCGGTAGTAGCTGAGGCGGTGCCAGTCCAAAGGCGTCACTTGGTAATCAGCATTACTCAGACCAGTGATGAGGCTAGCGATGTAGCCTTTCTGTATAGACTGGTGGCTATCCTTGCTGAGTTCCCGGGACAGGATGAAATCAGCCTACGCATTACGAACGAGGAGAAGGTCGCTCAGCTTAAGCTGTCCAATATATGTACCAGCTACTGCCCCGAGCTTCACCAGCGACTGGTGGAGCTGGTCGGGGAGGACAGTCTAAGGCTGGAGACCACTACCTAAATCAGTCAGACAGTTGCACCTTCACGCTCTGTCCCCAGATTACTATCCCCCTGACCCCTTCCCGTAATAAAAGATTGTTTACCAACCCCCTCACCCTTTAGGTTTTTATTAGGTAACCCACCCCCTTTGAAGGAGGTTAAACTAACGAGGTATCTTAGAGGGGTGAAGCCCCTCTTTTTTATTCTCCCCCTTAATAAGGGGAGGGGGATAAAGGGGATAGGGTTCAAAACAAATATCTAAGGGGGTGAGGTAGATAAACAATCTCAGTGTAGAAGACTTTACTCCTTAGTGTTAGAATGTGGGGAAACTCCTTACACGAATGGGGGAAATGCTAAGTGCCTTCACGTGATATATCACTGGGACATAGAAAAAGGCTGCGGGAAAGGTTCATCAAGGCGGGGCTTACCGGTTTCCACGACTACGAGATTGTTGAATTGCTGCTGACCTTGGGTTCACCCCGCAAGGACTGCAAGCTGCCGGCAAAGGAGGCTATCAAAGGGTTTAAGACCCTGCGCGGGGTGCTGGAGGCTTCCCCTGATGAGCTACAGCAAATTGACGGCATTGGTCCCCATAACACCTTCGGTATCAAGCTGATACAGGAAGTAGCCAGAGAGTTTCTCAAACAGAAGATTGTTGATAAGCCGGTTCATAAATCGTCTCAAGATGTCTTTGAATATCTCTACCACTCCATGCGAGACCTGAAGAAGGAAGTATTCAAGGTTATTTATTTAAACAGCCAAAATCAGATTATTGAAACTGAAGACCTTTTTCAGGGAACGTCGGATAAAAGTTTCATCTCCCCTCGTGAGGTCATGGAAAGAGCTATTAAACATAACGCTGCCTCACTCATTTTTGTCCATAACCACCCGTCAGGCAACCCTGAGCCTAGCGCCAGCGATAAGGTGCTAAGCAGAGATTTGGTCTACGCCGGACGTATCATGCAAATCAGGGTATTAGACCACATCATAATTGGCAACAATACATACTTTAGCTTCGCTGGCGAAGGACTGATTGAGGAATACGAACTGGATTTCTTAAATCTGAGAGCCAGAGGAACTTCTGAGGCTAAGCGAAGCCGATATAGAGCTAAACTATCTCCCTCCAAGCTTTATTAGCGCCGATAACCACAGGCACGGCAACCTGTTACCCTACCCTTTCCCCAAATGGCATTTATTTTGCCACAAGTATTGACAGTTGTGGTATAATAAGTAATAATTATGATGACAGTTGGGCACGGTTGACAATATACTAGAACATTGTTCCTTGACAAATAATACTGTAGGTATAAGATACAGTTGGGAGGCATGATTCAAGGGTGTGGGGGTGGCAAATGTCTCCGAGTAGTTTATTAGACGACCGAGAAAGACGAAGACCTCTGACGCCACTACAGGAGAGGTTTGTCAAGTCAGGCTTTGAAGGGCTTGAAGACCAAGAAATCGTTGAGTTACTGTTAGGTCTAGTCTTACCCCCTCGCAAATGTAAGAGGCTGGCAAAAGAGTCCATCAAACAGTTCAAAAACCTCAGAGGATTCCTGTCAGCTTCCCCTCAGGAACTACAGCAAGTTGGGTTTGCACCCCATTGTAAAATTCTTATCAAGTTTCTACACGAACTACCGGAGCAGATTCTCAAAGAGAGGATTTTTGAGCAGCCTGTTCGTAGCTCCTCTAAAGAGATTTTTGACTATCTCTCCTGCTCCATGAGAGACCTCAAGAAAGAGATATTCAAGGTTATTTATTTAAATAACCGAAACCAGATTACTGATACCGCCACCCTCTTTGAAGGCACGCTGGACAGTATTCCCATTCATCCCCGCGAGATTGAAGAGAGTGCCATCAAACGTAATGCCACCGCCTTGATTTTTGCCCATAATCACCCTGCTGGCGACCCTACACCCAGCAAGGGTGATAAACAGCTCACCAGAGACCTGGTCTTTATTGGAATGATTCTGCAGATTAAGGTGCTTGACCATATCATAATTGGCGGTGATAGATACTTTAGCTTCGCTGATGAGGGGCTAATTCAGAAATACGAAGATGATTTCCTAAACCTGAAAATAAGAAGGGGTATTTGATACTGGAGCAGACTATTTGAAAAAGCTACCCGTTGCTCTGGTACCTCTTGTTCTGAACAACACCCTGATAGAGAAAACCATCATTGAATTCTTTCCAAGGTGATTTGCCCTGACCCTTTCCCGATTTGAAGTAGGGTCTACTCAATAGTGACCGCCGCTTCTAAATCAAGAAGACGTCTTTTTGTTTCCACTCCGCCACTGTAGCTACCGAGCTTATCGCTAGAGGTTAACACCCGATGGCAGGGGACGATAATCGGCAGCGGGTTTCTGGTCAGTGCCTGCCCCACCGCCCGGGCTGCGTTTGGTTTCTCAATCTGCTCTGCCACCCAGAGGTAGCTCGCGGTGTTACCATAGGGGATAAGCCTGGTTCCCTCCCATACCCGGCGTTGAAAGGCAGTAGCCCCAGACAGGTCGATCTCATCAGGAAAGGCTACTTTATGACCGCTAAAGTAAGCCCTGAAGCGCCGGACCAGGTCTTCAAATGGGTGGGGACACCAGACGGCGTCTTCTACTCCCAATAGCTGATGGGCTTCTTGGGCAGAGCACTGGGGCAGGGTAGTCCGCAGCAGCCCCCTTGCTGAGATTAGTATCCCTATCCAACCCATATCAGTACTGAAAGTGACGTATTTTAGCTCCCTTGTCATAGTCCTAGCCCTTCCTGGTGAACAGTCGTTTCCACCACGGTTGCCGGGCGGCAGTCAAAAGCTTTACCTGGTTCTCCAGATTTCTGATTCGCTCGGTGGCAGCACCAAACTGGGCAGCTAGAACCAGGTTCTTCTCCTGAAGCTCGCGGATAATGTCCATAACCTGGACAGGGGTCTGGCTAAGGGTCTGGCTAGGGGTATTGTCTATGTGTTTTGCCTTGTGCAGGTCTGGGGGCAATTCAAAGATTCGGTATTCCTGCCCGAAGGGTCCAGGGACTAATTCGCCGTGAAGCTTGCCTGATTTAATAAACCGCCGGACTGTTCGGGACGATACCCCCAGTGACCTGGCGGCTTGTGATATGGTTAATCCCTGCCTTGACATAGGTATTGACAGTGTATAGTCAAGCCAGGGTTCTTGTCAATGGGTAGAAGGAGAGGTCGTCTAGCAACTTCTTTCTTTCTACCCTCCCACCCTGCAGTCGTATTTGGAGCTTCACCCCACTCGCTCACTTTCTATTTAGACATAAAACGCTGGTAGCATTTCCAAATAGCCCCTTTTGTCGTATAGGCTACAAAGACGGGATTTGCCTACAGATTGAGATTGGCTTAGGTGAGGGAAAGTGCCGTGCTGTCCTCTACAACCGCCACCAGAAGCGCTTAGAGCCCAAAATGGGGCGGAGACTATGTCAGTTAGAGGGAAACACCCTACTTATGGTCAGAACCTGGCTTATTCATTAAGCCTTGGCTGTTGAGAAAAAAAATACTGCTTATGGTGCCAACGTTTAATGTTGGCGCTATTTCTGCTCGGGCTTACCCGCCAGACGGCGCTGAAGCAGGGCACCGATAACTATCAGAATGATGCCAAGAAGGATACTGGCGACAATCTTGATTAGCTGTGGGAAATCCATGCTCAGGAAGTAGGCATAGGCAAATACGCCCGCCACAACAGCTACGCCGTAGCTCACCTGGTGGGCTTTGACCGACTTTACCCTAACCGCCCGGTAGATAATCCAGCCAATTAACGCCAGAGAAGCCAGTACCGCTACTACCGTTGCCATCTAGCTACCACCCCAATCCTTCAAAGTATTTACCCAGAAAGGTAAAAAGACCTACAGTCAGCAGCAGGGAACCTATCTTGCCGACATCAGAGAGGTACTTCACGTATTCGGCTGCCAGGTAGCCGATGCCAGCCAGGCAAAACAGAATTCCAAAGCCATATAATATGTATTCCAGTTTCATATTTCCGTTAACCTATACAAAATTATCTTGGTGGGGGTACTGGTTCGAGGAGGTAGGGAGCAGGCCTTATGTGAATGATTAGACTCCGCTCTATCTCCCCTCTCTTTATGACCACAGTGAAGTCATAACCCTGCTCGGGAGGAATATCAGTGGGGACGACTTCCGTGGTATCCAGAATCCACTCCAGTTTTTCCTTACCAAAGAAACCCAATGACATTGGCTGGACTATTAAATCACGCACCTTTTCCCGGCTGTGCCATAACGATACCTCAATATCAGCCGTATAGCTGGAAAATCGCCGGTTGTCCAGCTCGTAGCGGAAGACCGCCTTCTCACCCCACTCAACCGCTACTGACTGCTGCCACGGCCTGGAGTCTCTCCCTATTTCATCTTCACGCTCCCCGGAGGTTACAAAGAGGTTATCATAGATACCCATGTAGCCGTCAAATACAAATATGGCGATAATGCCGACAAAGCAAGCCAGGGCTAGATATAAGAATAAATTCCGTTGCTTGGTTGCCATTTCTCAGTCCATCTCAGGCTCAATCAGACCGTAGTTGCCGTCCTTTCGCCGATATACCACGTTAACTTGTTCACCATCAGCATTAAAGAACAGGAAGAAATCATGCCCTAAAAGCTTCATTTGACCAATGGCTTCGGAGACAGACATTGGCTTAACCGCGAACCGCTTAACCTTGACTACCTTCGGAGAAGGTGGTACCGCCTCTGTTTCCTCTTTGAATTCACTTCTCGCCAGTGAGTTGCCCCTACCTTTGTCGTATAACTTCCCTTTATAGTGTTCAATTTGCCGATTCATAGTCGTTGCCGCTCTGTCAATGGCGGTGAACAGGTCTTTGCCTCTCTCCTCGCTGCGGAGCAGGGTGCCTCGGCTATCTATTGTCATCTGCACCACAAAGTGTTGCCGGGGAGACTTCGTCTTCTCTTCAGATATTTCTACCTTAGACTCGGTAATATTGGGCAGATGGCGGTTAAGCCTGCCCAGCTTGCGCTCAATGTAGCGGCGCACCTCTGCTGCCAACTGTATGTTCTTACCGGTTATCTGTAGCTCCATTGGTTCATACTCCTGATTAGTATTATATCTCCCTTGCCAGCACCAATGCCCACACCGAGGTAGCTCCGGTTGTCTTTAGTGCGGCAGCACAGGCATCCACAGTAGCCCCGGAGGTGGCAACATCATCAATAAGCAATACCGGCTTGTTCTGCAGCCTCTGGTCACGACAGGTAAAGGCATGGGCTACATTGTTTCGTCGCTCGTCTACTTTTGATGTTCTAGCCTGAGGAGGCGTGTGCCGCTGTCGGACAAGGCAATCATCAACCGTGGGCAGATTGGTGAGCTTCCCCAGTTCTTGAGCCAGCAAGCTGGACTGATTGTAGCCCCGCTCCCGTAGTCGTTTCGGGTGCAGTGGCACTGGCACTAAACCCTCTCCCGGGATAGGATTGGCGGCAAGATAATCCTGCAGCAACCCTGCCAGCGGTATAGCCAGAGCTCTAAGGTTTCTATACTTCAGTTGGTGAATAGCCTGACGGATTACCCCGTCAAATCGAAATGGAGAACGGATGCCATCTATATGCGCCTGCCAGCTAACACAGCCGGGGCAAAGTATGCCGCTGGGCTGAGATTGACCGCACCTGGGACAAAGCGGGGGCATAATCTGAGGTAGTGTCCGCCGGCACGAAGGGCATAAGAAATCCCCTTCACGCCCACAGCCTACACACCACTGTGGAAATAAGATGTCTAGTGCTATCCCCTTCAGCTTGGTTAATTGAGGGAGCACTCTTACCGCCTGCAATCTAAAGCTTTAGGGTAAAATCTTAGCGGGAACGGCCACCTACCCCGCTAATAATGGGCTCATTGATGTAAACATCGCCATTCCTGATTTTCAGGTTAAAGCCACAATCAGGATTGGTGCAAACCCATGCCTTGTAATGAATGGCCGCCCCTTGACTGCCAAAATCAGACAGGGGCACCAGGTCTCCAGAGTTACATTTCTGGCACTTAGGAAAGCCGTTAGACTGTTCCACGAGGACCTCCTCCCAACCAAGATTCTTTAGAAGTATACACTAAGTCGGGACTGTTGACAAGGGCTTTTTCAGCCCGACTGAGCCGATTCGGCTGTAAATAGCTCCTTCCCTAGTTAGCTGGCTCTTCATCAGGCTAATCACATTTACTTCAATGGTATAATCTGTCTCTAGACTGGCATTGATGATAAGGTGCCCGAACGCCTGCCGCTCCTCAGCAGAAGCCTGGTCACGAATGCGAGCTAGGGTGAGATGAGGCGTAAATGGTCGTGACTCACGGGCAAAGCCGAGTCGAGCAAGACTCACCTCAATACGCTGCTGAAGCTGGCTTAGTCTATCTACCTCCCCACTCATCCCCACCCAGGCTACCTGAACCCGCCTCAAATTGGGGAAAACCCCCAGGTCTTTAACCTTAATGTGGAACGGCGATATTCCTTGGCTAGCTTCTTCCATTGCCGTGGTGATTTCACCAATCCTGCCTACCGCGATATTACCCAGGAACTTTAGTGTCAGGTGAATACTGTTCGGGTCAACCCACTTCACCCAGGGCTGATTACCCGATTTCAGCCGAGCTTGCAACTGCCTAAGTGCCAGCCTTAACTCTTCAGGTAGCTCAATAGCGATGAAAGAACGGACTTGCTCCATAGCTTACTCATCACCTCTAATACCGAGCAGTCTCTGGGCATTACCTGATAGAATGAGGTGCTTTGTTTCCTCAGGCAAATTCAGGGACCGAATCTCGTTTAACAACCGGCTCTGTGGCAGCAGGGGGTAATCACTGCCAAAAAGGACTTTGTCAACGCCAACTAGCTGGACAACCTGAGTATATACCTCAGGAGTATACAAGAAAGGTGAAGCCGCAGTATCAAAAAAGACGTTACCCATCGCCTGTTTTACCTCAGGCATTAGGGCGTAGAAGGGCAGGCCACCGCCCCAATGGGCACAGACAACAGTTAAGTCGGGAAAGCTGGCAATAAAGGGGTAGATTATCTCTGGGGTAACCGCACCCTTGCCTGGATAAATATGCCCAACTGGCTCAGAGG
>SDBU01005827.1_pt1 | contig 14633 bp, 17 predicted proteins | sample 2277071 | NCBI WGS metagenome assembly SDBU01 (sample SAMN10397929, study PRJNA504765) | marine sediment metagenome | isolation source: marine sediment core GS08_GC12, 126 cmbsf | place: Arctic Ocean: Gakkel Ridge, Loki's castle | collected 2008
CGAAAAATAGAAAAACGGTTTTAGATAATAAATCATGATAGTCACTGAAGACCTCAGCAAAGAATTTGAGGAATTCATTGCGGTTGATGGAATAAACCTCAATCTTGCGACCCACACGCGGCGGGGCACGTGTGGCAGGATTTGATGTGGTACAGGTACACCAGGCAGACCAGGTGCGCTAGTCAAAAGGAAAAATTCGAGCTGCATTTCAGGAAACTACAAATAAAAAAGGAGAGAATATGACAGGCAAGAAAATACGTGTAGCCGTCAACGGCTATGGTGTGATCGGGAAACGAGTAGCTGACGCAATCAGACTGCAACCAGATATGGAACTTATAGGTGTCGGTGACGTCGTCAGTGACTACCGGGTGAAGGCCGCAGTTGTCTTGGACCTGCCTATCTACGCTTCATTGTCGCAGAAGACGGACGAGATGAAGGCAGCTGGCATCCCGGTAATTGGGACGCTGGACGACCTGCTGGCCTCTGTAGATGTGGTTGTAGATTGTACGCCCAAAAGTATTGGCGCCAGGAACCTGGAACGATACCGGGCAGCTGGCGTCAAAGCTCTTTACCAGGGCGGTGAAAAACACAGCCTGACGGGTCATTCCTTCGTGGCTCAAGCAAATTATGAGACTGCCCTGGATCGCGATACGACCCGTGTCGTGTCATGCAACACCACCAGCACGGTTCGAACTCTAACCGCCCTGAGGGACGCCGGCTTGCTGAAAAAAGCCCGGGGAGTTTTAGTGCGCCGTGCAACTGACCCCTGGGAGTCCGATCACGGCGGTATTATGAACACCTTAGTGCCAGAGCCCCATATCCCCAGCCATCAGGGTCCAGACGCCAAGACTGTTGTGCCGGAGCTGGACGTTGTCACCATCGCCCTTAAAGCGGCTCACACCCAGACCCATAACCACTATTGGATTGTGGAGCTGACTCGTGAAGCCAGCCGCGAGGAAGTATTGGACGCCTTTCGCGCGGCCCCGCGCATCGCTTTTGTTCGCATGAGCGATGGAATCGTAGCCCTCAACAGCACTATCGAGCTGATGAAGGACCTGGGGCGGCCTCGGGGCGACATGTGGGAGGTTGCCTTGTGGGAAGACGTGCTCACGGTGATTGGAAATGAGGCCTATTTCACCTACCAGGTATACAATGAGGCCATCGTCACTCCAGAGAACATAGATGCCATACGCGCCCTAATGGGAACTGTGAAAGATGGACGTGAATCAATCCGCATCACGGATGAGTCTCTGGGCATGCGGCGCGACTTCCTGGCTGGTAAGGACACCAGCATGGGGTAGGGGCTTGAAAAAAGGACCATCGAGTGGAAGAAGATCATGGAAGATTACGATGTCATCATCACTGGAGCCAGTTTCGCAGGGCTGGCAGTGGCCAACCAAATGGGTGCCCACCGGGTGCTGCTGATTGACCGTAAACCTGTCGGTACGGGACAGACCTCTGCCTGCGGGACGATCCTGCAGGTCCTTCAAAATTTGGACCTGACCGAAACGGTGCTGCAGAAGCACGACAGCATCGTGTTGCACACCGCTCGACACTCCTTTGAGTTTCCATCGCCATACCCCTGGTGTACCTTCGATTACCGATGCCTGAGCGAAATCCTTTTTGAACGGAGCGGTGCCGATTTCCTTCAGGCAACCGTGCAAGGTTACGATGGGGAGACCGTGCACACAAGCCAGGGAAACTTCCGTGCGCATTGTGTGGTAGATGCCTCCGGCTGGCGGGCCGTACTGGCTTCGTCAGTGCAACCAGGTTTCATGCGTGACACTCCTATGAACTTTGGAATCGAGACCATTAGTTCCCTGCCAGACGATTCCCAGCTAGATCCTTCCAACCTGCATTTCTGGTACGATCCGGCTATCCTCACGGGCGGCCTGGGGTGGGTCTTCTCGCGTGGGGAGACGATCAGCATTGGAGTGGGATCCTATCGCGGCGCAGTCCATTTGCGACGTCCCCTGACCCAATTCGCTGAACGGTTTTCCATCCAGCCCAACGGGCTGCACGGTACGTATTTCCCCCAAACACTACGCAATCCAAAAGCCGGGAGCGTATTCATCGTCGGCGATGCAGCCGGGATGTGCATTGGCCTGACGGGGGAGGGCATCAGGCCGGCATTGTTCTTCGGCGAGACCTGTGGCCGGATCGTGCGGCGCGTGCTGGTCGGTAAATTAACCCTGGAAGCCGGTTTAGCTGAATATACTGCTTTCGTCAATGCACGCCGTATTTTCTTTCAGATCTTTTCCGGAGCTCAGGATGTTCTATCCCTGGTTCCTGTTCGCTGGATTGACTCGGTCGCTCGTTTGGTGACCCATGAACGTGTGTTACCGTGGGTGCTCGATCAGTATTGGGGGCTGACTCGTGATTGGGATAAGAAGGGGCTTTTTTTATAAGAAAATGAAACAGTCTTCGGACGTTAACATGAATAGTAAAGATAACAGGCTCCATGATCTCCAGCAAGGAGCAGCACACTCAGATTAGTGAAGACATCCAGGTCAGAGAGAGGCAATGATTAAGAGGAGACAGAACGATATCTCCATAATATACCGGTATGTGGCTCCTTTCTATGCTCCATTTCGTCCTTTTTGGACCGGGATATTGACCAAAGAGGCTGAGCGACATGTAGATCAAACAGCATTGCCTGCAGCACTTCACCCGGCCGCAGTTGTTTTGGATCTGGGATGCGGCCCTGGCAGCAACCTGGAGCGCCTGCAGAGATTAGGTCTACCTTTTGCCCGATATGTGGGATTCGATTTATCTTCAGCAATGCTGGCGGCATCTAAATCCCCAAAGACTGATTTGGTAGACTTCACAAGGGGTAATGCCCGTTGGCTGCCGTTTGCCCGTGGTTCCTTCGACGTTATCCTAAGCACATGGATGTTTTCTCACGTGTTTGAGCCTGGCCAAGCCGTGAGAGAAGCCTGGAGAATACTTCGACCTGGTGGCTGGCTGATCATTGCTTGCTTTACTCGACCACCTGGTTTACCAGGTAGGCTTTTGGGTCTTATCGAACCGGTCTTTATGATGCACTGCGTCTCGCCAGATGAAGTCCGCACGTGGTCTGGCTTATTTGATGTCAATACCTTTTTTGGTGGCTACAACGTCGTTGCTTGTTTACATAAGAAATGATCCGGCGTGTATAGATGGAGTGGAATCGCTGACATGACTCATGCATCTAGTGTGGATTCTATTCATATGTTTGATTCTGGTTTGGTACACCTCTCAGAGGATCAAAAATTTGTTGATATCCTTATCGCGGATCTGAAATCTCTGATCAATTCACTCGTCGAATAAAACTGTCACTTCTGTGTAAGTGCGGACACCCATGCTGGCTATTTTTTCTTGGATCCATCTTTCAAGGATAGCGTTTTTCTCAGCCAGTGATTTGTCGGCCGCTAATTCGGAAAGGGGGTAGTTGAGATGTAAGGCACGCGGCGAGATGGAAAAACGGGTTACACCAGCTGGTAAACGTTGCCCGGTCATTGCCAGTCGTAAAACCTCCTCGATTGTAAAACGCGGGAAAACCACTAAACCACTTGATTTGGGATATTGTCTGGTTACTGGTTCTAGAGCCTGCAGGTTTGTGCGCTCTATTGGGGCCCTGCCGATGTAACTATCCACGATAGTGTTGAGCAGATCAATTCGGTGCATAAGATCCACACCATTTGCGGAGACAGACAAAATCTTTCCCTCTGCCAGGTAAACTCGAATCAAGGTATGCTTGTAGTAGAAATCCTTACCGGCTTGCTCCTCATCAATGCACTGCAATTTCAGGTTTGCAACGTCTCGGATGCCATCTAATAAGAGGTCAGTGGCATTCCCCCAAACCACATGATTCCAGGAATGTAAATTCAGACCAGGATCGTCAGGTTTAACAACCTGCACAATTGCGTGGCATGAGGCCAATTCTCGTAATGCGGATAAGCGGTTGGCGCCATCCAACACCAAATAGCGCCCTTTACCATCGCATAAGGGGGTGACGATTAGAGGATTTCTTAACTCGCCATCATAAACTAATTTTTCTACCAAGTGTGAAGTGCGTTGTTTGTCGTGTAATTCATGCGATCGCAGCTTCTTGATCGGGAGAATTTTGAGTGAAGGAAGTTTATTGTTTATAGTCATAATTTCATTGCACCTCAGACGATCTGAAATCCATCGTCTTAGACATACTCCAAGGGACCGGGTCAGATATCATGGGTAACAAAGTCAAGCACATCTATCTTGGTCAGGATTCCAACAGGACGATCTGCCTCGGTCACCAGCGTGACAGACCCTTCGACAATGGCTTGTAAAACATCTTCCAGGGGGGTGTGGCTAGGGAAGCAAGGCGGGATAGGTTGCATAATTTGAGCGATGGTTTCTTCCTGAGTGTGGGTATGCCCATTTTCAACCATATGCTTTAACAGATCAACTTCGGTTACCATCCCTGCCAGACTGCCGTCGGATTGTACAACAGGCACCTGGGATATATTATATTCTTTAAACAAGGCGATCACATCCGTCATACGGTCGTTAGGTGAGACAGTTATCAAGCCTGGGAATGGTTTGGTATCCAGTACCTGACTAAGAGGAACTTCGCCCCATTGGACTTCTAGAAAACCGTTTTCACGCATCCACTCGTCATCAAAAAATTTTGAGAGATAACGTGAACCCGAATCAGGCAAGATAACGACTACCATATGATCTGGAGGCAACTTTTGGGCATGTCGTACTGCAGCAGCCAGTGCAGAGCCGGAAGAGCCACCACAAAAGATGCCCTCTTCTTTTACCAAGCATCGTGCCCATAAAAAGGATTCTTTATCAGTAACGCGCAAAACCTCATCGATCACCGACAGATCCAACGTGGAGGGTAAGAAATCTTCACCGATCCCTTCCACTAAGTATGGAATGGCTTCCACATCTTCGGGAACTTCGCCACATTGCCAGGTTTCCAATAAGATGGAACCTGTTGGGTCCACACCCACAATATGCACGTCTGGATTTTGCTCTTTTAGGTAATTCCCTACACCGGTGATGGTTCCTCCAGTACCCATGCCAATGACAACATCAGTCACTTTGCCTTGAGTTTGCTCCCAGATCTCTGGCCCTGTGGTCTGGTAGTGGCTGCGTGGGTTTTCGAGGTTGTGATACTGGTTAGCAAGAATAGCGTTTGAAGTTTGTGCCACGATTCGATTAGCTACGCTGTAATAAGAGCGAGGATCCTCTGGCGGGACGGCAGTTGGTGTAATGATCACCTTTGCGCCAAAAGCTCGTAAAAGTTGGATTTTCTCTTTGCTCATCTTATCTGGCATCACAAAAACAGACTTATAACCTCTTATGGCGCAGACAATGGCCAACCCGACGCCGGTGTTGCCCGACGTTGCTTCAACTACAGTTCCACCTGGTTTCAGCCGTCTGCTTCTCTCGGCTTCGTCAATGATATTAACGGCAATCTTATCCTTCACTGAACCACCCCGATTGAAGGCCTCAACTTTAGCATACATCGTGCACGGTAGATCACACCCGATATTATTAAGTCTAACCAACGGAGTTTTTCCGATGGCCTGCAAGATCTCCTCATAAACACGGTTTTCATCAAAGACTCGAACTGATTCAGTTATCATGGCTTATTAGCTCCTTTCTTTTATTTGATACTCTAAGTAGGGTTAAAACAAAACCGCCCGCAACGGTTTTTTGCGGGCTTACAAATGGTTAATCCAATCACCTAGAATTTTATGTCAAACAGCCTACTGGTTTGCCATTCTGAACCGGAATCGTAAGCCCGCGCAGATGTGACTGCGTACAGGAACAAGAACAGTTCCGGGAAAAAATCATAAAATTGAGAATCATTCTGATCAGTCAATTAAGCTTAATCAAGGCAAATCATATCTTTATGGCTCTCTATAAATTTTACCTCTCCTGAAGACACGAATAAATAAGCAATATTGCCTATTAGCTGGGGTGTAGCGAATTCATAAGCGAATCTGCCCATTTACAAATAGGCAAAACAGCGCTTGTGAGAGATAGTCGTTGTCGATACGATAAGGGTAGTAACCGTATCCTTCTAACTAAGTCTTATGGAGGTGTAAGATGTCCACGAAACTAGATTTTCGAGCCTTTGCGTTAATGCTGTTCAGCGTGGGTCTGGTCAGTTATATTTTGTGCATTGCGGGAGATTTATGGCTCAATTGGACAATGTACCGGATTTGGATGCCGCTTTTGCCGGGTTTTACCTGGCCACTGACACCTAGTGGATTCTTGATCGGATTGATCTGGCTGATAGCCTACAGCCTGTACGGTGCTGCACTAATCGTGCTGCCCTACAATCTATTCGCTCAGCGCGAATCCGTGTTTAAATAGTGCTCATCCCTTATATTGAGTGGGAATTTCTGGTCATCAGACACTCCTGCGTTTATTGTTGGTCCGGTATCAACTTTAACTATTGACAATGTCATGTGACATTCGTCATGAGCAAAAATGCTTACCACCTGTCACGCTAAGTGGCGCATGACAGGTGGGGTCTTATTAGTTAACATGATTTGTACCTTCAATCACTATTTTGCAGGAGCAAAGTATGTCACCAACCAAACGCGTTCTCTGGCCAGTTGGAGCTGGCCTGGCAGGAGCGGTTTTCCTCACCGCTCTGTACTTCGGGATTGTCTCGTGGGCAGAGAGCCCACAGCATGCTCTAGAGCTGTTCTGGGAAGAACGTTGGATAGTTATTCCTATCATTTTGGGCTTTGGAGTGCAGATAGCCCTATACACCATTCTTAGAAAACGGTTATTTGTCCCTGTCATGAACACCGGATCAACAGGGGCGCTGACTGGCGCTAGCGGTACGACTTCTACATTGGCCATGGTCGCTTGCTGTGCCCACCATGTCGCTGATGTGCTTCCCATCCTGGGGCTCACCGCCGCGGCAACTTTTCTAGCAAATTACCAGACCACCTTCATGTTGGTTGGATTAGGTACAACGCTGGTGGGAATTACCGTAATGCTCTTCATTTTGATCCGGGAACGTCGCAAGGCACTCACAAATTTAATAACTTCAGTGCCGAGCCCCGCACAGGAGATTCTATGATAAAGAGAAGGCTTATATTCGTTTTAATGATTTCCATTTTGGTGAGTTTGTCACTGACCGCATGTGGAACAGAATCCGAAGGTGTTTTAGGAGTTGGCACGCCAGCGGGTATTCAAACTGGAGGAATCGCTGACCAAGAGGTCGATCCAGTAGATGTTGATCCCTCGAATGCCCAAATCAGACAAGAGAACCCGACGCTTGATTATTGGGTAGAAGAAGTTCCCAGATCGGATGAACAGGGGGAAGTTAGTTTAGAGATTACACCTCTCAACTTAAATCAAGCCTGGGAAACAATCGATTTTCATGTGAAGATGAACACTCACTCGGTTGATTTGAGCATGGATCTGGCAGTTTTAGCGACACTTACTACGGACGCAGGACAAACTGTTCAGGCAATTCGATGGGATGCCCCCAGCGAAGGGCATCATATAACCGGCTTGCTGTCCTTTCCTGCGAGTGTCGATGGTCTTCCTCTGCTGAACGGCGCATCAAAAATGACATTAACCCTGCTCAACGTAGATGTTCCAGAACGAGTTTTTATCTGGGAACGTTAAACATAATTGCAGATGAGAAGGCTAACCCCCTTATTGATTATCGTTTTAGGCAGCGTATTGACTCTTGTCGGAGGTGGATTATCGCTAATCAGTCAAGCCATACGCAGCCCTGGAGCAGCTCCGCTCCCATCTCAAGTTGCCAACGTGCTCATGACGGTCAAAAGCGAAGGCTGGCAAGCTACCAGCGAATTCGACCGCCTGCACCAGCAGAAATTTCCGTTGAAGTCAGGAGCTGTAGGTACGTATGGGGTGAATAAGGAAGCAAAACTTTGGGTTGCCGAGGCCCTCTTTGAGCTCATGGCTCGGAAGATGGTCACCGATATGCATAACATAATTGCAGAAGGGAATTCTCCTTTTTCCCCCAAAGGCGAACGCCAACAGCTAGATCGCACGGTTCATGAGCTTGATGGGATGGGGCAAAAGCATTTTTACTTTCAATCAGGCAGATTGGTTATCTGGCTTGCAGCCGATCAAGAAATTGCTGAAGAAGCTTTAAAGACCACATTGGAGTTTTACCCATGACGAAAAAACATCTGCTGATCATGCTGGCTTGCTGCTTGATACCGGTTGCAGCGTTGCTTGCAATTTTCGTTTTCAACATCCAACTCAATATTGTTCTACTGATCATCCTTGTTTTGGTTTGCCCCCTATCTCATCTTCTCCTGATGAAATACGGAGGACAAGACCATAGAACTTTACCCCCATCCATCAGGAAGGACCAACAAATCATTGAGGAGTAAGCTATATATATACAACAACATCCCCAACTCGGTAAGTAAACGCACTCAGAAATGCCCAACAAAAAGGGTCTTAAAAGTATTTGCTACTTATCAGTGCGCTAGATTTACTGACTTACGGATAGTATCCAGCTGTTGAATGAAACATTACCATAGACCTCAAACTGTGCAGAGTGAAAATATGTACTCGGCAACAGCTGTCATCGGATCACAAACCTAAAAGTTATTGGTGGAAAATCCTACGAGCATTAAGATTCATCCAGGAGAGTTTAATGATTTCAGACATTGGATTGTTCGCACTTGCGATTTCTTTCGGATTAGCAGTGTATGCAACGGGAGCATCAGCCTACGGCGGAAGGCGGAATCGGCCAAAATGGGTCGAAAGTGCCCGCAATGCTTCTCTGCTGGTTTTTCCACTTCTTACGATTTCGGTAACTGCATTGCTATATTCACTTTACGTCATGGATTTCTCTCTGGCTTACGTGAACGATGTTGCCAGTCGATCCATGTCACCCTTTTTACGGTTGACCGCGCTCTGGGGCGGACAGCAAGGTTCAATGCTGTTTTGGGCATGGATCATGGCTGGTTTTGTCATGGCAGTCTTGCTGCGTAAATGGGAACGCGATTATGAACTAATGCCTTATGTCATTGCTGTGTCCATGATAACGACTTCCTTTTTCATAGGGGTTGTTGTGCTTATCACCAATCCTTTCACGCAATTATGGCATTTTCCGGGTGCGGCAGAACTGACCACCAGCCTCTTCCAGCCGGCAGGGGCAATGATGTATATTCCTGAAGATGGGAGTGGGTTGAACCCATTGTTGAGACACTTCGGCATGATCGGTCACCCGCCAACCACATACCTTGGTTTCACGGGTTTTGTCATTCCCTTCGCTTTCGCCATCGCCGCACTAATTACAGGGAAATCTCGTGGGGATGACTGGATTCGCACCACCCGCCGGTGGACGTTGGTTGCGTGGATATTTCTATCTATAGGTTTGATCTTGGGAGGGCGCTGGGCATATGATGTGTTGGGCTGGGGTGGTTTCTGGGGGTGGGACCCGATTGAAAATGCCATGCTGATGCCTTGGCTCACTGGCACAGCATTTTTACACTCGGTAATGATGACAGAAAAACGGGGCATGCTCAAGAAATGGAATATGGTGATGATTATCCTAACATATTCATTAATGCTGTTTGGCACATTCATAACCCGTACCGGAGTGGTCAGTTCCGTGCATGCGTTTTCCAAGTCTGCGCTTGGCCCTGCGTTCTTTGCCTTCATTGGCCTGACTTTTTTAGGTTCCCTTCATCTCTTAGTAACCCGGTGGGATACGCTTAAATCTGAGCACGAACTTGAGAGTTTCTTCTCGCGGGAGGCTGCATTCCTGCTCCAAAATATGCTATTGCTGGGAATTACCTTTGCAGTATTGTGGGGCACGGTCTTCCCAATGATATCCGAACTAATTACGGGAACGAAAATCACTGTAGGTCCACCTTATTTTAAGAAGGTGACTGGTCCGCTATTTGGGGTACTGGTATTGTTGATGGGAATCGCGCCGCTGTTTGCCTGGCGAAAACAATCTGCCCGCAAGTTGGGTAAAGCGATGTTGATCCCCTTTGTCGCCTCATTGGTGATCTCAATTGTCTGGGGGTATGCTCATAAGATGCATCCAGGATCCTATCTCGGGCTCTGGCTGGTCACATTTGTGGTGCTGACTATCTTGCTCGAGTTTTGGAAGGGAATATCCGCTCGGGTAAAAAACCGTAGAGAATCGCCATTTACTGCCCTGCGCAAGCTGATCAGCCGCAACCATAGGCGCTATGGAGGTTACATCATACACCTGGGTGTGGTAATGATAGCCTTGGGATTCATTGGAGATTCCTATTTCAAAGAAGAGACACAGGGAACTGTCAGTATTGGTGAAACCCTGCAATTGGGCAAGTATACATTGCGATTCGACAATCTGGATTTTTACACCGGTTCCGATGGTCGGGAAATCCTAGAGGCTTCCACTACCCTTTTCCGAGATGGCGAGCTAGTGCGTGAACTTAAACCACGCCGCGATTATTTCGTCGTTCAGCAACAACCGGTGACCATCCCAGGTGTATATTCGAGTCCAGCGGAAGATGTTTACGTGCTGCTTGTAGGATGGGAAGAGCTTGGTTTGCAGGCTTCGACTTTCAAGATTTATCTAAATCCGCTTATTAATTGGACCTGGCTGGGTGGCATAGTCATGATCCTGGGTACATTGATCGCAGCCTGGGTTCCGACAGGTGGAAAACGAGGCGCTTCGTACTTGCTCAAGCAGCGCCCGGCACACTTCGATTACGCTACGAGAGGAGGTTAAGTCATGCGGCGAAAACTGGTATTAGCCACCCTGGTCTTTGTGACTAGTTTGTTTGCTGTGGTCTTTGTTAACGCACAAGAGGGGAATCCGGATTTCCCAACTCATGACGATGTCAACGCCATCGCTAAACAACTATACTGCCCGGTTTGTCCGAACACGCCTCTGGACGTGTGTGAGACGCAGGCCTGTAAAGATTGGCGGGACCAAATCAGAGACCAATTAACCGCAGGCTGGACCGATCAACAGATCATCAACTATTTCGTCGACCAGTATGGTGAGCGGGTGCTTGCTGAACCGCAACGCTCTGGTTTTACATCCCTGGTTTGGTTATTACCGGTGATCGCAGTGCTCTTGGGTATTGTCATCGTCTGGCAAATATTAAGAGCTTGGCGCTCCTGGAGAATTCTCAAAACGGATCTTCAGCCACTTGAACACCTGGTCTCGCGTGAGATATTGGAACAAATCGAAAAAGAACTGCAAGAGATAGATTAATATAGGAGATAGTAATGAATCTTGGAGCGATTTTCGTTGGGCTGACACTTCTGGTGTTGGTCATCCCTTATGTCATCTGGCCATTTCGTGGCAAGCTGCACCGCACGCTGTCCCCGCCAATCTTAGCTGATGCGCTTCCCGGCAACCAACGCCAACAAGTTTTATTAACACTCCGCGATTTGGACTTTGATTATCAGACCGAGAAGATCAATGAAGAGGATTACACGCGCGTCCGCACCCAATTAATGTTCGAGGCTGCGGTTGCCATCCAATCTGAGCAGCAAGAAGAATCTCACTTCGAAGAAAAGGTGCGCGCTCATCGCGAGGCAGCATCCCCTACCCAGAAATGCCCGCAATGCAGCAGGCCTCTTCGAGCAGGGGATGAATTCTGCCCAGATTGTGGTTCGTATCTAACTGCCCGATGCCAATCCTGTAACCATGCGAATCAACCTGCTGATAAATTTTGCACAAACTGTGGAACTCGGTTGAATGACCGACTAGAACAAGGATAACGAGGTTTAGACCCCATGTTGAACAAACGACAATTGATCTTATTTATCGTCTCCATACTCATTCTTTTGACAAAAACTCCTGCCAGCGCACAAACCGATATTCCCCCCGAGGGCACTCCAAAAGGTCTTGATGGTGAAGTAACTGGAACAATAATAAACCGCAGCCCTGGTGGTAGTATCCCCGAAAGCGTGGATGTGATGCTTCACATCTGGGACCAAAACTATGCGGAAAAAGGGATGCTCCACGGGCAATCGACACTGGATGCCAGCTTTCACTTCACAGAGGTGTCCTTAGAACCGAACCTATTGTATGCGGTAATGGCAACTTACGATGGGGTCGCATATTTCTCAGAGTCTATGCAGGTTGGTGCAGAAGACACTTCTTTAGATTTCGAGGTGCCTATTTACGACACCTCAACCGATCTTTCCCAAGTTCAAGCGGATAATGTTCATGTACTATTTTTGTTTGCTCAGGGAGGGTTGGAGGTTATTGAAGTGTACATTCTATCTAACCAGGGGGAATACACGGTGAAAAATGCAGTATCGTTGGACGATGGCCTTTCAGCCACCTACAAGTTTGCTCTACCAGAAAATGCTGCCAATATCTCTTTCAATTCCAATGACAATAATCGTTTTGTCCAATTCCCAGGAGGCTTCGCGGATACAACTCCACATGTGCCAGGCAATGATTCTAATCAAATTAGTGTTAGTTATGTTCTGCCATATGAGGATGAATTGTCTTATACATTCACATCGCCTCTATTCACCAACAGTGTGAAATTCTTGGTCTATCAGGATCCTGGAATAAATATTGATGGAGATGGGATAGTTTTTGATGGCGTACAAACTATGCAAGATAGTATGACACTTGAAGTATATTCTCATGACAGTCTAGAACCGAATGAGATTGTCAGAATATCTATCACAGGCAAGCCAACCACTTCAACATCCCTTGTTGGTTTAGGTGAGCAGGAGTCACTAGCCTCGCGAGCCTCTACTCTTGAAATAGGGATCGGCGTTTTTGGTCTTGGGTTGGCTTTGGTTGCTGTAGGGGTATGGTGGTGGCGTAAAACCACAATCGGTGATAGCTACGATGTTGAAGACTTGTTAGACCTACCAGGTTATCAGGACCTTTTAGAAAAGATCGTCGAACTGAATGAAACCTACAGTAAAGGTTCTATCACTAAAAAGGAATACGATCAGCGCCATACAGTCCTCATTCATCAAGGTAAGGTTTTGTTGATGGAAGAAATTTCGCCCCTTTCAGATCAGAAGTAATACAAATGATCCATCTTGATGAATAACCTGGGAAACATAGTTAATCCAGATTGAAGCAAATAAGATGTTTGACACGGGGATGATATAGCTATCACCATTCCTTTTTTAATTACTTCCATCCAAATTTCATATGACAACCGGCATAAGCAGAATTGCCCATGTTTGGTTGAGCTATCTGGCGCATGACACAGTCTAACCACTCAGTTATGATTTGTTCAAAAGGTAACAATGAGGAGAATTGCTTATTGTGCGCAACAATAAAGTTATCGCATTAATCACGTCGGTATTTATCTTAAGTGCTTTCATAGCAGGCTGTGGATCAACAGGCATCTCCAACGAGCCAAAGGTCACAAACTATAACTTGGCACCCTTAGTCGATATGCCTGTGGAAGTGCAGAACGCACCCGTCACTGTGAAGCAAGCTTACCAGTTCGCCGTTGCCAACCCTGAAATACTGAGTCAATTACCCTGTTATTGCGGCTGTGGAGGGATGGGACATACTTCCAACTACTCCTGTTACCTGGCTGGTGAGGATGAAAACGGCAACCTTATATTTGACGGCCACGCCCTAGGCTGCTCGCTCTGTGTTGATATCACCCAGGATGCCATGCGGTTGCTCGACGAGGGAAAATCAACCTCGGAAATCCGTGCTTATGTCGATCAGACATACAGCCGTTTCGGCCCATCCAACATGCCGTAAGGCAGGAACGGTAGGATCAAGGGTGCTTAAAGAGGCAAATGCGTAATTCAAAATATATCTCCCTCAGCGTGTTTATCATTGCAGGCCTGTTAGTTGCCTTCACTCCATTGCCAATTCCTCGAGATGAACCCACAAAACGCATTTTTCATGTGGATGCCAGTTCCTTTGCTTTTAGTCCCGCGGAATTAAAAGTGAATCCTGGCGATCAGGTAACGATTGAATTGAGCTCCAGTGATGTGGTGCATGGTCTCTACCTGGACAGCTACGACCTGCAAATTTCAGCCGATCCCGGGCAAACCGCTGAACTAACATTCATCGCCGATCAGGCTGGGAGTTTCCGCTTCCGTTGTTCAGTGACCTGTGGTGACCTTCATCCATTTATGATAGGTAAACTTCATGTCGGTCCAAATCTGTTGTTATGGCGGGGAGTTGGGTTGGCCATTTTGGCTGCCCTCGCCGGGGTCTGGAGATACCGCTAATGACCCGCATTACATTGAATAATTACCCTGTTGTCAAGACCATGCTTAAAAGCCGTTGGCCGCAACTGATTATTCGTGCCGCGCTGCTAGGCGGGTTTCTGATCGCCATTTTAGCTGGATTTCTGGGAACACCGGTTGGAAATCGCAATATTAGCATTGTTGCAGTGTGGATTGCCTGGTGGGCCGCACTCATATTAGTTGCCGTACCGATCTTCGGGCGAGGATGGTGCAGCATTTGCCCAATACCTATGCCTGGTGAATGGCTGCAAAACAAAGCTGTGCTCAGCCCGCCTCACAATAGAAGATCATCGAAAGCAGGTCGGCGGTTCCCCAGGAGGATGCGCAATATCTGGCTGCAAAATGTTGCATTTTCAACCCTGGCGCTGTTTAGCGTGGTTATTCTGACACGCCCAATTGTTACTTCTTGGGTACTGCTGGCACTCATTCTTGTCGCA
>SDBU01005828.1_pt1 | contig 14632 bp, 12 predicted proteins | sample 2277071 | NCBI WGS metagenome assembly SDBU01 (sample SAMN10397929, study PRJNA504765) | marine sediment metagenome | isolation source: marine sediment core GS08_GC12, 126 cmbsf | place: Arctic Ocean: Gakkel Ridge, Loki's castle | collected 2008
ATTTATAAAATAATTCAAAATTATCGAACTATAAAGGGGTATTTGGAATGGTTGGATTTAGGCAAGCCGGTTTCACCTCCGCATATAGTGAAACAAAAGACTATAAAAAAGTATGCAAGTAAATACAGAGTTCGAATTTTTATTGAGACAGGTACATATATGGGCAATATGGTGTTTGCAGTCAAAAATACTTTCGACAAAATTTATTCCATTGAACTTAAAGAAGAACTTTATGAAAAAGCCAAAAATAGATTTTTAAATAATAATCATATTTCTATCCTTCAGGGTGATAGTTCTAAGGTTCTACCAGAAATTATTGATCATATTAAGGAACCTTGTTTGTTTTGGCTCGATGGACATTATTCTGAAGGAATAACTGCCAAGGACGAAAAGGAAACGCCTATTTTATCTGAGTTACAACACATTCTCAATCATTCTGTTAAGGATCATGTCATACTAATCGATGATGCGAGATGTTTTACAGGTCAGAACGATTATCCAACTATAGAATTTATGCAGGATTTAATTAGAAGTAGATTTCCAGATTATGTCTTTGAGATTAAGGATGACATAATTCGTATACACAAAACAGTGGCTATTATGTAGTTTAACAAACGCATAGAACATTTGTTCGCTGGCTTAGATGTGGCATATTTTAATTTAGGAGAGTATAAATGCGAATATTTTTGAGTTTCGACCCTTCTGGAAATAGCTCTGTACCGGGAAGCATGACATGGTATCATAATTTTTATGAACCATTACTCGATATAGGACATGATGTCTATCTTTTTCGTATCGATTTGGAATCACAGAAATTTGGCATCAACAGAAGATCAAAAATTTTTAAAGAAAAATTCAGTCAAAAATTGCTCATTACTTTTAAGTCTGAACATACTAAAAGGCCTTTTGATCTGTTTTTATCTTATTTTACGGATTCTGATATTGATATTTCTTGCATAGATAAAATTAAAGAATATGGTATTCCAACAGCTAATTTTTCTTGTAATAACATCCATCAATTTTATCTAACTGAAAACATTGCGCCCCATTTTGATTATAATCTTCATTCTGAGAAACACGCCACAGAAAAATTTAAAGCAATCCGGGCTAATCCTATTTGGTTTCCAATGGCAGCAAATCCTAAATATTATTTTCCGATTGATATTAAAAAGACAATAGATGTTTCATTTGTTGGAGGTAATTATGCAAAACGCTCCTATTATATTTGGCATTTATTAGAAAATAAAATTGATGTTCATGTATTTGGTCCAGGATGGAGAGAAAACAAATTAAATAAGTTATGGTTTTTTAAAAGAGAGTTGGGTAGATGTAAAAATTTATTAAAATCTATGTTTTGTTTTTCAGCAAAAGAACGTGTAAAAATTACTTCACGAATCGCAGCAAATGATCATAAAGCTAGCCTTCGCGAGAGTTATATTAATAATTTGTATTTACCAATTTCTGATGCAGAGATGATTCAGAAGTATAGTGAAACCAAAATAAACCTTGGCTTTTTGGAAGTTTATGACAGGCATAATTACTCAGGAAAATTATTGCAACATTTGCATCTTAGAGAGTTTGAGTTGCCAATGTGTGGAGCTTTATATTTTACAAACTATAGTGATGAATTGGCTGAATTTTACGAGTGCGATAAAGAAATTATTATTTACCGGAATGAGCATGAATTGTTGAATAAGGTCCAATATTATCTTAATCATCCTGCTGAAGCTGAAAAAGTTAGGCAGGCTGGCTACAGAAGGGCCACGAAGTGCCATACTTATCAAAAACGATTTATGGATTTATTCTCATTGCTTAACATTAAGATCTGATTGTACTATTATGAGATCCTGAGATCCATTAAATTTTGATAATAAAGAAGGTGTGAAGTGGATTTTATTGTTAGAAAAGTTCTTTTTTCGCATGGAGCAATATATACAACTTTGTTTATTTTGCTCTTATTGATATTAATTATTCTATTCGTAAAGCATGTTTCTGAAAAACGATTTTTAAGTTCGTTTGTAATGATGATTTTTATGTTCCCGATATTATCGCGTATTCCAAATATTTTTTATTTTTATGTTAATACAGCAACCTGGAGTAATTCCAAAGCAGGAATAGGTTGTGCAGAATTAATTGTAATTTATTTTTTGTACAACATTCGTAAGGAAGAAAAATTTATCGAAATTGTAAAATTCTTGAAAAGTAGCAAAATATTATTTTTAATAATTATTGCCAGTCTATCCATGGCTATCTCACAACAGTTTTCCCTACCAACGAAAATAGGTTTTTTGTTTGGATTTACTAAAGTGTTAAATCCATTCTTTTTTATGATTATAGTCGCATATATATTTTTTCGATATAGAAACAAATTGACACAGGTAGTTAATTGGATGATTGGCTCAATTTTATTTTCAGCGCTTTTTACATTATTAGTTATTAAACAAGAAAACACCCAGTTAGGTTTTATTAGATTTGGAGGTGGCCCAATTGGCCCAACGACTATTGTTGCTGCAATAGTTTTTACATGGAGTCTTATTAGTATAATAAATTTTATGAATAATAATCAGCTTTTTATAAATATTTTTGATAAAAGCCGTCCCTTATTTGATTTAAACAAGATGTTTTCTTTTATAGCAGTAGGTATGCTAATGACAATAGGTATTTATACGCATACAAGAGGTCCTCTTATTTATTATTTTATCGGCTTAATCTTAATTGTATCTCTTGCAGGGATTAAAAGATTGATCCCTTTTTTAAGTGCAATTATTATTTTGCTAGTTATCTTAATTCCAGTTGCGCCTAGGATTGGAAACTATGTTATAACAGCGGTAAATGAACGGGAAATTCCAAAGATTACCAACTTAAAAGCGGATTCATCAATTGCTACACGTATGAAAAGAAATAGGGTTGCTATAGAACTTATAAGTAAAAACCCTTTTCTTGGTATTGGTATAGGAAATCCTTCATCGGGAGTCCCTGGAAATCCATACTACAATGTTCATTTTCATGTGTATAACACACCATTAGCTTGGGTTACTTATGGAGGTTTAATATGCGGGTTAGCTTTTTTGACGATTAATTTTAAGATTTTTTTCCTTGGTTTAAGAGAAGCGTTTAAAGATAAAACAAGTAATAGTTTTTTTGTTAAAGGTTTAACGGTCGTTTTGTTTTGTTGGTTTATAGATTTTTTTACAACGGCCAATAATCTTTTATGGGGATACCCTTTTACATCTGTAGTCTATTTCTACTCTGTTCTCGGATCTATAATTGGTCTAACTATGAAAGAAAAGTGTATGAAGTAAAAGAAAATATTTAGGAAAGATATTTTTGTTAATATAAATATACTGTTCTAAATTTATAATTTCAATGATCAAATCAAAGCTTATTTGAGAATTGTGTATTTTGAATAATATTATTAAACCAAAAATTAGTGTTGTTATGTCTGTTTATAATGGTGGTGAATTTTTACGTGAGGCCATTGATAGCATATTAGATCAGACATATACTCAATTTGAATTCATTATAGTGGATGATGGTTCGACAGATAATAGCATTAACGTTATAGAATCTTATAAAGATCCAAGGATTGTATTAATTCGTCAGGTTAATAAAGGGTTGGTAGTTGCCCTAAATGTAGGACTTAGAAAAGCTCAAGGTAAATATATTGCTAGAATGGACGCAGATGATATTAGCATAAAAAATCGTCTTGAAATACAACTTCGTTTTATGGAATCAAATCCGGAATTAGAGCCAAATACCGAAAACCATGGAGTCCATGCATGGGCAGGCACAATTAAGCAATCCTTGGAAATATCCAGACATAATTTTACTATATCCTTTACGTCAAAGCCGAATATGGGGCGTCCATCTGATGCAATGTTTCCTCTGTCAGCCAATTTTTTATTTATCTTTTCAACTGTTTCAAAATCTGGCGCAAAAATAAGGGTGTGTATCCTTCTGCCTCTTCCGTTTTTGGAATACATATTGCTAACTTCGGTGGTAAGAATAAAATTTATGCCATTGTATTGATAAAGCCCTCCGGAGGTAGGTTTTAATTTACTTTTTAATTCTTCAAACCACGTCGGATGAGTAAAATCGCCTGTAGTTACTAAATTAATACCTTTTAATTTGGCCCATTGGGCAATATGCTCTATGTCCATATGCTTGCTAGTAGCCCGGCTATATTTTGAATGAATATGTAAATCTGCTATAAATCTCATCCAACCCTTGCCTCTGCCAATAATTTCCTGACGTTTCCCCAATGTGTACCATGCCAGTAAACCCTTCCGCATCCAGGGCAAATTACAAAATCTTTCTGGGTCTCATATACATACTCCGGAACCTTGCCTTTTATTGTTTCTTTTTCCACTTCCTTAAGTTTCTTGTTGCACAAAACGCATCTTGTAAATAATGCTTTCTCGCCAGGTTTTATATCTAATTCTTTCATAACCTGGGCAAGTTGCTTTTTTAACTCATCATGTTTAATTCTCACCATCCTTATCCCGCTTACAGGGCTCATCCGGCTGTCTCTGGTTAAGATTATGCGCTCATCTCTTAAGCTGGTTATAACCAAAGACGAACGATTGCTGCTTAAAAAATACTCTGTGTCATGTCCAAGTATTCTCAGCCAGCGAGCCAGCCTGCCCAACTCTTTAGTAACTATGAATTTCATAATTGCGGCAATGCTTCTTCTATCGCTTTCTCAACGAAACCTGTATTATTTACCTTTCCCTGCTGTATGCTAAAACCGGATATTTTAAACGCGCCTTTTTGCTTCAGATTCTCAATCATCGTATTTATACATCTTTTAACACCGGCCCCACTTGCATAAGTTACAAAGCAAATTGCATCTTTTCCGTCTAAATTTTGAACTTTATCCAAATATGTATTAATTGCCGGGGTAGGCGCAAAGGCCCATACCGGGGTACCCAAACAGACTAAATCATAACCTGATAAATTAAACCTTTCTTCTTGAAGCTTTGCTCTTTTGCCGGTAGAAGCGCTTGCTGCCTGAACAAAAAAGTTGCTTGATTCATCAATGGGTTTTAGCTGATGAATTTCTGCCTGGCCTTTTTTGCTTAATATGCCTTTTAAAATCTCTGCTACCTTACCGGTATTGCCGGTATATGAATAATATACAATTAAGGATTTCATGTGTGCTTTCCTCTTTGGTTTCAGAAACGTTCCTGTCTATACACTATTTTCCCACCGCATATGGTCACAACCGCGCAACCCTTAAAATCTCTTCCGATAAAGGGTGAGTTTTTAGATTTGGATACTATTGTCTCTTTGGCAAATTTGAATTTTTTATCAGGGTCTATTATTACAACATCTGCGTCTGCGCCAATTGACAATCTCCCTTTATTTGTTAATCCTAATATTTCCGACGGAATATATGACATCTTTTTAATCAGTTCATCCCACTTTATGATTTTCTTATCCACTAATTCGTTAATAGCTAAAGAAAGGGCTGTTTCAAGGCCTATTATGCCAAAGGGGGCAAGGTCAAACTCAACATCTTTATCAGCTTCTGTGTGGGGGGCGTGGTCTGTTGCTATAACATCTATGGTTCCGTCTTTTAATCCTTCCATGATGGCCTTTCTATCTTCTTTTGTGCGTAATGGCGGGTTTGTCTTTGTGTTTGTATCAAAACCTTTCACCGCTTCATCTGTAAGAGTAAAATAATGGGGGCAGGTTTCTGCGGTTACATTTATACCCTTTTCTTTGGCCTGTCTTATCAATTCAACAGATTCTTTAGTTGATGCGTGGGCAATATGAAGCTTTGCCTTTGTAAAATTTGCTAATGCAATATCTCTTGCTACAATGCAACTTTCCGAAATATTCGGTATCCCACGCAGGCCTAACACGGTCGACGTAAGGCCTTCGTTCATAACCCCGCCCTGGGACAGATTTAAGTCCTCGCAGTGAGATATAACCGGCATATTAAACATATTTGAATACTCAAGAGCCTTTCTCATAAGCTGGGCATTCTTAACGGAGAAGCCGTCATCCGAAACTGCAACAGCTCCGGCATCTTTCATGTCTGCGATCTCTGCTAAATCCTCACCTTTTTGCGCTTTTGTAATAACACCGATAGGAAATATATTTATAATGGCGTTTCGTCGAGACTCAGATATAATATATTCAACTATCCCCCTGTTATCACATACAGGATTGGTATTTGGCATGGCGGTTATGCTTGTGAATCCACCTTTAGCAGCGGCGCATGCGGCAGTGATAAAGCCCTCTGCATCTTCTCTGCCCGGCTGCCTAACATGGGTATGCATATCAAAAAGTCCTGGGGCAACAATCATCCCCTTGACGTTAATAACCTCAGCGCCGTTAGGTTTTATACCTTTTGCCAGCTTTGATACCTTGCCGTTTTCCAGCAATATATCCGAGGCCCTGTTTATTTTGTTGGCAGGATCTATTATTCTGCCATTCTTTATCAGTAGTTTCATTGGTTATATGCGTATAGGGGCGTTCCTGAAACGTCCCTTTTTGCTACAGATGAGCGCAGATATCTGTGCTCATCTGCGTTCTTCATCTGTGCCCATCCGTGCCTTACTTTTTCCCAGCAACAAAAACAGAACTGCCATCCGCACAGCAACGCCGTTGGTTACCTGGTTTAATATAACAGAATAAGGCCCGTCAGCAACTTCCGGGACTAGCTCAATCCCTCTGTTGATAGGCCCGGGATGCATAATCAATATGTCTTTCTTTGCGCCTTTTAAAATTTCTGAATCAATCCCGAATTTTATCATATACTCTCTTGTAGACGGAAAGAATTTACCCTTTTGTCTCTCGAGCTGGATGCGCAATATATTTAAAACATCCGCATTTGTTATCGCCTCTTTTACGCTTGTTGTAACGTTGACTTTCATCTTTTCTATCCCCGGTGGGATAAGCGTGGATGGGCCGCATACAGTAACGTTTGCACCTAACTTTGTCAAGCCCCAGATATTAGAGCGGGCTACTCTGGAATGCATAATATCGCCGATAATAGAAACATTTAAACCTTTTATCCGTCCTTTCTTTTCTTTTATAGTAAAGATGTCCAACAAGCCTTGAGTTGGATGTTCATGGGAGCCGTCACCTGCATTTATTACACAGGGCGTGAGCACTTTTGCTAACATATAGGGTGCGCCTGCTGACGAATGTCTAATTATGAGGGCATCTATTTTCATTGCCTCTATATTTTTGGCGGTATCTTTTAAGGTTTCGCCTTTTTGCATGCTATTTGTGCTTGCAGCTATAGAAACAGTGTCCGCAGAAAGCCTTTTTGCCGCTAGTTCAAATGATGTTTGGGTACGGGTGCTTGGCTCAACGAAGAGCATAACCACTGTCTTGCCTCTTAAAGTAGGTACCTTTCTAATAGACCTCTCTGATATCTCTTTAAACGAGGAGGCAGCGTTTAATATGAGATTGATCTCATCCGCGCTTAAATCTTCTAATCCTAATAGGTCTTTACGTGTCCATTTCATTTGCGTTTGTCGGGTTATTTGGGTTTATTGGGTTAACTCAACAAACCCTATAAACTACTCTTTAACTTTCTCCGCTAAAACGACCTCGTCTTTTTTATCAAATTCCTGCACTCTGACATCTACCATTTCTTTATCTGAAGTAGGAATATTTTTGCCAACATAATCAGGCCTTATGGGAAGTTCTCTATGCCCTCTATCTATTAATACTGCCAATTGGATAGATTTAGGCCTGCCAAAGTCTATAATTTCATCCAATGCGCAACGAATGGTTCTGCCTGTATAAAGCACATCATCCACTAAAACAATGTGCTTAGCAGTCACATCAAAATCTATATGGGTCTCGTGAACAATGGGCTGCTGGGCAAGGGCAGTCAAATCGTCTCTATAGAGAGTAATGTCCAGCACCCCAAAAGCAATCTTTTCTTTTTGCTTTTTTTCAATAATTGCGGCTATTCTTCTGGCTAAATGCTCACCGCGGTTTCTTATGCCTACTATAGCTAAATCTTTTACGTTTTTATTATGCTCTATTATCTCGCAAGCAATGCGGGTTAAGGCTTTATCCATAGCCTCCTTATTCATAATCTTCGCCTTTTCCTTAATAGTCATAATTACTCCTGAATGCTAAAATATTCCTTTAAACGCGAATGCCCGCTAATGTCATCGTTGATAAATTCGCGAGAATTAGCGTTAATTGGGCAAAAAAAATCCCGCCTAAAGCTCATATGGTAAGCTTTTGCGGGTATTTTATCTTATACTTAATATACAGCATTTCTCCCTTTCTCGGCCTCTCAGGACCAAGTTAAAAGGCTTAAATTCCGAATTGTTGGTTAACCATACCACAGCTATCCTGTTCTGTCAAGAGGAAATTTGATACAAAACTGTTTCTTGCCGCTGCAGATGCCGCGCTTGGAAGCTCTTATGAAATTTACAAAGTGATTAATTTCTTTTGAGTGCAATCTTTTCTCTATTTTATTTACTGCGTTTGTAACATTAAGCCCTGACAAAAAAAGTATCTTATAAGCCTCTCTTATTTCTTTGCGAATGGCAGCAGATAGCTCCGCTCTTTTTAATCCCACAATATTATAGGAATTAACAACGCTTTCCTTTTTAGTCAGCATAAAAGGTGGTATATCCTTAAGCGCCCTTACTCCCCCGCCTACCATCGCCAGGGTGCCTATTTTTACAAATTGATGCACCATGCCGTTGCCCGATATAAAAGCTCTATCCTCTATCTCCGCATATCCTGCTAAAAGCGCATTATTACAAAGCACAATATTGTTATGTATGCGGCAATTGTGCGCCACGTGGGAAAGCGCCATAAAATAGTTATCATTCCCGATAACCGTAGACGAACCTTTTTTTGTCCCGCGATGAACTATTACATATTCCCTGAATATGTTTCTATCGCCGATTTTAAGAAAGCTTCTTACCGGTTTATACGCCAAATCCTGAGGCTCGCCGCCTAATGTAACGTTGTTATATATCTTGCAATCCTTACTTATGGTAGTACCAGAACATATATAGCTTCCGTGGCCGATTTTGGCGCCAGAACCTATCTCCACATCATCTTCAATAATTACATAGGGGCCTATTTCAACATCCCTGGCTATCTTTGCCTTTTTTGAAACTATGGCGGTTTTATGAATTTTCATCGTTTTGTCCTGGGGTTTACCAAAATCACAAATTCCCCACGTGGTCTTTTATTCTGAAAATAACTTATCGATTCTTCTAAAGATGCGCGTTTTATCTCCTCGAATTTCTTGGTAAGTTCCCTTATGCACACAACATTTATATTACCAAAAACGCCCAGCATATCATTAAGGCATTTTACCAGCCTGTGGGGTGATTCATAAAAGACTATGGTGCGTTTTTCATCTTTGAAAGATTCTAATCTTTTTCTTCTGGCGGCTGATTTATTAGGAAGAAACCCTTCAAAAATAAACCTGTCTGTGGGCAGCCCGGAGACCACCAACGAAGATATTATTGCGCTCGGCCCGGGTAGAATAGTTACATTGATGCTGTTTGCTATTGCCTCTTTTATAAGCCGATAGCCCGGATCGCTTACCCCGGGTGTCCCTGCGTCAGAAACAAGGGCTACTGATTTTCCTTCTTTCAAAAGCCCGATGATATATTTTGATTTTTTAAATTTATTGTATTCAAAATAACTAATCAGGTGGGCCTCTATGCTGTAATGAGTGGTTAGTTTCCTTGTGTGCCTGGTGTCCTCGCATGCAATTAAGTCCACTTTCTTAAGCGTGTCTATGGCCCTTAATGTAATATCTCCTAAGTTTCCTATGGGGGTTGCTACTATATATAAAGTGCCTGGCATTTGCGTTATTGTGTTGTTGCGTTATTGCGTTATTGCGTTATAGCGTTGTGCGTTATAGCGTTTGAAACGCTATAACGCACAACGCTATAACGCAATGGTCATTCTACTGTTACAGATTTTGCAAGATTTCTGGGCTGGTCAACGTCACGTTTATTTTTTACGGCAATATAATAGGCTAAAAGTTGCAAGGATAGGGCAACTGGGATTGGTGAGAACAATTCGTCTATCTCCGGTATATATATAACATAATCGGAATGTCCCTTTATTCTTTCATCGCCCTCCGTGGCAATAGATATTACTATGCCGCTTCTTGCCTTTATCTCCTGGATGTTTGATAGCATCTTATCATAAACTGAAGAGCGGGTTGCAATACATACTATGGGCATATCTTTATCGATTAAAGCAATAGGGCCATGTTTCATTTCGCCCGCACCATAGCCTTCGGCGTGAATATAAGAAATCTCTTTGAGTTTAAGCGCCCCCTCTAACGCATTAGGGAAATTAATATTTCTGCCTAAATAGAGAAAACAGTTTTTGTTATGATGGTCTTTGCTTATCTTTAATATAGCTTGCTGATTATTCAGCATCCTGGTTAAAATCTGCGACAAGAGGCTCATCTTTTTTAGCATATCCTTTGCTTTTTGTGTTGAGACTGTGCCTTTGAACATACCTAAATATATAGCAAAAAGATATAATATGCAAAGTTGGGCTGTATAGGCCTTGGTTGAAGCTACCCCTATCTCCGGCCCCGCGTGAGTATATATAATCCCGTCGGATTCCCTGGTTATAGTAGAGCCCAAAACATTAACTATAGAAAGTATATCTGCGCCTAATCTTTTTGCCTCTCTTATGCTGGCTATAGTATCTGCGGTCTCTCCTGACTGGCTTATAGAGATGACTAAAGTGTTTTTACTCAGAACCGGATTCCTATATCTAAACTCACTGGAAACATCAACCGATGTAGGTATTTTAACTAACTGCTCCAGAATATACTTACCGCAAAGCCCGGCATGATAAGCGGTCCCGCAAGCAACTATAGATATATCTTTTATCCGGCGTAATTTACTTTCGGGTATGCTTAATTCTTCAAAATATACGGATTCCTTCCCTTGAGAAACTCTATGATTTAATATGCCTTCAATAACGGCCGGCTGTTCATTTATCTCCTTTAACATAAAATGGGGATATCCTCCTTTTTGGGCCTGGGCAACATCCCAGTTTATCCTGACGGGCTCTCTTTTAACAGGACGGCCACCAATGGTGGTTATTTTAATGCTGTTCTTGTTCAGCGAAACCAGTTCGTTGTCTTCTAAAAAAATGACGTCCTTTGTATATTTTAATATTGCAGTTACGTCACTGGCTATAAAATTTGCCCCTTTACCTATCCCTACAACAAGGGGGCTTCCGTATCTTGCCCCGATTAATTTATCAGGATAGCGCGCTGATATTATGCCCAATGCATAGGAGCCCTTAATCTCTCTTAAGGCGGCCCGCACAGCTGTTTCTAAATCATCCTTATAAAACTTTTCTATTAAATGCGCTATGACTTCCGTGTCTGTGTCTGAACTAAAACGATGGCCTTCTTTAATAAGGCCCTCTTTTAATGTCTCATAGTTTTCTATAATCCCGTTGTGCACAATGGCAATTTCGCCCTTGCAATCTAAATGGGGATGGCCATTGTTCTGACTTGGAATTCCGTGTGTTGCCCATCTATTATGGCTCAGGCCCACTACCCCCCTAAGCGGTTTTTTCTTAAGCAACTTTTCCAGAACAGAAATTTTGCCCTTTTGCTTGCGCACGGATATCTTGCCTTTAACAATAGTGGCCATGCCTGCTGAGTCATAGCCGCGATACCCAAGCTGCTTTAACCCTTCTAAAAGAATGGGCCAGGCTTGGTCTTTTCCTATATAACCGATTATTCCGCACATTTGTATGCGTTATTGCGCTATTGCGTTATTGCGTTATTGCGTTTTGGTTCTGCAACGCTATAACACTATAACTCTATAACACAATAACTACTCCGTTCTCCCTGATTTATACTGCAGTATATGCCTGTATAATTCCGGGTCTGTCCTCTGGGTAGTCTTTGGCGCTATTACTATATAAGAGATGTCCATGTTCTTAAATATCTTTGTTAAGGTAGGGGTATGGAATCCCCCTGCTATCAAGACCGCTATATCTTGTCCTTTATCATCCATCAAAGAAAGAGCCTTTTTAATAAATATTTCATCTCTTTTGTTTGCGATATCATAAAATTCAACCAGGGTATAAAGGTTATTATCTAAAACAGATATGTCTGCAGGCAAAGGATACTTTATTCTATGTTTTTTTATTCTTTCCCTTAAAAATGGAAGCCAGGCAGATATTAAAAATGCGTTTTTATGCTCTTCGTAATACGTAAAATCGTCAGGTACCAATTTTAAATTTAAGAAGTTGTCAAGTGTTTCCAGGGTCCTGGATAAACTATGCAACTTTTTTTGCTCTTCATTTTTTATCAATGCCTGCTTAAGGTTCTTTTCCAAAAGGTCGGCTTCCTTAAACAATATGTTTGTATTGATCCCTTCATGGCTTTCAATATATTCAATATATACAGAAAGGTCTGAATAATCCTTAAGGTTTATTTCTGCTTCTTCGGCCATCTTTTTTAAATAGGTATGGTATTCTGCAGGGCTGACTTTATTTAATCTGAATTCTAACGATTTAGTTACAAGGGGGGTTAATTTATCCTTCTTTAGAATCTTTGAGAGTTTCTCAATAAGGCTGGCCCGCTGTTTTTCTACTTTGGCAAAATCTATTCCTTCCTCAAGCTCGACAACTTTGACAAAGCGGTTAAAAGAGCTAAAACCTGATATATCCAAATGCTCTCTTCCGGCTAATTTCACCAGGTGTTCATAAAATTCTGCAAGGGTAATCTCCTCGTCATTATATTCAGCGCGTTTTTCCTCAAGCTCTAACAGGGCAGACGGATATATCTTCTGCTTTAAGGCATCCGCTATTTTCTTTAGCTGCTCTATTCTTTCGCTCCCTTCTTTTCTAAAGGCCTCTATTTTAAAAAAGGTGTCCAGGTTCTTTTTATATAAACTTTCTTCCTCTATGCCCTCTATGTCCATATCATAATCTGAGATTATATCTAAATATTCTTCGCCTGATATTTTGCCTTCTTTAAGGTACTCCTCTGCTACTTCCAACCGGCGCTCCTTGTCCGCATAGTCACGCAAATATGACAGGCCTACATCGCCCCAGCCGCCTTCAACCATAATAAGCTTAAGGCCCTTATCTTTTATAAGGGCCTCTATTATCTTAGACATATTTTTCTGGGCTTCGTAATTTGTGTGAATGTCCTGGATGTGAATTATTACCCTGCCTGGTTTCTCTTCTGCTTTATACCCCTCTACTATATGCCCGTGGCCTTCGTGAATTTTAAGCGGAATCGGCAGGATAGCCTTGCCGGAAACGTCCAGGGCCTCGGTCGTAATGCTCGGTAACTGTGCCCTTTGCCCAGGCCTAAATGCAGGGATCTTGCCGAAAAAATAAAGAGATGCCAATAGGCCGGCTATCAAAAGAATGGCAACTCTTACAAAAATAAAAAATGCTTTTTTCTTTCTTTTCCGTGCATTCATATCTTATCCTTCCAAATAAGGTGGCGACCCCAACCGGACGCCTTCAATTCTGATAGATTATCTCTTCTGTTGCTTCGCACCTTTTACGCTCCGTTATTATATCAGATAATGGCTTTGTGTAAAGTACAATTTTAGCCTGTTTAGTCTTTGGGTACATAAGGATGCTTTTAACAAACATCTTGATAAAATCCTTCTTTCTCTCAGGCTCGCCATAACTTAATGTGTCCTTGAAGTTATCCAGATAAAGCAGCATTTTATCCACAATCTTACCGGCATTGCCATTGCTAACTCTTGTTAAAAGCTTGTGTTTCTCCTGATGCAACTGTTCCCTTTGAAATATATGCTTATTTATAATGCTTACGGCATTATCAAGCTCTATGCCTTTTTCAATAGCCTTCTTCCAATTCTCAATCTTTAGCGATATCTCTTTAATCTCTCCATCAAGCTCATACAGCCTGTTGCTTGACCTGCTTTCAGCGGTTTCAACCGTGCTCAATAACTCCTTTTTTAACTCTCGGCGCCATGTAGGATTATCTATCTTTTTGTGTATGTAGTTTATAATAAAGCCTTCTAGGTGTTCGGCATTTACTTCCCACCTGGTGCAGTTATTATTACCATACATATTATAGCCGCCGCATAGATATACTCTGGCTATAGTATGTTTTCTGTGGTAGCGGCGTCCATGAAAGTTAGAGCCGCATTCCCCACACTTTATAAGCCCCGATAAGAGATAATCGCTCTTTGGTCTATTTCCTTTGGTTAAAAATCTTCCGCCTACAAACGCCTGTTTTGTCCTTGCCTGCACCATCTTCCAGAGATCCATGGCAACTATTGGCTGGTGGGCATTATCAACAATTACCCATTGGTCTTTTGGGTTGTATTTATGTTTGCCGTGTCTCTTGTGCATATTTTCCCGGTTATATACCAGGGTTCCTATATAGGCATCGTTATGTAGCATGCGCCAGACCGACGATTTTGTCCACATCCGGCCTCTTGGAGGGGTATAGTGGCTCTGGTTTAAGTAACTAACAACAGAGTGCACCGATAATCCCTGTTTTGCAAACATTACAAATATGGTTTTTATAACCTTGGCTTGTTTTTTATTTATAGCAAGTTTTATCTTTTGGTCCTTGATGCCCTTTCGTTTTCCTTCGGGTAAAACCTGCGTTATCTTCCCATTTTCTACAATAGCCCTGTCA
>SDBU01005829.1_pt1 | contig 14632 bp, 13 predicted proteins | sample 2277071 | NCBI WGS metagenome assembly SDBU01 (sample SAMN10397929, study PRJNA504765) | marine sediment metagenome | isolation source: marine sediment core GS08_GC12, 126 cmbsf | place: Arctic Ocean: Gakkel Ridge, Loki's castle | collected 2008
AACGAGACGGTGAGGATCAGCTACGGGGCGGAGGAACTGGTGCTGGAGGACGCGACCGCCTTCACCAGACTGGCCTTTGAGCACCCGGCCCGCCGTCACGAACTGGAACTGGGCCTGGCCCCCGAGTCCGAACTGGCGCGGGTGCTGGAGGAACTGTTCCCCATGCCGGTGGTCAACTACTGCTTGAACTACTTCTGAGCGCACCCCCCGGCTCCTTCCCACCTGCAGTAAGCTGGGCCAAGCACTACAACGTTAATCCACCACTGAGACACCGAGAGCACGGAGAACGGCAACGCTCGTGCTACGTAGCGAAGTGTCCTGAACTTCAATTCATAATTCATAATTCATAATTGCCGTCCTCTGTGTCCTCTGCGCCTCGGTGGTGCAAGGTCTGACGTTGTAGGGCTAAGCCCCTTCCGAGCGGTTCTTTCGCGGCGTTTCACCCGGATGCTCATTGACCTTGACCTGGCACTACGAAGGGACTACCATGCCGCGCAGTACGAAACAGTCGAGGCGTTGCTGCGCCGGCTGCTGAATCTCCGCCGAAGCGATTGGAGGAGCAATGAGCAACTTTCGGATCGCATGCTGTCAGATTACGTGGAAGGATGTGCCCGAGGACCAGATGTTGGCCGAGATCCAGAAGGCCGGTTATGAGGGCGTCCCCGCCGGCCCGCGCAAGGGCCTGACAACGCAGCAGGTGCTGGACTATCTGGCGAAGTTCGACCTGAAGCCGGTGCCCGCTTATCTCGGGGCCAATTTCTGGCTCAAAGAGGCGGAAGCCCCAGCCCTGGAGCGCGCGGAGCGGATGGCCGTTTTCGCGCGCGAAGCCGGCTGCACGGAACTCTACGTCGCCTCGGGCGGCTTTGCGAACTACGTGACGGCGCGCGGGCTGAACCGTTCGCAGACGGCCGCGAACGTTCTGCCCGAGGACGGGATGACGGACGAGGAGTACGATCAGTGCGCCGCCACGCTGAACCGGATCGGTGAAATCACCCTGAAAGAGGGCGTCCGCAGTTGCGTCCACAACCATGGCGGCACCCCGCTTGAGACTCGTGAGGAGATTGACCGTCTCTTCTCCCTTGTGGACCGCGAGTTGGTGTTCATGGGACCGGACACGGGGCACCTGGCCTTGGGCGGCGTTGACGTGGTCGAATTCTTCCGGGACTATGCCGACAGCATCAAGACGGTGCACCTCAAGGACGTCGATCTGCCGGTGCTGGAAGAGGGCCGGGCGCAAGGGTGGGAATACTGGACGTTCAAGGAAAAGGGCGTCTGGACAGAACTCGGCCAGGGCTTCATCGATTTCCCTGCCATGCTGGAGATCCTGAGGGCCGTGGACTACGACGGGTGGCTGGTCGTGGAAACCGACGTGACCCAGTTGCCCACCGCGGAAGAGAGCGCCATCGTCAGCCGCAATTACCTGCGGAGCCTGGGCCTGTAGCTCTGCAAGGTAGACGGTCTTTATGGCGCGCTGCTTGCCCTCGTCCTTGTGTAAGGGCCAGGTGTGTCCCTCCTTCGTGTTTTGCTGCAGCACTAGTGGGCCATGACATTTGAGATTGTTGGTGTGGGAACTTTGGACTCAACGGCAACGACATAACGACATGTGGACACGGATTCCACGGATGAAGACGGATGAACGAGGGCGGGATTCCCACAAGATCGGTTCTGAGCCCCAAGACAGAAGAGAAGCAGAAGGTTCTCGATCGTCTTGAACATCCGTCTCAATCTGTGTTCATCCGTGTCGCTTTGCCGCTCGGGCAAACCACACCCACAAACGCGAGTGTCATAAGGGACTGGTCGGCTGAAGCAACTTGCTGGGCATCTACGGCCGAGACGTACCCCTTGCTCGGCGGCACTGGTGATCTAGAGACATCTTGACGTACAGCCGACCTCCTGGCGCAGACAACCTACTTGACGATCACCTGCCCAGAGTATTCACGGAGATCCTGCACTGTCTCCCGGTAGAAATCGAACGTGTCCGGCAGTTCGTCGAGCCCGAAGAACCGCGCATCAATCGTCTCAGCCGTATCCTTCACGGGCACCCCCCGCCACTCGTCAACTCGGAACACAATCGCCAGCATCTGATGCTCGCCACCGTAGGCATTTGTGAAAGCAAAACGTGGCTCAGAGTAGATCGCCATGACCGTTGCGGAGACTACTTCCAGCCCGGTCTCTTCGAAGACCTCGCGCTTGAGGCAATCAAGGATTGACTCATCAAGTTCCAAAGCGCCCGCCGGCATACCCCACTTGCGGTCGTCCCTTCTTCTCACGAACAAAACGCGTCCTTCATCGTCTTGAATGACAGCTCGTGTTGCAGCTGTGATCAGCTTCCGATTGCCCACCAATTGCCTGAGCTGTCCCATATATGACTTCTCGTAACCGTGGGCATTCTTGCTCGGCGCCGTCATGCGCTCACCTCATGTTTGAGACTCACTCACCTCGAAAGGGCGCTACTTCCTGGGGTGAACGGGGCCGAAGGCTTCGACCCGTTCCGCGATCATTAGGATCCTGCCGAAATCCGCCGCTGGGGGCGTGGTGTCTGAGATCCCCAGGATGAGATGGTCGCCGGCGCCCACCGCGGCGAAGAAGCTGTCCAGAAACGCCTCGAAGTCCCGGTCGGACAGCGACGACGGCAGCAGCGCTACGGAAGGGATGCCGCCCATGATGGTGATTCGGCCCTGAAAGAAATCCCTCACTTCTTTGAACGACAGCTTCGTCATGGGCGCCGGGCAGACAGAATCGGCGATGTCAATGCCGGAGTCCAGGTAGTGCTGCAACAGCCCCGTGTTCTCGCCGTCGGTGTGTGTCAGCAGGAACTTGCCCCGGGCGTGCACGGTGTCCGCGAACGACCTGAGCCAGGGCTGGATGTTGGCTTCGAAGAAGGGCGGGTATGTCACCGTCGCGTCGTAGTTCGCCCCGAGGAACAGCACCTCGGCCGGGCACTCGCCTGCGGTGCGGAGCATTCGACGCCAGTAACCGCCTATCTGTTGCGCCAGGTGTGCCAGTTCGTCCGGATGGTCGTGCATCTCGTAGAAAAACGTGTCCAGTGGCATCAGGTCGCGCTGAATGAGGTGCATGGGCGATGCTGCCGCGTTGACGTAGGCGACGGCCAGCCCGCGATCTCCCACGCGGTCTGCGAACTCAAGGTACCCGTCGAAGTTCGGCTCCACCCTGGCGTTCTCGAATATGTGCCCGAGCGCCGCGTAGTCCTCCATGCTTCTGAACAACTGCTGTTCCAGGTGGGTGATGGTCACTCCCGCCTGCCGCATCCCCTCGTCGTAGAGCACGACCGCGCTGACCGTCCCGACGGGTGTTTCGTACTGGACGTGAGTCCTGTCGCCCTGCACTCGCACCGAACGCCGCACGTTGTCCAGGACAGTCCGGTACGGCATGGCCTTCAGGTTGTATATGCCCAGCGGGCGGTCTGCGTCGTCCTCGGGGCCACGCAGGTCGCGGAAGTCCGGGACCACGGCATGGAAGCCCATGCCGGCGTCCTCGACGATCTGGAAGAGGGACGCGTCCCGATATCGCTGGGGCAATGTGCCGGCTCGCCTGTTCGCCGTGTACCACAGGTCCAGACGCGGGGCCCACGGGATCCGGTCCGTCGGCTCCCCTGCGACGGCCGCCAGCATTCTGTCCCGATGAGTCGTCGGCACGTGGGCATTCCTTTCGTCGGGGCCGCCCGCTCAGGCGACTTCGGCTTTTTCCAGCAGCCCTGTGGTGCGTTCTTGCACGGGTGCCAGGGCCGGCAGCCCGTTCTCCGGACTGTCCAGGTAGAAGTAGGCGCAGCTCGACCAGTCGTCCTGCCGCTCGAAAAGGCCCTTCTTTGTCTCACTGCCGGGCGAAACATCGAGGGGTTCGGGCCCCGCCCCGGCCCTGTGGACCGTACGGCCCTCGAAGTGCCAGCGCACCTTTTCCTCCGCGGTCCAGTAGCCGATCTGCTGGATGGTCACGCGGCAGTCCCGGTGGAAGTAGACGGGGTCCGGGATGTGATAGCGGTAGAAGCAATACTGCATGTTCTCGCGGTCTGCGACGTGGCATCCCTGGAACATGTGGGCGTAACGGCCCTGACCCCACGCCGTGCCGATGTAGTCCTCCGTGCCGGTGCCGCTCAGGGTGGGCAACTCGGTGTCGCCGTCCAGATAGACCTTCACCTCGCCCTCGCCCCACCAGGAGCCGAAGTAGAGCTGCCGGTCGGCGATCGCGCCGACGTTGGACCCCAGAAAGCGGCCCTTGCCGTTCACCCGCGGCAGCATCTCGTAGTCCTTCTGAAGGGTCGTGGGGTTCTCGCGGCGCCAGTGCGCGTGCAAGTAGAGCACGTCATCCGGCAGCGCGTCTCCGACTGTGAAGTCCACGTCGTAGTAGAGTGACCCCAGATCAATGTCGCCCTCGTTGGTGAGGACCATCCTCATGCCCGTGCGGAAGGGCATGGGGACGCAGCAGTTGAAGCTGCGGCCTTCGGGGTTGCTGAAGAGGGCGGACTGGAACCGGGCCATCCGCCCCAGCCCTGTGCCGAAGAAATCCCCCAGCGGGGCGCTGACGGCGGGCCTCTTGGTCCCATCCCAGTAGAAGTCCAGCCTCAGAGCGCGCAGCATCTGCGGGGAGCGATCGCTGATGGTCACCCAGATGCGGCGGACCATCCCGCTTGTTCCGTTCGCCGCGGCCAGCGTCAGGCGCTCACCGGCTTTGAGTTCCAAACAGCAGCGGCCTTTGCGTCCGGCGTTGGCCTGTGCGGCCCCGCCCTTTTCGGCCTTCGGGTTCTCGGGACTGGCCCAACGCGTCCTCACGCCGTCCGGCACGACGTACAGCGGATGCCCGTTCATTCACCCTCTCCTTGAACGCCAATTAATAATTCATAATTATGAATTCATAATTGCCGTCTGCGCCTCCGTGGTGAGAAGTTTGACGTTGTAGGGTTAGTGCCCTGGCTCTGGAGGCGAGGCGCTATTCCTTGACGAACTGCTTCCTTATCTCCTCGGGGTCGAGGTCGCACTTCCGCATCAGGCGGTAGAAGCTCTCGCGTGTGAGACCCGCGTGCTGTGCCGCCCGCCGCACGCTGCCCTCGCACGTTATCAGGACCTCCCGCAGGTACCGCCTGCGGCCGCGCGAGGCCAGGCGGTCCATTGCCTCCTTGTAGGGCAGCGCGGCCGTATCGAGGTACTGCGAGGCATGCCGGTTTGCGTCTCGGTCGATGAAGGGAAACGAGGCCGGTGTGATCGTCAGGTCCTCGCAGAGCACGACGGCTCGTTCGATGGCATTTCGCAGTTCGCGCACATTACCGGGCCAGGAGCAGTCCATCAGCAGCGCCAGGGCCGCCGGATCGATTTCGTATTTCTCAGCGCGCTCGCCCGCGAACTGCCGCAGGAAATGCCGCACGAGACCGGGGACATCTTCGGCTCGTTCCCTGAGGGGGGGCAGATGGATGGGAAACACGTTCAATCGGTAGTAAAGGTCCTCGCGGAGCCGGCCCTCTTTCCTGGCCGCTTCCAGGTCCCGATTGGTTGCGGCAATGATCCTCACGTCTACCGGCATATCTGTGGTGTCGCCGACTCGCCGGATCTCCTTCTCCTGGATGGCTCGGGTTGTCTTGACCTGCAGGTCGGGGGCCAGTTCGACGATCTCATCCAGGAAGAGGGTGCCTTCGTCGGCCGCCATGAACAGCCCCTGCTTATTCCTGGAGGCGCCGGTGAAGGCCCCGCGGACGTGGCCGAACAGTTCGCTCTCGATCAGCTCCCTGGGCACGGCCGCGCAGTTGATGGCCACAAAGCGATGGTCGTGCCGGGCGCTGGCCTGGTGGATGGCGCGTGCGAACAGCTCTTTTCCGGTTCCGCTCTCCCCGCTGAGCAGCACGGTGGCATCGGTCTCCGCCGCCTGGCGCGCCAGCTTGTAGACGCGCTGCATCGGTTCGCTGTGGCCAACGATGTTCCCAAACCCATACTTCTCCTCGACCTGCTCCCTGAGCATCTGCGCCTGCTCGCGCAGTTGTTTGCGTTCGATGGCTTTCGCCAACGTGAGGGTCGGCTCGTAGTCCTCAAACGGTTTGTGCACGTAGTTATACGCGCCGGCCTTGACTGCCGCCACGGCTTGGGGGATGCTGGCGAAGGCCGTCATCAGTATGACCTCGGTGTCGGGCCAGTCCGCCTTGATGATGCGCAGCACTTCCATGCCGTCCATGTCGGGCATCCGGATGTCCGACAGCACCGCGTCCACCGAGCGCCACCGGAGCAACTCGACCGCTTCTGCGCCCGTCTTGCAGGTCTTCACCTCGTAATCCGACGCCAACAGCTTGACGAGCATGTCGCGGACGATCTGCTCGTCGTCAACCACCAGCACTCTGGGCTTCTTAGCCATCGTCTTGGTCTGCCCCGGAGGTCGAGTCTTTGCATTCCGTGCGCCGGAGCGGCCGCCGGCTTGAATCGCCACATTCGGCAACCATATAATCTACCCTATTGTAGGAAAACGATGCAGTCCCGCAAGAGGAAGCCGGCCGTCCGCCGAAAGAAAGCGAATGCTGGATTCCGGCAAGACAAAGACGACGCCTCTGTCGTCATGTGTTCGATGCGTCGCGCAGCGGCCTGGTCATCTTGCTGAAGCCAGGGGAGGGTAAGAGTCGCGGTGAGGGTCGTCGTGCAGAGAGTTTCCAGGGCCAGCGTCCTCGTCGGCGGCCGGAAGACGGCCGAGATCGGCAAGGGGCTGGCGGTCCTGCTCGGCGTCGGGCAGGGCGACGACGACGAAGCTGCCTCCTACATCGCTGCCAAGATCGCGGGGCTGAGGATCTTCGACGATAAGGAGGGACGGCTGAATCGCTCGGCCGTGGACTGCGGCGGGGCCGTGTTGCTGGTGTCGCAGTTCACCCTCTACGGCGACTGCCGTAAGGGCCGGCGGCCGTCCTTTACACGAGCGGCCGAGCCGGCGGAAGCGGAGCGGCTGTACGAGCTTGTGGCGCAGAAACTGAGACAGAAGGGCCTGGAAGTGCAGACCGGGCAGTTCAAGCAGGAGATGGAAGTGTCCCTGGTCAACCACGGACCCGTAACGGTGCTTCTGGACAGCGAGAAAGCATTCTGAGAACTTAGAGGTCGCCGATGAGAGTCATCCGTCTTGCGCTGGCCTGCTCACTGTTGTTATCGGCCGCTGGCTGTTCGGTGTGGCAAAAGCCCGTGGCGGAAGATGTCGTTCTGACTGCGCCGCCCGAGGCGGAGCGGCAGCCTGCCCCGGTTCGAGAGCGGCGCGAGCCCCAGCCGCTGCTGCTTGAGGTACGGGCGGCGGTCGCCGCGCTCTCCTACAACATACGGGGTGGCCTGCTTCGTCCTCCCCGCGTGGAAGGAAGGCTGGAGGCAAGGCTCCAGCGGGGGAAATGGAGGCACATCGTGATCCATCACAGCGCCAGCGACGCGGGGAACGAGGCGATCTTCGACAAGGCCCACAAGGAACGGCGCTGGCGCGGCGTCGGATACCACTTCGTCATCGGCAACGGCCACGGCAGCTCGGACGGACTGGTGGAGGTGACTTTCCGCTGGGAGCAGCAGTTGTCCGGGGCTCATGCCGGGGTCAAGGAGTACAACGAGCGCGGCGTCGGCATATGCCTGGTGGGGGATTTCGAGCGCAAGCATCCGACCGCCAAACAGATGGAAGCGCTGGTGGGCCTTGTCAACTACCTGCAGGACAGGTGCAGCATCCCGACGGGGAACATAATGGGCCACCGGCACGTCAAGTCGACCCGTTGTCCGGGCAAGAACCTCCCCTGGTACGAGTTCTTCTCACTGTTGAACCACTGACCCGTCCAGGAACGCTTCAAGGGCCAGGGCGAACTCGTCGGAGCTTTGGAAGCGTTTTTCGGGCGCTTTTTCCGTCGCTTTTCGAATGACCTCGGCCAGATATCCGGGCAGCGACGGCCTCATCTCGCCGGGCTCCAGAAGCGGCTCGTGCAGATGCTTGTACATCAGCGCCACCGGGCTGGCGCCCTCGTAGGGAAGGGCGCCCGTGAGCACGTAGTAAAGGACCAGGCCCATCGCGTAGAGATCGGTGGGGATGCGGCGGCCCTCCCCTCGCCACTGTTCGGGGGCCATGAAATGCGGTGAGCCTACCACCTTCCGGGCAGTGCTCAGGCTGGTGGTCTCTTCGAGGAATCGCGAGAGGCCGAAGTCGGTCAACCGCGCGCGCCCCCGTTCGTCTATCAAGATGTTGCCCGGCTTGATATCGCCGTGGACTATCTTCTCCCGGTGCACCTGCGCCAGGCCGGCCAGGGCCTGGGTGCAAAGGACGCATGCCTGCCGGGTTGGCAGCGCCCCCTCCTGGCGCACGCGCTCTCGCAGCGTGGTGCCGTTGATCAACTCCATCTCGATGAAAGGGAGGCCCTCTGCGATGCCCAGATCGTAGACGGGAACGATGTGGTCGTGGGCGATCGAAGCGGTCACGCGCGCCTCGCGCCGCAGCCTCTTGAACGCGGCCGCAGCGGATTCCAGCGGCCGGAAGTCGAGCACTTTCAGCGCGACGGTGCGCCCGGAGCGCCGGTTGCGCGCCTCGTAAACCTTCCCGGCTCCGCCCTTTCCCACGAGCCTGACCAGCTCGAAGTGCGCGAAGCGCTGCGGGGACGGCAGGGCAGTATACGAAGCCCCCGCCTCCGCAGCCTTGAGAGCGCCGGGAGCGTAGTCTTCGAGGAACAAGAACCGGCGTGTCGTCACTACGGGCTCCCCGCAGAGGGGGCAGTACGACGCCGGCCCTATCTCGTAGCTCGGAACCCTGAACCGGCCGCGGCAGCCCGGGCAGTCTACCGGGGCGTAGTGCGACCGCGCCGCCAGCCGCGTCACGGTGTCGGCCAGATCGGGCGATTCGGCAAGCACCTTCTCTTCCAGGGCCACGAGCTGGTCGGGAACACCGCCGGCGGCGACGGCCCGAAACAGCCCGGCCAGGCGGGCCGCAGAGACGCCGCCGTCCTGCATCAGGCTCAGACCGAGAAGTATGGCATCTGCCGACAGGTCCATGCTCACTGCCCAGTCCCCGCGACTGACCGAGTGTAGCCCATCACTGGCCTCCGCTCTCCCGGATCTCCAGCCCTGTGGTCATCGCTCTTCCCATCTGGCGCTTGACTCCCTTCACGACCCTCTTGGCAGCCTGGACGGTCCTCTCAGCATCCTCGACCTTGTCGAGGAGCGCCACAAGCGCGCTTGATTCAGCCCAAGATGCCGCCATCTCCAACTCCTCTTTCTGCGCGGGGTCGTAGAGCATCCGCGGATCACCCGCGGCCAGGGCCAACCTATGCTTGCACGCCAAACCGAACTCGGCCGCTCGGCATTCACAGCCGATGGTGAGTACTCCGCCCTCCAGTTTGAAGGACACCGTGTATGGATTGCCGCTGCTGCTCCTAGCCAGCAAGTGTATGTCCATCTTGCCTGGCCCTCACTTGCGGTCGTGTGGCTGCCTGACGCGCGCCGTCCGCTCAGTCTGGCGGTTTCCCTCCGACTAGCCGCTCGAACTGCTGCTCAGTCAACACACGAACACCAAGCTCGCGTGCCTTGGTCAGCTTGGTGCCGGGATTCTCGCCGACGACGACGTAATTGGTATTCTTGCTGACGCTGCCGGTGACACGTCCGCCCAGCGACTGGATCAACTGCCGGGCATCATCCCGGGCCCGGCTCGTCAGCGTTCCGGTTAGGACAAACGTCTTGCCCGCAACATCGGGGCTCGCAGCCACCCCGGCAACCTGAGCTTCAGTCGTGACGTCGGCACTTTCCATCCTGCGCAGCAACTGCCGTGTATCTGGCCGCCCAAGGAAACCCACGATCCCTTTCGCCACCTCCTCACCTATCTCGTCGACGCCCTGCAGTATGGTCACACTGGCCCCCTGCAGTGCGGCCAGGCTGCCGAACCTCTCAGCCAGAACGTCGGCCCGATGCGAGCCAACGTGAGGTATGCCGACGGCGAACAGGAGCCGGGCCAGCCCCTGCGTCTTCCTCCGTTCGATGCCTCTCAGCAGGTTGTCGACCGACTTAGCGCCGAGGCCCTTGAGCGCCTCGAGTTCGCTTCGGCGGGCGTGCAGGCGGTAGACGTCGGCAATGCCGGCGAGGAAGCCGGCCCCCGTCAACTGCTCAACCAATGCCTCGCCCAGGCCCTCGATGTCCATGGCGCCGCGGCTCGCGAAATGCGTTATGCGCTCGACTCGCTGCGCTGGGCAATCGGGATTATCGCAGTAGTAGAGCACGACTACGGACACCCGCCCCTTGCACTTGTTACATCTGTCTCTGTCGGGCGGCAGGAAGGAGCGCGCGGTCCTAACTGTAGCCAAGCGGCAGTCAGGATCCTGGCAGACCTTAAGGGCCTTGGTGTCAATGGCTTTCATGGCCTCAAACATCGGCCCGCGACACTCCGGGCAGGCCTCGCCCGCGAGGGGCACATAGCTGCGCATCCATTTGCGCTTGGAACCAGGGCACGCTGTGTCCACGCACTGCCTCTTCCGACACTCGACAATCTTGACACGACCCCCGCAGATCGGGCAGCTGTCGCTTTCCGGGTCGACGAACGTGCGTTTCTGCTCGTCCCCGACCGCTGAACAGGAACGATTCCCACAGACCATCTTGCCCGGATTGATTGCCTTAGCCGGGCGTACCGGCCCGCCGCACCAGTCGCACCTTTCCTCCTCGATTGGCAGGTAGCCCCGGCCGGCCAATTTCCTCGCCCTTGCGCATTGCTCATCCAGGCACTTCTTCTTGTCCGAGAACTCTCGGCGTACGGGCCCCTTGCAGCACGGGCATTCGGTCGGCCGGGGGAGCTTGCATTCCTTGCCCGTGCGCATCTCTTCGACGACCTCGACGACTTGCGGGATGATCTCGCCGGCTTTTTTCACCAGGACGTGGTCGCCGACGCGCACGTCTTTGCGTTCCACTTCGTCGAAGTTGTGCAGCGAGGCGCGGCTGACGGTCGTGCCGGAGAGTTGCACGGGCTCCAGGACGGCCACCGGCGTGAGCTGGCCGCTCTTGCCGACGTTGATCTCGATGTCCTTGACCTGGCTGACCTGCTGTTCGGCCGCGAACTTGTAGGCCATCATCCAGCGCGGGGCTTTCGAGGTGGCGCCCAGGCGGTTGCGCTGCTCCGCGCTGTCCACCTTCACTACCAGTCCGTCCACGGGGTAGTCCGGCTCGTGTGCGGGCTGCTGCCAGTGGGCGCACTTCTGGAGCACTTCGTCAATGCCGGCGCACTTCTCGGCAGCGGGGTTCGTCGGGCAGCCGTGATCGCGCAGCCACTTGAGCCGCTCCCAGTGCGAGTCCGGCATGTCCAGCCCCTGGCAAGTGCCCATTTCGTAGGTGAATGCGCGCAGCCGCCGGCGGGCGGCCATCTTGGGGTCGAGCAGCTTGAGCGACCCCGCCGTCGCATTGCGGGGGTTTGCAAACAGCGGCTCGCCTTTCGCTGCGCGTTCCTTGTTCACTTCTTCGAATGCCTGGAATGACATGTATATCTCGCCGCGCACTTCGATGCGCGTTCCCGCCAGGGCCTCGCGCCGGCGTCCGGGCCCCTTGCCTTCGGTTGACGCCGGACCGGTATAGAGCCTCAACGGGACATTGGCCACCGTGCGCACGTTCTGCGTGACGTCGTCGCCGCGCTTGCCGTCCCCGCGCGTAATGGCCTGGTCGAGCGAGCCGTTGCGGTAGATCAGGTTGATAGCCACGCCGTCTATCTTGGGCTCCACGACGTAGGCCCAGCGTGCGTCCTCACTCAGGCCCTTTCGGATGCGCCGGTCGAACTCGCGCACCTCCTCCTCGTTGTAGGTGTTGTCAATGCTTTGCATCGGAGGGTCGTGCAAGGCGGTGGTGAACTGCTCCAGGGGTTCCCCGCCGACCTTCCGGGTAGGGCTGTCGGGCGTGGCGAGTTCGGGATGCTCGGCTTCCAGCTTCTGGAGCTGTTCCATGAGGGCGTCGAACTCGCGGTCGGATATCTCTGGAGCGTTCAGGACGTAGTAGAGGTGGTTATGGTGGCGGATCTTCTGGCGGAGCTGCTCGATCCGTTGCTTGACGCCTTCAGGCATGGTCGGCATGTCTCCACCGGGAAGCAGGATTTCGTCAGTTGCCTTGCAGGCAGAACGTGCGCCCCATTGCCGACCGCCGAAGCGGTCAGACGGCCTCAGCCTCCCTCCCCCGCGGCCTGCTCAAAGAACTCGCGCAGCTCCCCGGTGCACTCTTCGCATAAGGCCCCTTTTGCGAGCCTGTCCTCGGTGAGTCTCTCCCAGTCGTCGGGGGTGACGTGGGCGGGCCGCAGGATGCACACGTTCGGGCAGTAGAGCCTATCATCTTCGGCCAGCAGGTCCTCCCGACCCGGGCCCGGCACCCCGAACATAAAGCATAATTGTCTCATCACTTCGGTCTTCAGGTAGCTGTAAGGCATCCCCCATATATGCCCGATGCGGTATGTGCTGATCACTGCGGCCGTCAGCGGAGCCGATCTGCCCACGGAGTACTGGACCTTGCTCATACCCCTGGTCCGGTCGGGGTCAAACATATCCTCCGCCATGATGAACAGGTCGTAGTGGTCTCCCAGCAGATCTTCCCGGCGCCAGGGCTCGGTGCGGAACGACGCCAGGATACGTCGCGAGTCCACCTGCATCCTTTCCTCGTCCAGCGCCTCGTAGACGTACCAGTCTGCGCTCTGATAGGGGACCAGATCGTTGTCCTCATTGCGCCAACTGACATCCCGGTAGAAGCCGTAATCCTTTATCGGCAGCGGCCTCCGGCACTTGCCGAGGGTGAGGATATCCTTGATGGCGTCCACGATGGCCACCTTCTCGGGCCAGAAGCCCTTGTTGTTCATCAGATTCAGGGACTTGTGTCGCCTCACCGGTGTTCCACCATGTCGTCCAGGGGCTTGCGCGGTCTCGCATCCGGTTCTTCGGCCGGATACCCCAGCGGCGTGAGGGCCACCGGCTCCAGTTCGGGCGGCAGGTCGAGCAGCTTGCGCAGCTTGTCCGGCTTAAAGGCGCCTATCCAGCACGTGCCCAGCCCTTCGGCGGTGGCGGCGAGGATCAGGTGGTCCATGGCGATCGTCAGGTCCACGTCGGCGTAGTTCTTCCCGTCGCCGCGCTGCCAGGCCTCCGAAGGCCGTGCACATGCGCAGATGATGACAGGCGCTTCCACAAACCATTGCTGGGAATAGACTTCCACCATCTTCGCGCGCAGTGCGTCATCCCGGATAACGGTGAAATGCACGGGCTGGCGATTGGCCGCGCTGGGTGCCACGCGGGCCGCGTCCAGGACGCGCAGAAGCTTATCCTCCTCCACCGGATCGCTGCGGTAGGCTCGTATGCTCCGGCGCTGCCGGATGACTTCGTAGAAATCCACTTCCTCCCCCCCGGATGTCGGTTCACGTACATTATTCACGATGCAGATTGGGTTTGCAAGTCAAGTCCAACAGGGCGACTTATCGCACCGGGTTTTGCAGGTGGAGGGCTACTTCGAGCGGCGGTCTGTTAGCCACTCCTGGATGCGGCTCTGCTGCTGCTGGACCTGTTCGGCTATCTCTTCCTTATGCCGGCGCAGGGCCTGCCGCAGATCGCCGTCGCCTGTGGCGAGGATCTCAACCGCCATCAGGGCCGAGTTGTGAGCGCCCGACTTGCCCAGCCCCATGCACGCCACGGGCACGCCGCCGGGCATCTGAACGGTGGACAGGAGGGAGTCCATTCCGCCCATGCGGTCCGTCGGGATGGGCACGCCTATGACGGGCAGCACGGTGTGCGCGGCCAGCACGCCGGCCAGGTGCGCGGCGCCGCCCGCCCCTGCTATCAGTACCTGCAGGCCGCGCGGCTCGGCGTTCCGGGCGAACTCTGCGACGGCCTCAGGAGATCGATGAGCACTAAGGACGTGCACCTCGAACCGAACGCCGAATCGCTCGAGCACCTCCACTGCTCCCGCCATAATCGGCAGGTCCGACTCGCTGCCCATGACGACCGCTACTGTCGGCGCTTCGCTCATCAGCACACCTTCCTTGGATCAATGGGGGGGGCCCGGCCTACTCCTCCTTCTTCTGCATGCGGGCGACGATGTCTCCAGCCTCCGGCCTCCAGTCTATCGTTCTACTCCTCCTTCTTCTGCGCGCGGGCGACGATGTCCTGCTGGATGTGCGCAGGCACCGCCTGGTAGTGGGAGAACTGGAGCGTGAAGCTGCCCTCGCCGCCCGTCATGCTCTTCAGTTCGGTGCTGTAGCGCGTGACCTCGGCCATGGGGATCTCCGCCCGGATCACCTGCATCTGGCCGACCTGGCCCATGCCGAGGATGCGGCCGCGGTGCCCCGTCAAGTTCCCCGTCACGTCGCCCATGAACTCGGAGGGGATGGTGACTTCCATCTCGGCAATGGGCTCCAACAGGACCGGCTTGCCCTGCTGGAACGCTTCCCGGAATGCCCTGGCCGCCGCTATTCGAAAAGCCGCCTCCGAGGAATCCACGCTGTGGTACGTCCCATAGTGGACCGTGGCCTTGACGTCCACTATCGGGTAGCCCCCTAGCGGGCCCTTATCGAGCACCTCGCGCACGCCTTTCTCGACGGCAGGGATGAACTGACGGGGTATCGAGCCCCCGACCACTTTGTCAATGAACTCGAACCCTGCGCCGCCTTCATTGGGCTCCAGGCGCAGGTGCACCTCGCCGTACTGGCC
>SDBU01005830.1_pt1 | contig 14631 bp, 8 predicted proteins | sample 2277071 | NCBI WGS metagenome assembly SDBU01 (sample SAMN10397929, study PRJNA504765) | marine sediment metagenome | isolation source: marine sediment core GS08_GC12, 126 cmbsf | place: Arctic Ocean: Gakkel Ridge, Loki's castle | collected 2008
ATGGTATTGGGTCTTAAAAACAAAGTGCCGGCATCATTTGTGGGTTGAAAATCACGTCGGACCAGACGGTCTACGCCGACGATACGTTCAGGAATCCATCCGGTAGGGCAGGGTTGTCTGCGGTCACTATCCTGCCCAGAGGCAATGACGACGCCGCCATTTTTGACAAATTGCCGAATTTTTCGCTCTGCGGCTGCATCCAAAGTATGAGTGCCCTCTCGTATTTCACCCTGTCCGACCCAGAGGATATGCGCTTTTTGTAATCCGGGCAGCGTATTACTGGATGTTTGCTGATAGAATACTTTTCGCTTGCCAACGGATATAAATCTTTTCAATACGGGATATTCGAAATCAAATGTGTTTCCCGAAAGTACCAGTACTTTGATAGCGTTGCGGGGCGCTTTGTCAAAATTGGGTGGTCGTGGAACTTGCCAGTTGCTGTCTGCGGAAGGTGAATCTGAAGTGATAAATATCGAGTTGAGTATATGACGCTCTTTCCCGCCCGACGGTCGGTTGATTACCCGTCCGTTGGCGACGAAAGTGCTAGAACTGCCTCCGTCGAGGTTGATGACTTCTGTGGCGCCTAGTTCTATCATTATTTTGGCTATGTCACGCATTGACAGCCCGTTGCTGTAACCTCCCTGCCTGCCATCGACTACCATCAAGAATAATTTTTCTTTATTGAATCCAAGTGCGGTGCGTGGGTCCTTTTTGCGACAACGACCATCTCGAAGAATTGAGGGGTCCATTTTGCCATTCGACACTAATCGATAATTACCTCCTATTCCCGCCACAATACCATCCCACGTGTCGGGCACAAACGAAATTTCCAGTTCGGCGCGCTCTCCATCTTTTAAGCGAGAAAGAATTGCAGACGCCTTTGAACCCCGCAGAAAAGAAATAACACATCCATCCCGAGGGATAATTGAATTCCCACCTTTATTGACGCTAGCGACAACACCAGAACTGCGATATTTGCTCGTAATGGGAATTGTCAAGCCGGTTAAGATGAGTTCAGGGCCTGAACGTGTTCGAGTCGAACGTCCAAAACGCGGTGTATACAACACTGTACCACGATTTCGTTCACAGTTGATATCGTAAATAGGAATGTTACGCTCTGAAAGACGTAACACCGCTTTCATTCGTACATCATCGCCCATGAGAAACTCGCCAGATTTTGTGATACCAAAGCAAGCTCTTGCGTTACCAGCTCTTCCGTGACCAGCTATTTTGTTACCAGGCGGACGGATAATTTCGCCATTCTGTACGTGGAGATTATATATTACACCTTCATAGGTTCCATGTAGGGTGCCAAAACTGGCGTTTACTGCCACAGCAACCTGAGTACCGTTGCGAACAGTTCTTTGAGCAGTTCGCCTGACGGTATCCCTGCCGAGCACCTTTCCAGTTGCAACAGCCGGTTGAAAATGGAGATTCGGATTAGCGCGTTCCATCTCAGCAAGGTAGAAGACAGCGTTGTTCTCACGATAACGATACACACGCACCCCTTTTGGCAAGCCGCGGCTCAAATCCTTCGGCTTTCCTAATCCCCATGAGGGCTGCATAATAAAGCAGAGTAGACAACCAATAATTGTCAATAAAGTATAAATGCGTTTCATTTTCCCGTTCCCTTTGTTTTTAGCCATCGCGCGGCAAAATATGTGAGATTTTCCATGAGCCGCTGATTAGTGGCCACCTGAAAAAAAGTTTCATTGTGTAAGCTAGTTAATAAATACATACCCTTACCATATTTTAGCATACCGACAGCCATATCCATTCCACGATTTGTGGTTGCCAACACAACATATTTCTTGCTCCACCGGTACCACGAATCTTCCATGTATACCTGACCAGGCTTAATTTGATTGGGGCGTTTAAATAAATCGGAAGCGTATTTCGTAGGGCGAAAATCCATTTGCAGTTCCCGTTCCACACCCATAATACGCTCTGGAAGCCAACCTATTGGGCATGGCATGCCACTGTCGCTATCCTGCCCGGAAACAATGACGATGCCGCCTTTCCTTACAAATTTTTTAATCTCATTCTCCATTCTACGGTTCAAAAAGTATTGCGCTTCTCTTATAGCGCCTTGTCCAATCCAGAGGATGTCCACGGCATCCAATCCCGACAGCGCGCGACTTGTGGTTTCTTGAAAAGCAAATTGATATTTACTAATCTTACGAAACCTGCATAAAGTGCGAAATTCCGTCCTGTATTGTAGTCCGGAAATGACCAATACCTTTATATCCGATTTCGACGCTTTATCAAATGTCGGCGCAGGCGGCAGCGCAAGTATCGCAGCATTAGTATTTTTTAGGATGTTGCGGACTGATTTTTGCAAATCCTCGGTACGCCCTCTAAAAGTCCGTTGCAGATAAACTTCAATATGCGTAAACGTCCACCAGCGTCTTTTCCATTGTGAATTATCTCCCACAAAAGTTTTACATTGAAACCATTTACCGTTCACATACCCGACGCTATTCATTTGACCGTAATGTTTGTCGTAGAAAATGACAACTGGCGCTCTGGGTTTAAAATGTCGTATCATCATTTGAGGGCTAGTTCCCGGTCTGTTCTGCCCAACGGAGAGGTTAATTCTTATTTCCTTCAGTTCGCTTTTGCCTGAAACATCCTCATCTACCGCAATAATTGTCCATAACCGCTGTGTATTGACAGATTTGACTGTGCCAAACACAATATTTGTGCAAGCTCCGATAATTTCGGGCAGCGTGTAATGTCGTTCGATAAACGCATAAGATTTATGCTCGTAGATAGATGGAATGGTAAAAACCAGTGATAATAACAGTAGAATAACAACAAACGATTTGGCATTCATAGATATGCTCCTACTTAATACTACTACGATATTTTAATCAAGTTGAAGGGGGTTTCGTGTTGCGTGTTGCGTGTTGCGCGGTTCTCTTTTCCGATACACGGAACACGCAACACGTTTTATTACGTTACTACATTTTATACAAAATCTCTGCAAGCTTTTCCAGAGCATCAATAGCGCGCGGTCCTGCGCGACTCAACCAATCGTTATCTATGGTATAGACTCGATTATTTGCGACTGCAGGCAGCATATCGTATTTTTGCCACTCCGCAAGGATGTTCGCGTGTTTTTCCTTCTCTGTTTTGCCTGTGATAATTACATCGGGATTCTTGAGGATTAATCCTTCCAAACTGTATTGGAACCACCCTTTGGAATCGCCAGCGATATTGATACCTCCAGCGCGCGTTATTAAATCATTAACGAAAGTATTCTTGCCCGTCGTCCATAAATTTACGTTGTCGAGGGCATAAAATACTTTTGGTCGCTGTTCTACTGTAATAGCCTTCAATCGTTTGTCAACTTTTGCGACCCGTGCTTTCATCAGGTCAATTGTTTTTTTCGCTGGCTTTTCCTTTCCTGTAACTGTGGAAAGTATCACCATCGTTTTCAATATATCATCTACCGTTTGTGGATTTATCACAAAACAGCGTACACCCAATTTTGTTAATTTTTCCACAAACGCTTTATTCGGTCCATCTGCTATCGCAACAACGATATCAGGTTGCAGAGCAACAATCATTTCAGCGCTGGGATTGTAGTACCCGCCAATCTTTGCTTTCTGTTTAGCTTTCGGTGGATAATCGCAAAATTCGGTCACGCCAACAATTTCTTCATCCAACCCCAGAGCAAACAATATTTCTGTGACACTGGGCGCTATTGAGATTATCCTTTTGGGTGGATAGTTGATGGTAACAGTACGTTTGAGAACATCCTTAAACGTTTTTTGTTCCGCATAAACTTTATTATAAGATGCAAAATTTATAATAATGCTTACCAAAATGAGGGCAATGCTCACGGCTGGTTTTGTACGCATCATGTTATTTTCCTATACCTTTCCATCTAAAACGATACTTTGACGCTCTGAATTTTTTTTTGGTTTATAAAAAAGCTGAAAGAGCCTCGGTAGTACAATGGGTTAAACGCTGCATAAACAACGCGCAGAAACTCAGTCAAGAAGCGTTTCATCGAATTGTAGTGTTCCGCATGGAAACACCGCGACTTGTGTGTCCACACCGTAACGTTGACTAAGTTCCTTAACAAGGTCATTCCATTTTCTGAATAGCAATGTTCCCTTGGGATAATGTTCATACAGGTCAGAATAGTTGATATTGGGACAAAAGAATATCAACTGGCGATTGCGCACGACGTCTCGGATTCCTGCGCGTTTCTCCATGCGAAAGTGTAAACGCATCCCGTGGTCTATCAGTGAATGAAAACCGCGTCCTTCAGTACCTGCTGTTGTCACAACAATCGCGCCGCCTTCTTTCACTACGATTTTCTCACGGTTGCTCCAAACATTGAGTGCGTTGATACCTTGAATGAATTCCGTATCTTTGGGGAAAGTGTTGAATACTCCAATATCCAAGTTTTTCGGCACTTTGGTTGCGTAGACGCGTTTTGCCAACGCGACGGCCGCGCGATGTGCATCGACTAAGTCTCCGACAAAAACGCCGGCTGTTTGCCCGCGGGAATTCCCGACAGTGTTGACGATGATATCCAGACCTGCTATCCGAGCCGCTTCTTCGATGTCCTCGCGTTGTTCGTTGCCGTCAATGATGGCGACGCCGCCGGTTTTCCCCATCATGGCGGGTGTATGATTCCGCTCTAATACGTCGATGCCACATATCCCCGGCAGTACAATTTTTCCGCCGCCTCCAAATCCCGCCAGCGGATGTAAGGAGATGAACCCGACACCGATTTTGAGGTCAGCAGAAGCGAAAAATTTATTTACCCTGACAGGTGTTCCGCGGGTCGTTGTACCCATATCCACAAGATTTTCAAATGGATGGTGATTGATAATGGTAAACCGGTCAACGATATCCGCGCCTAATTTTTTAATCATATCGTCTCGCATCATTGGTCGATGCGCGCCGATTGCGAGAATAATTTGAATGTCATCTTCGCTTATCCCGCCTGATTTCAATTCTTCGAGAATGAAGGGTAGTAAGCGATAAGCCTGTGTTGGACGAGTTAAGTCATCCACAGCTATCACAGCGGATTTTCTATCCGTTGCTAATTCGGCAATCCGTACCGTGCCTATCGGATTTTCAAACGCTCGACGGATTTCTGACTCAGAAATGTCTGGCGCGTCTTTCATTGAAACCACTTGAACGTTCCAGTTTTCGGAAAATGTTAGTTCTATTTCCGTATTTCCATACCAAGACATCCAGGGGACTTTTACGCTTTTCACTTTGGCCTCCTTGAACGAAGCTTAATGTTTGGGTCAAATGACCTGTACAAAAATCATACACTAGCAACTATACACATACACTTATTGGTGTCAGACCACTTGACCTAAACCTAAATAGTGTCAAATGATTTCTCCGGAGCGTCATACTCCGAAACACAGAGTATTATTTCATTATCACCATCTTTCTCGTTGCCCTGAACTTCCCTTCCCTGATTCTCGGGATGGCAGAGTTTATCCCTTCACTTTGTTCGAGTGCATGCCCGACGGAGACGGGGCTGACTTGCAACGTGTAGAAATATACACCTGATGACACCTTTTCGCCTAAACTGTCACGACCATCCCAGTAAACGGCTTTATCCTTCGTAAGATAGACACCAGAGCTTCGATTGCCAAGATGCAGAGTGCGGATGAGATTACCTTTGGTGTCGTAGATATGAATAGTAACAGATGCATCTTGTGCTAACTGGTATGGCATCCATGTTTCAGGGTTGAAGGGATTGGGATAATTCTGAAGCAGCTTAGATTTTTCGGGAATAAGCACATCTTCCCAATTTAGCAGGGCGCTCTTTGTTATAGCTCTGATTAAGTGAGCATCCGCATCCGCGAGCTTGACATTGCTCAAACTTAGTATTGTTGCTTCTGAGATACTGATGTCCTTAACTTCAAAGACTATGGTAGCTAGTGTGCCGTTAGCATTAATACCCTCTTTAGTTCCTTTTCTGACATAGGTTGCACCAATTATTTTACCTGTTTGATTATCTATTTCTAAAACATCCCAGTAAGTGAAAGCACCATCTCGGGCAAGTATGTCACCTGATTGTGTACCAACAATTGTTAATACCTTCGGGTCAAAAGCTAAATCGAATTGCAAGCCATAAAGATTCTCAACAAACTCAGTGACTATATCCACCCGCAGCAAGCTCATGCCTTGAAAGCCAACTTTATTTTGAACATCTATTCGCACATTTGCCGTTTTTCCTGAGAATACCCCAGTTTCAGACAATGAAGCAATCGCTTCTATAGTCGAATAATCTTCGCCGAAATGCAATCCAACCAAAACAAGGTCAGAAATATCAACCACCCCATCTGCGTTCACATCCCAGCGTGGAAATTCAGGAACTACGGGGGTGATTGGAAGCTCTTGCGATTCAGGCACCACCTCCACATTGGTGAGAAGTTCCGGGTCTGTGAAGGGCTTTTTAGTTTGAAACCGAGCGAAGAAGCCCCAACCACCAACTCCATTGACACATTTAATCAGTATGCTATTCCAGCCTTCTTTCAAAGTTAGATTATGGATGACATCTTGGTCTGGGGCAGCACCTCTGATATCGTCCTTGGAGTGAACCAATTCGTGATTCAGCCATATAGCAATTCCCTCGTCACTCCCGATTAACAGAGAACCTGTTTGGGTGCTGGAGACTTTCACGGAGGTAAAGGCATATGTTACAACCCTATCGGTTCTTTTTCCCTGTCCACGGTAAACAGATTCGAGGTTAATGTACCTATCCCCACTATTATGCAATGTCCATCGGAGAGCTTCCGCTAACCCGCTTCCTCTGTCACCTTCCCGTGGTGTCAAAACTTTTTGAGTCTCCTCTGCTGCTCCACCCGGTTTGTCTTCCGTCGCTTTAAGTTGGTCTTCTCTTAAGCGTGTGGCATCATCATCCCAAGGGATTGGTCCAAGCAATAGCCAGTCTCGAATGAACCCCTGGTTATCTACCTTCGTATACAATTTAGTCGGATATAAGAGTGTAGCATTCACATCCGAAGTTGTCACTCCTATTTGGACCTCCACATTAGAGATGGTGGCAGGCAGGTAATCACGATGGGTAATCCAGACATCATATATACCTGCCTCAAGTATTTTGTTAATGATATATTTTCCATCGCTGTCTGTTCTTCCTGGCATTCCAAAAAAGCTACCCTCTTGAAGGGCTACGACGTCCGCTCCCCGGACTGGTCCAAAGGCACCTGTCACGACACCGGTTATCTTACCATTTGGGGGATATACGGTTATTTCACCCTCATACACATAGAACTCTATCGGTTCTAATGTTGAATTAGTAAGCGTGACGTTATCAGTTTTCAAAATTGTCTCGCCCTCGCTCACAGTATCAAAGATTATTTTGACCAACACACCTACACCTGTTACGCCGTCTGGCGTGGCTCGGTTGCATGTAATGCCACTAATCCTACCATCGGTATTATTAATGACTATATCTTCGCATTTTACAGCATCTGCGCCGTTGTTGCTGAGTAATCCCCCGTATTCTGCATTCACTGCTTGCAGAATGTTTGGGTCAAACAGCAAGTCAAAGCTAAAAGCATGAAAATCTTCGCCGTCTCCTACAACCTCAACCGTTAATTGGTCACCGATATCCACAGTTTGGTCTTCGATTTCGATTCGGACTCCAATTGCTGCCAAAGCATCAAGAGGAACGACAAGAATGGTTATAACCAGAAATAAGCTCGTCAAGTATCTGATACTTTTCATTGTAAAATCCTCCTACGCGGTGCCATGTTTCACGAGGCTTTCCGCATACTACTATGTCAAAAATCTGAAAAAAACTCTGTAGCCAGCCTTTCTACCAACACTGTCTCTTATGAATTTTGACTGAAAAATGGAGTAATTGTAGCGACGCCTCTCCGTCCTGCCATCGTTGCAATCAGGACAGGGCGGAGAGCGTCCACTACGGATTTATGATTATCCTAAATTAAATCAAAAACCATTAGAGCGGTGCCGTGCCTTTAGGCTTTATCTTTAGAAATGTCATTGCGAACACAGCAAAGCAATCAGTTTCGTAAAGTGTTATCTACCCATCTCTGCTTAAATTGATACGAATGACCCCTTGCCCTCTTGCCCTTTAGCCCATTTGCCTTATTAACTCAAGAGCTTGTTGATGAATTTTACCATTAGTAGCGAGAAACGGAATCCGGTGTCCGTGATAAGCGGGTGAGGATGTTTGTAGGGGAAAAACGGGGTTTCCCGAATGGTCTGTAAAGACGCCTCCCGCTTCCTGTAAAATGAGCGCGCCTGCGGCAACATCCCAGAGTTTAGTATTGATGTCAACGCAGCCATCGAAATAACCCGCGGCGACGCTGGATAGGTGAATCGCGGCAGACCCTAAACTCCGCACTTTGCCGATTTCACGAAGATAGCTTGGCAGCGCTTCGATGATATCTGCAGCGGCGCCAAACAGAGAAATGGATTCAATGCACACCCGATTGTTGACACTGATTTTGTTGCCATTTAAATACGCGCCCGCGTTTTTCGCGCCCCAGTATATAAATTGTTGATTCGGGTCAAAGACAACGCCAATAATCGGACTGCCTTTGTATAGCAAGGCAAGCGAGACAGAAAATATTGGTAACTGCCCGGCATAGTTAGCGGTGCCATCCAATGGGTCTATCGCCCAACAATAATCGGATTTTTGGTCGAATAAACCGTATTCCTCTCCAAGAATCGAATGACCAGGAAATTCCGCTTTCAATCGATTATTAATCAATGTTTCCGATTCACGGTCAGCTTGTGTAACAATATCACCCACGCCTTTGTATTCTAAGTTATCAATTTGACCATAGTACTTAAGCAGTAACGCGCCCGCTTCCTGTGAAATATCTTTCGCTACTGACAGAAATATCTCGTAATTATGCATATTGGCGTACCTCACTTCTTCCGACTTCCGTCTTCCGATTTCTGATACTATTTACCACCGGGAGATGGCGCTTTAGATTTGGATTCGGGTTCTGGATGCAATTCTTGTTGCAATTGCTTAACTCGATTTTTCATCATTCTATCTCTAGGGTTTTTCTTTGTGTATGCTTCCCACAAAGTCAGAGCTTCCTCTTTATTTCCCTGAGCGATGTAATATTCACCCAAAGCCAAGTTTGGTTCAAGTAGCTTCGGCTTCAATTCGATGGCTTTTTTTAATTCTGCGACAGCGGTTTCGTTATCGTCCGCCATGAACGCAAATTCAGCCAGCCCATAGTGGATGACGACGTGGTCGGGATTCTCTGCTGTCAATGTATCCATCTGCTGTTTGCCCTCTTCCACTTTGCCTTTTTTCGCGCTTGTAATGGCTGTTCTGACTTTCATCAGCAGGATTTTCGTCGTGAGGTCATTGATTTCGCGTTGCACCCGCGAAACTTCATTTTGATGCTTTCGAATTTCAGCGGGCTCCGTTGCTGCTTCTTTCTGTTTTTCTGCCGTCGTTTTTTCGGCTTCCAGTTTCTTTTTCTCTCTATCGAGAACGCGCGCAGCAGTTTTGTACTTTGTCTCAGCCCAGTTGTAGTTTTCATAGTTATAGCACAAATCACCTAACTCTTTTTGTACTTCGTAACTGTTGACTTTGCCGTCCACCGCGTCCTGATAATATCCCGCTCGTGTGCGGTCTCCTTTCCGATAGTACAACGCTTCCGCCATGAGTTGGAAGACATCTTTATTATTCGGATTTATCGAGATGGAACGGCCATACGCATCAATTTCCTTATCGACATCCTTCAGCCGTTTATAGGCTAGACCGATGCGGTGGTAAATCTCGCTATCTTTGCTGCGCGAAAGCCCTAAGGCTGATTGGTATATCTCCAGTGCAGCATCGTAATCCTCATTTTGGTATTGTAATTCACCGCTGGATATGATGCCATCCAGCATTGTCGGGTCTTTCGACATACCTTGCTTAAGGACTTCACGCGCTTTGTCGGTCAAGCCAATTTTGTTATAGCAGGCGGAGAGATTGCGATAGGCGAGTGGGTCTTTTAAACCCAATTGTATTGCCCGTTCATACAACGCTCCCGCTTCTCGGATGTTGCCTTCTTGATATGTCATATTGGCGACCATGAACATCGCATCGTAGTAGGTGCCCTGGCTATCCGTAGGTATCTGCATGCGTTGCATAATCGATTCCGGGTCAACACCAAAGCCCGAAGCACCGGTTCTTCTTTCTGTTTTTTTAGCGCTGCTACTTTGCGCATAAGAACTGCGCGGTCGGTCGCGCTCGCGCCGCGATTCACGGCGCGCCGCTCGTCGCGCTTCTTGGGTCGCCAGTTCATCAACAGGTTTCGGCACTTCCGCGCCCATGTCTTGTAATTCCTTCTTTGCGGCTTCTACCATCTCTTGCGCTTCAAGGTCTCTACCACGTTCCCTTACCAGTTGTTGATATGTTTCGGTCGCTTTGCCCTTGTCTTCTAGCTTATCCTTATAGAGTTTGCCTTTGCTCAACATAGCTTGAGCAGCGCGTTTACTCTGTGGGTCACGCTGGATGACAGAATCATAGACCGACGCAGCTTGGTCGTATTGTTCCACTTTTTCATAGGTTTTTGCTAACAACAACTGTGCGTCCTGGCTCCGCGACAACTGCGGAAACCCGTTGACAACCCGATTGAACATTTCCTCAGCTTTTTTGAAGTCTTCCGCTTTGAAATAATGGATGCCCATTCGGTACAACGCTTCTGCCGCGTCTTCACTTTGGGGCGCGTTCGTCACTACTTGTTGATAAGCTGTTAACCCTTCTTCTGGCTTATTCAGCTTCTCCAGATACAATTTGCCAATGGCAAGCTGTGCCTGTTGCGCATCACTAGCATTAGGGTCTTTTTGGATTATCTCTTGGTACGACGATATCGCGGCTGGATAATCCTCTTTTGCCTCTAGCTTCTTTGCTTTATTCATGGGAGTTAATGCCGCACATCCTCCTAGAAGCACTACAGCAACGAAAATACTGAGAATCCTAATCACGGTGATATCGGTACCGAAAATCCCGCGATGGCTAAACTTGTATTTCACGTTAATCTCCTCCTAAATTATTTTATGTTGAGTGAAGAGTGATGAGTGATGAGTAAAGAGTAAAAAGTGAATCACTTATTTCACTATTCACTATTCACGTTTTACGTTTCACGTTTTACGTTTCACTTATCACTTATCACTTATTACTTATTTCACCTTTTTAAATTTTATTTGGCCAAGATTCCTTTGATATCTATATCATACACATATTTGCTCTTGTAGCCTGTGTAATGTTTGCGAATTTTCCCACTATGGTCGATGAAAAATATGGCAGGCATGTTCTGTATTTTATATAGTTGCGTGATGTTTTTATCCCCAATGAAGATGGGGAAATTCACATCATACGTATCTTTGTATGATTTCACGATTTCCATATCTTTTTCATCAATGGAGATGCCCATTACCTCCACATCTTGTTTTTGATAATCTCGATAGAGTTCGTTGAAACTTTGAATTTGTCGCATGCTCTGGTGCGCATTATCACCACTCCACAGCGCCCAGAAATACAAAATGATGGTCTTGCCCCTGAAATCCGATAGATAGACCCGTTCGCCGTTGAGGTCGAGTAGAGAAAAATCGGGAGCAATATTGCCGACAGCAGGTCCGGTAGCGTCCTTAATAGGTTGTGATGGCAGTGATGTAGATGCTGACGTGGAAGTTTCGGATCTCGTCGGCATTGCAGCTTTTTCAGTTTGTACGGTTCCAGGCGGACGCACCGCAGTTTCGCTACTTGCTTCCTTGCTGTCCCGATTCTCGGGATGTAGCTTCGCTCTATTTGCTACTGCTTTTGGTTTTATAAAATATTCTCGTCCGGAGAGTGTTGCGAGGGATGTTTTATAAGATTCGACAGCATCATCATACATTCCTCGCTCTCTGTAAGCACGTCCCAAAAGCACATATAATCGCGCCGTATCTGCCCGCGCGATTTTGCGCAAGCGGGTAATTCGTGCTTCCTGTTCTAAGGCTTCGACAACTAACTGTGGTCCAATACGTTGTGCTATTTTACCCAGGGTGTATGCTGCGGTGGTACGCGCTGCGCGGTTATCTCCCTCTAAAGTATCCATCAGCGGCGACACAGCCAACTCATCCTGTTTTATCAACGCTTCAACGGTGCTTTCGCGGAGAATATCATTCCGCAAAAATGGAATCAACTGCGATGCGACCCGTTCATCTTTCATGTTCTCCAACGCTTTAATAACTGCCAAGAGAACAAGTTCGGAGTCATCATTCAGCGCTTTTATCAATGGCTCCATAGCGGCTTTATTTCCGATTTGACCCAGGGCTTGCGCGGCTAATTCACGAATTCCTCCGTCCTTGCTTTTCAGCGCGTCCGATAATGGCGCAATCGCGCGTATATCCTTGATTTTTCCCAGGGCTTGTATGGCATGCCAGCGTACACATCGGTCCCTATCATTAAGCGCGGTTATCAATGCTGGCACAACGTGCCCACCACCAAGTTCTCCCATGGTTCTCACTGCTTGGCAACGCAGATGCCTGTTAAAACTTCTCAGCGATTTTGTGGCTGATTCGACGGTTGCAAAATCCGAGTGCTTCGGAGAGTTACCTTCTTCACGCGCTATTATAAGTTCGATTTGTTCTTCCAGAAAAGTCCAATGCGTCAATCTTCGCCCCAAGTACCGCGTTACTCCAGACTTATCAATAATAGCGATTGTCGGAAAGGATGTGATTTCATATAACTCTGCTACACTATTCTTCGGGTCAGGAAGTATTGGATAGGATATGGCAAAGCTCTGTCCGAAAGAGGACAGTTCACCCGATTGTTGCTTCGCTATCACGGATAGAACTATGACTTCAGCATCTCGGTAATCTCTGTATATTCGTTCCAGATTGGCGAAATACAAAGGGTCATCGGTGTATAAGGTGCTAACGCTGAGGACTACTATATTTTGCTTTTTGAAATGCGCAAGATTAATTGTCTTACCATCAAGCGCGGTTAATTTAAAATTATAAGCTGCTTTACCAGATTGTATTGGCACCCACAGTTGTATAGAATTTCCAATGTCCTGTCCGTCCAATATATGTGGCGTTATTATCTCGGAGTCGAACATCTGCGGTACAGCCGTTGTATAAGCGGCAGGTACAAGGCATAACACGCCAAAAACTATTAATATTCTCATACTGACCCCCTTCTGAAAGGGGAAAGGGGAAAGGGGAAAGTAAAAGACAGATGGACTTCCCCACTTTCCGTTTTCCGTTTTCTGTACTCATCACAATGCCGCAGTAGCCGATTCTTCGTCAGGAAATATCTTCGCATACTGTGTCAAACCCATGATCTGAAAGGTCCGCTCAATCACCGGCGTGAGATGGCAGAAATATAGCTTGCCACCTACTTTTAGCAAACGTTCGAGTAAATTTATTAAGACGGCGATTCCCATGCTATTTATCATGCGAGACCTTTCGAGATTTACGATGAGATATTTCACACCATCATCCATCAACACATCGCATTCATTCGCGAGCAGGTGGGCGTTGTGGTGATTAATATAGCCTTCTGTACTAACTACAGCATAATTGTCTTCTCTTTTGACGTCGATTTTTAATTCATGTTGCATTATCAGTCTCCTTGGGACTTAGAGCATAGAGCGTAGAGATTAAAATCACAATAGTGAATAGATGCGGATAAAGAAAACATTATGATAAGTTTATCATAGCTTTAATGTTGAAATCAAGGAAAAATTGAGAAATTCTTTTCGTTTGACAAATTCATACATAAATGATATCCTTTTCATAATATTACTGACGAAAGACAATAGTGAAGAAAAACGAAAACGAGAAAACGGGAAATCCCCCCTACCCCCTTTGCAAAGGGGGAGGAAAACGAGCTATTACGTGAGCAATGTCACCCCACGCCATCGGAAGAAAGGTCAAAATTATGAATATTCTGCTTATTATCTCAGATACATTGCGCGCTGATTATTGTGGTTGCTATGGTAATGATTGGGTTCAAACACCTAATATTGATGCGCTGGCGCGCTCAAGCGTTAAATTTTCTCAATTTTTTGCGGCGAGTTTTCCGACGCGTCCGATGCGCAAAGATGTCCATTCGGGAAGATTTACGTTCACCTATACTGGTTGGCGTAGTGCTTGGACGCGTGGTGAGGTAACGCTAGCGGAAGTTTTGAAGCAACAGGGTTACACAACGGCGCTGATTGGTGATACACCAGCTAATGTCGGATTTGAAAGGGGTTTTGACCACTTTGAAGTTTTCAAGGGACAGATTAGCAGAGGTGTTGAAATAATTCCAGGTGAGGAATACAAGTTACCTGCTGACCCTAGAAAATTGCGCGTTCCAGTAACGCGGCTGTATAAACTTCTGAAAACGGAGTCTCTCTGGAGGGGCGAAGAGGACAGGTTCGCAGCACTAACCATGAAAGCGGCGACGCGATGGCTGGAAAGTCAATACCGGGCATCACAGCCCTTTTTCTTGTTGGTCGATACCTTCGACCCGCATGAGCCCTGGAATCCGCCGCGGTACTATATTGATATGTATGACCCAGATTATGAGGGTGATGAATTGTTTGACCCTGCTTATGAAGTTGCGGATTATGCGACGGAGCGGGAAATTCAGCACATGCGCTGTATGTATGC